>ERZ888423.377-NODE-377-length-46377-cov-32.681469_pt1 | contig 46377 bp, 43 predicted proteins | sample MGYA00520523_ERZ888423 | MGnify/ENA primary metagenome ERZ888423 (study PRJEB32303, sample SAMEA104408611) | aquatic metagenome | biome: Brackish water; feature: Pelagic; material: water | place: Baltic Sea | collected 2014-06-08T10:24:00 | depth 30,27 m ... | reverse complement strand
TCGCTCAAACTCCGGCAGGTGCCTGGCGTCTTCACGCCGTCCCCGGATCATCGCAATGATCTGCTCGCCTGAGCCGCAGGCCGGCGAAGCCAATTCCTGCTCTTGCGCATGTGTCATCCTCCCTGATCGGGAGAGCCTGCAAATTCAGGGCGGGAATTGCCGGGGCCGGGTCACTGCGGGCTCCCTTATCGCTGCGTCCGTACGTCCTTTTCCTGAGCGGAATGTGTTTATTTCCAGAGGAATTTCAGGGGTGCACTTCAATGAAATATTACCATTAAAGGTTTTAAATGAAGAGCCATTCAACTTAATGGCCATTGATCTGTGAGGGGCTTGCAAGACATTCAAATGGCTCTGTTTCGCGGCTCCTCGATAGGCCAGCAGCTCATTGGCCTGGTGTTGATATCTCTCATCGCCACCGGCGTGGTGACAGCGATGATGTCTGGCTGGATCGATGCCCGGCGGCAAACGGCGCTGGAAACCGAGCGTCTTCTGCAGACGGCACGTGTCATCGGATCCCTTGCTGCAGACCCCGTCCGCCGCGGCGAAAGTGCCGGCGTGTTCCTGGCGGTCCGGTCCATCAGCCAGATGCCGAACATCGTCTACGCCCGGATCGAGAGCGCTGAAGGAGAGGTTCTGGCCGAAACCGGCGCAGGTGTGCGCCTCAACTCTGACCCGTATCTGGCCGGAGACGCTTCCGCCCCCCTTTGGTCGGTGTTCAACAGCGGTACGCTGATGGTCTCGGCGCCCGTAATGAGCGAGGGGGAAACAGTCGGCAAGATCACCCTGCTCAGTGAAACGCCGGGGCTCAAGGCCCGCATATTCAGCGCGGTTCTGACCAGCCTTGCAGGGGTAGGCGTCGCCCTGATGCTCGGGCTCTTCATCGCGCTTCGCATGGCGCGCCGCATCAGCCGCCCGATTACAGAACTGGCCGCTTTCACCATCGCAGTGCGCGAGTCCGGCGATTATGCGCTCAAGACAGACTTCGTCGCCGACGGAGAGGTGGGAGGCCTTGTCGCAAGCTTTCAGTTGATGATGAGCGGTATCAAGGCCAGGGACGAGCGGATCGCGGCGCAGGTGGCGGGCCTGGAAGAGCAGGTATCGGAGCGCACTGCAGAGCTGTCGGTCGCCAAGATCGCAGCCGAGGAGGCGACATCGGCCAAGTCAGAGTTCCTGGCCATGATGAGCCACGAAATCAGGACGCCGATGAACGGCATCCTGGCGCTCAGCGAACTGCTGGCGAGCGCGAACCTGCCACCGCGCCAGCGCCGTTATGCAAACGTCATTGCCAAGTCCGGAAAGTCCCTTCTGGGCATCATCAATGACATTCTCGACTTCTCCAAGGTCGAGGCAGGCAAGCTTGAACTTGAGGCCGTTGAGGTCGATCTTGCTGAAATCGCCGAGGACGTCGGCAGCCTGTTCGCAGAGCGTGCAAAGGAGAAGGGTCTGGACCTGGCGGTCTTCGTGGATCCGCGGATCCCGCCCGTGAAGGCTGACCCCACCAGACTGCGCCAGGTGCTCAGCAACCTCGCTAACAATGCGATCAAGTTCACAGAAACCGGCGGCGTGCTGATTGCCATAGAGCCTGGCCGGGCGGGACCCGGCAGCGTTCTCTTCAGTGTGACAGATACCGGATGCGGTATTCCGGAAGATAAGCTTCCCACGCTGTTCGAGGCCTTTTCCCAGGTCGATTCATCCACAACCCGAAAACATGGCGGCACCGGACTCGGCCTGACGATATGTGATCGCCTGGTGCGCGCCATGAACGGCGAGTGGCGGCTGTCGAGCGTCATCGGCGAGGGTTCAACATTTGCGTTTGAAGCGGCCCTCAGCCCGGCTGGTGAGCCTGTGTCCTTCAGCGCAGGCTCATCTGAGCGAGCGGTCTCCATAGAAGGCGTTGGCCGCATGACCGGGCGGGCGCTGACCGGCTATCTTCAGGCCTTCGGGATTTCGGTTTCCAGTTCGCAGTCGGGGCTCGCCGCCACATTCCGGGGGGCGGGCCAGAGGGCGGGCCGGGCGGCGGACTTGCCGGCAGCACCCATTCCAACCGTCCTGGTCGGGACGCCAGACAGCGATGAAGGCGGCGATGAAGACACCGGTGCCTGCGTCCTGCAAAGGCCAGTCCGGCGCTTTGATGTGATGACCCTGGCAGCCCAGATCCACGCCGGCGCGCCCCTCGCCCTGCGTGAGGCCGCCGCCGCTGCCTTCCTTGGTGTCCAGTTCCCGGGCGCGCGCGTTCTGGTTGTCGACGACGCGGAGCTCAACCGGGAAGTGGCCTGCGAAGCCCTGCAGCAACTTGGCGTCATTGCGTCGGTCGCGCAGAACGGCGCCGAGGCTGTAGAGCGCCTCCGCGCCGAGGCTTTTGACCTCGTTTTCATGGACGGCTCCATGCCTGTCATGGACGGCTTCGAAGCCGCGGCCATCATTCGCCAGGAGGAGGCTGGCCGGGGCCAGAGGCGCACACCGATCCTTGCGCTCACTGCACATGTTGTCGGGTCGGCATCTGACGCCTGGCGCGGCGCAGGCATGGATGGGGTCATCTATAAGCCGTTTACCATAAGCGATATCGCAAAAGCCCTTGATACATATTGCGGACATCTCGCCAGCCAGCCGCCTGAACCGGCCGTCCCTGCCTCATCGCCGCATGAGGGGGCGGACAAGGCGCTGTTTGATCCCGCTGTCCGGGCCGAGCTGGCCGCCATGAGCCTCAATGGCCGGCCGGACTTTGTCGCCAGGGTCGAGGCGCTCTATGCGGCGAATGCGCCAGCCCGCCTCCAGGACCTCAGGACCGCGCTTTCGGCGGGCGACCTTGAAGCCTGCGCGCAGGCTGCCCACGCCCTTAAGTCAATGAGCCTGAGCCTTGGTGCATCAGCGGTAGCCAGGGCTGCCGCAAGCGCCGAGATGGCTGCGAGATCAGGTGAAACGCGGGGGATTGATCCTGCGATGATTTCGGAGATCCTTGACCGGACCCTGGCGGCAGCCGCCGGGGAGCGAGCCGCGCCAGAGGCCGCCGGTGCATGCAAGGACATCGGCGCCGACCTTGCTCAGGCAATCGCCGCAGGCCATCTGAGCCTTCGCTACCAGCCGATCATGGACCGTAACGGCGAGTTCGCCGGCAAGGCGGAGGCTCTGGTAAGCTGGAATTGCCCCGAGAGGGGCCTCAGGCCTCCCGATGAGTTCATCCCCGCGCTCGAGGCGAATGGAGTGATCTCGAAGCTGACGGACTTCGTCCTGGAACGGGCGATGCGTGAGGCGCTGGCGAGGGACGATCTCCACATCTCGGTCAATGCATCCGCCGGCGAATTCCAGCAGCGTGATTTCCCTGACCGGATTGCCGAGGCCGCCCGCCTCACGGCCTTTCCGCTGGAACGTCTCGAAATCGAAATAACCGAGACCGCCATCCTGAACGAGGAACTGGCCGAAAAGACGCTTGAACGCCTTCAGGCGCTCGGCGTGCGGGTTGCGCTCGATGATTTCGGCGCCGGCTATACCAGCCTTCACGCCCTTCGCCGGCTGCGCTTTTCGACCCTGAAGATTGACCGGAGTTTTGTTACCCATTGCGCGCAGGATACCGCCTCAGCGGCGATCATTCTGGCGGTCATCGGGGTCGGCAGGGCTCTGGGGATGAAGCTCATAGCCGAAGGCGTGGAAACCGAGGCGCAGGCCAAGATAGTGCGAATAGCCGGCGTTCATTTTATCCAGGGCTACCTGTATGGGGCCCCGGGCAAATTCACGGACTTGCCAGGAGCCGGGATCAAGGCAGATGCGCTGCCGGTCCCGGTTGGCCGGACAACCCTGCCGGCGAACTGACACCGCGGGGAAGGCGCCTTTCCGGGCCGTTTGGACAGCATGGGTTTCACGCCGTTTTCAATGAGGTCTCGCAGGTCCCGGCCGGGCTCCCATCAAGGCGCGATCTCAGGAAAAACCTCCAGAGTCCCATTTGCCGCCGGGCCCGGGCAGGGGCTCATTGCCGCGCAATGAAACAACTGACCCTGATTTCGGTCAGTCCCTTAATCGGAAATCAAAGGATGCGCACTAAAGTATAAAAACCCGCGTTGGGTCAAGGGACGTTTCTATGGCCGGCTTCGAGTATGTGCTCAATCAGGATGCGCGAATACTCTTCGTCGACGATGATCCTATTCTGCGGGAGTTCGCGCAGGTTAACCTGTCATCGCCGACAATGTCAGTAGACCTGGCCTCCAACGGAGGCGAAGCCATGGACCTCCTTGAGGCCGGCGATTACGACGCCATGCTTCTCGATCTGGAAATGCCCGTTCTGAACGGCTTCGATACCCTGGATCATGTCCGCCATCATGCGCGATGCGAGCATCTGGCCGTAATCGTACAAACCGGCAGGGAGGATGTAGCCGCCATTGACAAGGCATTCCGCCTCGGCGCGACGTCTTTCGTGACAAAGCCCCTGAACTGGCGGCTGCTTTCGTATCAGATCCGGTTCATTATTCGCGCCTCAAGAGCCGAATCCGATCTTCGCTACGCCGCGCAGAAAAAAAGAGCCTGAGCATGGACTTTCCGGCGCAGATCATAAAGGCGTCCTCGTTAACGGCAAAACGGCTCTGGGCCAGCACCCGGGGCTCGATTGCACAGCTGGCGGCCGTGGCCATACCGTGCTGCGCACTCGTGTCCATCGGCGCCGCTGAACTTGTCGCTGTGAGCGCCTCCGAGAGCCGCTTCCAGAGCATCGCCGACGCCGGCGCCCTTGAAGGGGCCCACTATCTGGCCCTGTCCGTTGATCCGGCGGTCGTCAGAGAGCGGACTGCTTCGTTCGTAGAGGCCCAGTTCGACGGGTGGAGCGACGCGCCAGCCTATCAGAGCACTTATGAGATTGTAGACTGGAACGGTCAGAGCGCCATCAAGGTACTCCTGAACGGCAACCGTCCCTCATTCTTCGCCAATCTCCTTCCCAGGGGCGGGTGGAAATTCCGGAGCGAAGCGACCGCAGCGCCCGTCGGCAGAACTCCCCTCTGTGTCCTTGCCACCGGCAGCAGTGGCCAGACAACTAATATTAATCTTGTGCACACATCCGTCATTGAGGCCCCGGACTGCGGGGTGCATTCAAACGCGAAGATTGTTCTCGCTAATCAGGCGCAGATCGCGGGCCGCAGGATCCAGGCCGTGCTGACCGCAACTGGCGGGATGATGAAGCCGGCCCCGGGGACCGGGGCCGCCGCGATCGCTGACCCGTTCGCCTCCATGACTTTCCCGGACACGAATTCTTGCCCTTTCACCGGGTACGGGCAATCAAACCCCATCGTTTACGGGCCGCACGGAACACACTATCTCCCGCCCGGGATCCATTGTCGCCGCATCGTCGTCAAAGCCAACGCGACACTCGTGCTGGAACCCGGCGATCATTTCTTCCGGAAGAACCTCTCGCTGCATGGGCCTGCCCGCCTGACCGGCGAGGACGTGTTCCTGTTTTTCGATCACGGCTCAGATCCCTTGTTCAAATCTACAGGCGCAAGCGTGAACCTGATCGGCCGGAAGAGCGGTCCTTACGCGGGCATGGTCATGGCGACCATTGCCGGCTATCAGCCCAATATCAGCCTGCCAGGAAAAATCGTCGAGCAGCTTCTCGGGGTCGTCTATGTTCGCAACGGATTCCTTGAAGTCCGCGGCATCGGCCTTGCGGCTGAGGACAGCGCCTGGACGGTGATTGTTGCAAAGCAGGTCAAGACGACGGGCTCCGCGAGGATCCGTATCAATGCTGACTACGAAGGCAGCGACGTACCTGTCCCGAACGGGGTCGGCCCGAGCGGCGGACAACCGGGCGGGGACGGGACCCGGCTGATCGAATAGGAAACAGCGCAAGCGATGGGGGCGGGCGCGCCCCCGGCGGTAGCCGTGTACCGGGGCAGCGGTGTTGCAAACAGCATCCGCCAGCGCAGCCTGGGCACATGCGTCGCCGCGCTGAACTGCGGCCCGAGGAACCGGCTCACGTCGCATACCGACACCGCGCTCGCGGCCCCATCGCCAGCGAGCATCACGGCCTTGTATGACGGAGCTTCGCGGCGGGTGAAGCAGGTGGCGAATTACTCCGTGTGCGGCGCTACTGACGCACTCATTTCAGATCGGCGAAGCAGGCGGCGCCAGGACCGGCTATATCCGCGCCTCGGGTATGATGCTGGCGCGCATCGCTGTCAGCGTGGTGACCAGGTCAGCGAGAGTCACCGAAATCTATCCCCGGTCGGAGGCCTTGGCTTTCCTCGGCCCGCCGCCGGTTTCGGCGGCAGTTTCTCCGGCGAAGATGCGCCACTCCGGCAGGGCCGGGCACTGCCCGAGGGGCTGGCTGCGGACTGCGAGCAGGCTGAGGCAGGCGTGAGCGCCTTGCGCTGAAGCGCCAGCGCCAGGTTCGGCGGTGATGGTCTACCGGGCGATGTAGAGGGATCGCAGCGCAAAGGATATCTCGGCGAAGGCCTTGGTCAACTGGGCGGAGTTTGATGCGTCGAAGTAGTGTGACGGACTGCTGGCGCAGTCCTCAAGAATTTTCTTGATAGTCTTGTCCGTAACTTCGAAAGCCACAGTGTAGACGTCGATATTTTTCGCCTTGATGTTGGTACACAGTTCTTTTGTGTACTTATTCGGCTGGGTTGGATTGCTCGCTGCGTTGACGTCATGGCGACCGTTACCATGGTTCATGCGTTGTGTGTTCTGACCATCTGTCATCAGCACGATCGCCTTGCGAGGGTTCGAATTTACGCCGTCCTCCCCATAGGGCGCCGCCTCTGTTAACGGGACCGGGCTCGAGATGGCATTGAAGCCCCAGGCGAGGCCGGAGGGGATGTAGGTCTCGCCCGACGCCGACAGCGCATTGATGGCGTTCTTCACGGTGGTCATGTTGCTGGTGAGCGGCGTGATGACCTGACCGCAGTTCAGGTTTAGGTAGCCAGGATAGCGGCGGGCCGGATCGCTGTCAGTCACGTTTTTCGGATAGGCCGGGGAGCCTGTGCAGCCGCGGTAGGTGTGCTTATACGTGTATGGATTCGAACAGTGCTTTTTCGGCGATTTCAGGGGGGTCGAGACGCAGTCGTAATGCGAACTGCATGTCGAGTTATACGCCACACCGTCGTTATACTTGACGCAGGCAAAGTGCTTAACCTTACAGGTGGTATGATGCGTCTGGGTCCAGCAACTGCCAGGAACGTTCTGGGTCCAGTCGGCGGGAACGTTCATCCAGGGTTCGTTACGCCGCGCAACGCCCGTGTTCACATACTGCGCGAAGGGCACGACGGCGATCTTGACGTTGGCCTTCGGGTCGGAAGTGAGGGCTTTGACCAGATTGTTCGCGGCGGACTTCAGGTTGGTCAGGCGGGCGCCGGACATCGACCCGGTGGTGTCGAGAACAAGCGCCAGCTCAATTGACTCGTCCAGTCCCCGCCGGACTTCCGTGGAGACCTCGATGTTCAGGTAGTCGACGTTTATCAGACCCAGACCCAGCGTCCCGACCTTGGCCGTTGCAACCCCGCTCACGGAGTCGTTTTCTCCGTTGCTGAAGGTCGAGGTGACCGTGCTGGAGCCGCTTCCGGATACCTGGATCTGCGCCTGAAGTGCGGCGTCGCCCATGGCGTCGAGCTCGCTGTCACCCAGCTGTCCGGAGCGGGCCGCCATGAGTACCGCCGAATCGAGGGCGTTCTGAAGGAGGACCTTTTCCGAGGACGCCCGCGCCATGTCGATCCCGCCGAACACCAGCAGCGCGACCGGCAGGATGGACAGACCAAACCAGACCGCGGTCATGCCACGGATGTCGCGGGTGAAGGCCCTAAGCCGTTTCACTTGGCCGAGCAGTTTGTATGTAGGGCGCAATTCTGTCGCCTCCTTGATCCAGACACGGAGTATAATCATGGATTCATTGATTACTGGTTACTCAGCAAGCGACGGGCCCGGATGTGTGTCCTGGTGGTGCGGATCTTGAAAAAGCAGGTCCATCCGCCCGATCTTTCGGACGCTGCTGTGAAAACCGTTATGGCGCAGGCGCGAGGCGCCCCCTCGGCCTCCTCCGGTTTGAGAGACTCACAATCCGAACATTAGTCAGCACAAAGACGTTAGTCTCATTTGAAACTTTGCCAGAAGATTAAGATCGCTGTGCGAATTTGATTCCAGTTTATGCAAAGTTTTTATCCAAGCGTGGTAACGTGTCAGCCTGTCTCAGCTGGCTTTTATCGCGCCGGGCTCAGGAGAACGGGAGGCTGTCCCACTTGCTGAAGGCATCGCGATGCTGGACCGAACGGTCCTGCACGCTTATCTGCGCTGCAGCCTGAACCTGGGTCCCTGGCGGAGACCTGGTATCCATCCGGCGCGCAACAATTTCGATAATTGACAAAGACCAGAAGAGGGGCAGCGATTCAACCCGCTTGGGAACATCGCCCTTCGCGAATGGCGGGAGCGGCTTATTGCCCTGAATTTTCGGTCTCGTGAACAGAAGAGCAGGCTTCGCGTTACAATCACAGAAAGCATTGAGTATGCGAATATAGTGCACGGGTCCTGCGCTCCGGCGCGCTTGCCGCCCATCAGGTTTTTCTGTTCACGAACTTTGGCTCCTCCTCCCGCTCAGGGCTTGATCCATTTTTCCGTGATGCTGGCGCCTGAGTGAAGCGCGAAGTCTTCTGCGCTGCGCGCGAGGGCGATTTCGTAGCGGCCTTCGGGGACGTGCCAGGCGCGGCGGGTCGTGTCGAAGTCGGCCAGCAGGCGCGGGTCGGCGATGACTTTGGCCGCGGCGCGCTCACCCGGTTTCAATCTAAGGCGTGACCAGCCGAGGAGTCGGCGTATCGGGGCGCCTCTGCGGCTGCTGAGGTAGACCTGCGGAGTATCGATGCCTTCGCAGGGGCCGGTATTTGTGACGTCGAATGTGATTGTCAGCGTGTTGCCGCCTGTCACGGCGAGGTTGTCGTAGCTGAAAGCCGTGTAGGACAGGCCGTACCCGAACGGAAAGAGCGGTGGGTGCCCCATGCGGGCAAACCAGCGATAGCCGACGTCGGAGCCCTCCGGATGCGGAACATCAAATCCCGACGCGCGTGACAGGTCTATCCGCGGGCCGAACGGGGCCGCCCAGCGTTTGCCGAGGCCGGGCAATTCCGGGCGCGGAAGCTGCGCCGCCGATTGCGGGAAGGTGACCGGCAGGCGCCCCGACGGACAGGCGGCGCCGAACAGGATATCGGCAATCGCTTCACCGCCTTGTGAGCCCGGATACCAGGCCTCAAGCACGGCGGCGACACTCCCGAGCCATGGCATGAGGATGGGCCCGCCCGTCTGCAGGACAACGATGGTGTTGGGGTTGGCCGCAGCGACCGCGTCAATCAGTGCGTCCTGGCCATTCGGGAGCGTCAGGTCCGGCACGTCGGCGCCTTCCGTGGTCCACTGGTTGGCGAAGACGATGGCGATATCTGAATTCCCGGCCAGCATCGCGGCTTCGGAGGGGTAGCGGCCATTCGCAAAACTGACCCGCGCCCCGCCGGCTGCCCGCTTGATGGCGGCGAGCGGCGCAGAGGGGTGGTAGGCTTCGCTGGCCATCGCCATCATGGCGCCTTCGCCGCCGGCGTGGATGAAGGCGGCGTGTCCCTTGCCGGTTGTGACCTGCGAAGATCCGCCCCCGCAAAGGACGCCGACATCGGCATGACCGCCGATCACGGCGATGCGCTTTGCCGCGCCGGTAAGCGGCAGGATGCCGCCTTCATTCTTCAGGAGAACAATCCCCTCGGCAGCAGCCCGGTAGGCGATACGTCCGTGTGCAGCGTAGTCGATCGCCTCGCCCTTCGGCAACGGGCGGTCGAACAGGCCGGCAGCGAACATCGCGCGCAGGATGCGGCGCGACATGTCTGAAATGCGCGCCGGCAGAGTCTCGCCGGCGGCGACAGATTCGCGCAAGGGTTCTTCGAACCAGACACGAAAGTCCAGCTGCTCGCCGGATTGCTGATCGAGGCCGTTTGCGGCGGCGTGCACGCTGGTGGTGGCGCCCCAGTCGGCCATCACGAAGCCGGGATAGGCCCAGTCGCCTTTCAGCACACCGTTCAGCAGCGCGTCATTCTCGCAGGCATAGTGGCCGTTGATCCTGTTGTAGGCCGACATCACCGCGCCCGGTGCGCCGCGTTCGATGGCGATCTGGAAGGCCAGCAGGTCGCTTTCGCGCAGCGCCGCCTCATCGATCACGGCATTGACGACGTGCCGGCCGGTTTCCTGGTCATTCAGCACGAAGTGCTTGGCGGTGGCGATGATGCCCTGGCTCTGGGTGCCCCGGATGGCTGCACCCGAAAGGGTCCCCGCAAGCAGGGGGTCTTCACCCAGATATTCAAAATTGCGGCCGCAGCGGGGGTCGCGCACGAGGTTCATGCCGCCGCCGAGGAGGACGTTGAAGCCTTTCTTCGCGGCTTCGTCGCCCACCATGGCGCCGGCCTCGCAGGCGAGGTCCGCATCCCAGGTGGAGGCGAGGGCGAGCCCGGAGGGCAGGGCTGTGGCGGTGTCGCCCGGCCGTGCATTGCGCGGATTGGTGACGCCGAGGCTCGCATCGGTTTCGTACAGGCCGGGAATGCCGAGGCGGGGGATGGGCGGGACATAGCCGGCGGCCGGAATCGCGCCGTCCGGCAGGGGCGCGTCCGGCAGGAAGCCTATTGCCCACTGGCTGTGCAGGAGGCTGTAGCGCTCGTCCTCAGTGAGGGCTGCGTCCAGAAGGGCGGCGCGGGCGTCTGCGGCCAGGCCGGGCGCCATCCAGGGGGCTTCATCGAAAGTGGTTTCAAAATCCAAGGGTGTCCTCCTGCGCGCTGCAATGGGGCTGGCAGTTGGGCCGGCGCACGGGCGCTATACTCTACCGCCTTCGCGCAGACTTCCAGAGCGCTCCAGTCCTCAAGGCTCAGGCGTTGTGTTCGACCAGTTGGCCGACGCCGACGAATTTGCGTTCGCCGATACCGAAGGCAGCGAGGCCGCCGTAATACAGGAAGTAGACCATCATGCTATGGAAGCCCGCAGCATAGGATTCCGTAAAGCAGGAGATCAGGATAACTGTAAACATCACGAGCAGTATCGAGTTGGCAACGCTGCCCTCGCGCAGCCATAAACCGATCGTGCGCAGGCCTGCCCAGGTTACCGCCAGGATGAAGAAACCGAGGCCCACTAAGCCGAAGTGGACACGGACTTCCCAGAAGGCGCTGTGGAAGGAATGTTTGGTGCCGGGGGCCTTATGGTCATTCTCGTTGATTGTTTGGGCAATGCCCGTCAGCGGGTTCCAGAACCCATCAAGGCCGACGCCGAACCAGGGGTGGCCCGCGGATACGCGCTCGGCCGCCTCCCAGATGGCGGTGCGTCCGGTAAGGGTAGAATCCTTGCCGAGGAGCGCGAAGAAGTCGTCAACCATGGTATTGTTGGGAACGGACAGGACTGTAATGGCAATCACCAGAGCGGATGCGGCAAGCACGGCCAGGCCCATTGTGCGCATGTGGCGAACCTTCGAGACGCTGCCCCAGACGACCTTGACCATGATCAGCAGGGCGCTGCCGACCACCGCGAACACGAGCGAGGTGGCAGAGCCTGCGATATACTGGAACACAAAGGCGACCGGCACGAAGGCGAGCCCGATCAGTCTCAGCGCCAGCGGCTCTTCCTCGTTGAGAAAGGTGCCCAGCGACACGAGGATGACAATCATCATGTGGAAGGCGAGGTAGTTTTTCTGGGCGTAAGGCCCACCGGCCGGCAGGGTGGCGAGGAAGAGAGCCGTGTAAAGTGTGCCGAGCCAGGCAGCAAACATGACGACGCGCAGAAACTCGATCGCCCGAAGCCGGGAAGCCAGCAGAACCAGCAGCGTAGGGGTCAGCAGCATCAGTACGGCGTTCTTTGGCGCCTCGGCAGGGTAGGGGGTCCAGAAGACTGAAAAAGTTCCGAGGATCGGCAACAGGAAAAGCGGCCAGGCCTTCACCATCAGCGGCAGCGCCTGCGCGCGGTGCAGGAACAGCATGCCGAGGAGGCCGAGAATACAGATGTTCCGGATCGGCTGGAAGGCATCGATCGGCAGGAAGATCGTAAACATCCAGATCGTGTAGAATGCCTGCTCCCACACGGGCGCCTTGCGGGCATCCTCGTACACGTTCACCGGGGTGATGCGCGGGGGCTGAAGATGGCTGATCTGCGAATCTGGCAAGGTGGGAAACTCCGGCGCATGGCCCTGACGTGCAAACGCCATGCCCGAAGGGGAGGGCGGGAGCAGGCAGGCCAACTCTGCACCCGGCATGCGGGCTAAGGGTTAAAGATGACGTTAGGTTCCGGCAGGGCGCGCGGCAAGGCGGCTCGGGCGGCAGGCTATTGTGCTCCGGGCCTGTTTCGGTCAGGTGACGGGCATGGTGATGGTAAAGATCTGCGGCCTGAAGGATCCGGACCTCGTGGCGTTTGCGGCGCGCGAGGGGGCGGACTGGATCGGGTTCATGTTCCCGGTCAGCCCGCGTCAGGTGACGCTGGCGGCGGCACAGACCCTGCTCCTGTCTGTCGGCAAGGCCGTGCCGGTCGCGGTGTTGCTGGATCCGCCGGATGATGAGGTGCGGACCGTTATGGCGCTCGGGTTCCCGGTCCTGCAGCTGCACGGGGCCGAGACGCCTGAACGGGTAGCTGAGATAAAGGCGATAACAGGCGTTGAGGTCTGGAAGGTGCTGGGCGTGCGCGATTCCCGGGACCTCGAGCGGTCTGAGGCATATAGCGCGGCGGACCGGTTGCTCCTGGATGCCAGGCCGCCGGAGGGGGACGCCCAGAAGGGCGGGCATGGGGCGGCTTTTGACTGGGGCCTTCTGAAAGGCTGGACAGCGCCTAAACCCTGGATCCTGGCGGGGGGGCTGACGCCTGAAAACGTGGCCGGCGCGATACGCCAAACTGCCGCGCCTGCCGTGGATGTGTCCTCTGGCGTGGAACGGATACGGGGGTTAAAGGACAGGGAACGGGTGCGCGCCTTCATCCGCGCGGCAAAAGGAACCTAGGCAGTCCTGAGCGCGATCGATTGCGCAGCGGGGATCAGAGGAAGAATGATGGACTTGCGCAATACCTGGGACAAATGGCCGGACGCGAATGGCCGGTTCGGCGAGTTCGGCGGACGATATGTCGCCGAGACGCTGATGCCCCTCGTGCTGGAGCTTGAGGCCGAGTACCGCAAGGCCAGGCAGGACCCGGCCTTTGCGGCCGAGATGCAGGACCTTTGGACCCACTACGTGGGCCGCCCGTCGCCGCTCTACTTTGCCGAGCGCCTGACCGGGCATTTCGGGGGGGCGAAAATCTACTTCAAGCGCGACGAGCTGAACCATACCGGCGCGCACAAGATCAACAATTGCCTCGGGCAGGTCTTGCTCGCGCGGCGCATGGGCAAGAAGCGGATCATTGCGGAGACGGGCGCGGGCCAGCACGGCGTCGCGACGGCGACGATCTGCGCGCGCTTCGGCCTCGAATGCGTCGTGTTCATGGGCGAGACGGACGTGGAGCGGCAGAAGCCGAACGTGTTCCGGATGCGCCTGCTTGGCGCGAAGATCGTGCCGGTCTCCTCCGGCACGGGTACGCTGAAGGATGCGATGAATGAGGCGCTGCGCGACTGGGTGACGAATGTCGAGACGACGTTCTACTGTATCGGTACGGCGGCCGGGCCTCATCCGTACCCGGAGATCGTGCGCGATTTCCAGTCGGTGATCGGCCGGGAAGCGCGCGCGCAGATCCTCGAGCGGGAAGGGCGCCTGCCGGACGCTGTGATGGCATGTATCGGCGGCGGCTCGAATGCCATCGGCCTGTTCCATCCCTTCATCGATGACGAGGGCGTGCGCCTGATCGGCGTTGAGGCAGCGGGACACGGGATCGGGACGGGGATGCACGCGGCAGCGCTGAATGGCGGACGGCCGGGCATCCTGCACGGCAACCGGACGTACCTCCTGCAGACCGAGGACGGCCAGATCATTGATGCGCATTCGATTTCCGCCGGCCTCGACTATCCGGGCATCGGGCCGGAGCATGCCTTCCTTCGCGACGTGGGCAGGGCAGAGTATCTGTCGTGTACGGACGATGAGGCGCTGGCGGCGTTCCAGCTGTGCACGCGCCTTGAAGGCATCATCCCGGCGCTGGAGCCCGCGCATGCGATTGCCCGCGTTGGCGAAGTGGCAAAAGACCTGGGCAGGACCGGGCTGATGATTCTCAATCTCTGCGGCCGGGGGGACAAGGACGTGTTCTCTGTGGCGAAAGCACTCGGAGTGGACGTATGATCAGCCTCATCCTTGTCCGGATCACCTGTCCCTCGCGCCGCGTCGCCGAGGATATTGCCGATGCCGCGCTTGAAGGCCGTATTGCAGCCTGCGCCAACCTCGAAGGGCCTGTCACTTCTTCCTATCGCTGGAAAGGCGTGATCGAGCAGTCGTTCGAGTTTATCCTCTGGCTCAAGGGGCCGGAAGCGAACTGGGGGAAGATCGAGGCGCTGGTGAACCGGGTGCATCCCTATGACGTGCCGGCGATTGTCGCGATGCCGCTGACGCATGTCAGCGACGCTTACGCCGCCTGGGCGCTCGAAAACACGGACGTCTGAGATGGGCCGCACACGGATTGAAGGCGCCTTTGCCAGGGCGCGCGGCGAAAACCGCGCGGTGCTGGTCGCCTACCTGATGGCGGGCGATCCGGACCTCGAGACGAGCTACGCCGCGCTCTGCGCGCTGCGCGACAATGGCGCCGACATCATCGAGCTCGGCGCGCCGTTCACGGACCCGATGGCGGACGGGGCGGCGATCCAGAAAGCAGGCCTTCGGGCGCTCGCGAACGGCACGAAACTGACCGATGTGATTGCGCTCGCCGCTAGGTTCCGCGAGGAGGACCAGACAACGCCGCTGATCCTGATGGGCTATGCCAACCCGGTCCATTCGATGGGGTACGAGACGTTCGCGGACGCGGCTTCCAAGGCCGGGATCGACGGTTCGATTATCGTGGATCTCCCGCCTGAGGAGGATGCGCCGCTGCGCGAACTCTACACGCAGCGCGGGTTGTCGGTCATCCGTCTTGCAACCCCGACGACAGACGAGCACCGCGCCGCAAAGGTATCCGAAGGCGCCTCCGGCTTTATTTACTTCGTCGCTGTAACGGGCGTGACCGGGGCTGGAAGCGCGGATCCTGCAGCGATTGCCGGGCAGGTGGCGATGGTTAAACGAGTGTCGGGATTGCCGGTTTGTGTCGGTTTCGGTGTAAAAAGTGGTGCACAGGCTGCGGAAATGGCTAAAATCGCGGATGGGGTGGTTGTTGGTTCGGCTTTTGTGGAAAAGGCGGGCGATGCACATGCAACTGGCCGGTTCAAGGCTGCGGCGCCCGCGATGGGCGCACTGGCGCGTGAACTGCGGGTTGCAATCGATTCCGTCCGCAAAGCCTGACATTGCCGCCAATTCGGGAGTTCCTGACTTATGAACTGGATCAACAAGGTCACGCCGCCTGGCCTCAAGACAATCATGCTGAAGAAGGAGACACCGGACGACCTGTGGGTCAAATGTCCGATCTCCGGAGAGCTGATCTACAAGAGTGACCTTGAGGCGACCTGGAATGTCACGCCGGCCGGCGCGCATCTGCGCATCTCGCCGCGCACACGCTTCCGTCTCCTGTTCGATGATGAGCGCTGGGAGCCGGTGTCGCTGCCGCCCGTGCCGCTGGACCCGCTGAAGTTCAAGGATGACAAACCCTATCCCGCGCGCCTCAAGGCTGCGAAGGCGAAGGTCGCCGCGCGCGACCTTAAAGAAACCGAAGAGGGCGGCGCGCCGCTCCTGCAGGAAGACTGCATGGTCGCGGCCTATGGCAAGGTCGGCGGCGTGCCGGCGGTCGTGCTGGTGCAGGATTTCGATTTCATGGGCGGCTCGCTCGGCATGGCGGCCGGCGAGGCCTTCATCACCGCGGCGCAACTGGCGCTGGCCCGTAAGTCCTCCTTCGTGGTCTGCACGGCGTCTGGCGGCGCGCGGATGCAGGAGGGCACACTCAGCCTGATGCAGATGCCGCGCACGACACTGGCGATCAACGACCTCGCCGATGCAAGGCTGCCCTATGTGGTGGTGCTGACGGACCCGACTTCGGGCGGCGTTTCGGCCTCTTATGCGATGCTGGGCGATGTGCATATTGCCGAACCCGGCGCCATGATCGCCTTCTCCGGCCCGCGTGTGATCGAGCAGACGATCCGCGAGAGCCTGCCGAAAGGCTTCCAGCGTTCGGAATTCCTGCGCGAGAAAGGTCAGGTCGATATTGTCTGTGACCGGAGGAAACTGAAGGGGACGATTTCGCGGATACTGTCTCACCTGTTGCCGTTGTCGCACCGCCGGGATGACCGGTCCAACATCATGCTGACACCTCCGAAAACGCATGCCGACAAGCTGCCTCAGCCAAAGGGCGCCGCTGATTGACTGGGAACAGCCCGGCGCTCGACGCCTCGCTGAAGCGGTTCGAGGGTCTCTATCCTGATGTTATCGAGCTTTCGCTCGGGCGCGTGCTTGCGGCTCTCGAAGCGTTGGGCCGTCCACAGGACAGACTGCCGCCGGTTATCCATGTGGCGGGCACCAATGGCAAGGGGTCGACCTGCGCCTTCATGCGTTCGATGGCCGAAGCCGCCGGATTATCCGTGCACGTGTTTACCTCGCCGCATCTGGTGCGCTTCAACGAGCGCATCCGCCTGGCGGGGGACCTGGTAGATGACGCACGTCTGATCGGCTGGCTGGACCGCACCTTTGACGCGATCGCAAGCGGGCAGATCACGCATTTCGAGGCGACGACGGCGGCAGCGATCCTCGCCTTCTCTGAAGTGCCGGCCGACCTGCTCATTCTCGAGGTTGGCCTCGGCGGCCGGTTTGATGCCACCAATGTGATCGATTCGCCGGCGCTGTCGGTGATCACGCCGGTGGATTTTGACCACAAGGCCTTCCTGGGTTCGGACCTGCGCTCGATTGCCGGCGAGAAGGCCGGCATCATCAAGAAGGGGCGGCCGGTCCTCTCGGCGATCCAGCGCAAGGTCTGCGAAGATGTGATTTCCAGAAAGGCGGCGGCGGAAGGCGCGCCGCTCTACCGGCTGAAGACGCATTTTGTTGATGCCATGCCGGAAGACCTCGCGCTGATTGGCGAGCACCAGCGCTCGAACGCGGCGCTGGCGGCGATGGCGATGCAGCTGTTTGGCAATTCCGTCCGTGTGCCGCAGGAAGCGATTTTTCGCGGTGCGCGCGAGGCCAGGTGGCCGGCGCGGATGCAGCGGCTGAAGCCGGGGCCGGTGACGGCGATGGCGGAGGGCTGCGACGTCTGGCTCGACGGCGGGCACAATCCGCATGCGGCGCGCGCGATCGCGCGGCATCTGAATTCCCTCGGCGGCAAGACAGCGCTGGTCACCGCAATGCTGGCGAGCAAGGATTCAGTCGGCTTCTTCATGCCATTCCGCTACCTGAAGCCGCCGGTGTTCACGATGCCGAACGCGGCAGGGCATATCGGGGCGGACCCTTTGCAGCTGGCAGAGGCCGCGCACACTGCCGGGCTGGAGGCGACGGCCTGCGCAGGCCTCGCAGACGCGATGCACGCGGCCGCCGCGAGCGGCGCAGACCGGGTGCTGATCTGCGGGTCGCTGTATCTGGCAGGCATCGTGCTGGGCGAGAATAGAGAGCCGCCCGAGTAGGGGCGCGGGGCGCAGGCCTGCGCCTGCATTTGCGCGCGCCTCACGCGAGCAAAATCAATGCGGTGTAAAAAACCTGCCGGAACATACCCCCGCCCCTCCGGACCCGGCGCATGCTCAGCGTATGGTCCCCGCGCCTGCGCACCCGGGGCAGGCCATGTCTGAACGCCGGACTGTTCAATTCGCCCCCTCACTTCTGTTTCTATCCCTCAAGCCACGGCCTGAGGTATCAACCCTTCCTGGCCCGGAGCCGTTTGGATTGACCTTTCCGGGAGCGCGCCAAATTGACCCTGACGTAAGCGTCAACTCTTGCGCGCGGGGCGGCGCGACGGTAGGGACGGCGCACTTTTGTATTCCGCAGTCATAAACCAGCCTGGGAGCGCCCGCATGAAGGTTCTCGTGCCCGTCAAGCGCGTCATCGATTATAACGTGAAGGTCCGCGTCAAGCCGGACCAGACCGGGGTCGATCTCGCCAACGTCAAGATGTCGATGAACCCCTTCGACGAGATTTCGGTCGAAGAAGCCGTGCGGATGAAGGAAGCGGGCATCGCGACCGAGGTCGTGGTTGTCTCCATTGGCCCGCAACAGGCGCAGGAAACCATCCGAACTGCGCTCGCTATGGGCGCAGACCGGGGCATCCTGATCAAGACCGATGCGATGGTTGAGCCGCTGGCGGTGGCGAAACTGCTGGCGAAAGTCGCGGCCGACGAGAAGCCCGATCTCGTGCTGCTCGGCAAGCAGGCGATTGACGATGATTCCAACCAGACCGGCCAGATGCTGGCGGCGCTGCTGGACTGGCCGCAGGGCACGTTTGCATACAAGATCGAGAAAGACGGCGATGCGCTGAAAGTGACCCGCGAAGTCGATGGCGGCCTGCAGACCGTGAAGCTTCAGACCCCGGCCGTCGTGACCGTGGACCTGCGCCTTAACGAGCCCCGCTATGCCTCGCTGCCGAACATCATGAAGGCGAAGAAAAAAGAGATCGCCGAGAAGTCGCCCGCCGATTACGGTGTCGATATCACCCCGCGCCTGACGGTGGTGAAGGTAACTGAGCCTGCGGCCCGTTCGGGCGGCGTGAAAGTTGAAGATGTGGCGGCCCTGGTCGCGAAACTCAAAACGGCAGGAGCTGTCTGATGGCTGTCCTCGTAATTGCAGAACACGCCCATGGGGCGCTGTCGGACGCGACGCACAAGGTCGTTACCGCCGCCTTGAAATTCGGCGGGGATGTGGATGTGCTGGTCGCCGGCGAGAACGCTGGGGCCGTGGCGCCGGCCGCCGCGAGGATTTCCGGCGTGCGCAAGGTGCTGAAAGCGGAAGGCGAGACCCTGCGCAAGCAGACCGCCGAAGCCATGGAAGCACTCGTGGTGCCGCTGATGGCGGGCTATGACGCCGTGTTCATCGCGGCCACGACCACGGGCAAGAACATTGCCCCGCGCATCGCGGCGAAGCTCGACGTGATGCAGCTTTCGGAAATCGTTGAAGTCGTGGACCAGTCGACGTTCGTGCGTCCGATCTACGCGGGCAACGCGATCATGACGGTGAAATCTTCGGATGCGAAGAAGGTGATCACCGTGCGCGGCACGGCGTTCCCGGCCGCGGGAAATGACGGCTCGGCTTCGGTAGAGGACCTTGCAGCCCCGGCTGCGCAGTCCAGGTCTGAATTCGTGTCGGAAGAGATGGTGAAGTCGGACCGGCCGGAACTGACCGCCGCCAAGCGCATTGTCTCGGGCGGCCGCGCGCTTGGATCGTCGGACAAGTTCAAGGAAGTGATCATTCCGCTGGCGGACAAACTGGGCGCCGCCGTCGGTGCTTCCCGCGCCGCCGTGGACGCTGGCTATGCGCCGAACGACTACCAGGTCGGCCAGACGGGCAAGATCGTTGCCCCGGAACTCTACATCGCCGTCGGCATCTCGGGCGCCATCCAGCACCTAGCGGGCATGAAGGATTCCAAGATCATCGTCGCGATCAACAAGGACGAGGAAGCGCCGATCTTCCAGGTGGCAGATTATGGCCTGGTCGGCGACCTGTTCGTCGCCGTGCCGGAACTGACCAGGTCGCTCTGATCTGCGAGTTGATCCGATAAAACAAAGCCCGGCGTCCGCGAGGAGGCCGGGCTTTTTCATGGTGCAGGAACGATCTGCAAAGGCAGGCTTTGCTGCGCTGCACAAGCAGGTATAACCTGCGCGTTCAACAGGTGTTCAGGGGTTGGTCCATGGCGGAAATCAGGACAGTCGGCGTGATCGGCGCCGGACAGATGGGCAACGGCATCGCGCATGTCTCGGCCCTGGCCGGGTACGAGGTCGTGCTGACGGATGTGTCGGAAGCGGCGCTCGCCAAGGGGCTCGCGGCCATTGAGGCAAACATGACGCGGCAGGTGGCGCGCCAGGTAATCACGCCGGACGAGCTCAAGGCGGCGCTGAAGCGGATCCGTCCGTCGGCGGACATCAGCGCGCATGCGGCCTGCGATCTTGTGATCGAGGCGGCGACCGAGAAGCGCGAACTCAAGGAACAGATCTTTCGGGAGGTCAGCGAAGTCGTGCCGCCGCATGCGTTCCTGGCGACCAATACCTCATCCATATCAATCACCCGGCTCGCGTCCGTGACGAACCGTCCGGAACGGTTCATCGGCCTGCATTTCATGAACCCGGTGCCGCTGATGAAACTGGTCGAGGTAATCCGTGGTCTGAATACAGACCAGGAGACATTCGAGGCGGCGATAACCTATGCCAAGCGGATCGGCAAGACGACCACGAATGCGGAGGACTACCCTGCCTTCATCGTCAACCGCGTGCTGATGCCGATGATCAACGAGGCGGTCTACACGCTGTATGAGGGTGTCGGGAATGTCGCGTCGATCGACACCGCGATGCGGCTCGGCGCCAACCATCCGATGGGGCCGCTGCAGCTGGCGGATTTCATTGGCCTCGATACGTGCCTGTCGATCATGCAGGTGCTGCATGACGGGCTCGCCGACACGAAGTACCGGCCATGTCCGCTGCTGGTGAAATTCGTGGAAGCTGGCTGGCTCGGCAAGAAATCCGGCCGGGGTTTCTATGATTACTCGGGCGACCATCCGGTGCCGACGCGCTGAAGTCTTAAGCTTTCAGTAACCCTATCAGGGCTCCCCTGACTTCCAGAACGAAGTTTGAGAGAAGCCCGGCATGACCATCCGCGCGCCGCTGAATTACCTGGCCGGGGCCGCAGTCCTGCTCGCGATCGTGGCGGGCTGCGCGTATTATACGTCGCAGGCGCCCGCAGCTTCGGCCGCCGCGGCGGCAACCGAAGCGGCGCTTACGGTCTACTGGTCGGACGGAGATTCGGGGCGGCTCTCGGACGGCACGAAGTTCCGTCTCCACGGCATCGATGCTCCCGAGACCGGCTCGATGAAGCAGCGCGGCGGCGCAAAATGTGAGAGCGAGCGCGCCCTCGGCTTTGAGGCCAGGAAAGCGGCGCTGGAGCTGACGCGCGGCAAGCAAGTCACCGTCAGCGAGGTGCACGGAACAGACCGGTATGAGCGCACGGTCCTGCGCCTCGATCTGGAAGGAGCGGACCTGGCGGCGCTGCTGGTGGCCGGCGGAACGCACCGGACCTGGGACTATGACGGGCGCGAGAAAAAGCCGGACTGGTGTGCCGGCGCGGCGGGCTGAAGGCTTGCGTTCCGGCGCTCGCGGGCTAGCGTTGCTCCAGCGAGAGGGAGCAGGCCATGCGGCAGTTCTGGATTTCGGGAAGCCTGGCGCTTTCGCTCATCCTGACCGGGTGCGGCGAGACAGACACGCCGCGCGGCGAGCCCTATTTCGAGAAACCGGCTTCGCAGGAGGCGCGCGACGTGCTGGGCGAGGTTGACCCATCTGGATTGCCGGCCTCGCAACGCGCGGCGCTCGCCTATGCGCATGCGGTGACGGCGGCCGCGCTGTTCAGGGCGGGTGATGACGCGGGCGGGGCTGTGCATGTCGCGCATCTGGACCCGGCAGCGCATCCCGGGTTGATGGTCGGCCTCGATACGCTGGGTTTCGATGCCGCCCCGGTCGAGGCTGTCAGGGCCGCGCCGCAGGATGAAACGGCGCTTGCGGCAATGGACGCGATGCTCGCGGCGCTGCGTCCGAATGCGGCGGGAGACGTCAGGGAGACGACCGGGTTCCTGATGAAGTCTCTGGGTGCGGCCTATGAAGCCGGGGCCGATGCGGGGACTATCTCCAGTGCAGAGGCCTACCAGACCGCCTACGGACTGGCCGTGACGGCGCGGGATATTGTCGCCGCACAAGAAGACGCAGCTTACGGTGACCTGCGGCTCGAGCTGGAACTTCTGGTGCGGATGTGGCCGGGCAAGGGGCCGTCGGCGACGTTCACGCCCGCGCCGGATCTGGAGATGGCGCAGGCGCTGTTGGATATAAAGCTAGCGCTCGCGCGCCTGCCTTAGGGCGGCGTCGATAAACTGAACGGCTTCCGAGGCGGCCCAGTCGGCTTCGCCGGACATGCGCGCCAGCTCAATGCCGTCCGGGCCATAGAGGATCGTGGTCGGGAAGCCCTGGACATTGGCGCCGTAGACGATGTTGCCCCGGTCGAGGGGCGTGTGGCGGAAGGCAATGCTGGCGGCGCCCAGTTCGGTGAGGCGGCGTTTGGCATAATCCGCGTCCTCATCGGAATCGATGCTGATGGCGACAACTTCGAACGCGTCCCCGCCGCGCGCTTTCTGGAGCGCGCCGAGCGCCGGCATTTCCTTCTCGCAGGGCGCGCACCAGGTCGCCCAATAGTTCACGAGGATGGTCTTACCCTTGAAACTGGCGAGCGTGACTTCGGTGCCGGAGGCATCGTCGAAGGTGCCTTCGGGGACGGATTGGCCGGCGGACGAGAAGTCGAGCCGCTCAAGCGTGCCGGTCGCATAGCGCGCCAGCGGGCTCGAAGCCGGTTTGCCGCCGGATGCGCTGATCAGCACATAGACAATGGCAGCAAGGGCGACCAGAAAGAGGCCGGAAAAGACATAGCGGTTCATGCGGGGCGTCGTCTCCGTGCGGCGGCTTCGGGGGATATGGCGATGAATTCAGGTAAAGGCCAGACAATGTGGGGTGGCCGTTTTGCCGCAACGCCCTCGGCTATCATGAACGAGATCAATGCCTCGCTGGATGTGGACCGGCGGATGGCGCAGGAGGATGTGGCCGGGAGCCGGGCGCATGCTGACATGCTGGCCGAAATGGGCATCCTCAGCGTTGCCGACAACCAGGCCATCCAGGGCGGATTGGACGCCATCTCCGCCGAGATGCGCGCGGGCATGTTTCCTTTCCGGCGCGAACTCGAAGACATCCACATGAACGTTGAGGCGCGTCTGAAGGAGCTTATCGGCGAGCCCGCCGGGCGGCTGCACACCGCGCGCTCGCGCAATGACCAGGTGGTGACGGATTTCCGGCTCTGGACGCGCGGCGCGCTGGAGGAGACAAGCCATCTGGTGACCGCGCTGCAAGGCGCGCTGGTGCGCCGGGCCGGCGACAACGTCGCGACCTTCATGCCGGGCTTTACCCATTTGCAGACTGCTCAGCCGGTCACGCTGGGCCATCACCTGCTCGCCTATGCCGAGATGCTGGAGCGGGACCGTACGCGGCTGCTGGACTGCGCCGTGCGGCTCAATGAAAGCCCGCTCGGCGCGGCGGCGCTCGCCGGAACCGGGTTTCCGATCGACCGGGACATGACGGCGGAGGCGCTCGGCTTTGCCCGGCCTATGGCGAACTCCCTGGACGCTGTGGGTTCGCGCGATTTTGCGCTGGAAGCGCTGAGCACGCTGTCGATTGCAGCGACGCACCTGTCGCGGCTCGCGGAAGAGATCGTGCTGTGGACGAGCCCGCAGTTCGCCTTCGCTGTGTTGCCGGATGAGTGGTCGACGGGGTCCTCGATCATGCCGCAGAAGCGCAATCCGGACGCTGCGGAACTGATCCGGGCGAAGGCCTCGCTGATCACGGGATTGTTTTCGGCGCTGCAGGGGGCCGTGAAAGCGCTGCCGCTGGCCTATGCCAAGGACCTGCAGGACGACAAGCGGCTCACGTTTGAAGCCTTTGACACGTACAATCTGTGCGCGCGGGCGATGGCCGGGATGGTGGAGACGATCCGCTTCAAGCCGGAGGCCATGCTGGCGGCCGCGGGGAAGGGGTATTCGACGGCGACCGACCTGGCGGACTGGCTGGTGCGGGAGCTCGGCCTGCCGTTCCGGGACGCGCACCATGTGACCGGGCGGATCGTCGCCCTGGCCGAGGAAAAAGGCGTGGAACTTGCGGCTGTTTCGCTCGGCGACATGCAGAAGGTGCATTCCGCAATTACCGAAGATGTCTTCAATGTGCTGACGGTCGAGGCGTCTGCCTCATCCCGGACATCATATGGCGGCACAAGCCCTGTTCGGGTCGCAGAACAGGTGGCACAGTGGAAACAGAGATTGCGACTGGAGTGATGACGATGAAAAGGCTTCTGGGCGCTGCCGCAGCGTTTCTGCTTCTGGGGGGGGTATCGGCTTGCGGGCTGACGGGCGATCTCAAACGCCCCGGCCCGCTGATCGGGAACCCGAACAATGTGGATCCGGCGTCCCTGCCGGACGCCGGGAACAAGAACCTGCCGCAACTGCCGGAGCGCCCGTCTGAGCCGGCCGATGAACAGGCCGAAGACGAACTGCTGGGCGGACCAGACGCCTGATGTGCGCGCGGATGCTTCTTGCGGCTGGCGCTGTGCTGTTACTGGCAGCCTGCCAGACGGCGCCGGCAGAGCCGGCGATCACGCTGGCCGAGGCGGCCGAGCCCGCGCCGGTTGGCGTGGCGGTTCCCGTCAGCGCCAACCCCGCCGAGGGTATGACGCAGAATGACTGGGGCGGGGAAGTGCCGCAATCCAGGCCGGCCGGCGACGTCAACGAAGGCAGCCTCGGCGACCTCGAATAGCCCCGGAGCAAGGATGCATCATTTCAGCTATACCGGGGGCCGCCTTCACTGCGAAGGTGTGGACCTTGAAGCCATAGCCTCGGCGGTCGGCACGCCTTGCTATGTATATTCGAGCGCCACGCTGGTGCGCCATGCGCAGGTGATCGCGGAGGCCTTCCGCGGGCAGCGCGCGCTGATTGCCTATTCGGTAAAGGCCAACGGCAATCTCGCCGTGCTCGCAACCCTGGCCGGGCAGGGCTGCGGCGCGGATGTGGTCAGCGCCGGCGAATTGCTCCGGGCACGGAAGGCTGGCATTCCGGCCTCTCGGATCGTGTTCTCGGGCGTGGGCAAGACGGCGGCAGAAATGGCGCTGGCGCTGGAGCAGGGTATCCATCAGTTCAATGTGGAGAGCGCGGGCGAACTGCGCTTGCTTTCGGACGTCGCTGCCCGGCTGGGCAGGACGGCGCCGATTGCGCTGCGCGTGAACCCCGATGTGGCGGCCGGCGGGCATCCGAATATTTCCACCGGAAAGTCCGGCGACAAGTTCGGCGTGCCCTGGGGCGAGGCCGAAGCACTTTATGCTGAAGCGGCGAGGCTGCCAGGCATCAGGGCTGTAGGCGTGGACGTACATATCGGCAGCCAGATCGGCGACCTCGCGCCGATGCGGACTGCCTTCGAAAAGGTGGTTGCCCTCGCGCTGCGCCTGCGCGGGCAGGGGCATGACATCCGCCGCATTGATGTCGGCGGCGGGCTGGGTATTGCGTACAAGGAGGGGGATGCGCCTGCGCCGCCCTCCGCCTATGCGGCCATGATTTCCGAAGTGACGGCCGGGCACGGCTTTGACGTAATCCTCGAGCCCGGGCGCGTGATTGCGGGCAATGCCGGCGTGCTGCTGGCGACAGCGCTCTACGAGAAGGAGGCGCCGGACCGGACCTTCCTGATCCTCGACGCGGGGATGAATGATCTCATACGCCCGGCGCTGTACGGCGCGCATCATGATATTCTGCCGCTTGCCGAGCCGAAGGCTGGGCAGGCGCAGAAAACCTATGACGTGGTGGGGCCGATCTGCGAGTCGACCGACAAGTTTGCTTCTGGTCGCACTTTGCCGGAAGTGAGTGCGGGCGACCGGCTCGCGTTCATGTCGGCGGGGGCGTACGGCGCGGTCCTGTCGTCCGGCTACAACGCGCGCCCTTTGGTGCCGGAAGTGCTGGTCGATCGAGACCGGTTCGAGATCGTCCGCAGGCGGCCAAGTTTTGAGGAATCGATTGAACTGGAGAAAGTGCCGGAGTGGCTTACGACGGCGGCCTGACACAGATTGCGGCCAAGGTTGCCGCAACGCAGCGCCGCCTCACGCTGCTGGCGCTGGGGCGTGCTTTCTGGCCCGTATTCGTTCTGCTGATGCTGTTCCTGGCCGCGGCTCTGTCCGGCGGGTTCGACCGGCTCGACAGGATTTCTGCGGCGCTGATCACGCCGGTGCTTCTGATCGCGGGCGGCCTGGCGACCTGGCGCGGATTGCAGCGCTACGAGCGGCCGGACGAATCGGAAGCCGCGCGGCTGCTGGAAGCACCCTCCGAGCTACGCCCGCTGACATCGCTGAAAGACCGGCCCGTGCATCCATCTGCGGCGGCGTCCGGTCTCTGGCAGGCGCACCGGGCAAGGCTGCTGGCGGAGCTGCAGAACCTTCGCCTTCCGCGGTTCGGGGCGGCTTGGAAGGCGCTTGACCCTTACATGCTGCGCGCCGTTCTGCCGGCGGCCGTGATCGTGTTCGCGGTGCTGGCCGGCGGCGATGGTCCGGGCCGGGTCCTGCGGGCCCTGTTCCCGGACTATGGGGCGCTGGTCGGCGCCGACAAGATGGTTGTCGAAGCCTGGGTCACGCCGCCGGAACATACCGGGCGCCCCCCTATCTTCCTGAAGCCCGGCAGCGAGGATGTCCGTGTGCCGAAGGGTTCGGAAGTGACCCTGCGCACACAAGCGGCTTCGGCGCCGCGCCTCGTGATGAAAGGGTCGCGTGACAAGGACGCGAAGTTTGCCGCAACGCCGGACGACGCGTGGGAAGCCAGGGCGACCATCACGGGTGACACGCGCATCAGCGTGCGCTGGTGGGGCGAGCGGGCGAGCTACAGTTTCAAGGTGCTGCCGGATGCGATCCCGGCCATCGAATTTGTCGGGCTGCCAGCGCCGGGCGCGCGGGACCGCGTGAAGTTTGCCTGGAAGGCGCAGGATGATTATGGCATCGCCGGTATCGACCTCGCGATCCGGTTGCGCGAGCCGCATCCGGCGGCGCCGGACGCCGAAGAGCGCGTGCCCGTGCCGATGCCGGACGCTGCGGGCGCCAGGGAAGCGAACGCGACCGTCGAGCTTGATCTGACGCGCCATCCCTGGGCGGGCCTTGCGGTAGACCTGCAGCTCGTCGCGCTGGACGGCGAAGGGCAGGAGGGCCGCAGCGACAGCGTATCTTACATCCTTCCTGAAAAGCTGTTCCTCGATCCGCTCGCCCGGGCCACGCAGGAGGCCCGCGTGACCGTTCTGCGCGAGCCGGGCGGTTATGCGCCTGAGGGTAAGAATGATCTGGCGCTGCGCGGCGGATCGATCAACACGGCCGCCACAGGAAGGCTGGACGCGGCGCCGGAGGGCATCCGACAGGGCGTGCTGATGCTGGAATCGATCACCTACAAGGGCGAAAAGTTCATCAACGACCTTGGCGTCTTCATGGGCCTGCAGATGGCTGAGAGCACGCTGGTCGCGGCCGGCTCGAAAGCCGAAGCGGACGCGGTCGATTCCCTGCTATGGGCGATTGCGCTGAAGCTGGAATATGGCAGCGCGGCGGACGCAGCGCGGCGGCTGGAAGCGGCGCGGGCTGCGCTGGAGCGTGCGCTGCGGGACGGGGCTTCAGAGGAAGAAATCCGCAGGCTGATGGAAGCGTTCCGCGACGCGGCCAATGAATACCTGGCCGCGAAGATGGCGGAGGCCATTGCCAACGGGCTGGACGCGCCGGAATCGACCGAAGACAGCCAGGCGCAGGCGGGCGGTGAAGGGCTCGGCGGGCAGGACTTCGAGGACATGCTGAACGCACTGCAGGACCTGACTGAGACCGGCGCAAGTGATCAGGCGCGCCAGCTGCTCTCCGACATCACCAACATGCTCGAGAATCTCCAGTTCCAGCAGGGCGGCGCGGGGCAGCAGGGGCAAGGTATGCCCGGTGGCCAGGCCGAGGGCGAAGAGAGCGAATTGCCGCCCGGGGAGCAGGAGCTGACAGATGCGATGCGGCGCCTGTCGGAACTGCTGCGCGAGCAGCGCCAGCTGAACGATGACACCCTCGCCCAACAGCGCGGGGAGCAACCTTCCGGGCAGGGCGGTACGCCGCCGCCGTTTGGCTCGCCGGGGGGCGAAGGCGCGGATCAAGGCGGCGGCGGGCAGCCGGGTGAAAGCGGCACAGGCGCCGGCGAGGAGGGTGAACCTCAGGAAGGCAATCAGGGCGGCGGCCGGCAGCGCGGCGGTACGCTGGCGGAGCGCCAGGCGGAGCTTGGCCGGCTGGTTGAGCAGTTTGCACGCCGCAGCGGCGAAGGCGCGGGGGATGGAGAAGGTGGCACGGGCGCACAAGTTGATCCGGGTGCCATGTCGGCGATCCGCGACGCGCAGCGCCGGGCGGAGCAGGCGCTGGAGAACGGCAATGAAGGCCGAGCGATCCTTGAGCAGGAGCGGGCGACGCAGCTGATGTCAGAGGTCGCGCGTGCCATGGCGGGCGCGCTCGACAGCCTGCAGGCTGAACGGCTCGGCGAGCAGGCGGGCGGGGAGGGCCCGATGGGCCGCTCGCTGATGGGCGCCGGCAATGACGGCGAGGGTGTGAACATTCCCGACGGGTCCGAGCGCCAGCGCGCCAAGGATATCCTCGATGAGCTGCGCCGCCGCTACAACGAGGCGGAGGACGAGGAAGAGCGCGAGTACCTGAGGCGCCTGCTCGACCGGTTCTGAGGCGCTTGCGCGCAACCGCGTTCCCTGACTTGATGCAGGCAAACGGGAGGAGCGGGCCATGGCGCAGCGCTGGGAATACACCAGGGGCCTCAAGGATATCGGCAACGGGCTGTACGCCTGGCTGCAACCGGATGGCGGCTGGGGCTGGTCAAATGCGGGGCTGATCCGCGACGGTGAGGCGTCACTGCTGGTTGATACGCTTTTCGACATGACCCTGACGCGGGACATGCTGACGGCGATGGAGGATGCGACCGGGATCGGCGCGGGCAAGATCGCCACCATCGTCAACACGCATGCGAACGGCGACCATTGCCATGGCAACGGATGTTGTCCGCAGGCGGAGATCATTGCCAGTGAGGCGAGCGCGAGGGAAATGGCCGAGGTGCCGCCAGCGACCTTGGCCATGTTCAAGGCGGCGGGTGCGAAGCTTGGCCCGGCAGGCGCTTATTTCGCGGATGTGTTTGCGCCGTTTGATTTCGGGAATGTCGAGGAGCGCGCGCCGACGAAGACATTTTCCGGCGCGATGGACATGAGGGTCGGTGACAAGGCGGTGCGGCTGATCGAGGTGGGTCCGGCGCATACCGGCGGCGATGTGCTGGTGCATGTGCCGGGGGACAAGGCGGTGTTCACGGGCGACATCCTGTTCATTGATGGCACGCCGCTGATGTGGGCAGGACCGGTCGCAAACTGGATCCGCGCCTGCGAGACGATCATCGCGATGGATGTGGACGTCATTGTGCCGGGGCACGGTCCTGTCACGGACAAGGCCGGTGTCCGCCGCGTGGCGGATTACCTGGCTTATGTCGACAGGGAGGCCCGCAAGCGGTTCGATGCCGGATTGCCGGTGCGCGAGGCCGCGCTGGATATCGCGCTGGGTGATTTTTCGAGCTGGGGCGATGGCGAACGGATCGCGGTGAATGTCGACACTCTCTACCGGGAGTATCGCGGCGACGGGAAGGTCACGCCGGTGATCGAGCTGTTCGCGCTGATGGCGCAAGTCCGCGACGCGCGTCGCTAGAGCAAGCGATCTGATGGAATCAGATCGCTTACTCTGGCTTTTTGACTGGTCGCAGATTCTTGCGCTCAACCGGCATCCACTTGAGCGGAATTTGCTAGTGCAGCTTGAGCTTGGGCCGCACCACCTGGTTGACATGCCCCATCAGGATCATGCCGAGACCTCGGATTGATCCGTGGATCGCCATCAGGTGCATCCGGTAAAGCGAAATATAGACGAAGCGGGCGAGGTGGCCCTCGATGGCCATGCGGCCGCCCACAAGGTTTCCCATCAGCGTGCCGACGGTCGCATAGCGGCTCATCGAAATCAGCGAGCCCTTGTCTTCATAGGTGAATGCCTTGAGCGGTTTTTGCTCGATCAGGGCGCGGATATTGTTATACGCGGTGCCGGCCATCTGGTGCGCGCTCTGGGCGCGGGGCGGCACAGGACGGTCTGAGCCGGGCGGCGTATACGAGGCGCAGTCACCGATGGCGAAGATGCGGTCATCGCGCGTCGTCTGGAGCGTGTCCTTCACGAGCAGCTGATTGGAGCGGTTCGTTTCGAGACCCGCAATGTCCTTGAGGAAGTCCGGGGCTTTCACGCCGGCCGCCCAGACTTTCAGGTCAGCGGGGAACACCTTGCCGTCCCGGGTTTCGATGGCCTCAGGTGTGACGCGCGAGACCTGCGCGCCGGTGACGACTTCCACGCCAAGGGCTTCGAGTTCGCCGTGGGCGGCTTCCGCCAGTTTTTCCGGAAGGGCCGGCAGGATGCGCGGGCCTGCTTCGAGGAGGCAGACCTTGAGACGCTTCTCGTCGAACACTTCAAGGCCGTAATAGCGCAGCGCCGATGCCGAATTGTAGAGTTCGGCGGCAAGCTCCACACCGGTTGCGCCGCCGCCGACGATGGCGACCCGCACATATTCGTCCGCCTGCGGATCGAAGCTGAGCCGGCGCGAGCAGCGCAGGCACTGGTTCAGGAGGCGCTGGCGGAACGAATCGGCATCGCGGCGGCTTTCAAGCGACAGGCAGTTCTCCTTCACCCCCTCGACACCGAAATCGTTCGACACGGAGCCGAGGGCGAGGACAAGATAGTCATAGCGGATGCGGTGCTCGCCCATAAGCTCCGAGCCGTCCACGTCCAGGAGGGGCGAGACGATCACCTGCCGGTTGGCTCGGTCGATGCCCTTGAGGGCGCCCTGGAAGTAGCGATAGCCCCAGCGGTGGGCATGGGCGCCGTAACCGACCTCATCGAGGTTTGCATCCAGTGAGCCGGCGGCGACTTCGTGGAGCAGGGGCTTCCAGATATGCGTCCGGTTGCGCTCAAGCAGGATGATGTCGAACTTCTCGCGGCCATAGCGCGCGCCCAGCCGGGCTGCGAGCTGCAACCCGCCGGCTCCGCCTCCGACGACGACAATCTGGATCTTCAACCCGCGCATTCGCCCAGCATATGGCCCGAACTGTAAAGAAGGAAATAGCGATCTCGATCAACGGTTTGCGCCGGGCACCCATTTCACGTCGTCGGCCCCGTCATTGTTGGCCGCGCGCCCGGCGACGAACAGCCAGTCCGACAGCCGGTTGATGAAGGCGAGGGCGACGGCGTTGACCGGCTCCTCCGGCAGCGCGGAGAGTTCGGCGATCTGGCGCTCTGCCCGGCGGCACAGGGTTCGGGCCACATGGAAGTAGGCCGAAAGGGCCGATCCGCCGGGCAGAATGAAGCTGTCAAGCGGCGGGATGACCGCGTTCATGTCGTCGATCTCGGTCTCGAGGCGGGTGACCTGCGACCCGATGATGCGCAGCGGGGTCCATTCAAGGACGCGGCCCCGGTCGGGTGTCGCAAGGTCTGCGCCGAGATCAAACAGGTCATTCTGGATGCGGCGGATGGCGACGAGCATGGCGCCTCTGGCCTCCAGGGCAGCGACGCCGAGGGCGGCGTTCAGCTCGTCTACGGTGCCATAGGCCGCCACGCGCGGATGCCATTTGGGCACCACTTCCCCGGTCGAAAGGCGTGTTTCGCCGGTGTCTCCGGTGCGGGTGTAGATCTTGTCGAGCCTGACCATGCGGGCGCTCCCCTGTTTATCCGCCGAACTTGATGGCGCCGGCGACGATGCCCAGCAGGACGAGGAAGGCAATGGCGGCGGCCTGGAGGATGACGCGCAGGCGCATCAGCTGGTTTGAACGGCTGGCCTGCTTCTCGTCGCGCCGCGCAAGGTTGGCGATGCCGACCAGCAGCACGACGACGATCGCAGCGAGGAGAATGTAGAAGCCGATGGTCAGGGTGCTTTGCATTGGGCTTTAGCCTTTTCGTGGGGTTTCAGGCAGGACCATAGACCGGGCCCGCTGTTCCGGCGCTGCTGCATCCGGTCGCGGCAGCGTCATGTTTCATTTTCGAGCCGGGCGGCAAGGGCCTCGACCCGGCTGGCCATGGCCAGCAGCAGCTCCGCCGCGCGCGCCTCGGTATCCGGCCGGGCAGAGACGCCGCGCCGGGCGCTGTCGAGTTCATCGAGGAGAGCCAGCGCGGTGATCAGCAGCAGGCGTTCATCGCCGATATCGCCGACTGCACCGGCGATCTGGCCGACGCGGGCATCCAGTTGCCCGGCGAGGCCCTGGATGCGCATTTCCTGCCCTGGCGCGCAGGCGATGGAGAAGTTGCGGCCCCGGAGCGTGATGTCAGCCTTGGCCAAGCGTCAGTCCTCCCTGCCGAGCGCGGCGCGGACGTCTTCGATGGCGGAGCCCAGGGCGAGGCTCGCCTCATCGGCGAGGGCCTGGAGTTCCTGTTCCCGCGCGAGGGACTGGTCGAGAGCATCGGCAAGGCTGGCCCGGTCGGTGACCAGCGCCGCGATCTCGGCGCGCAGTGCGGCCGGGTTGCCGGTCCGCAAAAGGTGCGCCTCAAGCGCCAGTTCGAGGCGCTTGAGGGCGGTTTCGAGGCGCAGTGCGGCCGGGTCGAGGTCGGTCATGACGTTTCTGGACTAACTGGAATGACTACGCCCGCCAAGCGCCTTGACGGTTCGGGACAAGTCTGGCCTAGCACGAAGCGCGAAAAACTCCGGGAGATCAGCAGAATGGCGGTCACAAATCGCGACATGGCGAATGCCATTCGGGCCTTGTCCATGGACGCCGTGGAAGCGGCAAAGTCTGGACATGTCGGCTTGCCATTGGGCATGGCGGATGCGGCCACGGTGCTGTTCCGGAAGTTTCTGAAATATGATCCGCGCGACCCCGCCTGGCCGGACCGGGACCGGTTCGTCCTGTCGGCGGGCCATGGCTCGATGCTGATCTATTCGCTGCTGCACCTTACCGGATATGCCTCGGTGAGCCGCGACGACATCCGAAATTTCCGCCAGCTGGGCGCCAAGACGCCGGGCCATCCGGAGAACTTCATCACGGCAGGTGTCGAGACAACGACGGGCCCCCTGGGGCAGGGCATTGCGACGGCTGTCGGCATGGCGATCGCCGAGCGCCACCTGAATGCGCGCTTTGGCAACGAGCTTGTGGATCACCGCACCTGGGTGGTCGCCGGCGACGGCTGCCTCATGGAGGGCATCAGCCAGGAAGCGATCACGCTCGCCGGGCATCTGAAGCTCAACAAGCTGATCGTGCTGTTCGACGATAACGCGGTGACGATCGATGGCGGGACGGACCTGTCGGACGGGACCGACCAGTGCGCGCGCGTCGAAGCTTCCGGCTGGGTCAGCCGCCGCGTTGACGGGCATGACGAGAAGGACGTGACTGAGGCGCTGAAATGGGCGACCCGGCAGAAGAAGCCGGTATTCCTCGCCGTGAAGACAATCATCGGTTTCGGCGCGCCGAAACTGGCGGGCACGGGCAAGGCCCATGGCGGGCCTTATGGCGCCGAGGAGATCGCCGGCATCCGGAAAGCCCTCAACTGGCCGCATGAGGCGTTCGAGATTCCGCAAGCCATTGAAGCTGCCTGGGCCAAGGCGGGTGAGCGCTCGCACGAAGACCACGCGTCCTGGAAGAAACGTCTCGCAGCGAGCCCGAAGAAGGGCGAGTTCAACGTGGCCATCGCCGGCCGCCTGCCGAAGAATCTGGGCAAGGCGATCCTCAAGCACAAGAAAGCCGTGGCTGAGGGCGGCGCCGCCAAGGCGACCCGCGTGTGGAGCGGCGAGGCGCTGGAAGTGATCACGCATCTTGTGCCCGAAATGGTCGGCGGCTCGGCAGACCTTACGGGCTCGAACAATACCAAGACGGGTGCGACCAGCCCGATGACACCGAAGTCCTGGGACGGCCGATACATCCACTACGGCGTGCGCGAGCATGCCATGGCGGCGGCGATGAACGGCATGGCGCTGCACGGCGGCATCATTCCGTATTCGGGCACGTTCCTCGTATTTGCAGACTATAGCCGCGCTGCGATCCGGATCGGTGCGTTGATGGGCCTTCGCGTCGTCCATGTCATGACGCACGATTCCATCGGTCTCGGCGAAGACGGACCGACGCACCAGCCGGTGGAGCAGATTGCGTCCTTGCGCGCGATGCCAGAGATGCTGGTCTTTCGTCCGGCAGACGGCGTGGAAACCGCGGAATGCTGGGAACTCGCCCTGACGCGTCAGGATGGTCCCTCGACGATGGCGCTGACCCGCCAGAACGTGGCGCCGGCCAGAAAGACGCATACGGACGAAAACCTCTCTGCGAAGGGCGCCTATGTCCTTTCGCCAGCCAGGGGCAAGGAACGCGGCGTGCTGATCGCTACCGGCTCGGAAGTCGAGATCGCGCTCAAGGCGCAGGCTCTGCTTGCAGCAGACGGCGTCGGCGTCCGCGTCGTCTCGATGCCCTCGATGGAGCTGTTCGGCCAGCAGGACGCGGCCTACCGCGAAGAGACGTTAGGCAAGGGCTTGCCGAAAGTGGCGGTCGAGGCGGGCGTCCGCTTTGGCTGGGACCGGTGGATTGGCGCGGACGGCGGCTTTGTCGGCATGGACAGCTTTGGCGCCAGCGCGCCCTACCAGCAGCTCTACAAGCATTTCGGCATCACGGCGGAAGCCGTCGCCGAGGCGGTGAAGGCGCGGCTCTAGTACCGGCTGTCCATGAATCGTGAGTCGAAGAATACCGAGGGTGCCAAAGCCTTTTTTCAACAACCACCGTATCAGGCACCTGTGATTCCGGGTACTAGGGTCAGCCCGGTATCCGGGGCAGATCCATCGCCATCCCGGCCCCGAGGATTCCGCCGGGTATGACCACCGTCAGCAGGCTGACGAGCCCTGCTGACGCATGCTTCGCCAGTGCTGACCGGCTTTCCTCGGCCCACAGGTAGATCTGATAGACGCCCAGCGGGATGAGTGTCTGGCCAAGCATTGCGGCTCGGCCATGGGGCCGCCGAGTTCTTCGCCGGGGCTTCGGCTGAAAGGCTGTTCATGATGGTTCCGTCAGGAGGAATGTCGGGTCCGTGAGATCAGGAAAGACCCGGCCGCTCCGGTATGACCCCGCGTCTCAGTTTTCTGACACTTGGCGCCAATCGCAGATCGGCGAGATGCAAGGCCCAGCCGTCTCCGCAGGCTATGTCCGCTCGCTCCTGGCACTCGCCGTAAAGTGCGGAGCGGATGCGCAGCTATTGCTGGCGGCGGCGCGGATCGATCCGCGCTTGATGGATACGCCCGATGTACGCGTGCCGTTCGAGCGCTTCAAGGCGTTGATGGCCGAAGCAAAGGCGGCCTGCCGCGAACCCGCCCTGGCGCTGCATTTCGGTGCCGCGCCGCTCGCTGAAGTCCCGATCGCTGGCCTGATCGCCCATGCGGCAGGGAGCATGGGGCGAGGCGTGCGAGCAGACAATCCGCTATCCCCGCCTTGTCGCCGAGGTCAACGGGGACGAAGCGGGCGCCCGGTTCGCGATCATGAGGCGCGCAGATGGTGTGCACAGAGGACCGGCCGCGCAATCTGAATAGCTTTTCAGAACCGTCCGCCTTCTCCGGGGCATTCCGGCGCCGGACGGGCACGAGCCCCGGCCAATACCTTTAGGGACGAGAGCCGCCTAGCCTCCCTTCGGAACCTTGAACAGGTCGAGCTGGTTTGGGTCGGCCGCCTTGCGGCGCCTGGTCTTTGTGCGGCCACGCCGGAAATAGAGGTCGTCCGTGTGGTCTGTCTCTTCGGAAGGTGGGGCCGGCTCGGGCAGCGGGGGCGGCGAGGGCCGGGGCTTCGGCGGCGATTTCGGATCGGCAATCAGCCACCAGCTGACCGCGATCACGACATGGCCGGATGTGTCCTCGTAGCGTTGCAGGTGTCCGGCCGGGCCGTCGGCGCCTTGCGCGGCGAGCAGGGCAAACGCTTCGGCTTCCGGCAGGTGGAGCCAACCGGTCTCCAGCCGCTCAACCCGGTAGCCGGGCGCAAGGCTCACCGCTTCGCTCAGCGACCGGGCGGTTTGCACGCCGGGCCGGGTTGCCTCTTCAAGGCTTCGGGCAATGGGATAGGCAAGGCTCATGTGACGGGCGAGGTAAGCCCGTCATCGCCCGGCGTCCAGCCCGCATCCGCCGCACCGGTGAGCCGCGCGGCGCCGAGCCTTGCGAACCGGAGCGTCACGGCCTTGCGGCGGGCGGGCGCCAGACGGGTCTCGGGCGCGTCGCGGATGATCGCTCCGTAAAAGGCATCCGCCACAATCAACCCGGCTTCCGGCGGGATTATTTCCTGCGGAAAATCGTCGCCGACAGCAAAGGTCAGCCGGTCGCAGAAATCCATATACTCGCGCCATTTCGTATCGGACTTGAAGTCCTGAATGCTGGACTTGATCTCGATCATCCAGATGTCCCCGCCCGGCCCGATCGCCGCAATGTCCGCGCGCCGATGGTTGGCCAGCGTCATTTCGGTGAGCCCGTAATAGCCAAGCTGGCTCATCAGGCGCAGCGTGCCGCGGCAGATTTCGGCCGACCGGCGGGGCAGCGGATCGATGGGCGCAGGATTGAGCATGGCAGGCGGTTCGTTCTGCTTGTGTTCCGGGCCCTGAATTAGGCCGCTGAGACCTTGGACGTCAAGGCAGATCAGGGCCAGAGCGGGGTTAGAGCGGGCAAAGAAAAAATCAAGGCAGCCTTCATCCATTGACCGCCAGCCTGCGTAGACAAAGCCAGAGAGAGACACAGGTTGTCTCTGCCGGGAGCACTTGATGGCCAGCGCTTACGACACGAACAACAGTTCCGACCGCCAGTTTGTGCGCACCGCGATGAAGGTCGCGCTGCTGGAGCCAGCCCACGAAGCCAGCCTCGCCCGCCGCTGGCGCGAGCAGAATGACGAAGTCGCGCTGCATGAGCTGACGACGGCCTACATGCGCCTTGTCATCGCGATGGCCTCGAAGTTCCGCCATTACGGGCTGCCGATGGCGGATCTCGTATCCGAGGGCAATGTCGGCCTCATGCAAGCAGCCGCCCGGTTTGAGCCGGAACGCGAAGTGCGCTTCTCGACCTATGCCAGCTGGTGGATCCGGTCCTCGATCCAGGATTATGTGCTGCGCAACTGGTCAATCGTGCGCACGGGGACGACCTCGGCGCAGAAATCCCTGTTCTTCAATTTGCGCCGCCTGCGCGCCCGGATCGCCGATACCGGTGATGGCATCATGAGCGTCGAGAACCGCGAATGGGTCGCCAACCATCTCGGCGTGCCGGTCCGCGATGTCGAGACAATGGCCTCGCGCCTGTCCGGGTCTGACCGCTCGCTGAATGCGCCCCTGTCCATAGACGGCGACGGCGAGTGGCAGGACATGATTGCCGACGAAGCGGCCATTCCCGAGCAGCTGGTTATGGCGGAGCACGACACCGCCAGGCGGCGAAAGTGGATTGCCGAGGCGCTGAAGACGCTGAACCCGCGTGAAATGCACATCATCTCGAAGCGGCGGCTTGCCGAAGAGTCAATGACGCTGGAGGCGCTTGGTGAGGAACTCGGCGTGTCCAAGGAGCGCGTGCGCCAGATCGAGCATCAGGCGCTCGGCAAGTTGCGCAAGGCCCTGGAGCGTATTGTCGGCGATCCGATGAAGGCCGGGCTTATCCCCGAGGCGTAGGTCTCAATCGAGTTTTGCGAGATCGGGCGGATGGCTGATCTGGGGCCGTACGCCGCGCAGGAAACCGCGCGCCTGGATGCGGGTTGCTTGCGGCGCCTGGCAAAGTTGAGCTGCGGACTTCCCGGTTTCCAGGATAAGCGCTGATCCCCGCAACGCGTCATCACAAACCGCAAAGCGCTCCTCAGGGCCCTTCATGGCGCCCGCAACGCCCTGCCGGTCGCGGCAGGGGGCGGCGTTCGCCGCCGCCCCGGCGAGACGGACGCTCTGGCCGGTGACCGGTACCAGCGCGTCGCCGTCCGGAACGCGCACCACGCAGCCACGTTCGCCCACAGCGAGCTCATCCAGCGGGTCTGTAGCGGGTCTGTATCGGCGTTACAGGCGGCCAGACCGAACAACCGTCCGGCGATCGCAAGTCTCCGCCCCGCGCGCCTGGATCACCTGTCCACCTTCCGGCCTGCAAGCGGGGGCTCCTCCAGCCTTGCCAGAGGGCTGCGGCGCCCTTTAAGGCTCCCCCAGCGATAACTCCCGGGAGGGACCCCATGTCAAAGCCCAAGAAATCCTACCGCAAGCGCGAAATCGGCGGACACACGCTGAGCCCTGAATCCCTGATGATGGGGTTCGGCTACGACCCCTTCATGTCGGAAGGCTCGATCAAGCCGCCGATCTTCATGACCTCGACCTTCGCCTTCAAGTCGGCCCGCGACGGCGAGGCCCTGTTCCGCCGCCTTGCCGGGCGCCACGAGGAGGGCGACCCGGAAGACGCAGACCTCATCTATACGCGCTTCAACAACCCCAACATGGAAGTGCTGGAAGACCGCTTGACCCTCTACGATGACGGTGAAGCGGCGCTCGCCTTCTCGTCCGGCATGTCCGCGATCACGACGGCGCTGTTCGCCTGCGCCGAGCCGGGCACCGCCGTGCTGCATTCCAGCCCGCTCTATGGCGCATCTGAAGTCTTCATCCGGACTTTCCTGCCGGGCTGGGGCGTGCGCTCGGCCGAGTTCGATGCCTGGTCCACGGAGGATGAAATCCTGGCAGCGGCCCGCGCCACCGTAAAACGGTTTGGCCCGATCTCGGTGATCTTCACCGAGTCGCCTGCCAACCCCACCAATGCCCTCGTCGACATCGCCGCCTGCGCCCGCGTCTGCGATGTGATGGAAAAAGAGACCGGCCGCCGCCCGATCCTGATGTGCGACAATACGATGATGGGCCCGATCGGACACCAGCCGCTGAAGCACGGCGCCGATCTCGCACTCTACTCGCTGACCAAATATGTCGGCGGGCATTCGGACCTGATCGCCGGTGGCATCGTCGGCAATGAGGAGATGATGACGAAGATCCGCCGTATGCGGAACTATCTCGGCACCATGCTGGACGCGCACTCCTGCTGGCTGCTGACGCGCTCGCTTGAAACTGTGCAGCTGCGCATGGAGCGCGCCTTCCGGAATGCCAGGGTCTGCGCGGAGTTCCTGAACACGCATCCGAAGATCACCAGGGTCATGTATCCGGAGTTCCTCAAGGAGGGCGACCCGCAAAAGAAGGTGTTTGACGAGCAATGCCTCGGCGCAGGGGCGACTTTCTCGTTTGATGTGAAAGGCGGCAAGGACGCGGCGTTCAAGCTGCTCGACAACCTCCGCCTCATCAAACTGGCGGTCAGCCTCGGCGGCACGGAAAGCCTGATGTGCCACCCGGGCTCGACCACGCACTCGGCCGTTCCTGCAGATGTGCGCGCCCGCATCGGCTTCACCGACGGTCTCGTGCGCTTCTCGGTCGGCATCGAGGCGCCGGAAGACCTGGTCGCTGACCTCGGTCAGGCCCTCGAACACGCATGAGGCGCGGCGGACTTCAAATACTCACGGTTTTCCCGTAAGGGAGGAGCCGGCGATCCCGTAGCTCAGCAGGATAGAGCGACAGATTCCTAATCTGTAGGTCGTGCGTTCGAATCGCATCGGGATCACCATAAAAACAAGCGCCTGGGCGGACGATAAGAACACTGCGGAATGCCCGTGCCCCGCGGGCGCCCCGGTTGAGACCCCGGGATCACCTGTAATGGCCGGGCCGCATCGGTTTTGAGCAACAGGTTTCGCTCGCCGGGACGCGTCCGCGATGGCCGGGGTCTGGCGGACGCGTGCCGGCAGCGCGCGCCAACATGGCGTCAAACCTTTTCAGGGGAAGGGGGGCTGCCCTCTGAAAGGGCTGCTCACCCGCCTATGCCGATCCGATACGTATCCCGTCCCGCCCGACCAAATGGCCGTTGTTGAGACCGCGAATGGCACGAAGCAGGTGCCCCTTCACGGCAGTCGCCCTCATCTCCGGGCCCGGAAAAACACCGCCAGCAGCGGCTGTTGCGACCGAATGATGTTTAAAGCAGATCGGCCAGACTTCGCCGGGATATCCGCACGTTCTCGAGCGCGGCCCGAAGGGGGCTAAACCCCCGAATTGAAAGCCGCACCAGAAGTTATCATTTCAGCATGGGGAAATCACTTCATGGCCGCGTTGCGAGGCTTCGCATATGGATACTGCTCAAGGTTGAAACCTTCGCCGCCAGTGTAGCAGGCAGTGGACCAGGTGGGCCGCGCTGACACGAAGGCGATGTCAATAACGGCGCCGTTGCGCGCGATCCCGGGGTGGTATTGTCGAAGCAGCTTTCGTATGCGGCTCAATTTCTGCCGCTGGCTCCACTTTCTCTGATAAGACGACGACGACCCGGGCGGCCAGCCGAACAACCTGTTTGGGGAATTGGACTGACGCAGCTGATTTGATCCGTTAGGATCCGCCCGGCCTAGAGCGATTGCAACGCGGGAGCTGATCTGGATGCCGATATACTCACACCGCGCCGCGCTTTGTGCCGTGGCGGCTGCTTTGTTTCTGCCAGCCTGCGGCAGCAAGACCGACAAGCCGGCCGGCGAAGCGGAGCTGGTCAGAGCGCCCGTTGAGCGCGGCGAGATTGCGCGCATCATCAATGCTGCGGGCCGCGTGAAGCCGGCAACGACCGTGCAGGTTGGCTCGGAAGTCTCGGGAAAAATTGTCGAGATCAAGGCAGATTTCAATACGCTGGTGAAGGCAGGTGATGTGCTTGCTGTGATCGATCCGGAGACTTTTTCGAAGCGCGTCGAGCAGCAGCGCGCGGGGCTTGAGAATGCGCGCGCCAACATTCGCGTACAGGAAGCGGCGGTCGTCAGAGCGCGCGTGAATCGCGAGCAGGCAGTCACGGAACTCGCCCGTGTTCAAAACCTCTTCGACCAGAAAGCCGCATCGGCTTCCCGGCTTGAGACAGCCAGGCGCAATGCAGGTGTCGCCGAGGCCGACCTCATACTTTCCGAAGCCCAGCTGGATGCGGCGAAGGCCTCGCTGCGCCAGTCGGAAGCGAGCCTTGATACGGCGCGGGTCGACCTCAGCCGTACGGTGATTCGCGCGCCCATCGATGGCATTGTGGTTGATCGCAAGGTGGATGCCGGCCAGACAGTGGCGGCGTCGTTCTCTGCGCCGGAACTGTTTGTGATCGCTGCCGATCTCGCTCAGGTTCAGGTGGAAGCCGCAATTGTGGAGAGTGATGTTTCGGGCCTGGATGCCGGTGATCCGGTGACCTTTGTCGTCGATGCCTATCCGGCGCAGACGTTCGAAGGCACGGTGAAAGAATTGCGCCTGAACCCGACTGAAGCGCAGAACATCGTAACCTATACGGCCGTCGTGACAGCGGCCAATCCCGAACGCCTGTTGCTGCCCGGCATGTCGGCGAGCCTCCAGATTACGACGGAGGCGCGAAAGAACATTCTTCGAATGCCCGCAGGCGCAGAGCGGTTCCGCCCGAGCGAGGCAGAAATCACGCAATGGGCAGGCGCGGCCGGTGCAGGCGCGGCCGGCCCCTCTGAAGAGCTTCCCGGTTGGGAGCAGATTCTGGGCGCGCTGAAGGCGGCGGGTCTCGCCGAAGCCCGCATTGCAAGTGTGCGCACGCAGCTGCTCGAGGAAACTGAGGATCTGCGCGAGGCTATTGCCAATCCTGAGCAGACATTCCAGCGCACGCCCAATCTGAAACGTCTGAATGAGCGTATCCGCCTTTACATCGAGCGATCGCTTGAGCCGGCGCAACTCAAGCTCTACGCGCAGGCACGCAGCGGCATGCGCCAGGTGCGCGAGGCGCAGATCTGGGTTGTCGGCGACGACGGAAAGCTGGCACGCCGCCTGGTCGGGCTTGGCGTGTCGGATGGAACCTATACGGAAGTTATGCGCGGCCTGAAGGAAGGTGAGTCGGTGGCAATCTCCATCCGCACACCCGCGCCAGCAGGCGAAAAAGGCAACCCGCGCGGCGGCCCGCCGGGCGCTCCTCGCCGCTTATAGGGGGCAAGACGGATGCCGGGCGCGCTAATCTCCTGCCGCAATCTCACGCGCATCTACCAGATGGGCGAGTCGCGTCTGAAAGCGCTGGATGATGTCTCGCTCGACATTGAAGCGGGCGAGTTCGTTGCGGTCACCGGCGCATCCGGCTCGGGCAAGTCGACGCTGATGAACATGATTGGCGGACTTGACCGGCCAAGTTCGGGGACCGTGTCGATCAACGGTTCGGAGATGAGTACGATGAAGCCATCCGATCTCGCGCGCTTTCGCAACGAGACGATCGGGTTCATCTTCCAGCAGTTTCAGCTTCTGCCGAAGAAGTCAGCGCTCGAAAACGTCATGCTGCCGCTGCGCTATCGCCGCCCGGCCGTGAATGACATGAACGTGCGCGCCAGGGAGAGCCTGGAGCGTGTCGGGCTGGGTGATCGGGCCCGCCACCGCCCGACCGAGCTGTCGGGCGGCCAGCAGCAGCGGGTCGCGATCGCGCGCGCTTTGGCGGGTGATCCGAAAGTGATCCTCGCTGATGAGCCAACCGGCGCGCTCGACTCCGGTACATCGCAGTCGATCATGGACCTGCTTGTGGATCTGAATGAGCGCGGCAATACGATCGTGCTGATCACGCACGATGCTCATGTGGCAAGCTTTGCACGCCGCCGCCTCGATTTCTGCGATGGCCGTATCCAGTCTGACCATCGCAGCGCAAGGGCCTGATTCATGAATTTTTTCACGACGCTGGGGCTTGCCTTCACCTCGCTCACCGAGCGGCCTTCGCGCACGATCCTGACATCCCTCGGCATCATAATCGGCGTCGCCGCGGTGTTTGCCATGCTGGCCATCGGTGAGGCGGTGCGCCAGCAAGTTCTTGAGCAGGCCAACTCCACTTCAACGCGCACGATCAGCGCCTATCCCGACTGGGAAGGCTCGCGCCGGAGCAGCCAGACACGCGGTGCCCGCCAGTTTACAGAGAGGGACGTGGCAGACCTTCGCCTGCTTGACGGAGCGTCGGTCGTGACCGGCACGATCCAGTCTCAAGGTACAATGGTCAGCGCCACGGCAGACTCCTCGGGTGCGCTGATCGGCGTCGACTCCCACTACATGGACGCCAATGACCAGGCGATTGCCAGCGGCGAAGGTATAAATGACACAGATGTTTCGCAGCGCGCGCTGACCGCGGTGATCGGCCAAACGGTCGCCCGCACGCTTTTTCGGGACCAGAATCCGATTGGCCAGCGTCTCAAGATCAATGCGGTTCCGTTCGTTGTGAAAGGTGTTGCCGGGCCAGCGAAGGCAGGCAGCTGGCGCGGCCAGGATCCGGATGATTTCGTCCTGGTGCCGGTGTCGACTATGCGCACGCGCCTCGGGGGTGCGAACAGGACCGTGCGCAATAACATTGCTCAGATCCAGGTCGTCGGCCGGCCGGATGCAGACCTGGTCCGTCTTCAGGCGGAGGTGGATTCCGTCCTGCGCCGAAATCGGGAAATCTCACTCGAAGTACCGCCGGATTTCCGGTTGTTGAACTTCGCGGCCAATATCGAGGCCTTTGCCCGTACCGCTGTGATGTTTTCAATCCTCCTCGCCGCCATGGGCACGATCTCGCTGATCGTCGGCGGTGTGGGCGTGATGAACATCATGCTCGTGTCGGTGACCGAACGTACGCGCGAGATTGGCCTGCGCATGGCGATTGGTGCGCGAGGCTCCGATGTGATGAGCCAGTTCCTGACCGAAGCGCTGATGCTGTGTGTGTTTGGCGGCCTTGTCGGGCTCGCGCTTGGCTATTCGGCCAAATTCCTGCCGTTCTGGGGCGAGGAGCTGACGCTCGCTTTCAGTCTGCGAAGCGCGATCCTTGCCTTTGGCTCGGCGCTTTTGATCGGGCTTGTGTTTGGAATCCTGCCCGCGCGTCGTGCATCACGGCTCAACCCTATCGAGGCGCTGCGCCATGAATAGACAGTATCTGCGCCTGCTTTCCGGGGTGTTGCTGATGATCGCCTTGCCGGCCTGCCAGACACCGGGCACGTCGGGGCTTGAAGAGAAGCTTGCCGATCAGGGCGAAAGCGTGCCTTCAGCCTGGGCGCCGCTGCAGGTAGACGGCTTGCAGACCTCAAGCTGGCAGAACGCATTCAGCGATCCGAAGCTTCGCACTTATCTCGGCCGGTCTTCGGAAAATTTTGATGTGCAGATCGCCGAAGCCAGGCTGCAGCAGGCCGATGCCGCGCGCCGGCTTGCCCGGTCGCGGCTCGGACCTTCGCTCGGACTTGGCGCACGCGGGGACGCTGCGTCTGCGCTGGAAGACCCCGATTTTTCCGAGACCTTCAGCCTGAATGCCAGCACAAGCCTTGATCTCAGCCCGTTCGGACCGAACCGCGCCGGACTTGCCATTGCCGATGCGGGTTTTCGGTCAGAATCGGAACGCGCGCGCGACGTGAAGCGTGCGGTCGATGCGTCCATCGTGCGGGCTTACTATGGCGCGATCGAAGCGGACCAATTGCTCGCGCTCGCTGAAGCCAATCTTGATTTCCAGGAGCAGACACTTGCCATCGGGCGCGCGCGGTTTGAAGCGGGCCAGGATGCGCGCGACACGCTGGCGCTTGCCGAGGCCTCGACCGGGTCCGCAGAGGCGGAGCTGGAGATTCAGCGCGCAAGCCGTCGCGACGCTCACCGGGCCTTGTCGCTGCTGGTAGGAGACTTCCCAAAGGCCAGTCTTGACATCGGCCAGGCGCTGGATGTGCCGCTCCGCCTTCCCGAGCGCGGCGTGCCCGCGCTGGTCCTTGCTGCCCGCCCCGATGTGCAGCGGGCCGAAGCGGCAATGGCTTCGGCCGAGGCGTCGCTCTGGCAGGCCCGGCGCGCGCGTATCCCGCGACTGGCCTTGTCCGGTTCGATCGGCGGCAACTCGCCCGAGCTTGAAGACCTGTTCGATCCGGCGGCATATCTTGCCTCGCTCGGGACCAGTCTGGCGACGACGCTGTTTGATTCAGGCGGCCTCAAGGCCAGCACGGACCGCGCGCGCTCCCAGGCCGATGAGGCCTTGCGCCTCTATGCACAGGCGCTGCGCCAGGGTGTCGGCGAAATTGAAAGCGCATATGATCGCGCCGCTGCGATCGATGCCGCGCTGCAAAGCCAGACAGCGGCCACGCGCGCCGGACGCGAGGCGCTGCGGCTTGCCCGGATCAGATACCAGGAAGGCGACACCGACCTGATCGACCTGCTGACCATCCAGCGGCAAGTGAATGGATTTGAGGCGAGCCTCATCCGGACGCGCAGCGACCGGATTGATGCGATGGTCGCCGCATTCCTGGCGACCGGTGGAGACATGGGCAGGCATTCCGGAATGAAATGAAAAAGCTGACCCGGGCGATAATGGTATCCGCGAATGCAGACCCTCCCTGCATGCCAGCAACTGGTTCATGATCGCGCAAGGAAAGCGAAGCCTGCTTCAACAGCTCGCTATTGACCGGATGGAAATGCAATTGCTGAAGATATGCTGTTTGGAAAACGTCGATCGGGGACATGTCGCCGGAATGTCGATGGTCGACATCCAGCGTACCGCAATCCAGTCGATTCCGGCTTTTTACATCTATGCATGTCGCTGATTCGGCTCGTTTCTGCGCCAGCCTCGACATCGAGTATGATCAGGAGATTTTCCGCTGACGCGTTCGCCCGGACATCAGAGGCAAACTCTCTTCTACCCATCGGATCAGGCTGTTGGCTTCCTTTCTGAAAGAATGACCTGGAACGGTCAGCCTGTACTCGACATGCGGCGGAATCGTTTTCCTGTCGTCTCGCTGGACAATGTTCAGTGCCGTGAGTTCCTGTAATGTCTGCGTCAGCATCTTTTGAGAGATGCCTTCAACCGTTCGCAACAGCTCCCCGTTCCGAAGCGGCCTGTCGCCCAGCGCATTTACGATAAGTATCGCCCATTTGCTGGTCAGGGTCGCCAGATACCGCCTTGATGAGCATTGGGAAGACATGACATCAGGCTTCATAAGGCGGCTCTCGAACGTCTGGGCAGGCACCGAAAAGTGCGTACTGTACTTTCGGTATTCTGGTCCCCAAAAGTGGCGCCGTCCAGAAGTATCCGGAGGGGTCGATGGAGATACTAAACATAGCTGGCGCCATCATCACCATGCTGATGGGGTGCCTTGGCCTGTTTTTCCCGCAACGCGCAGCAGCGTTCACTGGCCTGACAGCTGTAAAGGCTCCTGGGCGACCGGAGTTCAGGTCAACGTTTGGCGGACTTTTCCTGTTGGCGGGAAGCATTCCGCTCCTGACGACGTTACCTGCCACATTCCTGGTTGTGGGCCTGAGCTGGGCGGGCGCCGCTACCGGGCGGATTGTTTCAATATTTGCAGACAATGCGAACGTTCCGAAAAACTGGATCGCTGTCTTGTTCGAAGCAGCAATCGCAGCACTCTTGCTTGTCGGTGCTCCGTTTGCCTTGCTGCTTCAGACGATAGTCCGTCTCTGAACAAAATCTGCTCGCACTCGCCGGCTGCCGGCAAACGGATAATCGAGGTGCAACTGCTCGATCCGCAGCATCAGCGCCAGGTCCGTCTCAGGCACCTCGCGCGGAAGATAGT
>ERZ888423.376-NODE-376-length-46403-cov-8.817489_pt1 | contig 46403 bp, 38 predicted proteins | sample MGYA00520523_ERZ888423 | MGnify/ENA primary metagenome ERZ888423 (study PRJEB32303, sample SAMEA104408611) | aquatic metagenome | biome: Brackish water; feature: Pelagic; material: water | place: Baltic Sea | collected 2014-06-08T10:24:00 | depth 30,27 m ... | reverse complement strand
GGCGGAGGCGGGCATACCGGTTATTACAATAATAAATACATCAAAAGACAAGGGGAAATCGGGTTACCCGACAATGACTTAACCTCCCCCCTCAACTATAAGGTTATACGCTATGCAGATGTCTTATTAATGGCCGCTGAAGCGCTTGCACACACTGGGCAAGGTGGCAAAGCGCTTGGATTCTTGAATGAAGTACGTGCACGAGTCAACATGCCCGCCATGACAAGTTCTGGCAATGCTTTGATGGAGGATATTTACATGGAACGACGTTTAGAACTTTCTGGAGAAGGACTACGTTTTTGGGATCTTGTCCGAACAGGAAAAGCCCCCAGTACAATCTCCAATTTTGTTTCAGGCAAACACGAGCGCTTCCCTCTTCCTCAGGTTGAAATTGACCTTGCGGGAGGCAACTGGAATCAAAACCCAGGTTATTAACTTTATGCAATCACTTAAAATCAAAACTATGAAATCACCGAATGCTTTTTGGCACCAAAGTTGGACGATCCTTGGATTGGCGTTACTCGTAACTGTAGGTTGCGATAAAGAACCAACACTAGGGGATCCCCCTACAGCAGAAGATGCTGAATTCACCTACATGCCTTCTGCAGCCAATGCCAACGTGATTGAATTCACGGCAAGCAATAGCACGCTGCAATCGAGCTGGGATTTTGGCAACGGCCAAACGGGCGAAGGAACCAATGCGAGTAGCACGTATCCTTTTGCAGGTCAATACACGGTTACGCTGACGGTGCAAAATGCTGGTGGCAGCGCTAGCAGTTCTCAGGTGGTTACGATTGACCAGGATGACCCCAGCTTGATTAGCAACCCTATCTATGCTCTTCTGACCGGTGGATCGTCCAAGACTTGGGCTGTGGATTCCGTGCGTCCTGCCCACATGGGTGTTGGACCTAATCCCTCAAGCGCAGCAGGCAACACCCCAGAATGGTGGGCTGCCGGTGCAAATGAGAAAGCAGGTTCAGGTCTGTACAATGACCGTTACACCTTCCGCCTCAATGGGTTTGGTTTTGACCAGGTGACGGGTGGCGATATTTATGTCAATTCCGCTCATGCAGGAGATGCCCCTTTTACGGACACTGCGTCTTGTTTGGTTGGTGACTTTACTGCCTATACTGGAGACAAGATGGGCGAAACTTGGACATTAAATGAAGGAGCTGATACGAGCATTACCGTCAGCGGTGATGCCATGATTGGCTTTTGGACTGGCGTACGCACGTATCAGATCATCTCTATCGACACCAATGAGCTGTTTATCCGCTACGTAGACGCCAAAAATGCTGATTTAGCTTGGTACATCCGCCTGGTTCCAGAAGGGTATACAGGCGATCCTGGCCCCACGCCCACCACGTATGCCTTACCTTTTGACTTTGAGTCATTGCAACCTACGTGCACCACTTTCGGTAACAGCGCTTATGCCTATGTTGCCAACCCGAATGCATCGGGCTTGAATACCTCTGGTAACGTTTTGGAAACGGTTCACGGCAACGAAACATGGGCGGGTCTTTTCATCGACTTAGATGCCAAATTGGATTTCTCAACACAATCTACCATTCAATTGATGGTATGGGCTCCTGATACTGGCACATTCCGCCTTAAGCTTGAAGATCAAGCGGCTCCTAGCCAGTTTGTTGAGCTTGATCAAAGCGTTACCACAGCGCAATCTTGGGTTCAATTAACCTTTGACCTTTCAGGCGTCTCAACTGCCTATGATCGGTTGGTCATGTTCCCTGGATGGAGTGTTTCTAATGCAGGCACATTCTATATTGACAACATCGAACAGAACTAAAATTTTCTCCTTCATGAAGGGCGGGAAATTCCCGCCCTTCTTATTTTTACCCCATGTTCAGACTCTTCCTAAGTTCCTTTTCAACCCTCTTTTTGTTCAATAGTTGTGATCCAGCCGAAATACCGGTACAACTTCCCACTAATCTTGTTTTCTCCCTTTCGGTTTCCAACACCGATCCCAGTTTAGTAGAAGTAGTGGCTACCGCCAACATGGCAAACTATTACACGTTTCAATTTGAAGAAGGCACGAATGGCACCGTTGAAAGCACGGATGGGACGGCTAGCTATACCTATGCTCTATCTGGGAAATACCCTGTTCGCCTGCGTGCGCATGTGAGCTTTGAGCATTACATCGAAGCCTATGACACCGTGTTGATCCAAATTGCCATGGACACAAGTAATATTCCCACTACAGGTTATTCGACCCCCTTAAGCTACCCGGGCTATTCACTCGTCTGGCAAGATGAATTCCTTGGAACCGAGCTCTCCGAAGATTGGACCTTTGAACTGGGGAATGGCAACTGGGGCTGGGGCAATAATGAGCTTCAGTACTATAAAGAAGAAAATACCCAACTAAAGCAAGGATGTCTCGTTATAACGGCAAAAGAACAAGCAGTTGGTGGCTTTAGCTATACCTCATCCAGACTCATTACCAAAGGAAAACAGTCTTTTCAATATGGTAGAATCGATATACGGGCGGCTCTACCCTCTGGGCAGGGCCTTTGGCCCGCATTGTGGATGCTTGGAGACAATATTTCTACTGTAGGATGGCCCGCCTGTGGTGAAATTGATATAATGGAAATGACGGGAGGCAGCACAACAAACCAAGGGGACCAAAGAATACATGGAACTGGGCATTGGGATAATGGGGGTAACCACGCATCCTATGGAGGCTCTATTCCTGTGCAAAACGGGAAATCGTATCAGGATGAATTTCATGTGTTCAGTATTATCTGGGATGAAAACGCGATCAAATGGTACCGAGATGATGTACTCTACACCACGTTGAATATCTCTGGAAGTACTATGTCAGAATTTCATGAGAAGTTTTTCTTCATCCTAAATGTGGCCGTGGGAGGAAATTGGCCTGGAAGCCCAAATGCACAGACCACGTTCCCACAAAGAATGGCGGTGGATTATATTCGGGTATTCCAACTATGATCTAAGGATTTTTCGTCACGTTTTTTCAAAAACACCCCCACAAAACACATTTTTGCGGGGGTGTTTTTTTAAGATCCTGATTACATGGAGCAGGATTGCCTCTTTAAGGGGAGCTTTAGAACCAAAAAACCCGCAGCGAAAGCTGCGGGTTTTCTTGATTCTGGCGGTGAGGGCGGGATTCGAACCCGCGGTACAGTTTCCCGTACGCCAGTTTAGCAAACTGGTGGTTTCAGCCTCTCACCCACCTCACCGGGTTTTGTTTTTGAGTAGCTGAATTAGGGCAGCGAAAATACATGAAAATTCGGCTACTTCACAATGAACTTATACAGGAATGCAGAAATTCATGGCGCCACCTAGGGGCTTCCACTTGTATATTCGCAAGCATACAACCCTCAAGCTTATCTCGATGAAAGAAGTCGTCATTGTTTCCGCCGTAAGAACCCCTATGGGAAGTTTCCAAGGTGCCCTGTCTGGCGTCCCTGCAACTCAATTAGGTGCCATCGCCATCCAAGGCGCTTTGGCTAAAATTCATCTCGACCCTTCGACCGTGCAAGAAGTCTTTATGGGTTCAGTTTTACAAGCCAACCTTGGACAAGCACCCGCCCGTCAAGCCGCACTGGGCGCAGGTTTATCCAAGGAGGTTCCTTGTACCACCATCAACAAGGTATGTGCCTCCGGCATGAAGGCCATTGCCTTAGCAGCCCAAGCCATCCAGGTTGGGGATGCAGATATCGTCGTAGCAGGCGGCATGGAAAACATGAGTCAAGTTCCCCATTACCTTCCCGGCAGCCGCCAAGGCTTCAAATTCGGCGATACTGCAATGGTAGATGGATTGACCAAGGATGGCCTGATCAATGTTTATGACCAGCAAGTAATGGGGGTCTGCGCAGATATGTGTGCAAAAGAGCACGATTACAGCCGTGAAGAGCAGGATGCCTTTGCATTGCAATCTTATGACCGCAGTTCAGCAGCATGGGATGCAGGTAAGTTTGATGCGGAAATTGTCCCAGTAGAGATCACGGACCGACGTGGCAATGTCACCGTAGTGGACCGCGACCAAGAATTCACCAATATCATCCGAGAAAAAGTAGCGGGCCTCCGTCCTGCCTTTACTAAGGATGGAACCGTCACTGCGGCCAATGCCTCCACGCTCAATGATGGGGCTGCTGCGCTCGTGTTAATGTCTGCCGAAAAAGCGGCAGAACTAGGTATTGTACCCTTAGCCCGTATAATAGCTTCCGCAGATGCGGCGCATGAACCAGAATGGTTCACCACAGCGCCAGCCAAAGCGGTACCCAAAGCATTGGCGAAAGCAGGGCTAGAAGTAAAGGATATTCAGTTTTGGGAGTTAAATGAGGCCTTCTCCGTGGTGGGACTGGTCAACATGGACTTATTGGGGATTGATCCCATCACCTGCAATGTCAACGGAGGAGCCGTATCACTAGGTCACCCCCTAGGTTGTAGTGGTGCGCGAATTATCGTAACCTTGTTACATGTCCTGCAACAAAACCAAGCTACCTACGGTGCCGCTAGCATTTGTAATGGCGGTGGCGGTGCATCTGCCATGATTCTTGAACGACTAAACTAAACCGTGAACCCCTTCGGCTTTTCCCTCTACAGCTTGGCCCCCATGCGGGCTGAACCTAGCCATCGCGCAGAGATGGTGAACCAAGCGCTTTTTGGAGAGGCTTTTGAAATCCTGGATCAAAAAGCGGAATGGACGCAGATTCGTTTGGGACATGATGGGTATACAGGATGGATGTTGGACCGTCAAATTCAGCGGATTGAACAAAGTCAATACCGGGCATTGGTAGACCAGCCTCAGGCATTGGTCAGCGATGCCGTTGACCTGATAGAGCACGATAGCCCAAGCCTCACACGTACGGTCGTAGCAGGCACCCCCCTGCCCTTTTTTGATAAAGAACAGAAGGTACTTCAAGTGGGAACGGAAGCATTCTTATTCCAAGGACGGACAGCGCAACGCCTCCATACGCGAGAAGAACTCTTACTGAACGCATATCTGTACGCAAATGCTCCCTATCTCTGGGGCGGACGTTCCGCTTTTGGGATTGACTGCTCTGGGCTCACACAGATGGCGTATCGGCTTACAGGCATTTCGCTGCTGCGGGACGCCAGCCAACAAGCGACACAAGGCAGAACCCTAGATTTTTTAGACGAAGCCAAGGCGGGAGACCTCGTCTTTTTTGACAATGAAGAGGGTCAGATTACCCATGTAGGTATCTATGTGCGAGAAAACCGCATATTACACGCCAGTGGGTCCGTTAGGATGGATGGATTGGACAGCACAGGGATTTATAACGCAGAATTGGGCAAACACACGCATCGTTTGCGTGTCATCAAATCACATTTATAAGCTATCTGCGGGGCTTCTGGGTCGTTTTGAGCTTGACCACCACTTCTTGTAAGCTGTCCCGAACAAACTCTGCCCGCTCCATCCGGCGCTTCGCACGTAGGGCTTCTATTCGCCACACATCACGGGCTACACTGGTGGAGGCTTGATGAAAGGTCATACTATCCAGGCCCAAAGAGACTTCTTGTAATGCCGCTTCAGATTCTGCTAATTGGCGATGTAGCTGTTCCACCTTGGTCCTTGATACTTCTAACGAGTCTTGGGTACTTCCCACCGTTCCCTCGGCAGTAAGCCAGCGGCCTTCCATAGCAAGGCTATCTATCTGAAGGCGAACAATCTGTGTTTGCGCAAATTCGAGTTTCTTCTTTGGCACCAGGCATGCTGATACCATGAAAAAAACACATAAAAGCGCTATTGTTCGCATAGGTCAAAGATACGGGCCATTCGTACCTTGCAAGCATGCCTATCCTTGATGTTCGAAGCCCGAGTGAATTTGCCCATGGCCATGCGGTTGGCGCTTTGTCCCTCCCCCTTTTTAGTGACCAAGAACGGCACGAAGTTGGTCTATGCTACAAAACCAAAGGCCAAGCAGAAGCCATTCGGTTAGGCCTCGCCTTTGTCGGCCCCAAAATGGCTGACTTGGTGGAACAGGCAGATCAATTGGCGCAAGGATCTGACATTGAGGTGTATTGCTGGCGTGGTGGAATGCGTAGCCAATCGATGGAATGGCTGTTTACCACCGCAGGACATCGTGTGAAGCGGTGGGAAGGTGGCTATAAAGGCTACCGACAGCGCGTACAGGCGATTTGGAATGCGCCGAGACCATGGATGGTGCTTTCGGGACTCACAGGGAGCGGAAAGACAGAGATCTTGCGCGCTATGATGGCCCAATCTGCCCCCGTATTTGACCTGGAAGGCATTGCCCACCACAAAGGTTCCGCTTTTGGCCACGTCGGTGAAGGGGACCAGCCCACCCAAGAAAATTTTGAAAATAACGGGGCCCATCTCCTGGAAGAATTGCCAGAAAAGGAAGTCCTGTGGATGGAGGATGAAAGTCGTTCCATCGGACGCATATGGATGCATTCTGACTTCTTTGCCTTAAAAAAGGAGGCGCCCTTGGTGGTCATTGAGCGTTCTCGCGCGAATCGCTTAGACCATCTGGTCGCTTTATATGGACAGGCAAGCAAAGAGGATCTGGCCGCTGTTTTTCCTAAAATCGCGAAGCGTCTAGGTCATCAACAAGCACAAACAGCGATAGAGGCGGTTTATCAAGGAGATTTGCGCAGCGCGGCAGACATTGCATTATCCTATTATGACCGGACCTATCAAGAAAGTATCCAAAAACGGGCTAAGCAAATTTTGACCACAGTGGATGTGCGCGACCTTTCCGCAGCAGAAGCAGCCGCAAAAATTATTACCGAAACCATTGAAATACGCTCCACATGGCTGACCCACTTTCCACAGCACTAACTGCCTTTAATCCCGGTTCGGGCTGTGGCTGCAAGATTGCCCCCAATGCACTAAAGGAAGTCCTGGCCGCATCTGGCTTTGACCCTTTGGAAGCGTATCCTACTTTACTCGTGGGTCACGATGCCCATGATGATGCTGCGGTAATGGATTTAGGCAATGGTGAAGCCTTGGTCCACACCACGGACTTCTTTACCCCCATTGTGGATGATGCTTTTGTTTTTGGTCAAATTGCGGCCGCTAATGCCATCAGTGACGTATATGCTATGGGGGCAAAGCCGGATATGGCTTTGGCTATTTTATGTTGGCCCCTTGAAAAGCTCTCTGCCAAAGTTGCTGGAGAAGTCCTTGCAGGGGCGCGTGACACCTGCAAAAAAGCAGGTATACCCCTCGCCGGCGGGCATAGTATTGATGTGCCACAACCCATTTTTGGCTTGAGTGTGACAGGACGTGTTGCGCAAAAGAATCTGAAGCAAAATGGCGGGGCACAGCCCGGAGATCTGTTGTACCTCACCAAGCCACTGGGCATTGGCATTGTGGCCACGGCCATGAAAAAAGGACTTGCCCAACCCCATGATGCGGATTGGGCCGTGGCCACGATGTCCCAATTAAATAAGGTAGGCCAGGTTTTTGGCCAAATGGAGGGCGTACATGCGTTGACCGACGTGACAGGATTTGGACTTATTGGGCATTTGCATGAAATGATGATGGCCTCGCAAACGCAAGGTGTTCTTGCTTATCAGCATATTCCCAAGTATGATGCATTGCGACTAGATGATTTATATGCGCTGGGCTGTATGCCGACCGGAACCACAAAAAATTATGTCACCTATTACGGCAGTGTTACTCCGGTAAGCGGCCAACAACTTTTTATCCTCTATGATCCGCAGACCAGCGGAGGGCTATTGGCAGCTGTTTCACCTGACGCCGCCGCCACATTTGAAGCGACCTTAAGGGAAGCCGGCAGTCCTATACATTGCATTGGACACGTCGCTGAAGATCCAAAGGAAGGAGAGATGCGGATTGTTATTGAAGCCTAGATTCTGATTTCATTTTACCCCTGAACGAGTACCACCCCTTTAAACCATCATTACATGGCCACAGCTAAAACCACCTATCTCGGCACCTTGCGCTGCACCAATGTGCACATACAAAGTGGGACAAACATCTTTACGGACGCCCCGACAGACAACCAAGGCAAAGGGGCTGCCTTCTCGCCTACAGACTTATGTGCGCTGTCCTTGACGACGTGTATCATCACCACGATGGGCATTTTTGCCCAAAATCATGGCATTGAGATTCTATCGGCCACGGGGGATACGACCAAACACATGGCGGCAGATCCACGCCGTATTGCGCGCATAGAGGTATCCATTGAACTTCAACTTGGGGAAGGGCAAAAAGAGAATACGCAAGAAGTGCTTGAGCGCGTAGCGCACACCTGCCCCGTTGCAAGGTCACTTCATCCGGATATAGCGCAAAGGGTAGACATTACCTTCTTGCCATAGTGCACAGCGATGCGCAATGGGATGCCTGGGCAGACACCTTAGCAGAAGAGGATTATGTCTTGATAGACGGCTACCTCCCTCCGGAATTACTCGCGCAGCTCATGGTGTTTTTCCATGCAAAACAGGATGAGCTAACGCCTGCCAAAGTTGGCACGTTGAACGCACGTCAACAGGCACCTGACATTCGGTCTGATATGACGTATTGGTTGGATCAAGACCGAGACCAGAGCCTAAAAGAGGTATTTGCTTGGATCGAAGAAAGCCTATTGCGGTGGAATCGACTTCTATTCTTGAGCTTGAGTGGGTATGAATTTCACTTGGCCTATTATCCCAAAGGGGGGCACTATGCCAAACACCTAGATCAATTTCGGGGAAGGAATAATCGTCTTATCTCCTGTGTTCTCTATCTCAACCCTGATTGGAAGCCAGGTGACGGCGGAGAGCTGCAGTTGTATGACTCGACAGGGACGCACGAACGTTTGCATATTTCCCCTATCATGAACCGCATGATCTTTTTCCGCAGTGACGCCGTCTGGCATGCCGTCTTACCCACCAGCGCTCCAAGGAAAAGCCTCACAGGTTGGCTACTGTATCGACCCAGCGATGTTGGGGCCATCATTGGCGCATAGCCCTATGGCTATTTCCGTTTTTATTTGACTTCATCAGAATAAAAATAGCCCTGTGAATCGCCGGAACGCGTCACATCTGCCACCGCTTCAAAGCTTGAAACCGCCTGAAATCGACCTATCTGCTTCCATGCTTCCAATGGGTGACCAAGGGCCTTCAGCTTCTTTTGCCATCGCGGTGTCAGGGCGCCTACCTCATAGAAAAGTTTTTCAGGTAATCCTTGGGCGTGAACTTTTTTGATGTGCACCGCCTCCTCCAGCGTTTTTTGGTAACGAACGTGATGCAGAACGACCTGGAAAACATTCGTAATAATGGTACTTCCCCCTGGGGTCCCCAACACCACTTTGTTCCCCGATCCATCGACTAAAATCGTGGGCGTCATACTGCTCAGCATGCGCTTACCCGGGGCCACCGAATTGACTTCATACCCAATAAGCCCAAACTGATTGGGTACACCCGGTTGCGTAGCAAAGTCATCCATTTCATTGTTCATGAAATACCCATCCACCCAGAGACCACTGCCAAACAGACCATTCAAAGTAGTGGTGATGGCGATGGCGTTTCCGGCCGAATCTAGGATGCTAAAGTGGGTCGTTTCATTCGATTCGAGCTCAGTATGGGATTGGTTCCACGCGATCGGCACATGGCGGTCTTGTTCTATGTCTGCAAAGCGGTTTGCCAGGTACCCGTCATCCATGAGTGCGCCTGGCACTACTTCCATGTAATCAGGATCTCCCAGATAATAGGTTCGGTCTTGGTAAACGCGATGCGCAAGTTCTGTAAAATCGTGGATGGCCTCGCCCTTCCACCTTTTCCCAAAGCGGTTGGCGGGTCGATCACTCCCTTTAAGTAGTTGGATTAGGGCGACCCCACCACTAGACGGCGGAGGCATGGTGTACAGATTGTACCCCCTGTATACCATGGATAGTGGCGCACGCCAAACAGCTCGATACAACCCTATATCTTCAGGTGTAAACCACCCTTGAGACCAATCTACGAGGCGAGCAGCATGCAGCCCTTGATAAAATCCTTCCGGCCCCATCGCCGCAATATCTGTTAATGTCTGTGCCAGCACATGCTGTGTTAATCGATCGCCTGCCTGCCACGGCACTTGTCGATAGAAGGGACTCCCTTCTTGTTCGGCTATGTGGGGAGTGTGCAGCAGTAGGTCCGCAAGAAAGGGGGTCATTGCAAACCCTGTGTCGGCCAAAAGGATAGCGGGTTGAAGCAACTCGGCCCAGGTAAATCTGCCAGATCGGTAGGCGGTATACAATTCCCACATCCCTGCAACAGAGCCTGGGACGCCTGAGGCTTGAATACTACGCAATGAGGACGGAGGGATATTCTCCCCCGAGACCATAAACGTTTCTCGTGTGGCTGCTTGCGGAGCGGTCTCTCGAAAGTCCAAGGCCCTCGCCTCTCCGCCAAAGGTGTGGATCAGGGCAAAGCCTCCGCCGCCAATATTGCCTGCCCTTGGCAGGACAACCGCTAAGGCAAAATGCGCCGCCACGGCTGCATCATAGGCATTGCCTCCTGCTTCTAATACTTGCCTGGCCACCTGGGTGCCGATGGGGTGCGCAGTGGCCACTGCGATGGATTGGCTCCATCCTGTGTGGGAGATCACCAGCAAGAGGAAGAGGGCGTAGAACTGTCTCATGGTAGAGCAAGGATAGGAAGAATTTCCTCCCTTGGCGCAACCCCTTCTATTGCCGGAAAGACGGCACGCAAGACAAACGACCCTTGGGTCCCCTCTGCCGGTGACCAGCATTCTGTTCCCTTACCTTCAAATAGGAGCTTACCCCAGCGGTTGAATACCTGATATAGTAAGGCATCCCCATAGGAAGAGGACAAACAATAGGTATCATTGTTCCCATCGCCATTGGGCGTAAAGGCATTAGGAAACCATCGCTGATCTGCTCCCGTACAGAAATAGGGCAAACATGCCTCTACAGTGTCGATCTGTCCACAGAGATCTTCGACAACTGCAAAAAGAGAATATACCCCATCAAAGGGGAAGCTCAGCTCAATAGAATCCGTCGCTTGCGGCACATCATTGACCAAGAAAGTCTGAACTATGGAGACATCCTTCAGCCATACCCAGGCATCCGGGCATTCCGTTACATGCAGAATGAGCGGTGGAGGATTGAGCTTTAATTCGACATATTCATAGGTGAGACAACCACGCACGTCAAATTTTTCTAAGACATACATCCCCGGAATATCCCAGTTCATTGTTCTGCCCGTAGGGCCATTTTGCGCAACACCGCTCATTCCATTGGGGCCCCGCCAGGCGACGCTGTCCACCGCACTAAATTCGGGCAGTGTTGCAACATACTGTGAATCACACACCAAGAGGACCGGAAGCAAAAGTCGAGGCAGGGGATCACCACTCTCTACCCATACCGTATCCGTGTAGGCACAAGAATCAGATGTGGCATATAAGACAATGGGGCCATACCCGCCGTATTGCACGGACTGGGTGGTTTCACCCGTAGACCACAAGTATTGCTGCATGCCAAAGGGCGCCGTTATGGTGGCAGGCTCATCGGGACAACCGTACACCGTGTCGGGCAAAAGGTCTGCGCCATCGGGATAAAAGGGGAAACGCATGAGAACGGAATCCAAAGAACCACTTGCGTCCTGAGCCACAAGCTTTACCCAGATTTCTCCTGCAAATCCCAATGTGGGCTGGACCGTTATCAGGCTATCCCATCGATTGTTATCTGTGACGGTCGCTTGGCCACTCATCACCTTGGTTCGGATGACCTCAACAGGTCGATTGCAGGTCTGTAGGCTAAAGAAACCTGGAAGAGGGGTCGCACAACGCACCGGAAAATTCAGAATACTTGACCCTAAATTCAAAAATGGATCTAAGATGTCTAAGCCACTATCAAAGCCTGAATAGAAGCCTGCCAATCCTGTGCCAGCACCCTCTCCCCCAATGACCTCTACATGGAATTGCTTCTGACAGGTTAACGACCAGGTACCGGTCACTTGGTTGTCGGGGATATAGACAGATTTCCATTGCCCATTGGTGCTCGTTTTTACCGTAAATCCGGATGCAGTAACAAGATTGCCATTGTAACGCAAGCCGTTAATTCCCAGCGCTGGAACCATCACCAGCAGATGCGTATTAAGCCCACTCATGCGTGTTGAGTAGACGGATCGGCTTCCAGTGCAGCCAATAGGCGGGACCAAAGACATGCCCAATTCAGGCTGATACTGGTTGGAACCGGTTGTTACATGAAAACAATACACGGGGGCACTGGCCTCTATATGAGCTAAGTCCCCGACGGAATATTGATTTCCCGGAAAGGTCAACGTGGCTGGCATTGCCCGGTCATAGAATCCCTGAGATACCCCATTCATCATGAGCTCTGTGCTATCCACCGTTGGAATCACCACAACATAATCCAAGCCGGTCGGCGCAATGCCACGCGCAATCATGTATTCTGAACCCACGAGCTCTTCTGGAACGAGCTGATCAAATCCCCCATCTTGCGATAGAGCACCCGAGTTTTGCTTGTAGTGATTCCCTCCCGTCGTCACCGCAATCGGTTTATCGGCCATGATGCTTGCTCCCGCAAATTGGTGGTTTTCTGAAATGGTCGTCGTGTAGGATTGCCATGCCTGTAGTGTCACCACCATTTGGTTGTTTCCGGCAGTGTTGATGACCCCGGGGGGCAACGTGATCGTCACTAGGGTATTGGGCGCCGTTGCTACCACCGAGATAAAACCCATTGCCGCCTCGGGCGCAGGATTTGCCGCGACAATTTTTGTTTGATTACCTGCCAAAAAGGAAGTACCGAGGGCCCGTGTTCCTTTGGCCGTCACCAGGTCTTGATTGAACACGTGGTTCACGCGTTGTGTGACCATAATATCCCGATTGCTCCGAACAAACAAGGCAGTGCGGTTCATCGGCTGGTGTGCCTTGGTTAAGGAAATAGCCCCATAGGTGCTCCACAAATTGGTGATCTGGTTATTGAACTGCAATGTCTGTGGGACCCCCTGCAATAGGGTGATCGTCTGAAAATAACTGCTGTCCGAATTGAACACCACTACCTCCGCATCGGGGAAGGGCGTGCTAAGCATAATTTCTTGGTGCTGATCCATCCACTCAGGGATAGGCGCCAGGTAAAATGCCGTATCCAACTGGCCAAAAAGCGTCGTTGGGAGGAGAAAAAATATCCATAATAGTAGGCTATTCCGCACCCCTTAAAGTTACGGATACTATTTCACCTGTTCGGCCTATAAAAAGGGGTTTGATCTGGGAGAAAGAATGGTCATATGCTTTTGTGCAAAGTCTACCCCTAGTACTTTGGGAATTGTTCGGCTGCAGTGCCTAGACCATAATGCATAGGCATTAGACCCTGTATTTAACAAGAGCAAGACATCCCCTTCTTCTAGCTTCGGAAGTGAGATTCCCTTTTCTAGATAATCGCCCGCAAAGCACAAAGGTCCCGCTATATCCGTCAGGACGGCTGGGCGAGTCGCCGCATCCCCAACGGGACAGAACTGAATACCACGGGGCTTGACATAGGCATCACGGAGTAAAAAATCAGCACCCAAGTGCACATAGGCCAACCGCGTGGCACCTCGCTGGACGGCATATTCCACTGTAGAGGAAGCATACCCTGTATAGAAGTACGTCCACTGTCCAAATTCCGTGATTAAGCCAAAATCCCATAGGTCAGGACATTGCTTCTTGAGCGCGGTTGCGTAGGCCTCCATCTTGCTCGTTGCATTCCCCAGCACTTCTGGTAGCAATCCGCCGCCTATATCGATCGTTTCAATGCGGCGCGACAATCCCGCAGAGGCTAATCGAAGATTGGCTTCCTTGGCTAAAGCCACGACGGAAGCTATCGCTTCAACAGCTGAATCTATGCGTGCCATGGAACTACCCGAATGCACATGGAGTTGCACCACAGGAAATTGCATGACCGCGTCTAGAATAGCCTCCCGCTCTGCGAGGGGGACCCCGAATTTGGATTCATTATGACTCACGTGGTAAACGGAAGGCGCACCTGTCTCTACCATGGGATTGATGCGAATACCCACCGGGAAATTTGGATCGACAGGCAGACGAGATAATTCTTCTAATGAATTAACATTGAAGCGAATACCGGGTAATTGAGCCTGACAGAACGCAATTTCTTCCCTCGTCTTTACGGGAGAATCAAAAACAATGCGCGAAGAAGGGCAGCCGGCCTTGAGCGCAAGCTGCACTTCTTCCATGGACGCGGCTTCTAAACCAAAACCCCACGCCACCACTTGCTTCAAAATATCCCTATGTGGTTGCGTTTTGATCGCGACTGCATGCAAGGCCTGTGGGTGCGCAAAGGCTTCCGATAAATGGGTCAAATATTGATGATGTGCCTGCCACGAATGAAAGAGCACAGCCGTGTCCTCAGGTAATATCAGCCCTTTACCCAAGGCTGTTTGATAGGCCCATTCCGCCTCCTGTTGCAATGGACTCATCGTTTGAATAAATGGTCAACAGCGCGTTCGATCAGCGCTATAATTTGCAAATCGTTGGTAGGGTCAAATGCTGCCTTTTCCAACTGCTTCCGAACAGAATACGAACCAATGGCCAAGCGTATAAAACTCTTCTCTCCGTATTGTACCGGTTGACCCAGGAAAATGCGCGTATAGTCACGCAATCCCTCATGTGATTCCAAAACGAGATAGTCAAACAGCTGCTTTAATTCCACTTGATTAAGAACTCTCCCTTGCGCTATCACCATAAAGCTCACAATACTGTCATTGGTTTGCTCAATGTTGGGCATGAGGCGGAAATAATGGCTTTGTGCTAATCTTCCTGTCACTACCTGGCTCCAGCGTCGTATCAAGTCATTGGCCTCATCTTGTTCATAGGCCATGTAGGCTTCCATTTCGTGCAAGGCGATTTCCCAACGCAAACGAAGCCCCAAATTTTTGAAGGCTGGCAGGGTCTTGCGCACTTCACTCAAAACGGGTGGGAAGTCATAGGACGTAAAGAGCTTGCCAAAATCACCCGCCACGGATGCAGCTTTTGTTGATAAACGATTTGTCCATTGCTTAGGCACAAGAAGGGCTCCACAGAATGGGGGTGCCTGATAAAACTTCGAGCCCGTCACCATGATCATCACCCCTTTGCCGATCAATTCATGAATCAACGTTCGGTCCGTGCGGAATTGGCACATATCCACCACCCACATGACCCCTTCTTTGAATTCATCAATGATCGCAAGATCATCTTTGATGCCCGATTTACTTCCAAATACCAAATTGCCTATCAAGGGTTTCCCAGGATGTTTTGCGATGAGGTCGCGGATCGCTTGTTTGCGGTCCACAATATGTCCTGAAGAAGAGCGCGCATCCAAATAATGAACCCGTGATTTCACCACCTCTGAGACCTTCTCCCCCATGGGTATGCGTTCTCCAAACTGATTCCATTCCGCATAGTAGGCATTTTCCGCTGCAGCTTTTGAACCCGAACCCAGTTCTTCAGGACAAGAAACAATATTGATGATTTCTTGTCTTGGATAAAGCATCGACTGGAACAATAGGGGCAAGTACATCAAGTCACTCCCACTCGGCCCAAAATACACGTGGAACTGGTCTTCCTCTGAAGACCGCAATAAATCTTGAAGACGCTTGGCCTGTTGTTTTACTACGGCATCATAGTCCGCCTCTTGATATCCAACCAAAAATGCTTTGGCTACTTGGTAGCCAAAGGGTGTCAACGTTCCACATGTGCATGAGCCTCGGTGAAACATGCCTTCATATTCCAAAGGATTCAGGTGATACTTATTGGCGTTTGTCTCCGAGCGGATGAATATTCTTTCATCGCATCCCGAGGTGAGTATACTGAGTAATGTGGCATCGTCCGTTGACATGAAAGGCAATTTAATGGATTCTACGACAGCGATGTCGCTCTTGCGTAAGGGAATTCACTAACGTCAACCAAGCAAAATGGGTATCATGAACCAAAGTGAGGGATCTAGAGGCGAAGGCCACGTTGATTTCTGGTGTACTTTGATAATGGGCAGTGAATTCCACCATTCCATCCAATGCGATTCTGGTCATAAGAAGCTGGTCTTCCCCATCTAGATAAACCGTATGCCAGGCACCTTCTCCAATGCCCCCCAAATAGGTGGCTTCCTCTGGGATGTCTGCTGGACGTTCATCTGGCTCCTGCAGCTGGCCGGCACGCATATCCAGCGGCAAATGGTGGGCTTTGCTCCTGCGGAAGGCATATGACCCTTTTTCTAAAATATCACGAAGCGCATGGCCTACCGATTTTTCATGCCATTCACCTTGGCCATTTTGATACATCATAAACCGACCTGAGGATGACCCCGCAATGACATTGAAATAAGGGGATGGAACAACCGTAATGGGATAACGAAATCGACGGTATACTGGGTTTTTTGAGTCCAACGATGCCAAAATAGTCTGGGCTACAAAGCGAGCACAGTTGGACTGCTTACGGTTAAACCCATTATAACCCATGTAACCCTTTTCTTGAATGCCCTGGGCGTAGACCAAAGCACGTTGCACGTCAACGCCATATAAAATGGAGGCAAACATGGGTCCATCTCCATGTGTCGCTGCTTTTTTCTCTTCTAATTCTTGAAGCAATGCTTCAAAATTGGTCAAATGTCCAAGGGCATCCCAAGCTGGCTTTGTCTTTAAAAAGAGCTTTGGGTCTGTTTCGGCTGAACGCGGACGCCCCATCGGGCGTGGCGTTATATAACGACCAAAATCGAAGTATCGAAATGCATCGGGCTCCACAAGCACCATCCCTGCATGACCCACCATCAAATTCATATTCTTGACGACCTTCCATTTGCGTAGATATATCCAAATTTTCTCAGAACCCCTTGCCGTCATTTCGGGCCATGCCAATGGGATGATGGCAGAGGGATGAATCGATGCGGTTGACATACTACAAAGATGCGGAGAAGTGATTGACTGACCAATAAAGAAAGTGTCAGCATTTACGTGTCTTTTGCTTCTAGCTATGCGCGTTGAACACAAGGTTTTATCGTGGAAATCATATGCCCTCTTATCCTGTCATCAGGATGTTTCGTGACCAAAGTCACCCTTTGAATGGTTAAATCACACGTACTTTATACGTCAAATCAGAACCTATGTTGATTCTTGCATACCTCGCCTCCTTATTGATTGGTCTTTCCCTAGGTATTCTTGGGGGTGGCGGCTCTATTCTCACGCTCCCTGTCTTAGTCTACTTATTTGGGATTGATGCTACGATGGCTACCGCCTATTCGTTATTTATCGTAGGTGCCACAAGCTTGGCGTCCATCATCCCAAAGGCAAGGCAGGGTGAAGTTGATTTTGGCACTGCCCTTTATTTTGGCGCACCCGCTGTGGTGGCGGTCTATATGACACGCGCCTTTATCGTACCCATGATTCCTGACGAAATTGTGACATTTTCAAGCGGCCACGTCTTGAGCCGTGACACTTTCCTTATGTTGCTCTTTGCCACCTTAATGTTGCTTGCCGCCCGTGGTATGATCGTAGGCAAGAAAGCGGCTGCACCTGCAACGGCAATACCTTTAGGAAAGAAAGTTGCGATCATTCTTGCCGAGGGCATCATCGTAGGTGTGTTAACCGGACTAGTTGGCGCCGGTGGTGGCTTTTTGATTATCCCTGCCTTAGTTCTTGTCACGGGGCTTGACATGAAAACAGCCATAGGAACGAGTCTCACTATTATCGCTTTCAAATCACTTTTGGGCTTCACAGGTGATTTAGGCCACCATACCATGGATTGGAACCTTTTGACCTTGGTGACTTTGGTCGCTATTGTCGGAATGGTGATAGGTACCTTTGTTAGCAAGAAGATTGATTCCCATCGATTGCAAAAAGCATTCGGATGGTTTGTTCTCATTATGGGCATCTTTATTGTTGGCAAAGAATTGCTGTAATTAACTATTTGACTAAACTCCACGCTATGAATATTCATCCAAACGTTGAACAGATCTATACGGGGTGCCTCGCCCAAGGTGCTTATTTCATTCACAGCCATGGCGAAGCATTAGTCATTGATCCTTTACGTGAATCCGCCCCCTACTTGGAACGTGCAGAAAAACTCGGGGTCAAGATTACCTACGTTTTAGAGACCCATTTTCACGCCGATTTTGTTTCAGGCCACGTTGCCCTAGCAGAAAAAACAGGCGCTCAAATTGTGTATGGCCCGAATGCTCAACCAAACTTTGTCTTTCACAGTGCAAAGGATGGCGAAATATTGGCCATCGGCGATCTCAAAATCAAAGTATTGCACACACCAGGACATACGATGGAGTCCACGTGTTACTTGCTCATTGACGAGGAGGGCAAGGACCGCGCCCTCTTCTCTGGTGACACCCTTTTTCTTGGAGATGTGGGGCGACCCGACCTGGCGCAAAAAGCGGCAAGTATGACTCAAGAAGATTTGGCCAGTACCCTCTTTGATTCTTTGCGCAACAAATTGATGGTCCTCGATCCAGAAGTGGTGGTCTACCCTGGACACGGTGCAGGCTCGGCATGTGGAAAGAATATGAGCAAAGAGACTGTAGGCACGTTAGGCGAGCAATTGCAAACGAATTATGCACTTCGTTTAGACATGTCCAGAGAAGATTTTGTGAAGGAAGTCACGGATGGCCTATTGCCTCCCCCCGCTTACTTCCCTGAAAACGTAGCGCTTAATAAGAAAAACATTCCTGGATTTGAAGCCATTTTAGCTCAAGCCGGCAAGGCATTTGAGCCCACGGCCTTCGAGGCTATGGCCAATGAGGTCGAAGCTTTGGTCCTGGATACACGCAAGCCGCAAAGCTTTGCACAAGGACATATTCCGAATTCCATCAACATTGGTATCGATGGAGGTTTTGCCCCTTGGGTAGGCGCGCTCATCCCAGATATCAAGCAGAACATCCTGCTCGTCACAGATAACGGACGCGAAGAAGAAGTGATCAAGCGCCTAGCGCGTGTGGGCTATGACCATGTTCTGGGTTACTTAGAAGGTGGCTTTGAAGCTTGGTCATCCGAAGGAAAAGATTCAGATACCGTTGAAAGCATTCCCACAACTGAATTTGCCCAGCGTTTAGCTGCTGATCCAGCCGCTGTGGTACTGGATGTGCGAAAGGTGGGTGAATTCACTGCAGAGCGCATGACGCAATCGGTCAACCTTCCCTTGGATGATTTGAATGCCAGGTTTGCTGAATTACCCGAAGGAAACCCTGTCTACATTCATTGTGCAGGTGGCTACCGATCCATGATCTTCAACTCTATCCTAAAGAGCCGTGGAATTCACAACATTGTGGATATTCAAGGAGGCTTTGGTGCCATCAAGACAACTGAGGGTATCCAAACAACCGACTATGTATGCCCTAGTAGTGGCGTTGCGATGGCCCCACCTGTTCCAGAGGCTGAGGTTACGGTAAAATCCAACGATAAGCCATTCCTGAAACGACTCCTAGGCCGTCTGTTACGTTAGAATAGACAGAAACAGGTTGCACGAATGGATTGCCATTTGCCTTGTTATAGGCATCCCATGAACGTTGATAGAAAAAGGTGGCTTCGTCCACCTTTTTCAATTTAAAGAGGACTTCCATCCCCGTAAAGTCCCATTCAAAGACGCGGATGGTCAGGGTGTGGCTGCCACCCAAGAAAGAAGCATTCGAAATATCTAGGCGGTCCTTGTATTGGTTTCCACCAAAGCCGCTGCCATTAACTAAAGGATCATCCGTTTCTATGCGAAGGCTATATTCGGGAATCGTTACTTGTCCACGTAAACGATCATAGGCTTCAATTTGGTAGTAGCCAGGCTGGCCATCATCCAAAATTTGAAAACTGTATTCCTTAAAAGGGCTACTTCCCGGACCTGGGCCACCCATTTGACCCACAGCGTAATTGATAGAGTCAACAGCACCTTCTGCGGGAATCATAGGGACTTGTGCCGTTCCGAAGACGGGCGCTAAAACGGACGAGCGTGCATGCACGGTATAGCGCATACCTTCTTGCCCCAGCGTGTTGGGTGCTCGGTACATCCCTAAGCCCATAGAAATCAACGTATCCAGAACCTGATGTAACGAATCCTCCACCCATACTTGGGCATCATCCAAAAGGATGGGCTCCCCATTGTCCAGGATGCCCACAGACTTTGAAACAAATGCCTCAATGGGCATATCAGGTTCTAATGCGGCATACAAGACCACAAGTGGGGTTGAATCTTCTGCCGAAAATGGAATGATGCGCTCACAGCCCATCCACAAAAGACTTGTGAGTAAAAGCGTAGAAAAAATACGGATAGGGTTCATACTCTTAAAATTTGAAGGCATAAGAAATAGAGGGAATCATAGGGAACAACCCATAGCCTTTCAGTACACGGTTCCCATTGTCATCTGTGCCAAAATCCATGAAGAATATATTGATACGGTTGTAGGCATTGTAGACCCCAAATTGCCAACTGGCTTCTCCCCCCCAACGGGTAGGTTTGCTGTACGTCATAGATACATCCAAACGATGATAAGCAGGTTGTCTAAAGTTGTTTCGGCCATCTACTTGGTCAATGGTCATGTAATAAGGTTGCCATCCCAGATTTTGCGGTTGTGCGTAATAAGATCGTATGGGCAAGGTAGTGGCTCTACCTGTTCCATAAACCCACACCAATCCGCCTGACCATGCCTCATTAAATTGATGACTCATGGTTAAACTCACATCATGACGGCGGTCGTAGGTATAGGGATATGGTTTTCCAAAATTGATCTCATCAAATTGACGCATGGTTTTGGACAAGGTATAGCCCAACCAACCCGTCGTTCTCCCTGTTTTCTTTTCTAGCAAAACCTCACTGCCATAGGACCAACCTTGACCGGCAGTCACTTTCTCTTGCCAATCTTCAAACCCAAAGAGGAAGGAAGCACCATCCTTGTATTCAATCAGGTTTTGCATATCCTTATAGTAGCCTTCGAGGGTGAATTCCCAGCCTTTCCCCAAGTTATAGGCATAGCCAACGGCCGTCTGCCAAGATTCTTGGGGCAGAACATTCTCGGTTACGGGCACCCATAAATCCGTAGGGAGTCCAATGGTCTGATTGGAAAGCAGGTGCATGTATTGTACCATTTGCACATAGCTCCATTTGAGTGAACTCTTCTCGTTTAGCAAATAGCGGGCTGAAATTCTAGGCTGAAGACTTGTGTAGTTTTTTTCATCCACACGAAAGCCGTTAAAGTGCACCCCAAGGTTTACGCGGAGTCGGTCACCGACCTTCCAGTCATCTTGAATATAGGCAACATAGTCATCGGCCACTTTGGGAAATGAGCCAAAGTTGGTATCTAATTCGTTGCCATTAGAGGAGAAGATGATGGAGTTGACTCCTGGCTCATATGCATGACGCGTGTAGGATGCCCCAAATTTGATGGCATGATTAGGCGAGGGCGCATAGTCAAAATCCCATTTTGCCCCACGGTCTTCAATTTCAGATAGGTAGCTTAAATCAAATCGATTGGTATTGGTTTCTAACGTCGTTAAGTCCGTTTCTGATTGCGCCAATCCCAAAGCGGTTAAAAAGCGGTATCGGCTATAGGTCAAGGTAACATTGCTAAAGAGTTTTGGCGTAATAATCGCATTCCAACGTGCTGTCGCAATCCTATTCCCCCAATTTAAGCGGTTGTCCGAATCCGTTGTATTTCGGTAGCCTTGATTTTCATAGGAATCCTTATACCGTATATAGGCTTCATCTAAACCATTGTAATAGCTGAGATATAACTGGTTGTTTCGGTTGATTTTATGGTTAATCTTGGCATTAAAGTCGTAAAAATAATAGCCCCCCGTTCCGTTAGGATTGTTGGCAGAAATAATGGGCTGAGTCAATACATCCAAATACGTTCGACGCGCAGAAACAATCATAGAAGTACGGTCCTTCCAAAGTGGCCCTTCTAGCGTTAAGCGCGAAGAAATCACCCCGACAGCACCTTCAACCTTCCATGTCTTCATATTGCCTTCTTTCATGCGCACATCCAATACGGATGACAATCGCCCTCCATACTCGGCAGGAAATCCTCCTTTGATCAACTGGACATTGTTGATGGCATCTGAATTGAATACAGAAAAGAAGCCAAACAGATGGGAGACATTGTAGACAGGAACGCCATCAATTAAAATCAAGTTTTGATCAGGACCTCCCCCGCGCACATAAAATCCTGACGTCCCTTCCGTTCCGCTTTGGACTCCAGGCAAGAGTTGAATGATTTTTAACAAGTCCGTTTCACCTAGCAATACGGGTAAATTTTTTACCGTTTTAATGTCCAAATTGATTGAGCTCATCTGAGTGCGCTCTTGTACCTCACCAGAACGTGTACCGACAACTTCCACCTCATCTAGGACATTATCAGGCAGAAGGGCCACATCCATTTCGGTTACATTCCTTCGATTCAGAAAAGAACCGCGCAGATAAGGCGCATACCCCACGTAACTCACCTGTAGGGCTACAGAATCGCGGCCTAGTGTAAGGGAGTAAAAGCCATAGGCATTGGTCGTAGTACCTTGTTGGGAGACCTTGTCAAAGACATAGGCATTGATTAACTTTTCCCCGGTAGTCTCATCTGTGACAAACCCATTGACGGTATAGGCGCCACGTGATTGTGCAAAAAGCGCGGTGGTGCCCAAAAAGGCGAGTAAAATGGAAAACTGCTTCATAGGAGAATTTGAATCTAAAACAAAGATGCAAATTCTATACCGAGGCGATTCGTGAGCAAAGGCTTTCTAACTGAATTCCATTACTTTTAAGAACCTAAACACACGTACCCTATGAAACGCAAGTGGTTATTATTGTTGCTGATCCTGTCCCTGCCTGGGGGTTTGGTTGCACAAAGCCTCACCCAAACGGTCCGCGGCAGTGTCGTAGATGTAGACTCTAAATACCCCTTGATGGGTGCCATGGTGCAGATCCATGACCAAAAGGTGACAACGGATGCCTCTGGACATTTCAAAATGGAAGGCATTCCCGTTGGACGACAGTCCATTGTGGTGAGTCTCTTTGGCTATGCATCGCAATCACGTGCGATTGATTTAAACTCAGCCAAAGAAGCAGTCCACACGATTGGCCTCCAAGAAATGTCCACACAGCTGGGCGCAGTCGACGTTGTGGCTATGCAATCTGGCCAAGCCAAAAATGAAATGGCCACCGTTTCTGCTCGACAGTTTTCGGTAGAAGAAACCAATCTATATGCGGGATCACGCGGTGAACCCGCGCGGATGGCCACCAACTTTGCTGGGGTGCAAGGGTCAGATGACCAGCGAAATGATTTGGTTATCCGCGGCAACACCCCCGCAGGTGTGCTTTACCGAATGGAAGGCATTAATATCCCAAATCCCAATCACTTTTCTATCCCTGGTACCGGAGGTGGACCCATAACCATTCTCAACAATAAATTTCTAGCCAATTCGGATTTCTTTACTGGAGCTTGGCCAGCAGAATATGGCAATGCGATCGCAGGCGTATTTGATCTTCAAATGCGTGATGGCAACAATCAAAAATTTGAAGGATCTGCACAGCTAGGATTATTAGGCACGGAATTAATGTTAGAAGGCCCCTTGGGTAAAGGCAACCGTGCCCCATCCTTTTTGGGCGTATACCGGTACAGCACCTTGAGCATGTTCCAGGCGCTCCATATTAACTTGGGCACCAATGCCATACCAAAATATCAAGACGGGGCTTTCCGCCTCACTTTCCCCCTAGAAAACGGAGGCAAATTAGCTTTTTGGACTATGTTCGGCGTCTCTGATATTGAGATCTTAATTAGTGACCAGAAAGACACGAGTGGTTTTGAAAGCTATGGATCTACAGATAGAGACCAATATTTTGGCAGCGACATGATCGTAGGGGGTGTGCATTACACCCGCCCGATCAATAAACGCAGCTATATGAAGGCTGGTCTTGCTGCCTCTAGTGCACGCATTACGGCAGTGAATACAAAACTTCAAAGGGAAGTGGGCTTACAAGATGATGAAACGTATGGTTGGAATGTCACCAGCAATGACACCATGTTGAACTACACTTTTCACGAGCAAAAAATCAACGCCTTCCTTTCGTACAACCACAAAATTGGCCTTCGTGGGACTTTGCAGTATGGGGTCAATGCAGATCTTTACATGCTCAACTATCAGGACAGCGTGCGTCAATACGATGGCGTTACAGGCACCCTTCCCCCTTGGAGGGTACAATGGGCGACCCGAACTGCTTGGCCCGTTATTCAACCCTACATCAGTTATAAGACACGCCTAAACGACAAAACCACTTTTACTGCAGGGGTAACCTCTTTATATGCAGGGGTCAATACAATGTCCTTTATGCCCGCCGAGCCACGTTTGGGCATTAGCTACCAAGCCAATGAGCATGACCGCTTCTTTGCGGGTACAGGCCTGCATGCGCAAATGCAAGCACCGTATTTATATTATTACGGCCAGACAACGGTTGGCCGAGACCCCCAAGAGGAAAATGTTGACCGTATTGGCTTAATGAAGAGCTTCCAAATTGCGGGTGGATGGGAACGCACCTATAAAGGCCTTCCCATTAAGACGAAAGTAGAGACCTACTATCAGTACTTATTTGACGTTCCTGTTGAGGTTGCCCCGAGCAGCTTCTCCATGCTTAATGCTGGAACAGGATTTGGTCGGATTTGGCCCAAAGAATTGCAAAACTCTGGAACGGGTCGCAACGTAGGCCTCGAGCTAACCGCTGAGAGATTCTTTGCAGGTGGATTTTACTTTATGACGACGGCCTCCCTATTTGATGCCAAATACCAGGGTTCTGATGGTATTTGGAGAAATACCATTTTTAACGGACGTTATGCCTTGAACGTTTTGGCTGCAAAAGAATTCAAACTGGGGGCAAACAACCGATTCACCTTAGGATCCAAACTCACCACGGTGGGGGGCCGATGGTTTGGCGCGCAAGTAGACAACACAGAGTCCTTGCGTACGGGTGAAATTGTCTTTGAAGATGCCACCAACAATACGGTACAATACCGGCCCTATGTTCGACTTGACCTGAAGTTAGGCTATCGCTGGAATAACCCCAACACGGCATGGGAGTTTGGCTTGGATATTTCTAACCTCACAAGCCACCAAAATATTTTAACCTTGACCTATGTTCCGGGATTGAGTAATCCCATTCGGGAGGAATACCAATTAGGTCTTTTCCCCGTATTCTATCTACGGTGTGATTTTTAAATCATTTAGCCCATAAAAAAAGGCCGCTCATTGAGCGGCCTTTTTTATTTTAAACACTTTTACAAGTTATCGTATCGGTAGATGGGGTCAATATCATTGAGCCCATCATGCATGGCATCTAAATCATGAAGGATGCCGTCAGAAAGTCCATACACCCATCCATGAATCTGCAATTCACGGTGTTTCCAGGCTTTTTGAACGTGCGGGATTTTTGCCAAGTTTTTCACTTGTTGAAGGACATTGAGTTCAACAAGTCGTCGGCCTCTTTCATCCTCATCGACCATGGACTCCAACTCTACTCTATTTTGGTTGTAGACATCTTTGATATGGGTCAACCAATGGTTGGCCACGCCAATGTGCGTATTGCCCATCGCCGCCAAAACACCTCCACAACCATAGTGACCACAGACGATGATGTGGCGAACCTTCAAGACATCCACCGAGTAATGGAGTACAGACAAGAAGTTCATGTCCGTCAAATCCACAATATTGGCCACATTGCGATGAACAAAGATTTCACCACTTTCTGTCCCCGTAATCTCATTGGCCGGTACACGAGAATCTGAACATCCCACCCAAAGAAAATCAGGACTTTGACCTTTCGCTAGATGATGAAAAAACATGGGATCTTCTGCTAATTTTTTTGCAACAAATTTTCGGTTATTGTCCAATAGCCGCTTGTAGTTGTCCTCTGCTGAAATATGCTCTTTTACCATGTAATTTATTGATTTTTAGTTCCTTGAAGCCAGTTAAGTATGCCTAACTGAGCGAATCTGGGGATAAATATAGGCGCTAATGAACTGAGGTAGTTGAAGATGCCCGGAACCATTCTGCGTTTACCCGAAAAAGTCGCCCTGATGCCCGCACGTGCCACTGCTCCTGAAGACATGATGGGCATCCATGGGCCATCTAACAAAGGCATTTTTCCCATGCCTGCACGCGTAAAGAATTGACTCCGTGTTGGGCCTGGACAAAGAGTCGTTACCGTCACCCCACTTCCGCGCAGCTCCCAATGTAGCGACTCGCTGAAACTCAGAACAAAGGCTTTAGAAGCATAATAGGCGGCCATATGGGGTCCAGGTAAAAAGGCCGCGGTTGAGGCCACATTCAGTATTCTGCCTTGGCCTCTTTGCACCATCTTTTTTGCCATTACGCGGGATAAATGCACCAATGCCTCCACATTCAGGCGGATCATTTTTTCAAGCTGATCCTCTTTTGCATCAATGACATCTGTCCAGGCCCCATAACCCGCATTGTTCACCCAAAGATCTATCTCTATATCCGCCACCCAAGTCAATAAGGCAATCTGGCCTTCTTTTTGTGAAAGGTCAACCGATAGCCATGGTGCGTCGGACAATTCCTTCGACAACCGTGTTAGCGCATCCCTATTTTGTCCTGTTAGCCATACTTCCAACCCCTTTGCATGACATTGACGTGCCATTTCCTGGCCAATCCCCGCACTAGCTCCTGTAATTATTGCTCTCATACAACCGATATTTGTGGTGCTTTTAAGGTAAGGCGAGCCATCGCTAATTCCCCCCCCAATGCGCAATACAACCTCACTTCTCTTCTTTTTGTTCTTTTCAGGGAATGTGTTTGCACAGCTCCCGGAATTTGTAATGCAACATGAAGTGCCCTTTGCCCCTTCTTCCATTGTATTAGATGGGGTTGTTAGCCCTGAGGAATACCATGGCGCTATCGAATTGGATTTAGCCTATGAAATTAAGCCTGGCACCAACACACCTGCACCCAGAGAAACAAAAGGCTATGTATTCCGAACGGAAGAAGCGCTTATCGTGGGATTTGTGTGCCATTTTAATCCTGCAGAATTTCGGGCTAATCTTGGGCGAAGAGATGAAGCTTGGGAAGATGATTTTGTCGGAATCGCATTGGACGTATATGGCGACACTCGGAACATAATCTATCTGGGTTCTAATGCCTATGGTGTGCAATTAGATATCCGAAAGAACGATCCGGCAAGCCATCGTGAGAATCAATTTGATCTTTCGTATGATGTCAATTTTGAAACCTGGTCTACACGCAATCCATCCACTTATACCGTCGAGATGCGCATCCCATTCAATTCGCTTCAATTTGGCGGCAGAAAAGAACAGCGATGGCGTTTTTGCTTTTTTAGACAACTTTATGAAGGCGGCCAACAAGTCAATGTTCAGACCTATCCCATAGACCGGAGTAACCCCTGTAATGACTGCTTGTACAACCATGCCATGATATTAGATGGGCTTACGCCTAGGTTGCGCCAACAGGTGCTTCCCTATGCTTTTGTATCTTCTAGTCCTGTCTCCACGCCCAATCCTAAGCTAAAAGCAGGCGGATCTGCCTTTCTTGGATTAAATGCTTCCACGTCCCTTGAGGCGGCTGTACTCCCTGATTTTTCACAAGTGGAAGCGGATGTGGCCCAAGTAAGTATCAATGCTGCTTTTGCTCTTTTTTACCCGGAGAGGCGGCCTTTCTTTATTGAAGGTAGTGACATGCTAGAGTCCCGATTAAACTATGCCTACACGCGCACCATCAGTCAACCTTGGGCCTTGACAAAGATGAATTATCAAAGCAAGGCCATTCGCACTTATGTGCTCTCCGGCTACGACCAACACTCGCCTTACCTCGTGCCCGGGGAAAACTACTCAAGCTATGGGGCCTCTCAAGGCAATTGGTCCAGTATTGTGCGCGTTGAACATCCTATGAAGAATGCCTCTTCTGTTGGCGTCATCACCACTCACCGCTTGTTTCAAGGCGGTGGCTTTGGACATACGCTTGCGGCTGACGCCGATTTGGCACTCAAAGGGAATTGGCGCGTGAAGGGAGAAGTTGCACGTACAGAAACGCTAGAACCCACCAGCGAATGGATCTCTGATGGTGAATTATTCCAAGGCCATACCGCCGAATTAGATGGAGAAAGGTTCCATGGGTATTCCGGATATGCGGGCTTGCGCAGAAACACGACCAACTGGAACACGCGTTTGGATTACATGGTGCTTTCTCCCACCTTCCAAGCCCAAATGGGATTTGAACCGCGAAATAACTTTCGTCGCTATGAGATCGGAAATGAATTAAAGTTCTTCCCAAACAAAGCATACATCAAGCGTTACAGCTTGTATGCAGAAGCAACTCTTTTTGAAAATTTTGAAAAAATCGTCAAGGAAAAATCCATGCTTTCATTCGCCAATATGCAGTTGGCGGGCAATTTATCCCTTCAGATGTTTGGCAAATACAGGTGGGAGGAACATTATATTGGGATGACGTTTCACGACCTCTACAACCTTAATATTGGACTCAATTGGTCGCCTTCTCAAGCCTTTAGTATAGGCCTGAATCATGAACGAGGCAGGACTATCGCCTACAATGAATCTGTTGTTCGACTTGGATGGGCGCAAGAGAGTCAATTGGAAATAAACCTTCAGGCCGCAGGGCGTTTCAAGTGGAAACATAATTTGAACCGCGTCAAATTATCCGAAATCTATGACCCTAGCCTCTTAATTTACAACGGCTTTCTCTATCAAACCGTGCTAAATGCCAGCGCAACAAGAGCCATGGACTTGCGCCTTGTCCTTCAGATTGACAACTTTAGTCAGCAGGTCTTGTTTCAGCCCTTGATCCAGTATCGGCCTTCCGCTTTTACTCTTTTTTATTTTGGTGGATTATATAATGCTCAAGGTTGGCAGGGCTATTTAAAATGGCAGCGGCAGATCGGATAATTCATCCAGGGTCCACATTGTACCCATGATCCGCACAGCCTTCTTCCTCGTGGTACCTTTCTTCTCCGCTTGTATTTATCCCCGCTTTCAAGCAACTGCATTCCTCGAAACCCCATGGGGCCTTCTCTCCCCTCTCTTTCTGCTTTGGGCTGGCTTTACCGCCTACACCATTAGTCTCAAGGCAAACAAGGATCCTGACTTTCAAAATTACAGAGCAAAAACACCCAAGTTTTTCCCAAAATTCAGATAGGGAATCCCCGTCTTGCTTCGTAGTTTAACCCCATGAATGCGACCTACTTCCACCTGCTTGTCAACCATGTCCCCTTATTTGCGGCATTGTTTGGCACAGTTTGCCTCGCTTGGGGGCTGATCAAGTCCGTTCCTTCGCTCAGGACAGCTGGCCTCATCTTTCTCATAGCCGGTTCCCTAGGCGGCTGGGGCGCCCATATTTCGGGTGAAAAGGCAGAACATTTTGTGGAAGAATTGCCCGGTGTTTCAAGGAAACTCGTCCATGAACATGAAGAAGCAGCAGAAACCGTCCATCTCTTTGTAATTCCGTTGGGCCTGCTGTCTATCCTAGCACTCTACCTTGACCGCAAACAGTCCCGCTGGACCCTAGTCGCCACCTGGGTTACGGCTGCGTTCGGTGCGGCTACCTTTTTCACTTCTGTCGTTGCGGCTGAAACGGGAGGCCACATCCAACATTCAGAAGTTCACCCAAATGGTGATCAGACGGCATGATCTTCTCTCTTAGGCCAAGAATTCAACGCATCGCATTAGCCGGGGGGATCTTTTTTCTCCTTAGTACGGCCCATCTCTTTACGCCCGGACAATTCATGGATGGTGCTACCTATGCTGCCATTGCACGAAATCTAGCCTTAGATCCAGGGTCCGCCTTTACGCTGTTTTATAGCCCTAGCTTGTATCCAAATTTTATAGAGCACCCCCCTTTGCACTTTTGGCTGCAAGCATTTTTCTTCCATGTATGTGGCGACCATTGGTGGACCGAAGATGTATATGGCGCCATCTTCTGGATGATCACCGCATTAGGCATCGACCGCCTGGGTCGTTGGTCGGGCTTATCAAAAAGAGCACTCCAATGGGCGCTGATCTTGTGGACCGCTATACCTATCGTTGCCTGGACCTTTGGCAACAACCTCCTCGAAATTACCCTGAGCGCTTTCACCGTTTGGTCTGCCGCAACTATGATCTATGGCATGCGAAGAGGGAAGTACATCTATTTGCCCCTAGGTGGGTTATGGATCGCCGCAGCCTTTTTTACCAAAGGACCTGTAGGGTTATTCCCCTTGGCTATTCCGTTCTTTTGGCATCTCACGGGCAATGCACCTAACTCTACTTGGAAGCGAAACGTCATCGACAGCTTGCTCGTCCTATTGGGGCTTGTCATCCCCCTTGGCCTCAGTCTTCTCTATGCCCCAAGTGCCCAATACTTAGAAGCCTATTGGCAAAAACAGATTATCCACTCGCTCACATCCGTAGTCACGGTCGAGTCACGATGGTATTTGCCCGCCAATTTTATGATGCAACTCATCCTTCCTGCCATTATCGCCCTAGGCGTTCGGAAGTTTCGGCCTATTGCGGAAGGCCGCCGGGCCCTCTCTCCAAGAACCTTGGCCTTTGCTTTTATTGCCTTGAGCGCCGTTCTGCCTATGATGATATCATGGAAGCAACGTGACTTTTATGCCGTCCCCGCGTATCCTTTTGCCGCTATGGCTTTAGCCTTTGTGCTTGATGGCCATAAAACGGCTGGCAAAGCCTTGCATCCGCGCATTTTATGGCAGTGGACGATAGGATTATGGCTATTTGGATTGGCTTTGCGCTCTTTACCTGAGGTCCATACCAGCAGAGATTTCACCCTACGAAAGTCCATTTTTCAGGTAGCAAAAATGCACCGAGGGGAAACTTTTCATGTCTCCGATAGCCTATACCAAGATTGGAATGTTCACGCCCAATGTGCGCGGGTAGGACAGATCTATTTATCCGAACAGAAAGGTGATAAAGACCATGATTTTTGGGAACTCCATCTTGTCCAAGACCGGGTACAGGTGCGTAAACCCTACTACAGGTAGTGATGCGAGGGCAGAGGGCCTAAAGTGACATTCCGCCCCCTCAGGACATACGATCCGAAAGCACTTTATAGGTCGGATCTTCGTCCAGATTCACGTCAATGACCGCTGCCGCATTTTGCAATAAAACCTGACAATCAGGACTAACATGACGGAGGGTCAATCGCTTCCCCTGTTGAGAATAACGATCCGTCAATTTATGCAATGCCTCAATGGCTGACATATCGGCTACGCGACTTTCTCTAAAATCCAGGATGACCTCCTTCGGGTCTTGGTCTACTGTGAATTTCTCTTGAAAAGCGGAAATAGAACCGAAAAACAATGGGCCAAAAAGGGCATAGTGTTTTACTCCTTGCTCATCCACATGCTTTCTCGCACGAATTCTGGTCGCATTATCCCACGCAAAGGCGAGAGCCGAAATCAACACCCCCACCAATACAGCTAACGCCAGATTATGCATAAAGATGGTAATCAGGGTGACCAAAACCATCACGGCAGTATCTGTTTTTGGCATGGTCTTAAACGTGCGCAAGCTGGCCCATTCAAAAGTACCCATAGCCACCATAATCATGACACCGGTGAGCGCCGCCATGGGCAAGCGCTCAATCCAGGCGGAACCCATCATAATAAAAAGCAACAAAAGCAGGGAAGCCGCAATGCCAGACAATCTTGCTCGGGCACCAGAAGAAATATTGATTAAGCTTTGACCAATCATAGCGCATCCTCCCATGCCAGAAAAAACACCCGAAACCATATTTGCCACTCCTTGCGCCATCGCTTCTTTGTTGCTGCGTCCACGCGTTTGGGTAATCTCATCTATGATGTTAAGTGTCAAAAGACTTTCAATTAGGCCCACCCCAGCCACAATGGCCGCATAGGGAAATACAATGCCCAAAGTTTCCCATACCCATGGAATGTTTGGGAGATGGAAAGGGGGGAATCCTCCCTTAATAGACGCCATGTCTCCCACCGTTTTGGTATCAATATTCAAGAAAGTCACCAGGGCAAACAACGTTAAGATAGCCACCAAGGAGGCTGGAACCGCTTTACTTACACGTGGCCAGAAATAGATGATGGCCATGGTACAGGCAACAAGGCCGAGCATAACCCAAAGCGAATGACCCACTAACCAAGCGCCCGTTCCATCTTGAAACTGATTTAGCTGAGCCATAAATATGACGACGGCCAATCCATTGACAAAGCCATAAATTACAGGCTGGGGAACCAACCGTATCCATTTACCCAAACGAAAAACACCCGCCATTACTTGAAGGAAACCCGCCAAGACCACCGCGGCAAAAACATACTCAACGCCATGAGACTTTGCCAAGGTCACGAGGACAATCGCTATGGCGCCCGTTGCCCCCGAAATCATCCCTGGACGCCCACCCAGGACAGAGGTAACTAAGCCCATAACAAAGGCTGCATACAGCCCGGTTAAGGGAGAAAGGCCCGCCATCAAGGCAAAAGCCACCGCTTCAGGCACCAGGGCAAGCGCAACGGTAAGCCCTGAAAGCAATTCTAAACGATGGTCGACTGTTTGACGGAAGTCAAACAGCTTCAATGAAGGCAAAATAGACATAGGAATGTTGTGAAATGAAGCGGCAAAAGTACCGCTTTGCCTTTTATCCGACTCCCTCCATCGTGCGCAGCCGAAGAAGGGAGATTGCATCTAGCGCCGTAGGCGCCGGGGTGCGTTCCCTTGGTGGGAGTGTTTCAGCTACATCAGCGACCGCAGCGCGCGTTGACGCGGCTTCTTTTTTAGGCCCCTGGCTCACTTGAACGAATTCGATCGCCAAAGGCCTAAAAAAAAAGCGCCCCCAAAAAGGGGGCGCGGTTGCTTGATTTCGCTGGCGGAAGAAGAGGGATTCGAACCCCCGGACCTGTTACAGTCAATAGTTTTCAAGACTACCGCAATCGACCACTCTGCCATTCTTCCGCGGCAAAAGTACGTAACTTCGCCATCATGCGCCGAATGCTCTTTCTAGGTTTTTTATTGCCTAGCCTAAATCTTTTCGCTCAGGGGGTCAAAATAGGGGCTGATGTCCACCCCTATTGGTCACCAGAAGTCGGTCATTATCTGGAAATTACCTACAGTATTGAACCACAATCCTTGTACACAACTTGGGGGCAGGAATCTGACCCTGTCGTCACCACTTTGGCCCTTCTTCAGCAAGGTGAGAAGGTAATTGGCGCTGAAAAACTCGCTATTTCATGTCCTTCCCAAAATATAAAAGCGGAAAAGTTATTTCCCATCGTGCAATCCACCTTCCTTCCCGCGGACACAGGCCAACTCCAACTCACTGTCTTATATGGTGTCGGAACTGAACTCACAGACACCCTTTACGGCAGCTTTTATATTAGTCCCATTGACCGTACTAGCATGTCGCCGCTGGCCTGGCAAGAACCTCAAGGGAAATACCTAGGGCCTCGAGCACAGTTTGGTCAAGCTGTCTATGCCAATGACAGCGATAAGGTGCATTTTTACACCCAGGCCTATAAGTTGCCCTCTGGTCAGAAGACCTTTTTTACCTACGAGATTTACTCTTTGGATACAGACCGCCCTATGGAAGGATATGGGGGCGTCATACGTATTCAATCCAAGGAAACAGTACAACCCATACACGGGGGAGTTCTTATCTCTGAACTACCTACCGGCAACTATGAATTGCGCTGTGTGTTGAATATCCAGAACATGGATCGCCATCTTTATCCTGAGCAACGGATTAAATTTTATCGGGTCAACCCTTCTGAATTGGCTCGCTGGAACACTTCCACCCCGGTAGATCCCAGGTGGATGGGCTTACTGGATCATGGGGACTCTCTTCGGCATTGGGTTAATGGCATGTATCCCATTGCCTCCATTGCAGAAAGGCAACAAATTGAACGCTTTGGACCGCAGACCAGCGACACAGCTATTTGGCGATTTACGCAAAGATTCTGGGAAACCCGCCACCCAACTGATGCATTAGCGCAATGCACCCTCTTCCAAAATTTATTGCGCCGTGTAGATGCCCAATACAGTAGTCGTGCTGTTCCAGGTTATGCCACAGACCGTGGCCGTGTATTTCTTCAATACGGTGCGCCGACCTTGACGGAAAAACGTCCCTTTGAAACCGATGGCTATCCCTACGAAATTTGGCAGTACAACTTGCTGGATGTTCCGAATGCGCCCTATCAAATCAATAAGATTTTTGTTTTTGTTAATTACGCCGTTGCAGGGCGCAACTATGAGCTATTGCATTCGAATGCCATAGGAGAAATCAACAATACGCGTTGGAAGATCGCACTGCAAAAACGCTCCTATATCACGGAAGACATCGACGATACCGGTCAAACCGGATCGGATAAATTTGGTAGCAGAATCTACAATAACATCATTCCCGGAGGAGGATGAAGACCGCGGTTGTCATTTTAAATTGGAACGGTCAAAAATGGCTTGAAAAATTTCTCCCAACCGTCATAGCCAATAGCTCCGACGCCCTTGTTGTCGTTGCGGACAATGGCAGTTCAGATCATTCTGCCGACTGGACACAAACGCATCACCCAAAGGTTCATTGGATTTCCATGCCCTCAAACCAGGGGTATGCGGGAGGGTACAATAGGGCTTTGTCCATCTTACACGCAGAACAGCCCGGCTTGGCCTATGCTGTGCTCATGAACTCTGACATTGAGCCTTCCCCCGGCTGGCTTGAACCACTTGAGACTTTTATGGATGCGCACCCAACAGCGGGCGCAATTCAGCCCAAATTATTGGACTATCAAAACCGTCAGCATTTTGAGTACGCCGGGGCCATGGGCGGCATGCTTGACTATTGGGGCTACCCTTTTGCAATAGGACGCATTTTTGACCATTGTGAACAAGATCATGGTCAATATGACCAACCCGCTTACCCCGAAGTGTTTTGGGCCTCTGGCGCTTGCTTAATGGTGCGCTGGGTAGCCTTTGACCATGTGAAGGGGCTCGACACTCGACTTTTTGCCCACATGGAAGAAGTTGACCTTTGTTGGCGGATGTGGCGCGCAGGCTATACCGTGCACGCATGCACCCAAAGCCAAGTTTTTCACGTTGGGGGTGGAACGCTTGGGGCTTTGTCCCCACAGAAAACCTTTTTGAATTTTCGAAATAGTTTGCTGGTCGCGGTTAAAAACCTGCCCGCGCTCGCCGCTATACGTATTGTCGCAGCCCGCTTATTTTTGGATGGTCTTGCTGGACTTCTTTTTCTATGGCGTGGCCAAGGGAAGCATTGCTGGGCCATTGTCCGTGCACATGGTCAATTTTACCGCCAAATGGCTGCCTTTGCTTTTTTCCCACAGGAGCATCCCAAAGGCTGGCCCGCTAAGGGGCTTTACCGCGGATCTATTGTGTGGGATTATTATGCCCGAAACAAAAAAACTACCTCGAAACGTTAAAGGTTTTTGGGGTGGTAGCGCAGGACTGTATCCCGCAGCTGTTGTTGTTCTAAATGGGTATAAATTTCTGTAGTCGTGATGCTCTCGTGTCCTAGTAACATTTGAATTATCCGAATATCCGCACCGCGTTGAATAAGATGCGTGGCAAACGTGTGACGAAGCGTGTGCGGTCCAATGGTTTTATCAATACCGGCCAGCTGAGCAAGCACCCGCAATCGCTTAAACACCCAGACACGACTTAAAGGCTTGCCCCGTTGATTTAAAAAAACAAAACCTTCTGCCCCTTTTTGGATGGGCACGTGTACACGCACCTCATCACGATAACGACATACACTCTTCATAGCAGATGCATACATGGGGACTATCCGCTCCTTATTGCCTTTACCAACAACTCGTATGAGCAAATCCGCCTCAAATACATCTTCCATTTTTAAATCCACCAACTCTGACACCCTCAGCCCACAGGCATAGAGCACTTCTAGCATGGCTAAGTCGCGCTCCCCTTGCGAGTGGCTTCTATCAATGGCCTGAATCAAGGCATCAACCTCTTCAACCGTCAGATACACCGGTAACTTTCGTCCCAAACTTGGACTTTCTATCCCCTCCATAGGGCTTTTCTCCACCACATTTTCCTCCAAAAGAAAAAGATAAAATGCCCGCATGCTGCTTTGCATGCGCATTTGTGTTCGGGGGGATTTCCCTTGTTTTGCTTGATGTTGTAAAAACGCACGAAGGTCTTCTTGCATCAGGGAAACGGGGCGTTTATCGATTTCTTCCGCCCATATTTGTAGCTGAGATAGATCACTTTTATACGCTTGAAGGGTGTTAGCGCTTAAGCCCCTTTCTAGGCGGAGATAGGTAAGAAACTGCCGATGGGCGAGTGTCCAGTTCATGGAATGTCAGCGGCTTCAACCAAAAGCGCCTCCATCGCAAAACGGTAACCCAGCCAACCCATTCCACTAATCGTTCCCTTTGTGAAGGGTGCCAGTAAAGAAACGCGGCGAAAAGCCTCACGCGCATACGTATGGCTCAGATGTACTTCTACTACTTTGGCCCGCAAGCCTGCGACTGCATCACGAAGCGGTATAGAACTGTGGGTCCATGCACCAGGATTGATGACCACGCCCGCATCCTCCCCGTCAACCGCCTGAAGGAAGCGAATGAGCGCATCCTCATCATTGAATTGTACTGCCTCAACGCTGGACGCTGGCCAGCTATTTGCCATCCAGCTTTCCCAAAGGGTCAATTGGTCTGCAAGCGTTTGATGGCCATATATAGCGGGCTGCCGGTGTCCCAGCTGATCCAAGTTTATGCCATGTACGATGTAGACTTTCATAGGTCAAAGGTAACGCAGCCGCTTTAGCCGCGGACTCTGTGACTCCCTCCACCAAAGAAAGCCTCTAAGAACCCGATTCCGTAACCCAACATCATCACAACCGTACTGGCCACAGCAAAGGCGCCAATTTTTGCCGAACGGTACTGCAATCCTGCTAAGAGGAAGGGAAACAGGAAGTAGGCGATAAAGACAACCAAAAGAGGCCAGTTCAACACAGCGGCTAAGAGGATGGCGACCACGGTGCCGAGCAAAAGAAAAACAGGAAAGAGATGCGTTATTTTCAGTTGACCGGGGTGGCGTTGTGCCAATGCCCATCGCGCGCCGCCAAAGCGACGCACTTGATGAAAAAACTGCTTTAAGGTGGACCGGCGCTTGTGCCACACCACGGCTGTTGGAATGAAACCCACACGATAGCCCGCATGATGAATTCGGATACTCAAGTCTACATCTTCGCCTGTTTTAAAATGCACATCATACCCACCAACGGCAAAAAATACTTCACGCTTCATCCCCATATTGAAGCCTCGGGGGTAATAGGTAGTCGTGCTTTTTTTTCCACCGCGTATGCCTCCGGTCGTCCAAAGACTCGTCATGCTAAAGCTGATCGCCTTTTGCAAAGGGCTGAAGTCTGAAGGTGCATCATCAGGCCCACCAAAGGCATCCCAGTCTGCCGCCTGAAGGCCTTTTTCTATCTGGGTTAGGTACGTGGACGGCAATAGACAATCCGAGTCCAAAAAGAGCAATATTGTACCGTTAGCCTGCTTTGCAGCCCAATTGCGCGCTTCAGAAACAGGCAAGCCCTCCTCATGTAAAAAACGGACCGCAACAGACGTTTCTTTTTGTAACGCCTCTACTAGGGGACGCAAGGCATCTCTGGGTGTGCCGTCAGAAAGAATGATTTCAAAGGCAGTGGGATCGAAGGCCAATGCAGTAGCCGAACGAACAAATTCCGACACCTCATCGGGCCGACCATAGGTTGGGGCAATGAGACTGAATTTCACAGGAAATTAGGCCGCTGGATTGATGTGCTCTCCGACGGAATATTTTGGCTTCTTGCTTGATTGGCGAACCATGAGCTCTGCCAGTAAACCCGTCACAAAAAGTTGTGTACCCAATATCATGGTCGTCAAAAAGATAAAAAACCATGGGTCTTCGGTTAACAGGCCTGGACGTAGACCCTCCGTTAAACGGTATAATTTAAGGATCCCCATAGCGGCAAGTGCCACCCCTGAAAATACGAACATGAGGATACCCAAAGTGCCGAAGAAGTGCATAGGGCGGCGCTGAAAGCGACCCACCATCGCCAAGGTGATCAAATCTAAAAGACCGTTGACAAAACGGTTCATGCCAAACTTCGTTGTTCCGTACTTTCTCGCTTGGTGCTGCACTACTTGCTCCCCAATATTGGCAAAGCCGGCCATCTTGGCCAACACCGGTACGTATCGATGCATTTCTCCCTGGACTTCTACTGCCTGCGCTACCTCAAGACGGTAGGCCTTTAAGCCACAGTTGAAATCGTGCAAGTAAATACCCGACATTTTTCTTGCAGCCCAATTGAAAAGCTTGGTAGGCAAGGTCTTGGTCCATGGGTCAAACCGTTTCTTCTTCCAACCACTGATCAGATCAAAGCCTTCTTCTCGAATCCCCCGCATCAAGGCTGGAATCTCTTCTGGTGAATCTTGCAAATCTGCATCCATGGTGATCACCACGCTGCCTTGCGCTTGTTGAAAGCCAATATACAGGGCTGCAGACTTACCATGGTTGCGGCGAAAACGGGTTCCACGTACTGTAGGAAAAGTGTTAGCCAACTCCGCAATCACTTTCCATGAAGTGTCTGTTGAGCCATCATTCATGTAGAGAATTTCGTACGTGATGTTCTCTGCCTTACAGACACGGTCAATCCATGCTGTTAGCTCAGGAAGGGATTCCGCTTCATTAAAAAGCGGAATAACGACGGATAGATCTAATGGGGTATTATTCAAACTCAGGTCTGTTTTTTTTCATCACCGCGCCCACGACTAATCCAATGACCGCAAAGAAGGCTATACCCATCCCCGCTCCTTTGAGCTGACCGGTAAAGCTTTTTGTCGCCATTGCCTGCTTCATGATCTTTTCTTCCAGCTCATCGTTGGTCGTAACCCCCATGAATTTCTTCACACCTTGAAGTTGCTCTTCGGGCATCTCCAACATCATGTCTACTTGACGCGCTCCATTGCGCGTGGCTAGATCTGCATCCACCACATTGTAGAAAAAGAGATTGAATGCGAGACCCAATACAGAGGCCATCATAAATGGAAGCATAAAAGCGGAGAATGCCTCACGGAAAGTAGCATACCCTCCATTTTCTTTTTTATACTGGGTGACACCCACAATAAAAATGACCAATGTCACGAGTAAAACGAGGGTACCTCCCCATTTCGAGGTGAAGAGGGTTTCATCCACGATGTACACGCCTAAAACATACAGGATCGATAGGACGGTACTCACGATGCCGAATTGGACGGCGATTTTCTTTAAGAGGGGGGGCATAACGGTGTCTTAATCTTTATTTAACTGAAACAAACTTACGGATTTGGATTTCTCCTTCATGGTTTCGCTGGACAACCGCGGCTTCTGGTAACTCAATAGGCCAGGTATAGCTCAATTCGGTGGGGATCGACACCGAATGAAGCCATCTTCCATCCATACTCAGTAATGTAATATCATCCCCTTTAGACACCCCGTCCAAATGCAACCCATCCGCGTCTTTCCAAACAGAAAACACAGGGGGTAGTGCTTCTTCAGGCGTTGATATTGTGGCTACACTCTCGATTGGAATAGTGACCGTTCCAAAATTGGGGTGGGAGGTTTGGAAGGTGAGACTCTCCCCTACATACGCCAGTCCACTATTGTAATCCACTTCAATCTCCACATATCCGCCGACGGGACAGGTGGTAGAACCCGACCAGTTAGACTCATCTGTGATGCTTGAAGTGGATAGCGTCACGTTAGAAAAAACCAATGGAATATTGCCATTATTCACCACAATGAGACGACGGGTACGTGTTCCTGGATTCAAAAGGTTGGTATAATGGCGAAGATGGAGGGTGTCTTCTGTTACATAAAAACTTGGATTCTGGGCCGCAGCAGTAGGTCCCACCAAGGTGGTCATCCGATCCAAAAACTGTGGATAATCTACATACGGATTGCGATTTGCCTGAAGGCCAAAAATCCCTTGATTCCGCAAGCGATCTAGGCTATCCGGCGGAAAAGCGGCATGCCAGGCTTTCAAAATAGACTCCTGTGGCGCATAAAAATTGGCATAATCTCCATAACGTGTGACAAAATAGAGCATCGCCCTAGCTGCATCACCCTTGTGCGCATCACGCGGTTCAAACACGCCGGACAATCTCTTGCTCCCACCTACGGACCACGCGGGCGTACCCGTAATCACCCCAAAAGGATTATTGCTTCGCTGCGTATTGGCTATTTCATCTGAAGGAAACAAATGATGGATATCGTTCTTCATTGGAGCCGCAGATGAAAACATACTCTGCGGAAAAGTATGCTCACAATTCATGTTGTTGGTAACCGCCCCTGCGCGTGTATTAAATGTGGCCGTTCGGCCTGTGTATACACATTCGACTATGCCCCCATGATTGTCCAAACTACCGTACATCTCATCTCGTGCACCGTTGTACGAAAGCGTGGTATGATTCGTTGTCAAAATACTGGTCAAGGCATTGCGGAGGGGTCCTTCTATAAGATTCTGAGTACCTGAATAATAACTCAAACTGTACACGCCATCCGCTTCAAATTTGACCCCGAATGCACCCATTTCGTGGGTCGTTTGAAACACAATAGGTAACAGATGTTCTACATTATGCACAGGCGTAAAACATACGGACACTAGGGAAGAATCTCCTGGACTCAGAGTCATTTGGCTCAATTGGATATCTAGCAACGTGTCCCCAAAAAATCCAGCCGTTCGAACGGCTTCAATTGTATACGATGCAGCGGTAGGATTGTATAGCCAGAAAATGGCTGAATCCCGCTGCAATTCAGTTACTGAGCCTCTACTCAAGAGATTTGTACTGGCGATTTGCGCTGCGCTTTCTAGGCATAGCATTCCCAAAATCAGGGCGAAAGCCCCGCGAAGTGTTTGTGTTGTTTTCATAGGCATACTAGTGTAAAGGTCGACTATCTTTGCACTCGGGCAAGGATCAAACAACCAGCTCCTGATGAATCCCCCAGGACGGAAACGTAGCAAGGGTAGTTGGTCGTAGCGGTGTGATTTGACTCCTTGCCTTTTTTTGTGGCTAAATGGAGTGTAAAACTATAATGCCATGATTTCTAGAACCTTATCGACAATGTCTTCCACACTAGGTTTAGAGAAGTAATCGCCATCACTTCCGTAAGCGGGTCGATGTGCTTTTGCACTGAGCGTACTGGGCATCGCATCTAGGTAACGGAATGCCCCTTGGTCCTCCACAATTTTTTGCAGCAAATAGGCAGAAGCTCCTCCATCGACATCTTCGTCAACAACCAATAATCGATTTGTTTTTGAGACCGATGCGGCACAGGTGTGCCCAAGGTCAAAAGGCAAGAGGGTTTGCACATCTAGAATCTCCACTTCGACATCCAACGCTGCTAATCGATCCGCCGCTTCTTGCACCATGCGGCACATGGAACCATATGTGACAAGGGTAATATCTGCTCCTTCACGCAACGGATCCACCTTCCCCAATGGGACGGTGAATTCGGCCAAGTTTGTAGGCAGGGACTCTTTGAGGCGATACCCATTCAGACATTCAATGACCAACGCAGGCTCATCGGCTTGCAATAAGGTGTTGTACATGCCCGCTGCTTGGGTCATGTTGCGCGGTACGCATACATACATGCCACGCAAAGCCCCGAGAATCAATCCCATGGGAGAGCCTGAATGCCAAATTCCTTCCAGACGATGACCTCTTGTCCGAACAATCAAAGGGGCTTTTTGCCCCCCTGCTGAACGCCAACGAACCGTTGCGCAATCATCACTCAAGATCTCTAAGGCATACAACAAGTAATCGAGGTATTGAATCTCTGCAATGGGCCTTAGGCCGCGCATGGCCATACCAATTCCCTGACCCGCAATGGTGGCTTCTCGAATCCCCGTATCAAAAACACGCGTTTCACCAAAGGCCTCTTGCATGCCCTCAAGTCCTTGATTTACATCGCCAATAGCCCCCACGTCCTCTCCGAAGATGAGCGTTTCGGGGTAGCGTTGAAACAATGCATGAAAATTGTCGCGCAACACCACACGTCCATCCACTTTAGCCGCATCAGGCGCAAAAACGGGTGGGACCACTGGGACCGCTAGGGCTGTACCGGAATGCAATTCACTGCTATAGGTAAGTGCTCCACGTTCTTTTTGTGTTTCTATCCACATTTGGACGGCCTGCACGTCCTTTCCAAGAGCAGCCGCCATCGTAGCAGCCTTTCTGACAGCTGCCAAAGAGTCACGCCACATGGCCGTTTTATCTGCCCGAAGTTGCGCTGCTTCCTGCTCATGCCCAAGCAAGTCCAGACAATCTGCGGCTTGCTCTCGGATGACAGAAAGGGGTTCTAAATAGGCGGCAAAAGCAGCCTTCATATCCTCGCGCGCTTGGTCATTTGCCGAGTTTTCCAAGTCAAGCAGTGTTTCTTCGGAAATCAATAAATGTTCTAATAAGAAGGCACGGAACTGCGTAATACAATCATATTCTACCTCCCACGCCAAACGCTCTGGGCCTTTATAGCGTTCATGTGATCCTGAAGTAGAGTGCCCTTGCGGCTGCGACATCTCCGTGACATGCAATAAGACGGGTACATTTTCATTTCGAGCAATGGCTTCTGCACGTTCAAAAGCCGCTACGAGCTCCGGGTAATCCCATCCTCGTGCAACGATGATCTCAAAGCCGGGCTCTTGCTCCTCCCCTTTTTTATTCACTTTGCGCTGAAAACCTGCCAAGGCCTTCGATATACTTTGTTTTAGTGTTTGGTGTTTGGCATGCACCGAAATACCATATTCATCATCCCAAACGCACATCACTAAGGGTAACTGCATGACCCCTGCGGCATTCATAGCTTCCCAGAAATGCCCTTCTGAGGCAGAGGCATTGCCAATGGTTCCCCAGGCAACTTCTTGGCCATTGCGACTGAAGGCATTGTCTATCCCTAACGCTTTGTAGACTTTGGAGGCTTGGGCCAGGCCCAATAGCCGGGGCATTTGTCCTCCTGTAGGCGATATGTCGGCAGAGACATTTTTTTGATCCACTAAAGGGAGCCATTCGCCATTTTCATCCAGTGAACGTGTGGCAAAATGACCATTCATTTGACGGCCACCCGAAGAGGGCTCACGCTCCAACGAGGTGTCCGCGTAAAGGGAAGCAAAGAACTGCTGAGGTGTGAGCGCACCAATCGCCATCATAAACGTCTGATCACGGTAATATCCGCTTCGAAAGTCCCCATCGCGGAAAACTTTTGCCCACGCAAGTTGCGCTACTTCCTTTCCATCGCCGAAAATGCCAAACTTGGCCTTCCCTGTCAAGACCTCTTTTCGGCCCAACAAACTACAAGCACGGCTCAAAACAGCCATGCGATAATCATCTTTCAGCGATTGGATAAAATCAGGATTGTGCATGTTTACAAAAATAGGGTGACCTTTGTTCACGAATCCCACCCTTAACCACAATTCTTCAGATGAAATTCTTTATCGACACGGCAAATCTGGCTGAAATTCAAGAAGCACAAGACATGGGCATCTTGGATGGCGTGACAACTAACCCATCCTTAATGGCCAAAGAGGGCATTTCTGGCACCGAAAATATAATGAATCACTACCGCGCCATTTGTGCCATCGTGGATGGCGACGTGAGTGCCGAAGTAATTTCGACCGATTTTGACGGCATGATCAAAGAAGGAGAGGCTTTAGCCGAGTTAGATCCCAAAATTGTCGTGAAAGTTCCTATGATTCTGGAGGGCGTCAAAGCCATTCGCTACTTTAGCGACAGGGGTATCAAGACGAACTGCACCCTGATCTTTTCCGCAGGCCAAGCGCTTGTGGCAGCTAAAGCCGGTGCCACCTATGTATCCCCCTTCATCGGCCGATTGGATGATATCTCTACCGACGGTATAGCCTTGATTGATTCTATCCGACTCATTTTTGACAACTACGGATATGAAACGGAAATCTTAGCTGCCTCTATTCGCCACCCGATGCATATTCTGCAATGCGCTGAAATTGGAGCGGATGTTATGACGGGGCCTCTCAGTGCCATCCATGCATTGTTAAAGCACCCATTAACGGACATCGGCTTAGAAAAATTCTTAGCGGACCACAAAAAGACCCACAGCTAAATCAAGGACGCCTCTTCCACTTCCCACTTGAGGTAAGCGGAAGAGGTCCTTCCTTACACTCTTTTGGACGCCTCCAAGCTGGAAAGGTTTGGAAGGCGTCTTTTAGTTTCCTCCGTTCTTCTTCTTGGAGCGGCACACTAAACCATACCAAAGCTTCTCCCCAAGCTTCGTGAGGGATGCAGCCAGCAAATCCCTCTGGATGATCTGGGTAAACAGAGGCTAACGCTGCTTCTATGGACGCTGGGAATATTTTTTTTCCTGCACTCAGGATGGCCCCATCCAATCGACCTAACCAGCGAAAGGACGTGGAACTATGCACGGCTACAGCATCTTCTGTTTGGAGTGAATGCACGCCCCTTTCTGGCGAATCAATGACCAAAGCCTCACCCAACTGCTCCACTTTTACTCCTGGAAGACAGGTGTAGTCCGTTGTTTCACCTAATCTTCTTAAGGCAATATGTGTGAGGGTTTCGGTCATGCCAAAACCGTGATAGAGCAAAACACCTGTGCCCCGAACTCGGCTTAACAATGCGCTTTCCTGCAACGCGGTTAGCGGGGCACCACCCAACAAGACGGTTTTAACCCTAGCGTATGCAGAAGATGTGAGGGCTATAGCTTGCTGCGGCACCACGGCTAAAAAGTCTAGGTTTCCTTCCCATTTAGGATCCCGGACAACGGGCAGAACTTGAAGATTCATTCCCAGCGCTAAAGCACGCCAAAGCATCAATCGGCCGGCTGTTCCTGCGACTTCCATGGCTAATGCTGTGCGCATGCCCGGTTGCAATCCAAAGGCAAGGGCAGTCGCTTGAATACTGGCCCATACATGGGTCCTTTGCACCACAAACGTCTTGGGTGCCCCCGTACTTCCACTCGTCTGCAAGATGAATTCTGGGGTATTTGCCTCCCAAAGCGCTGCGGCAGAAAGGACCGAATCCATCCTTTGCTGGTCACAATCAGGATGAAAGCTCAGCAAGGGATTCATGCCTTGTGCGTCCATAAAGCCCCCTCTTTGACGAAGGTTCTCGGAGGCAAGTTATTGCTGTAAAGACTCCCTGTTCCTAAGCCTTGATACCCCATTAAATGGGGCAATACTGCCGTCCATTGTGCAATAGCGGATAACCCAACGGACCCTTCTAAAGCACTCGTAATCCACCAACCAATACCGCGGAGCTCGGCACGTTGAATCCAATCTTCACAACTAGAGAAGCCACCCAGCAATGAAGGCTTGAGGACAATATAGGCTGGTCGTAGGGTATCCAGTAAACGGTCTCGGTCATCAGACTCGGTGAGCCCAATCAAACTTTCGTCCAATGCCGTTGGGACCGCTCCCTCCAGACAAACTTTTTGCAATCCCGCGTTATCGAGGGGAGAACAGGGCTGTTCTACACTGTGCAAACTTAATGGCGCAAGACTTTCCATGGCTGACAAGGCCCCTGCTATATCGAAGGCCCCATTGGCATCCACGCGCAATTCAAGGCTGGGCGGCGACAAGCGGCGGATATCGGTCAACACCGCTTTTTCAGCCGACCCATCCAAGGCGCCAATTTTCATTTTAAGACATTGGAAACCTTCCGTGAGCCTGGCTTCCATTTGATCACTGAGAAAGCATGGGTCCCCCATCCAGAGCAATCCATTGATGGCAATCGGCGCTTCTCCGTAGGCAAAAGCACTAGGAAAAAGGATCTTGCCCGTACCCCCATGAAAAGCATCCTTCCAGCTCAAACAGGCTTGTTCAAGGGCAAAAAAGATACTAGGCCATTGTTTCCAAGCCTGTGCAACTGCTCTGGGTATACCCGTTAGACACCAGGCTTTCCATTCTTCGGATTCCAAGGCCGATAAGTCCGCACACAGGCGCAAAAGCGCATCTTCATAACCCGGGCGATCATCAAGGGACAAACCAGGCAAGAGACCACATTCACCTTGCCCCGTGGCATCAAGAACCGAGACTTCAAGGAAGTAGCCTGGCTTCTGGGTCAAAACACCCCGGGAGGTTCCTGCGGGACGTTTGAATGTATAGGTATGTGCCCAATAGCGTGCCTTCATTACATCAAAACAAGGGTTTCGCACATTGGTTTGCATCGATCAACAGTCCGGCACCCAACAAGAGGGCAAACAGCACGGCCTGCAATGCGGTGGGTTTTAAAAGCGCGTCAAAGGCAGCAGGTGTTTTTGCCTTCCACATTCGATAAGTACTCTCCCCCAGCAATGGAAGGGTAGCAAGAAACAGAAAGCTCCTTGAGCAAGTTAAATCCGATTGTAAAAAGACATAGGCCGTTGCTGCTGTATATGCTTCGATGACCAACCCCGTTTGGTATACCCGGGCCATGGATAGCCCCATGC
>ERZ888423.375-NODE-375-length-46487-cov-10.698247_pt1 | contig 46487 bp, 49 predicted proteins | sample MGYA00520523_ERZ888423 | MGnify/ENA primary metagenome ERZ888423 (study PRJEB32303, sample SAMEA104408611) | aquatic metagenome | biome: Brackish water; feature: Pelagic; material: water | place: Baltic Sea | collected 2014-06-08T10:24:00 | depth 30,27 m ... | reverse complement strand
CAATTCTGGCGATCGTCGTTGTCATTGCACTCCAGCTACGGACCGATCGGGAGCGGATTGTCGCCGATGCGACGTCGGATGTGGCGAACCTGCGCGACGCCATGAGCGAGCATGCCCGACAAACGCTCGCGGCGGTCGACTTGGCCTTGCGCGGCATTGGGGAAGATATCGACACGGCCGATCTCGGGCGCGAGGCGACCGATCGGGCGCTTGCTATGCGGCAGGCCATGTTCGCGCCCAGCTTCGCGATTTTCATCCTCGACCAGGAAGGTCGACTTGCTGGCACCTCACGTACCCCAAGTCCGGATGTGGTCGACTTATCGGCGGAGCAGATGTTCATCGCGCATCGGGACGATCCGTCCATCGGCCTGTTCATCGAGCCGCCGCGCAAGGGCAAGGTGGGCTATGCCAAGGACAGATGGATTATCACGATCAGCCGACGGCTCAATCATCCGGATGGCGGCTTCGCCGGCATTGTCGCGGCTGCGATGTCTCTGGCCTATCTCAACGAATTCTACGACGCCTTGCGGCGGGGACGCGACGGCGTCGTCGGGATATCGAAGGACGACGGCACGGTTATGACCCGGAGTCCGTTCAACGAAGATTATGTGGGCCGGGTTCTGATGGACACGAAGCTGCACCGCGAGATGCTGCCGGCGGCCGATCGGGGCGTCTTTCGCGCGGATTTCGTCACCGACGGGGTCGACAGGATTGTCGCATATGGCCGCGTGCCTGACTTCCCGGTGGTCGTCTATGCCGGGGTTTCCGCGAGCGAGCGACTGGCGGGGTGGCGTCAACGCGCCCTCGTCGACAGCGGTATCGGACTGCTGGCCATCCTGAGCATCGGCGGTTTCAGCGCCTTTCTGGCGCGCCGGCTTGACGAGCGCCAGCGCGAACAGGAGAGGCGGGTCGGCCATTTAAGAAAGTTGACCGAGATATCCACAGCGCTCCTGGAAAGCCCGGATGTCGCTACGGCATTGCAACGCGCCACGGAGATGGCGCGCGACCTGGTTCCATGCCACCAGGCGTTGGCCAGCCTGACGGTGCATCCCTCCATGGCGCAGGCGATCCAGACCGTCTCCCTGTCCGACAAATATTCGGCGTGGCGGGACTATGATGAAAGCCCCGACGGCAGCGGCGTCTACCGCCAGGTCTGCGAGACGAACCGGCCCATGCGCTTGACGCAGGCGGAGCTCGAAGCGCATGCGGGATGGACGGGCTTTGGCGAAGCCAAAGACCGGCATCCGCCGATGCGCGGATGGCTGGCCGTGCCCCTGACGACGGAGGACGGGAAGAATCTCGGCCTCATTCAGTTGTCGGATCGCGCGAGCGGCGAATTTACCGCCGAGGACGAGGCCCTGATGCTCGAGCTTGCGCATGTGGCGAGCGTGGTCATCCAGCGGCTCAAGATGGCCGACGATCTCCGCGGCGCCGTGGCCTCGGCCGAGCAGTTCCGGGCGTCGGCGGAAGCTGCGCGGGCATCGGAAGCGATAGCCCGCAATGAAATCGAGAAGGTTCTCACCTCGATTGGAGACGCCGTCTATGCGCTGGACAGCGATTGGCGCTTCACCTTCCTCAACAGTCAGGCCGAGGAATTCCTCGAACGCACGGCGGAGGATTTGATCGGGCGAAACGTGTGGGAGGAATTTCCCGAAGCCGCCGAAACCGTAGTCTACGAGCAATATCGCAAGGTGCGCGATGAGAATGTGGACGTAGAGTTTCAATTCTACTATCCGCCGCTGAAGCGCTGGTTCAAGGTCCGGGCGTTTCCGCAGGAAGCTGGCGGACTGACCGTCTATTTCCAGGATGTCTCGAACTGGGTCGTACAGGAAGAGCAGCTCCGTCAGTCCCAGAAGATGGAAGCAGTCGGCCAGCTCACCGGCGGCGTCGCGCATGATTTCAACAACCTGCTGACCGTAATCCTCGGCAATGCCGAGGCCGTGCTTGCCGGCATGGACAAGGCGAGCGTCGATTATCGGCTAGTCTCGATGATCGACAAGGCCGCGGAACGCGCGAGCGATTTGACTCAACGCCTGCTGGCCTTCTCGCGCCGGCAACCGCTGGATCCGAAGGCGGTCGACGTCAATAAGCTGGTCGGCGAGTTGGAGCCCTTGCTCAGGCGAACCCTGGGCGAGCAGTACGACATTCGGTTTACCTGCCAGGACGGGATCGACAGGGCTGTTGTCGATGCCGGGCAGTTGCAGAATGCGATCATCAATCTCGCGGTCAATGCGCGCGACGCGATGCCGGAAGGCGGCAGACTGAGCGTCGAGACGGCCGAGGTCGAGATCGAAGCGGATTACGTCGAGACGCATATCTATGCCGAGCCTGGCCGCTACGTGATGATTGCGGTTGGCGACAACGGGGGAGGCATGTCGCCTGAGGTTCGCTCGCACGCGTTCGAGCCCTTCTTCACGACGAAACGGGCCGGCGCGGGAACGGGCCTCGGGCTGTCGATGGTTTACGGCTTCATCAAGCAGTCCAACGGCCATGTGAATATTTACAGCGAGCTAGGCGAAGGGACCATCGTCAAGCTGTACCTGCCATGCGCTCAGGGGCAGGCCGTCGCCGAAGGCGAGGCCAATGGCGCCGGGACCGTCAGCCAAGGCACGGAACGTATTCTCGTCGTTGAGGATGACGTGCTGGTGCGCGAGTTCACGACGTTGGCGCTGACCTCCCTTGGGTACGACGTAACGGCCGTCGCCGATGGCCCCGCCGCCCTGGCCATGCTCGAGGCCGACGGGGAGTTCGACCTCCTGCTGTGCGATGTCATCCTCGGCGGCGGCATGAACGGCCGCCAGGTCGCGGAAGCCGCGCAAGCGGCGCTGCCCGATCTGCGGGTGCTCTACATGTCCGGCTACACGGAGAACGTCATCGTCCATCACGGCCGGCTGAAAGAGGGCGTGCGTCTCCTCCTCAAGCCATTTCGCCGCGCAGACCTGGCCACAAAGGTGCGCGAGGCGATCGACGACGAGGCTTGAGGGATCGATCCTCGAGCATGGCGCGTCCAAGTGGACGCGCGGTCCATGCTCTATCTTATTGATAGCGATCAAATTATCCAGTCTTAGGCGTTTCCGCCTAAGACTGGTTTGATCTAGCGCCCGACTATAGCCCCCACAATCTCCGCCCACTCCGCTTCAAGCGCTGCGTCGGAAGCAGGGCGGTCGGCGCGGGCGTACCAGTAGCCCGCGTTGGCGAGGCCGCCTTCGATGCGGTGGAGGTGGGCGTGGACCCAGGCGGCGTCCTTGCCCTCGTCAGACTGGGCGAGGCCGTGGGCTGTATCCCATTCGTCCCTGGCCGCGTGCCAGAGCGCCTGGAGCGGGACCGATGCCCCCGTGGGCGGCGCGGCGTCCTGCAGGCTGGCTTTGAAGCTTTCGGGCGTCATCATCCGTCTCCCAGATAATCCTTGGTCCAGCGGTCGTAGGCGTCGGAACGGGTCGCGACGCGCATCAGGTCCTTGCCGGGCAGGCCTGTCAGGTCCTTGGGATCGACGCCGTCGCGGAGCGCCTTCAGCGTGGCATGGACAGCCTGCTGCGCCGCCATGATCGGCTGATGGCCCTGGAGGGCGATGCGCACCCGGCGGGCGGCCAGATAGGTCTTGTCCTTCAATTCCGGCGTGCCGCCGCCGAGGATCAACGGCAGCGTCGTCGCGGCCGCGATCGCGTCCAGTTGCGCGCGGGTCTCGACGCCGACCATGAAGATCGCGTCGACGCCCGCCGCCTCATAGGCCCTGGCGCGCCTGACGCCTTCATCCAGCCCGGCGATGGCGACGGCGCTGGTGCGGCCGGCGACGACGAGCGCGGGATCTTCCTTCGCCGCCATCGCGGCCCGCATTTTGCCGACGCCCTCTTCGACCGACAGCATACGCGGGCGCGGTTCGCCGTAAGGGCGCGGCAGTTCCGTGTCCTCGATCGACATGCCGGATACGCCCGCCGTCTCCAGTTCCTGCACGGTCCGCATGACGTTGAGGGCGTTGCCGTAGCCGTGGTCGGCATCGACCATCAGCGGAATTTCCGCCGCCCGGTTGATGCGAAGCGCCTGGGCCGCGAACTCGGTCAGGGTGAGGGTGATGAGGTCGGGCGCGCCGAGCACGGTCAATGAGCCGGTCGAGCCCGCCAGCATGCCGACTTCGAAGCCGAGGTCCTGGGCGATGCGGGCGGACATGGGATCGAAGACGGAGCCCGGATGAACGCAGGCGTCGCCTTCGATGACGGCGCGGAAGGCCTTGCGGCGGTCGGTCCAACTGGTCATGCGATCGAGACCTTCGGCGCGACGTCCAGGCGGACGACAATGCCTTCCAGCTTGGGATCGGCGGCGGGGTAGTAGTCCAGCACCGCCGGGTCATGGCCGGGGATGATGTGGTCGATGGAATCGCCAAGCCGCTTCAGCTTGCCCCAGCTTTCCAGCATGTCGGCCATGTTCACCAGGATCGGGAAGGGCTTCTTGTCCTTGAAGTTCATATAAAAATGCGTCGCGTCCGAGGCGACCATGACATAGCCGCGCCGGGTCTTGACGCGCACCGACTGCATGCCCGCCGCATGGCCGGCGCAAAGGTGGACGCTGATGCCGGGCGCGATCTCCCGGTCGCCGTCATGGAAGTCGACCTGTTCGGCATAGACCTTGCGGACCATTTCGCAGACGTCCTCGACATTGTAGGGCAGCCGCAGGGGCGCGTGGCACATGCAGCGGCCGGTCGCCATCTCCATCTCGCTGTCCTGGAGGTGCAGGCGCGCATTCTTGAAGTCGGAGAAGGTGCCGGCATGGTCGTAGTGGAGATGGGTGATGATGACGTCCTTGACCGACGCGGCGTCGATGCCGAGGAGGGCGAGGCCTTCGCGGGGCAGGCGGTCGATCTTGCGGCCGCGCGCCGTCGCGGCTTCGTGGTTGAAGCCGGTGTCGATGACGAAGGTGCGCTCCGAATTGGTCGCGACCCAGATGAAGTAGTCCAGGTGCTTGCTCAAGTCGTGCGGATCGCCGCCGATGAAATTCTCGCTCATCGGCCGGTTCAGGACGGAGCCGTATTTGATCGCGTAAAGCTCATAGGTGTCGTTCATCGCTGAAATCCTTTCTCAGGCGGCGTCGAGGAACGCCGTGACGCGCTTGGCGCAGAGCGTCGGCGTTTGCACATGGATGAAGTGGCCGGTCGGCAGTTCTTCGTATTCCGCGCCGGGGATCCCGGCGGCGATCTCCTTGACCAGCGCCGGTGGCCGCAGGGGATCGTGCGTGCCGGAGAGGATCAGGCTGCGCGCCTTGATCTTCCCGAGGTTCGGGTTCTCATCCATGTCGGCCAGCATCCGGTTATGGGCGGCGAAGCTCGACGGGTCCTGGGCGATCCACTTCTTGCGGTACCAGGCATAGAGGTCGGGATCGGTGCGAAGATGTTCGGCGAAGGAGACGGCATGGCTGGCCTCGCAATAGGGCCGCATGCCGTTTTCCTCGACGCCTTTGGCGCGCTTGCGCAGGTTCTCGGCCGTCGCCGCGATGCCGCCGATGGCGGAGCTGGTCGAGACCATGCGGCGGACCCTGTCGGGATATCTGGCGGCGAAGGCGATGGCGACGCCGCCGCCAAGCGCGATGCCCAGAATATCGACAGGCTTGCCGTCGCCGAAGCCGGTCGCATCGAGGATCCCGGCGATATCGGCGCACATCACATCGATATCGAAAGGCCCCCGAATTTTCTCGGAGACGCCGGCGCCGCGCCAGTCGAAACGGAGGCCCGGCCGCCCATCGCAGAGACCGGCCTGCAAGGCCGGGTCCCAACTCGTCAGGTCGCCGCCCAGTTCCTGAATCAGCAAAAGCGGCGTTCCGGCGCCGCCGCCGACGCGCTCCGTCCTGAAGACGGCGTCGTTGGCCTCAACCCATTCCATGTTCCGGCATTCCCCCTTAGGTTCGTTTGCGACAAGTATAGGCTGGCGAACCGGCTTGCGCGAAGGGGGAAGCATGACACGGGAAACCATCGGAAGCTTCGATTACGTCGTCGTCGGCGCCGGCACCGCCGGTTGCCTGCTGGCGAACCGGCTGTCGGCCGACCCGGCCAATCGGGTGCTGTTGCTCGAAGCTGGCGGCAAGGACGACTGGCACTGGATCCACATCCCTGTCGGCTACCTCTACACCATGATGAACGCGCGCACGGACTGGCGTTACCGGACGGCCGCCGAGCCTGGCCTGAATGGCCGCGCGCTGGATTATCCGCGCGGCAAGGTGCTTGGCGGCTGCTCCTCGATCAACGGCATGATTTATATGCGCGGCCAGGCCCGGGACTATGACGGCTGGCGCCAGCTTGGGGCCGTCGGCTGGTCGTGGGAGGATGTGCTGCCGGTCTTCCGGAAGACCGAGGACTTTCACGGCGGCGTCGACGATCTGCATGGCGCGGGCGGCGAATGGCGGGTTGAGGAGCCGCGCCTCTCATGGGAAATCCTCGACGCCTTCCGTGACGCCGCCGTAGAAGCCGGCATCCCCGCGACCGACGATTTCAACCGGGGCAATAACGAAGGCGTGGGATATTTCCATGTGAACCAGAAGCGCGGCATCCGCTGGAACGCCTCGAAGGCGTTCCTCCGTCCGATCGCTCACCGCAAAAACCTCGTCGTCGTGACGAACGCCCATTGCGAGAAGCTTGAGATCGAAGCCGGCCGGGTCATTGCCGTGCTCTATAGCGAAGGCGTCGGCGCGGGCGCCCAGCCGAGGCGCGCCGTCGTCTTGGGCGAGGCTGTCATGGCCGCCGGCTCCATCGGCACGCCGCATCTGTTGCAGCTCTCCGGCCTCGGGCCTGGGGCGTGGCTGCAGGCGATCGGGGTCGACCCGGTCGCGGATATCGATGGGCTCGGACGGAACCTGCAGGACCATCTCCAGGTGCGGCTGGCCTACAAGGTTCACGGCGTCAGAACCCTGAATGAGCGGGCGAACTCCCTGATCGGCAAGATGGGCATGGGCCTCGAATACGCGCTCTTCCGGCGCGGGCCGTTGACGATGGCGCCCAGCCAGTTGGGCTGCTTCGCGAAGTCCGATCCCTCCCGCGAGACGCCCAATCTGCAATATCACGTGCAGCCGCTCAGCCTGGAGCGGTTCGGGGAGCCGCTGCACCCGTTCCCGGCGTTCACGGCGTCGGTCTGCAATCTCCGGCCCGAAAGCCGGGGCGAGGTGCGCGCCGCCTCGGCCGATTTCCGCGATGCGCCTTCGATCCGACCGAACTATCTCTCGGACCCGGCGGATCGGCTGGTCGCCGCGCAGGCCGTGCGCCTGACCCGCCATATCGCGAGCATGCCCGCCCTCCAGCGCTACCGGCCGGAGGAGTTCAAGCCCGGTCCCGAGATCGACGGCGACGAGGCCCTGGCCCGGGCGGCCGGCGATATCGCGACGACGATCTTTCACCCCGTCGGCACCGCGCGCATGGGCGAGGGGCCGGATGCGCCCGTCGACAGCCGACTTCGCCTGAAGGCGCTGGCTAATCTCCGGATCGCCGATGCGTCGGTCATGCCGACGATCACCAGCGGCAACACCAACAGCCCGACCTTGATGATCGCTGAAAAAGGCGCGGCGATGATCCTGGCGGATCGCGGCGCTGCCCAGGCGGCGGCTTGAGATGGACCTGATGCTCCAGAGCGTTGGCCACAGTTATAACGGCCAGACCGTGCTGGAAGACATATCGCTCGACATTCCCTCGGGCCAGATCGTCTGCCTGATCGGCCCGTCGGGCTGCGGAAAGTCGACGCTGCTGCGCCTGATCGGCGGGCTGGAGCAGCCGGGGGCGGGCCGTGTCCTCGCGAGCGCGCCGCCCGCCGACAGCTTGAACCCGCTGACGTATATCTTTCAGGACTTTGCCTTGCTGCCCTGGCGCACGGTCGCCGGGAATGTCGCGCTCGTGCTGGAAGACCACGCGCTGTCGGCGAGCGAACGGGCGGCCATCGTCCAGGATGTGCTGGCGCGCACCAAACTTTCGGAGTTCGCCCAGGCGCTGCCGAAGCAATTGTCCGGCGGGATGAAGCAGCGGGTCGCGATCGCGCGGGCGCTCGCTGTCCGCCCGGCGGCGCTGCTGCTGGACGAGCCGCTGTCGGCCCTGGATTCCCAGACGCGGGAATTGCTGCTCGACGATCTGGTCGATCTCTGGACGCGCCAGCCGTTCACCGGCGTTTACGTCACCCACAATCTCTATGAGGCGACGCGGCTTGGCGCCCGGATTGTCGTGCTTTCCCGGCGGCCCGGCCGCATCCGGGACATCGTCGATATCGACCGGCCGCTGGCGGAGCGCGCCATCGGCGATCCGGCGCTGGAGGCGATCCAGAAGCGGCTCTGGGGCGCCATGCGCGACGAGGCGCTGGCGGCGGACCGGGAGCTGGCCGATGGCCGATGATCTGAATGCCGTGCCCTTTCGCGGCGGCGGCTTCCGGCCGGAGCGGCGGCGCGGCGTCGGCTGGCTGGTCTTCGTCGTTCTGCTGGGCCTTTGGGAACTGCTGACGGCGACGGGCGTCATCAGCAACCTGACGCTGCCGCGCCTCTCCGATGTGGCCATGACTTACGTGTATCTCTGGGAGAGCGGATTGCTCTTCAAGCATGTGATCCCAAGCTTGCAGCGTTTCGCGGTCGGGTCGCTGATGGGCTTGACCGCGGGCGTCGCGGTCGGGTTCGCCATCGGCCTGTTCAGCCTGGCGCGGGCTGGCCTCGTGCCCTTGGTCGCGGCGCTGTTCCCGATCCCGAAGATCGCCCTGCTGCCGCTGTTCGTGATCTGGTTCGGCATCGATGAAGGCTCGAAATACGCGCTGATCGCGTTCGGCGTCTTCACGCCTACGGTCGTCGCCACCTATGGCGGCGTCGACAATGTCGACCGGGGCCTGATCCGCATGGGCCAGAGCTTCGGGCTTTCCTGGATGTCGATCGTCCGCAAGATCGTGCTGCCGGGGGCGCTGCCGGCGCTGTTGAGCGGGCTGCGCGTCAGCCTCGCCATTGCGATCATCCTCCTGGTCGCGGCCGAGATGCTCGGCGCCCAGCATGGCATCGGCGCCTATATCCTGGAGGCCGGCAGTCTCTACGATCTGGAGCGGCTCTTTGCCGGCGTCATCATGCTTTCGGCGCTCGGCGTCGCCGTGTCCTGGGGGATCGGGCAGTTGGAGCGGCGGCTGCTCGCCTGGCGGAGCTAAGTCGCGCTCGGTTTGCCGCCGAAGATTGCGAGGATGGCGACGCAGGCGGCGCCTGTCGCGCCCAGGACGAGCGTCGCCGGCACCACGAGGTCGTAGCCGCCGGCGCTCCAGATCAAGGCGCCCAGATGCGGCGCGAAGGCGAAAGCGGCGAGGTAGGGCAGCGCCAGCCAGCCGGCGATGGCGCCGAAGCCTGTGCGGCCCAGAAACTCCGCCGTGATCGCGGGCTTCAGAATGCTGGTCAGGCCATAGGTTCCGCCTTGCATGATCGCGAACGCGAACGCCATCGTCGGCGAGGCGCCCGCCAGGAGGAGGATGACCGACGCCAGCGTCACGCCGCCGAAAGCGACCGCCGCCATGGCGAGGCTGTTGATCCGCTTTTCCAGCAGCATCAGCACGACGCGGCCCGCGACCTGCATCGGGCCGATCGTGCTGGCGACCAGCAAGCCCGTCGATGCGGCGATGCCGCGCTCCGCCATCAGCGGCATGATGTGGTTCAGCAGGATGCCGTGGTTCAAGGCCATCATCGGGAAGGCGATGGCGATCAACCAGAACTGCGGCTTCCTGAGCGCCGCCCGCAATGCCGCCTTGTTCGCGGCCTTGGGCGCTGGCGGCGCCGGGTCGGGATTGGTCGCCTCGATCAGGACGGTCGCCGCATAGAGCATCGGCGCGCCGATGAACGCGACGACGGCCGCGAAGGCCAGCATCGCGCCGCGCCAGCCCAGATGCTCCATCAACGCCGCCGCCGACAGGAACGAGACCGTCGAGGCGAAGCCGGCGACGAGGGTGATCTTGGTGATCGCGGGGCGGGCGGCGGCGCCGCGCGCGCGGGTCACGACGGAAAAACACGGCTCATACATCGCAGCCCCGTTCGCGACGCCGATGGCCGCCCAGAAGACGACGAACATCAGCGGCGTTTCGACGAAGGCAAGGCACGCCAGGGCCGCTGCGCCCCAGAGCGCGCCGAGCCCCAGGGTCCAGCGCCCGTAGCCCGCGTCGATCAGCCGGCCGCTCAAGGGGGAGACGGCCGCGGCGACCAGGATTGCGACGGTCAGCCCAAGGGTCAGCTCGGTCTTGTCCCAGCCGAGCGTGGTTTCCCAGGTCAGCAGCATGGCGGCGAAGACGTAGAACAGCCCAGCCCAGATAATGGTTTCGCCGATCCCGAACAGCCAGACCGCCCAAGCTGCGGCGCGTTCGGGCCGGCGTTCGGCAAATGAGCTCAACATCGGGGAAGGGCGCGCCTGAGTTTGAGGATAAACAGAGTAATCGCCGCCATGATCGCCCGCCCATGGCAGACCGACAAGCGAAACTATACCAGCCCAAGCTCCCTGAGTTCCGCCAGCATTTCGGGCGGCATGGCGGGGTCGATGTCGCCGGAGAGCGCCGTCAGATCGGGCGGCGCGTCCTTCGCCTCGAAATAGCGCCAGCCCTGGAAGGGCCGCGTGGCCCGGGGCGCCACGGGGATCAGGCCAGGGGCCAGAACGATGCCGCAGCGCCGGATGCCGTCCGCGCCGATGACCTCCTCGAAGTCCAGGATCGGTTGGCGCGCTTGCATCACGCCCTTGATGATCCAGTACATCGATCCGCCGGACTGCAGAATCGCGTCCGCCCGCTTCGGCCACATGCGGGTGATGTGGCGGCTGAAATCCGGCTCGCCGCGCGCCCGGCGTTCCGCCCGGCGCATGGCCTGGAATTCGGCGAGGCTGTCGAGGCTCTCCGAGCCGACGGAGAGTTTGCGCATGTTCAAGGTCATGCCGGGCAATCTATCGTCCAGGGCGCGCGCGTCCATGGGGTGGATTGTGGATGAACCGGGGCCAGCGTATTTTCACCGGGCAATTACCGACCGACCCCATCCAGGAGCATTGTTCCCATGTCGAAAGTCACGCTTTACGGCATCGCCCAAAGCCGCGCCGCCCGTTGCCTCTGGGCGCTAGAGGAAGCTGGCCTGCCCTATGATCACGTCAAGACGCACATGCGCGGCGAGGCGCAGCAGCCGGAGTTTCTGAAGGTCAACCCGAACGGCCGGGTGCCGGCCCTGATAGACGGCGATCTCGCCCTGTTCGAGAGCCTGGCGATCAATTCCTATATCGCCAAGAAGGCCGGCGGCCCACTGGCGCCGAAAGGCCTCGCCGAAGATGCGACGGCTGAGCAGTGGTCGCTCTGGGCGATGACGGAAGTCGAGAAGCCGACGCTTCGGGCGTTGTTCCACAGCCTCGGCATCATGGGCTATGAGAAAGACCCCGCAATCGTCGCGGAGTGCATGGCCGAACTGGCGCGGCCGCTCAAGGTGCTCGACGGGGCCCTGGCCAAGGGCGATTATCTGATGGGCGGTCGCTTTACTATCGCCGACCTCAATGTCGCGAGCGTGCTTGCCTGGGCGAAGACCGCGCGGCTCGACCTCAGCCCCTATCCGAATGTCGCCCGCTGGCTCGACGCCTGCCTCGGCCGCGAGGCTTATGGCCGGGTCAAGGAGATCCAGAAGGCAGGCTGAAGGCGGCGATAGTCGATGGCGGATGATGACGCCGAGGAGTTGCGTCAGGATTTGGCGGCGTTGAACTTCGTGGAGCGGTCGGTCCTGCAGAAGGGCGAGCGAATCGTCTGGAAGGGACGGCCGCGGCCGGGGGGCGCGGCGAAGCTCGGGTCGATGGAATGCCTGTTCGGCGTGTTTTTCCTCGGCTTTTCGCTGTTCTGGACCGCGATGGCGTTAACTGGCGGCAACTTCGCCCTCTTCGGGCTGCCGTTCATCGCCATTGGCGCCTGGATGGTCGCGACGCCGCTGCGCTATGCGCGCCAGGCCAGGCGCACCTACTACGCCATCACCAATCAACGCGTCATTATCGTCACCAGCGGCGACGCCTTCGCAACGACCGCGGTTCTCCCGCATGAGATCGACGACTATGAGCGCTGGGATCGAGAGGACGGCAGCGGCGACATGCGCCTCAGGCAGACAGGGAAGCGCGGCCGGAACGGCAGCTCGCTCACGTCATCCTTCCAGGACGGCCTCTGGGGCGTCGCCGACATCCGCGGCGCCGCCCATGCCGTCGATGTGCTGAGGAAAGGCGAATAATCGGGTTCAGATCGCCAGATATTCCTGACGGAGATCGGCGTTATCCAGCACTTCCTGGGCGCCGCCGTCGAAGACGACCGTGCCCATGTCCAGAATGATCGCCCGGTCGGCCAGATGCAGCGCCGCGATGGCGTTCTGCTCGACGATGATCGTCGTCATGCCAAGCTGCTTGATCTGTTCCAGCGTCCGCTCGATCTCCTGCACGATGACCGGCGCCAGGCCTTCATAGGGTTCGTCCAGGAGCAGCAGCTTCACGTCGCGGGCCAGGGTGCGGCCGATGGCCAGCATCTGTTGTTCGCCGCCGGACAGCGTCGTGCCTTCCTGAGATTTCCGCTCGCCGAGCCTGGGGAACAGGTCGTAGATCCGCTCAATCGACCAGCCGTGGGGCGGCGCGATCTGGGCGAGCTTCAGGTTCTCCTCGACCGTCAGGCCCTGAATGATGCGCCGGTCCTCCGGCACGAGGCCGATGCCGACGCGGGCCGCCTGCCATGCCTTCATCTCATGGAGCGGCTGGTGGTCCAGCCAGATCTCCCCGTGCTTCAGGGCCGGATTATCGACCCGCGCAATGGCGCGGAGCGTCGATGTCTTGCCGGCGCCGTTGCGGCCGAGCAGGGCGACGATCTCGCCTTCGCGAATGTCAAAGCTGACGCCCTGGACGATGTAGCTTTCGCCGTAATAGGCATGGATGTCCCAGCAGGAGAAGTAGGCGGACTGTCCGCCCTTGGACTGCGTCGGCTTCACGCGCGGCGCATCGAAGGCATAGTTCTTCTCGTCCAGCAGCGTCAGCGGCGCTTTCGGATCGTTCGTCATAGGTGCGCCCCTCCGAGATAGGCTTCCTGAACCTTGGGATTGCCCTTGATCCGCTCGGGCAGGTCCTCGGCGATCACCGTGCCCTGGGCCAGCACGGAAATCCTGTCGGCCAGGGAGAAGACCACATGCATGTCATGCTCGATCACGACCATGGTGATGCCTGTCTCCGCGATTTTTTTGAGAAGATCGATGGTGGTGTTCGTCTCGGCGCGGGCCATGCCGGCGGTCGGCTCGTCGAGCAGCAGCAGTTTCGGTTCCTGGACCAGGCACATAGCAAGCTCCAGGCGGCGCTTGTCGCCGCGGGAGAGTTGGCCGGCGATCTCATCGGCCTTCCGCGCCAGGCCGACATTTTCCAGCATGGCCATCGCCTTGGCTTCGATATCGGTTTCGCGCTTGACGCCTTTCCAGGCGTTGATCCTGAAGCTGCCGTCGCGCTTGGCGAACGCCGGGATCATGACATTGTCCCGGAGCGTCAGGTTGCCGAAGACCTCAGGCGTCTGGAACACGCGGGAGACCCCGACCTGGTTGATCTCGTGCGGCTTGATGCCGAGCAAGGAGACGCCATCGAAGATCACCGTGCCGGTATCCGGCTCAAGCCGGCCGATGAAGCAGTTCAGGAGCGTCGACTTGCCGGCGCCGTTCGGCCCGATGATCGCATGCACCGTGCCGGCTTCGATCTCGAGATTGACGTTGTCGAGAGCTTTCAGGCCGCCGAAGCGCTTGTTGACGTTCTGGACAGTCAGGATGCTGGCCATGGGGGAGACGTCTCCTATTCCGCCGGGGTGGATGCGGACGCGCCGCCGCCGGGCTTCTTGCGTCGGGCCAGGGCGCCGATCCGCCGGATGCCCTCCATCAGGCCGCCCGGCAGGAAGATCACGATCAGCACGAACATTGCGCCAAGCGTCAGGTGCCAGCCTTCGCCGACAAACAGCGAGGCGACCGATACCGCGCCGCTCTGCAGGCTTTCGGGCAGGAAGCTGAAGATGTCGCCCAGCATCGATTTGTTGAAGGCCGAGAAGATGTTCTCGAAATACTTGATGACCGCCGCGCCGATGACGGGGCCGAGCAAGGTGCCGCTGCCGCCGAGGATCGTCATCAGCACGACCTCGCCGGATGCTGTCCACTGCATGCGCTCGGCGCCGGCGAGCGGGTCCGTGACAGCCAGGAGGCCGCCCGCCAGACCGGCATACATGCCGGAAATGATGAACGCCGTCAGGGCATAGGGGCGCGTGTTCAGGCCCGTGTAGTTCATGCGGTTCTGGTTCGATTTGACCGCGCGCAGCATCATCCCGAACGGCGAACGGAAGATCCTGAGCGCGATATAGAAGCAGACGATCAGCATCGCGCCGCAGAAATAGAATCCCGGATAGCCGGTCATCTCCAGGCCGAACAGATCGGACGACGGCAGCACGGCGCCGTAATCGCGCCCGAAGGCGATGTCGAGCACGCGCGGGTCGCCTTGGCTGAGTTGCAGCCCCGTCTCGCCGTTGGTGATCGGCGTCAGCACGGAATAGGCTAGATTGTAGCTCATCTGCGCGAACGCCAGCGTCAGGATCGAGAAATAGATGCCCGTCCGCCGCAGCGAAATGAACCCGATCAACGCCGCGAACAGGCCGCCGAACAGGGTCGCCAGCACGATCGCCGGCAGCGGGTTCATGCTGAGCAGCTTGAACGTCCAGACCGCCGTATAGGAGCCGACGCCCAGAAACGCGGCATGGCCGAAGGAGAGATAGCCCGTCAGGCCGAACAAGATGTTGAAGCCGATGGCGAAGATGCCGAAAATCGCGAACTTCTGCAGCAGGTCCGGATACCCGGCGCCGATCGGCTCGAACAGGAAGGGCGCCGCCAGGACGACGGCGACGAAGCCCGTGAGCAGGAGCATGTCATTGCGTGTCGGCACCGTCTTAGCCCTCCATCACGCCTTTGCGGCCCATCAGGCCGCGCGGGCGCACGAGCAGAATGACGACCGCGATCAGGTAGATGATGATCTGGTCGATGCCGGGGAAAATGTTCTTCACCTCGTTCATCGAGGCGAAGCTTTGCAGGATGCCGAGCAGGAAGCCCGCCGCGACCGCTCCCCCGAGCGAGCCCATTCCGCCGACCACGACGACGACGAAGCTCAACACCAGGAAGTCCATGCCCATGTGGTAGTCGGGACTGAGGATCGGCGTGTACATCGCGCCCGCGAGGCCGGCGACCACAGCCGCCATGCCGAAGACGATGGTGAAGCGCCGGTCGATATCGATGCCGAGCAGGCCGACGGTCTCCCGGTCGGCCATGCCGGCGCGGACGACCATGCCGAAGGTCGTGAACTGCAGGAAGGCGAACACAATGCCGATGATGGCGAGCGAAAACAGGAAATAGATCAGCCGCCAGGCGGGGTAGACGACATTGCCCGCGTCGAACCCGATGGCGAGGCCGAAATCGATCATGCCTTGCGCCGCTTCGGGCGCCGGCTGGGGGATGGGGTTCGCGCCGAACTGGCTCTTGACCAACTCCTGAAGGACGATGGCGAGGCCGAAGGTGACCAGGATCTGGTCGGCATGGGGGCGCTTGTAGAAATGCCGGATCAAGCCGCGTTCCATAATGACGCCCAGCAGCAGCATCACCGGTATGGCGATCAGGATGGAGACGGGAACCGAATAATCCAGCAAGGTCGCGCCGAAATCGCCGAACCAGTCGATGATATAGGGCGTGCGGATTTCCATCGGCGTGCCCCACGCGGTCATCTGGGTCGGGTCAAGCGCCACCTTGTTCATGCTGAACAGCGCCTTGATGCTGACGGCGCAGAAGGCGCCGAGCATGAAGAGCGCGCCATGGGCGAAATTCACGACGCCGAGCGTGCCGAAGATGATCGTCAGCCCCAGCGCGATCAGCGCGTAGGCGCCGCCCTTATCCAGGCCGTTCAGGATTTGCAGGAAAATAGCGTCCATCGATGCGGTTCCTCCGAGCTTGAGCGCGCTCAGATGCCAGCTTTGGCAAAGAAGACCGGCCGCCTCTCGTTAAAGAAGCGGCCGGCAGTTGAAGCGCCTAGGCTAGGGACTTAGGCGCCGTCGTTGTAGGGGCCGAGTTCGCCGCCGAGCAGTAAGGCCGGGTATTCGACCTGAGCGCGCGGCGTGACCTCGACAACCTCAAGCAGGTCGAACTTGGATGTCGGGTTTTCTTTGCCCTTCACGACAAGCACGTCTTTGAAGCATTGATGATCTTCGGCGCGGTATTCGGTCGGCCCATTGCCCAGGCCGTCGAACTTGAAGCCTTCGAGCGCCTTGCCGACGCCGGAGGGCCGGAATGTGCCAGCCCGTTGCGCCGCGTCCGCGTAAAGGATCGCCTGGCAATAGGTCGTGTGCGCCGCCTGGGACGGCGGGAACCCGTACTTCTGGCCGAAGGACTTGACGAACGCCTTGGAGGCTTCGTCCTGCAAGGACCAATGCCAGTTGGTGGAGCCGAAGATGCCCTTCACCGCATCGCCCGCGCCCTGCGCCATCAGACGGCTGTAGAGCGGCACCACGACCTCGAACTTCTTGCCGTTGACCATCTTGTCGCGGAGGCCGAACTGCACCGCCTGGGTCAGCGAATTGACCATGTCGCGGCCATAGTGGTTCAGGATCAGCACGTCCGCGCCGGAGTTCAGGACCGGCGTGATGTACTGGGAGAAGTCGCCGGCGCCCAAAGGCGTGCGGACGGCGGACGCCGTCTTCCAGCCAAGCGCTTCCGTGTACTTCTGGATCGAGCCTTCCTGCGACCAGCCCCAGGTATAGTCGGCGGTCAGATGATAGGCCGTGCGGTCGGTGCCGTAGTTGTTTTTCAGCACCGGCGCGAGGGCCGCGCCGGTCATCTCGGTGTTGAAGAAGTGCCGGAAGCCGTTCGCGCGCTTGTCCTTGCCGGTCGTGTCGTTGGAATGGGTCAGGCCGGCCATGAAGATGACGCCCGCGTCCTGGCAGAGGCCCTGAACCGCGACCGCGACGCCGGAGGACGAGCCGCCGGTGATCATGATGGCGCCGTCCTTTTCGATCATGCGCTTGGCGCTGGCGCGCGCGGCGTCGGACTTGGTCTGGGTGTCGCCGGTGACAAACACGACCTTCTTGCCATTGACGCCATTGCCCGTGAGCGCCTTCGAGGAGAAGGTGCCGAGCATGCCGCCGTCGCCTTCGCCGTTGATATGCTCGACCGCAAGCTGATAGGCGCGCAGTTCGTCCGCGCCTTCATCGGCATAGGCGCCGCTTTGCGGCACGTTGAAGCCGAAAGTGACGGTCCCGCCCTTGGGTTCGTTGGTGTACCCGGCGGCCCAGGCGGAGCTGGTGAAGATGGTCGGCGCCGCGAGGCCGGCTGTCAGAGCGGTCGCGCTTTTCAGCACGCCGCGACGGCTGAATTCAAACTTGCTCATGGATGTCTCCTTCCGAGCGTTTCCTAAGAGTGCCTTCCCTGCCGCAGAGATGAGTTGCGGGAGTCGGTCTGATGGGGACCATGTGTCCGTTAATGAATGTCCGCTGATTTAGTCAATTGGTCAATAATGGTTTGAAAATACGTGGAAATTTAGTAAATGTTTGTTGTTGCGACCGCGTTGAAAAGTAAATACTTTACATTGCGGCGCGGTAGAGCGCGGACCGGCATGGGTTTTTTGGACGATGGATCAAAGCATTCTGGGCGCGCGCGTCAGGGAGCGGCGCCGGCAGGCCGGCCTGACCCAGGCCGAACTGGCGCGACGCCTGAAGATTTCCGCCTCTTACCTGAACCTGATCGAGCACGACAAGCGCCCGATCGCCGGCGCATTGCTTCGGCGCATCGCTGGCGTCCTTGGCGTCGCGGTCGATGCGCTCGACAGCTCGGGCGAGATGCGGCTGGTCGACAGCTTGAATGAAATCGCCCGTTTGCCAGCGCTCCAGGGCCTCGGCGTCGAGACTGAGGCTTTGGGCGCACTTGTCGGCCGGCATCCCGGCTGGGCGCGAGCCTTGGCGGCGCTCGCCCGGTCGGAGCAGGAAGCCTGGAACCGGGCGCGGGCGCTCGGCGACCGGCTGACCCATGACGTGTTCCTCGGCGAAAGCGTGCACCGCATGCTGACCCGGATCGCGGCGATCCGCTCCGCTGCGGAGATCCTGGTCGAGACCCCGAACGTGCCCGCCGACCGGCAGACGGAGTTCCAGGGGATCATTCTGACGGAGGCCAAGGCCCTGACCGGCGTCGCGGAAGCGCTCGCCGCCTATTTCGATCGGATCGGCGAGGCGGAGCGATCCCTGACCCCGCTCGATGAGGTCGAGGCGCTGTTCGATGCGAACGCCAACCGCTTCGAAGGCATCGAGGCGGCGGCGACGGCGTTGCACCGGCAGATCGTCGAACCATCGCCGGCCGCCCGGCTGGCGGCGGCGCGTGAACTCGCTCGCTCGGACCTGGCGGCGGAGATCGACGCCGTACTTGGCCAGGGCCAGGAAATCGCTACCGATACGGCGCGGGCGCGGGCGCGTGCGTCGCTTCTGGCCTACGGCGCCCATGCCATCTTGGCGCCGATGGATCGCTTCGAACCGCTGGCGGCGTCGCTTGGCTACGATGTGGAGGCGATCGCGGACGCCGCCGCCGTCGATATCGAGATCGCTTGCCGGCGGCTAACGGCGTTGCCAGAGGCGGCTGGAACGCCGCGCTTTGGCTATTTCCGCGCGAACGCCGCCGGCGCGATCATCGAGATGCGCGGCCTGCCTGGCCTCGCGGCGCCGCGCTATGCCGCGGCATGTCCCTTGTGGGCGCTCTACCGGGCGCAGCAATCGCCGGGCCAGGTCCTGCGCCAGCGGACGCTGTTTCCTACTGGCGCGCGCTTCGTGTTCCTGGCGCGGGCGCGGCCGGCGGGGCCTGCGGGCTTCGGGCGGCCGCGCCACTATGTGACGGATATGTTGGCGATGAGCGAGGCGAGCGCCCGCCTGACGGTCTATGCCCCAGGCGCCGATACCTTGCTGGAGGATGTCGGCCCGGCTTGCCGTCTTTGTCCGCGCAAGGCCTGTCCGCACCGCGTCGAGGACCCGCTCGGCGAATAGCGCTCCCGTCGCCGCGGGGCCGCTGATATAGTCGCTGGCATGGACCGTGCGGAATTACAGATGCGTCAGCGCAAGGCGCGGGACCGGTCGCTGGCGACGCTCCTGGCGGGCATCGCCTTGCTGTTGCCGCCGATTGCGCTGTTGTTCGATGTCCGAGGCACATTGTTCGGGCTGCCGGCGACGTTGCTGTATCTGTTCTTTGTCTGGGCGGCGCTCATCGTCATGGCCCGGCTGCTTGCGCCCAAGCTGCGCGGCCCCGACCGACCATGATTTCCGTCGACCTGCTCCTGACGGTCTGCATCGCCTATGTGGCGCTGTTGTTCGGCATTGCGTTTATCGTCGACCGGCGCACGCGGGCAGGGCGGCTGCGCTGGCTCTCGTCGCCGGTGATCTACACCCTGTCGATTTCCGTCTATTGCACGTCCTGGACCTTTTACGGCGCCGTCGGCTCCGCCGCCCGGAACGGCCTTGAGTTCATCACCATCTATCTCGGGCCGACGCTGGTGTTTGTCGGCTGGTGGTGGCTGTTGCGGAAGCTGGTCCGCATTGGCCGCGCCAATCGCATCACGTCGATCGCCGACCTGATCTCGTCGCGCTATGGCAAGAGCAGCAGCCTCGCCGTGCTCGCGACCTTGATCGCCGTGATTGCGACGACGCCCTATATCGCGCTGCAATTGCAGTCCGTTACCTTGAGCTATCAGGTGATCGCTGGCGAAGCGGACCGAATCACGACGGCTTTCTGGGTGGCGCTCGGCATGGCCGCCTTCGCCATTCTGTTCGGCACCCGCAATGTCGATGCAAACGAACGCCACCACGGCGTCGTTGCCGCCATCGCGGTCGAGGCCGTGGTGAAGCTGATCGCGTTGATCGCCGTCGGCGTATTCGTGATCTGGGGCGTCGCGGGCGGCCTGGACGCCGTCTTCGCCGACGTGCCGATGGAGATGATCTATGGCGGCGCCGATATCTTCGGGCCGCGCTGGGTCGCGTTGATGTTTCTCTCCGCGACGGCGATCATCTGCCTGCCGCGTCAGTTTCAGGTGACCGTCGTCGAAAATATCGACGAGCGGCATCTGGCTACCGCGTCGTGGCTTTTCCCGCTCTACCTGTTCTTGATGACGCTGTTTATCGCCCCGATCGCCATCGTCGGGCTGAAGCTCATGCCGCTCGGCGCCAATCCGGACCTCTATGTGCTGACCCTGCCGCTTGCCGAGGGGCGGAGCGAACTGGCGCTTCTGGCGTTTCTTGGGGGTTTCTCGTCCGCGACCTCGATGGTGATCGTCGCCGCCATCGCGGTCTCGACCATGGTCTCGAACCATATCGTCATGCCGATCGCATTGAACGTGATATCCGGGGCGAGCCAGGTTTCGGGCGACCTCAGGCGCTTGCTGCTGGTCTCGCGCCGGTTTTCGATCGGGCTCGTTCTGGCGCTGGGCTTTCTCTATTTCTCGCTGACGGGCGGCACCGATGCGCTTTCGGCCATCGGCTTGATCGCGTTCCTGGGGGTCGCGCAGTTTCTGCCAAGCTTGCTCGGCGGCTTGTTCTGGCGGGGCGCGACGCGGGCCGGCGCGCTCGCAGGCATGATCGCGGGCATATTGCTCTGGGCCTACACCCTGTTTCTGCCGAGCTTTGGCGGCGACCTTATTCTGAGCGCCAGCGCGATCGCCAACGGGCCCTGGGGGATAGCGGCGCTGCGTCCCCATGCTTTGCTTGGCCTGGATGGCGTCGATCCCCTGGTGCATGCGCTGGTCGTCAGCCTGGGAGCCAATGCAGGCTTGTTCCTGGTCGTCTCCGTCCTGACGGAAGCGTCGCCGCTGGAGCGGCTCCAAGTGGCGCAGTTCGTCGACGTGTTCAGCGCCCGGTCGGACGATGCGCCCGCCATCGCCTTCGGCGCAGCGGCGGCAGAGGATCTGTTCATCCTGGCCCAGCGCATTCTCGGCGCGGAGCCGGCGCGGGCGCTGTTCGACGACATGGCGCGCGCCCAGGGCGAACGGTCCGGCTTGCCGCGTCCGACGGAAGCCGTGATCGGGCAGTTGGAGCGCGTGCTCGCCGGGTCCGTCGGCGCAGCCTCGGCCCATGCGATGGTCGGCCGCGTCGCCGAACAGCGGCTGGTCGGCATGACCGAGCTGATCGATATCGCCGACGAAGCCCAGCGCCTGATCGAGACGACGCGGCAATTGTCCGAGAAGTCGGCGGAGCTTGAAGCGACGGCCCTGCAATTGACCCAGGCGAATGAGCGCCTGCGGGTGCTGGACGCCCAGAAGGACGAGTTCCTGAGCCAGGTCAGCCATGAACTCAGGACGCCGATGACCTCGATCCGGTCGTTCACCGAAATCCTGTTGAGCGAGCCGAGCTTGGCCAGCGAGGAACGCCAGCGCTTCGTCGGGATCATCAATGAAGAAAGCCAACGCCTGACGCGCTTGTTGGATGAAATCCTGGAAGTTAGCCGCCTGGAGGCCGGCGCGCTCGCGCTGCCGGTCGGCGCGGTGGCCCTGGAAGGGGCGGTCCGCGCGGCATGCAATACCGTCTCCGCCCTCGCTCAGGCGGAGCATGTGAAGCTGATCATCGAGCCGATGGCCCAACTGACGGGCGTCGAGGTTCAGGCGAACGAGGATCGGCTCCGGCAGGCGCTGATCAATCTGCTCGGCAATGCGATCAAGTATAATCGCGCCGATGCGCCCGAGATCGCGGTCCGGGCGACGCGCCGGGGCGATACGGTGATGATCGACGTCATCGATAATGGCGGCGGCGTTAAACGCCCGGAGGCGGAGAAGATCTTCGAGAAGTTCGCCCGCGGCGGCGCCGCCGGGGATGTGCGCGGCGCCGGGCTTGGCCTGCCGATCAGTCTGGCGATCATGCGCGCCATGGGCGGCGACCTGACCGTCGAGTTCCTGCCCGGCGGCGCCAGCTATTTCCGCCTGCATCTCGCCATCTATCGCGCCGACGCCAGGGCGGAGTAGGCTGGCGCCATGCGCGCCCCGAGAACCTCCCTCAAACCGCTTGAACGCAATCGTCCGGTCTATGGGATCGTGATGATGCTGTTCTCGATGAGCTGCATCGGCATCGTCGACGCCTTTGGCAAGCTCGTGATGCAGACAGTGCCCCAGCTTCAGGTCGTCGGCCTGTATTTTCTGGCGATCTGGGTCTGCGCTATGATCCTGGGGCTGGCGAAGGGCATCCCGCTGAAGCGGCTTTATGCCAGCGCCGCGCCCGGCCTGCAGGTGCTGCGGGGGTTGATGCTGGTCATGTCGCTCTCGATGCTGTTCATCGCGCTCAAGCATCTGCCGCTGGCCGAGGCGACGGTCATCAGCTTCACGTCGCCGCTTTGGATCGTCGCGCTCTCCGTTCCCTTGCTCGGCGAGCCGGTCGGCTGGCGCCGCTGGGCGGCGGTGCTGATCGGCCTGACCGGCGCCGCGGTCGTCATGCAGCCGGGCACGGCGATTTTCCAGTGGCTGGCGCTGCTGCCGCTGATCGGGGCGATCTTCTTCGCCTTCTATCAGATCGTGACCCGGCTGCTTGCAGGGCGGGACAGCTTCGAGACGACGCTCTGCTACTCGTTCGCCGTCGGCGCCGTCGTGGTGTTGACGGCGGCGGCGCTGATCGATTGGAAGCCGCTGACGCTCTGGGAGATCGCGAGCATCGCCGGCATGGGCGTGCTGGGCTTCCTCGCGCATCTCACCATGCTGCAAAGCTTGAGCGCGGCGGATGCGTCGCTGGTTGCGCCCTTCAACTACGTGCGCGTGCTTTGGGCGATCGGCCTCGGCTATGTCCTGTTCGAGGAGACCCCCGGCCTCTGGACGTTCGTCGGCGGCGGCATCGTCATCGCCTCTGGCCTTTATGTGCTGTGGCGCGAAACCGCCCGACGTAAAGCGGCTGTCTGAACCTGGCCAGCGCTTTACAGAATTCGATAATCCCAGCACTGTCCGACCATGAACAAGCACAGCCATGCGGGCGACGCTCTGGCGGCGAGCTTCCTGGCGCCGGCGGGCGGTCCCCCCGTCGGTTGACGGCGCAGCCTGGCCGCCATGCGGTTCATCCTCATCCTGATTGTCTGCATTCCGCTCTTGATGGGCGCCCGGACGCTCGGGCTGTTCCGGGATTGGCTGGTTCTCCGTCGTTGGTCGTTGTACGGGCAGCCGCCGGGCGTGCTGACGGAGGCCGCCGAAGCCGGCCTGACAGCCGACGAGGCGGTCGCGGCCGCCTGGCATAAGCTGATCCAGTCGGCGCTTTCAACGCTTGCGGCAGTGTGCTTTGCGGTCGCGGCGGGCCTCGTGACGATCGATCTGCTCCGCTAGATCGGGCTGGCTTTCGGCGGAATCGCCCGAAGACGAGTGGATCATTCGCCTGGAAGTATTGCCGGACCCCCGTGGACAGATGCAGCGCGCCCGCGATAGGTTTCCCCTTGATGTAGCGCTATCGATCAAGGGGATACGGGGCCATGAAAAGCAAGGCGGCAGTCGCGTTCGAAGCGGGCAAGCCATTGGAGATCGTCGAGGTCGACCTGGACGGGCCGCGCGCGGGAGAAGTGCTGGTTGAGATCAAGGCGACGGGCGTATGCCACACCGATGAGTTCACGCTCTCCGGCTCCGATCCTGAAGGGGCTTTTCCGGCGATCCTCGGCCATGAAGGCGCTGGCGTCGTCCTCGAAGTCGGCCCCGGCGTTTCGACGCTGAAGCCAGGCGACCATGTGATCCCGCTTTACACGCCCGAATGCCGGACCTGCGAATATTGCCTCAATCCGAAGACCAACCTCTGCCAGTCGATCCGCACGACCCAGGGGCAGGGGCTGATGCCGGACGGCACCAGCCGCTTTTCCTACAAGGGCAAGAAGCTCCTGCATTATATGGGCTGCTCGACCTTTTCGAACTACACGGTGCTGCCGGAAATCGCGCTCGCCAAGGTGCGTCCCGACGCGCCGTTCGACAAGATCTGTTATATCGGCTGCGGCGTGACGACGGGCCTCGGCGCCGTCATGTTCACCGCGAAGGTCGAGCCGATGTCCCGGGCGATAGTCTTCGGTCTGGGCGGCATTGGCCTGAACGTCATTCAGGGCCTGAAGATGGTCGGCGCGCGCCAGATCATCGGCGTCGATCTCAATGAAGGCAAAGTGCCGCTCGCGACCCAGTTCGGCATGACGGACTTCGTAAACCCAAGCAAGGTCAAGGGCGATCTCGCGGGCCATCTGGTCGAGCTGACCCAGGGCGGGGCGGACTACACCTTCGAATGTATCGGCAATGTCGATGTCATGCGGGTGGCGCTCGAAGCTTGCCACAAGGGCTGGGGCGAAAGCGTGATTATCGGCGTCGCGCCCGCCGGGGCCGAAATCAAGACGCGGCCGTTCCAGCTCGTGACCGGACGCGTCTGGCGCGGCAGCGCCTTCGGCGGCGCGCGAGGCCGGACGGATGTCCCGAAGATCGTCGACCTCTACATGGAGGGCAAGATCTCGATCGATCCGCTGATCACCCACACCATGCCGCTCGAAAAGATCAACAGCGCTTTCGACCTGATGCATTCCGGTGAAAGCATCCGGAGCGTCGTCGTCTATTAGAACGAAGCGCGCTCGGGCGGCGTGAGGCTGCCGCCCTAGGCTGGGCGCCGCGCAGGCATTCAGGCTCGGCGTGCGGCCGTTTTCTTGCTTTGCATATAACAATATGCATATATCTGTATGCGGCCGATCCGGCTGCTGGAGCATGGCGCGCCGAGGTTAGGGCGCGGCCCATGGTCCAGATTTATGATAACGATCCGACCGGCCGCGCCCCGGCGTTTCCGCTCAAGCGCGGTCCGATCGAATGAGGGTTTTCAAGAATGCAGACGCCCGAAGAGCGCATCGCCGCCTTGTGCGCCGCCGCCAAGACCCGTGTCCTGGTGCTCGACGGGGCGATGGGCACCATGATCCAGAACCTGAAATTGGATGAAGCGGCGTTTCGCGGCGACCGGTTCAAGGACTGGGACTGGGACCTGCAAGGAGATAACGACCTCTTGAACGTCACCCAGCCCGCGGCGATCCGGAAAATCCACGATGCCTATCTGGAAGCCGGCGCCGACATCCTGAAGACCAACACCTTCAACGGCACCGCGATCGCCCAGGCCGATTATGGCATGCAGGCGGCGGTCGGCGATATCAACCGCATGGGCGCGGAACTCGCCCGCGCCGCCGCCGATGCGGCCTCGACGCCGGACAGGCCGCGCTTCGTCGCGGGCGCCATCGGGCCGACCAACCGCACCGCCTCGATCTCGCCGGACGTGAACGATCCGGGCTTCCGGAACGTCTCCTTCGACGAACTGGTCGTCGCCTACCGGGAGCAGGCGACCGCGCTGCTTGAGGGCGGCGCGGACATCTTCCTGGTGGAGACCGTGTTCGATACCCTGAACGCCAAGGCCGCGATCTTCGCGTTGATGGCGCTCGCGGAGGAAACCGGCCGGACTGTGCCTATCATGATTTCCGGCACGATTACGGACCTCTCCGGCCGCACGCTCTCCGGGCAGACGCCTGAAGCGTTCTGGCACTCGATCATGCATGCGCGGCCCTTCAGCGTCGGCTTCAATTGCGCGCTCGGCGCCGCGCAATTGCGGCCGCATGTGGCTGCGATCGCGCGGGTGGCGGACGTGCGCGTTTCGGCCCATCCCAATGCGGGCCTGCCGAACGATCTTGGCGGATATGACGAAACGCCGGACGAAACGGCAGCGCACCTCGCGGAATGGACCGATTCCGGGCTGGTCAACATTGTCGGCGGCTGCTGCGGGACGACGCCTGACCATATCCGCGCGATCGCGCAGGCGGTCAAAGGCAAGCGGCCGCGCACGCCGCCGGGCCTGCCGAGGCGTCTCCGCCTTTCCGGCCTCGAGCCGTTCGTGGCCGTGGCATGAGCGAGCCCATGTCAAACCAGCCGCGCTTCATCAATGTCGGCGAGCGGACGAACGTCACGGGCTCCGCGCGCTTCCGCAAGCTGATCATGGCGGGCGACTACGACGCCGCGCTCGCGGTCGCGCTGGAGCAGGTGCAGAACGGCGCCCAGGTCCTCGACGTCAATATGGACGAGGGCTTGCTCGAGTCCGAAGCCGCGATGAAGACGTTCCTCAATCTGATCGCGGCCGAGCCGGATATCGCGGCCGTGCCGATCATGATCGATTCCTCCAAATGGTCGATCATCGAGACCGGCCTGAAATGCGTCCAGGGCAAATCGATCGTCAATTCGATCAGCATGAAGGAAGGCGAGGCCGCTTTCCTGCAGCAAGCCCGGCTTTGCCGGCGCTACGGCGCCGCCGTCGTCGTCATGGCGTTCGACGAGGACGGCCAGGCCGATACTGTCGAGCGCAAGCTCGAGATTTGCAGGCGCGCCTACCGCCTCTTGACGGAAACCGTCGGCATGCCGCCCGAGGACATCATCTTCGATCCGAATATCTTCGCCATCGCGACCGGCATTCCCGAGCATGACGGCTATGGCGTCGCCTTCATCGAAGCGACGCGCCAGATCAAGCAGGAAATGCCCGACGTCCATGTCTCGGGCGGCGTCTCGAACGTGTCGTTCTCGTTCCGCGGCAATGAAATCGTGCGCCGGGCGATGCACTCGGTGTTTCTCTTTCATGCGATCCAGGCTGGCATGGACATGGGCATCGTCAATGCCGGCCAGCTCGATGTGTATGACGATATCGATCCCGAACTCCGCGAGCGGGTCGAGGACGTGGTATTGAACCGCCGCGCCGACGGCACCGAGCGGCTGCTGGAAATCGCCGAGCGTTACCGCGGCGAGAAGGGCAGAGCCGCCGCCAAGGAAGACCTGACCTGGCGCGAACGCCCGGTCGAGCAGCGGCTGGAACATGCCCTGGTGCGCGGCATCACGACCTTCGTCGAGGCGGATACGGAAGAAGCCCGGGCCAAGTCCGTGCGCCCGCTCGACGTGATCGAGGGGCCGTTGATGGCGGGCATGAATGTCGTCGGCGACCTCTTCGGCGCGGGCAAGATGTTTCTGCCGCAGGTTGTGAAATCGGCGCGGGTGATGAAGCAAGCGGTCGCCTATCTGACCCCGTATATCGAGGCCGAGAAGCAGGCGGGCGACCAAAGCAATGCCGGCGTCATCGTCATGGCGACGGTCAAGGGCGATGTCCACGATATCGGCAAGAACATCGTCGGCGTCGTGCTTCAGTGCAACAACTACAAGGTCATTGACCTTGGGGTGATGGTGCCGACCGAGAAGATCCTGGAGACAGCGAAGCGCGAACAGGCGGACATCATCGGCCTCTCCGGCCTGATCACGCCGTCGCTCGACGAGATGGTCAATGTCGCGAGCGAAATGCGCCGGCAGAAATTCGCCCTGCCGCTGTTGATTGGCGGCGCGACTACGTCGAAAGCCCACACGGCGCTTCGGATTGAGCCTGCCTATGACCAGGGCGTGGTCCATGTGCTCGACGCCTCGCGCGCGGTCGGCGTGTGCTCGGCGCTCTTGTCGGACGGCGGGCGCGGCGCGGAATTCCGCCAGACGATCGCGTCTGAGTATGCCGATATCCGAACCGCTCGGGCCGGCGGCCGCAAGGTCGCGCGCGTTCCGATCGAGGTCGCCCGCGCCAATTCCCGCGCCGTCGACTGGACGGCCTATACGCCGAAGCGCCCGACGTTCCTGGGGCCGCGCACGGTCGACGACATCACGCTCGCCGATCTGGTCGACCGGATCGACTGGACGCCGTTCTTCCGGACATGGGAACTCCATGGAACCTATCCGCGCATCCTGGAGGACGCCAAGGTCGGAGAGGCGGCGCGCTCGCTTTTCACGGACGCCAAGGCGCTGCTGCAACGCATGGTAGATGAAGCCTGGCTGACTCCACGGGGTGTGGCGGGCTTCTGGCCGGCCGGCCGGGTCGGCGACGATATCGCGCTCTATACCGACGACGACCGCGAGACCGTGCTGACCCATATCCGGTGTCTCCGCCAGCAGGTGCCGAAGCGGGAAGGCCAGCCGAACGATTGCCTCGCGGACTTCGTCGCGGCCGCGGATTCCGGCATTCCGGATTATGTCGGCGCCTTCGCGGTCACGTCAGGCGCAGAAACGGACGCCATCGCCCGGCGCTTCGAGGAAGCGAACGACGACTACAACGCCATCCTGACCAAGGCGCTGGCCGACCGCCTGGCCGAAGCTTTCGCCGAGCGCCTGCATGAACGCGTCCGCACGACCCATTGGGGTTACGCGCCGGACGAGGCCTTGCCGAACGAAGACCTGATCCGCGAGCGTTTTCAGGGTATTCGCCCGGCGCCGGGTTACCCGGCCTGCCCGGACCACTCGGAGAAAACCGGCCTGTTCCGGTTGCTGGAGGCGGAAGCCCGGACCGGCATGGCGCTCACCGAAAGCTTCGCAATGACGCCGGGCGCCTCGGTTTCGGGCTGGTACTTCGCCCATCCGGAAGCCCGTTTTTTCGGCGTCTCGCGGGTTGAGCGGGACCAGGCGGCCGATTATGCGGCGCGCAAGGGCGTCGATCTGGAAACCGTCGAACGCTGGCTCTCGCCGGTCCTGGGCTATGACCCGTCGGCGCCGGACCAGCAAGCGGCATAGCCCGAAGCCGGCGTCTCCGGACTGCGGGTCAGTCCTCGTCGGCCGCGAACGCTACCAGTTCGATCTCGAAGTTGAGGGTTTCGCCCGCCAGCGGATGGTTGGCGTCGAGCGTCACGCGGTCGTCGTCGAAGGCCTTGACGCGGAAGGAGATCGGGTTGCCGGCCTGGTCGGTCGCTTCCAGCGCCATGCCGATCGCGACGTCCAGATTGGGCGGCAATTGCTCGCGCGCGACCACGTGGACCATCGCCTCGTGGCGCGGACCATAGGCGTCCTCGGGGGAAACGGTGATTGTCTTGACCGCGCCGACGGTCATGCCGAGGAGGGCATGCTCGAAGGTCTTGATCAGGCGCCCGGCGCCGATGGCGACGTCCATCGGTTCGCGGCCGCGGGACGAGTCGAATTCCAACCCGTTCTTGAGCGTGCCGGTGTAGTGGACGCTGACCCGATCGCCTTTGGTCGCCTGTCGCATACTGAAGTCCTTTGTTTTAGAATAAAAAAATGCGCCGGAACGTCACCGTTCCGGCGCATTTCATTCGGTTGGCCAGTATTCCTGGGCGCTGCTAGACGCGCGCCCGGAATTTCAGACTGGATTAGCCGCTGACGACGATGTTCTCAGCCGAAACGCGGCCGCGCTGATCTTCGCCGAGTTCGTAGGTGACGGCCTGACCGTCCTGCAGCGAGCGCAGGCCAGCGCGTTCCAGCGCTGAAATGTGCACGAACACATCCTTGCCGCCTTCGCTGGGCTCGATAAATCCGTAACCTTTGGTGGCGTTGAACCACTTAACCGTGCCTTTGGCCATCGGGTGTACTCCCTTCATATTTGTCCGTGCCAGCCTCACGTGAGGCTCGCGTCGTCGAACGTCAGCAGAGCGCCGCTGAGCGAAGGGGCCGAGAGGCGATAGCCGGTCAGCCGATTGCACGCAGAGAACGATCGAAACGAAGACGTGCATGACATAGTATAGGGTTTAAGCCAATTGTCAACGCTGTCGCAGCAACCGCTCGACGCTCGGCGCAGTACCCGCTAGAGTGCGCCGCGTGTCTCCGTAGCTCAGTCGGATAGAGCACAGGATTCCTAATCCTGGGGCCGCTGGTTCGAATCCAGCCGGAGACGCCATATCATTCCGGAGGCCGGCCAGGGCGGCGGCGCTATTTGGCGCCTTCTTCCTTGGTAAAGCGGCCGACATTGCCGATCAACTGTTCGAGGAAGGTCAGCTTGTGGCCGGCGGTCGGGGTTTCGCGGGAGACCAGCAGGATTTCCTCGCTGTCCTCCTCGCCGCGCACGCCGATGCTGTCGACCACATCGGCGCCGTCGAAGTGCATGATCAGGACTTGCTGCTGCGCCGTCTCGGCCTTGAAAAAAGCTTCCTGCACTTTCACCTGGCTGATGTAGTACCAGACGCTGGTATCGAACGGCGCGACGCTCGTCGGCGAGCCGAGGATGGCGCGGACGTCGCGCTTGGTCGCGACGCCGGGCTTAACATCCTCTACGGTGGCCGTGCGCAGGATCTGGCCATGGGTGGATACCTGCTCGGCGCATGCGCTAAGCAACAGCAGGGCGGCCGAAGCCGCGAGGATAATACGATGGCTCATGTGGCCTTAAATAGTCGAGGGACGGCATGGGCGCAATTGGCAGATTGAAAGCGTATTGGGCGGCAAGGGTCAACCGCACGGCGGATCCCGCGTGGGAGCTGTATCGGTTGATCGCGACGCCCGCGGTCCAGCCAGAGCGGCTTGCGCTGTTCGGCCTGGAGGATTCGCCGGAATGCCGGTTCGAATTGCTGGCGCTGCATCTTGCCGCCGCATGGGCGCGGATGAATGCCGGCGGGCCGGACGTCAGGCGGATGCGCCGGTCGGTCGGCGATGCGTTCGTCGCAGACATGGATGCGAGCTTGCGCGATCTGGGCGCCGGCGATCTGGGCGTCGGCAAACGGGTGAAGGCCCTGACCGAACGGCTCTATGGGCGGCTCGCGATCTATGCGCCGGCGTTCGCGGACGGGTCGGACGCGGCGGCTGTGGAAGACGCGCTCGCCCGAAACCTCTATAAGCAGGGCTTGCCGGATGACCCAAAGGCCCTGGCGCGCGCCGCGGCGGAGGTCGGCCGCCTGGGCGCGCTCTGGCGCGGGCATGCCGATTCAAACATCGTTGACGGAAAGGCGCCCGTCCTATGACCACTGAACTTGAGGCCCGTGTGCGGCTTGACCGGCTCGATCGCAAGCCTGCTGAAATCGCCGTCGACGCGACCGCCGAGGCCTGCGCCCGGATCGCCGCGCGTCTTGGCCTGGCGTCGGTCGAAGCGGTCAGCGTCGCGGCGACGACGCGCATTTGCCCGCCCGGCGATATCTACCGCGTCCAGGGCATCGTGAGCATGGCGGCGGAGCGTACTTGCACGGTCTTGCTGGAGCCGTTCGTCGATGTCACGGAAACGGATTTCGATGAGCTGCTGACCTCGAACCCCAAATCCGCGACGGTCGTGGACGACATGACGCCGCTTGGCGAGGACGAGACCGAGATCGCCCTGGTGACCGACGGCGAAATCGATGTCGGCGAAATCGCCTTGCAATACCTCGCCATGGCCCTCGATCCGTTCCCGGTCAATCCGGAAGCGCAAGCGCCGACGGACCCGGCCGCGGATCAGGCGGCGGACGCTCCGGTCGCGGTCGTCGGCGACGGCAAACGCCGTCCGTTCGCCGATCTTGGGCGCTTGCTGGCGGAGAAGCAGCGCAAGCGCTGATGCGTCGGCGTGAAATATCAAGCCCCTCGCGGTCCAAAATGCTGGTAAATATAATGTGCGTTGCGCGGGTTTTGCCGCTACATTCAGCATTCGGCGATTCCGTCGCGCCTAGAAAATGAGCGGATTATGGCAAGTAAGGGACCGACAATCGCACTGGATGCGATGGGCGGCGACGCAGCCCCCGAGATCGTGGTGTGCGGCGCCGCGATAGCGCGCGAGCGCTTTCCGGACACCCGGTTTTTGATTTTCGGCGGCGGCGACCGTGTGCGCAGCTTGATCGCCGAAAACAAGGCGCTTGCCGCCCAGGCGGAATATCGTGACGCATCGACCGTTATTTCCGCCGACGCTAAGGCTTCCCACGCGCTCCGGACCGGCCGCGACAGCAGCATGTGGCGCGCTCTCGACGCCGTGAAGCAAGGCGAGGCGACGGCGGCGGTTTCGGCGGGCAATACCGGCGCTCTCATGGCCATCTCGAAATTCGTGCTGCGCATGCCGGCCGGCGTCGATCGTCCGGCGATGGCAAGCATCATGCCAACCGCGACGGGCGAGACGGTGATGCTCGATCTCGGCGCGAACCTGGAATGCGACGCCGACAATCTGTTTCAATTCGCGATCCTGGGCGCGCTCTTCGCCCATGCGACGCTGGCGATGGACCGGCCGACGGTCGGGCTGCTCAATGTCGGCGCGGAAGAGCTCAAGGGTTCGGACACGATCAAAGCGGCCGCGCAGATGCTGCGCGCCCGCGAAGGGCAATTGCCCTTGCGCTTCGCCGGGTTCATCGAAGGCGACGATATCATCGGCGGCAAGGTCGATGTGGTCGTCACCGACGGCTTCTCCGGCAATGTCGCGTTGAAGACGGCCGAGGGCGCCGCCCGGTTGTTCGGTCAGTTCCTGCGCAGCACGTTCAGTTCCTCGCCCCGCGCGCGGATGGGCTATCTCCTGGCGCGGCCGGCGCTGAAGCGGCTGCGCGAGCATCTGGATCCGCGCAAATATAATGGCGCCGTGTTCCTTGGCCTGAACGGCATCGCCGTGAAAAGCCATGGCGGGTCCGACGCGATCGGGTTTGCGAATGCGGTCGGGGTCGCGATAGATATGGCCCGGCACGGCTTCCTCGAGAATGTCCGCGCCGAGTTCGAGCGCCTGCAGACGCTGGGCCTCGAAAACAAAACGGCTTCCCTTTGAGCGACTGGCGAATCTGATGGCGCGACGTTCCCTTGCACTCGGCTCCGGCTCCTATCTGCCGGCGCGGATCCTGACCAACGCGGAACTCGCCGAGCGGGTCGACACCACCGACGAATGGATCCAGGCGCGGACGGGCATCAAGCAGCGCCATATTGCGGCGGCGGGCGAAAAAACCTCCGACCTCGCCATCCATGCCGCGAACGCCGCCATGGCGGCGGCAGGCGTCACCGGCGCCGATATCGATCTGATCGTGCTCGCGACTGCGACGCCCGACAACACGTTCCCCTCGACCGCGACGACCGTCCAGGCGGCGATCGGCATGCATGGCGGCGCCGCCTTCGACCTGCAGGCAGTCTGCTCCGGCTTCATCTTCGCGCTCGCGACCGCCGATAATTTCATCCGCGCCGGGCAATGCCAGAAGGCGCTGGTGATCGGCGCGGAAACCTTTTCCCGCATTCTCGACTGGGAAGACCGGGGGACATGCGTGCTCTTCGGCGACGGCGCGGGCGCGCTGGTGCTGGGCGCCGGCGAGGGCGAGGGCGTCGATGCGCCCGGCATCCTCTCGACGCATCTGCACTCCGACGGCCGCTACCGGGACATGCTGTATGTCGATGGCGGTCCGTCAGCCACCCAGACAGTCGGCTATCTGCGCATGGAGGGCCGCGAAGTCTTCAAGCATGCCGTCGCCAATCTCTCGAACGTCGTGATCGAAGCGCTTGAGGCCAACGGCCTGGAAGCGGACGCGATCGACTGGCTGGTGCCGCATCAAGCCAATCAGCGGATCATCGCGGGCGCCGCCAAGAAACTGAAGATGAACCTTGACCGGGTCGTGATGACCGTCGACCGCCACGCCAATACTTCCGCCGCATCGGTGCCGCTCGCCCTGGACGAAGCGGTCCGGGATGGGCGCATCAAGCGGGGCGACCTCCTGCTGCTGGAAGCGATGGGCGGCGGGTTCACCTGGGGCGCGTCGCTGCTGCGCTGGTAGGTTTTCCAGCGCCGGACAGGGCAGGCCAAGCTTACAACATTTCCAGATGCGCGCCGGGCGGCGGCGGCGGGAAGGCGGCGTCAAGCGCCTTGAGGACATCGTCGTCGAGGGCGAGCGACGCGGCTTCGAGGAACTCGTCGATGCGTTTCGGCCGCACGCTTTTCGGCACGGCGAAGACGTTCGGCCTGGCGAGCGTCCAGGCGAGGGCCAGTTGCATGGGCGGGAGCCCAGCCGCGGCCGCTATCCGCTTCAAGGGCGCCGATTGCGCAAGCGCGCCTTGCTCCAGCGGCGAATAGGCCATCAGCGGAACGCCCCTGGCCGCCAGCGCGGGCGCCAGCGCATCCTCCGGCCAGCGCCGCGTCAGGTTGTACAGCACCTGATTGACCTGGCAGCCGTCGCCGCCCGGCGTCGACCAGATTTCCGCCATGTCGTCGGCGTCCATATTCGAGACGCCCCAGGCGCCGATCTTGCCGGCAGCCATCAACCGCTCGAAGCCCTCGATGGTTTCCGCAAAAGGCGTCGCGCCGCGCCAGTGGAGCAGGTAGAGGTCGATCCGCTCGACCTCCAGCCGGCGGAGGGAGCGTTCGCACGCTTCGACGACGCCCTGGCGCGAGGCGTTATAGGGATAGACCTTGGATACGATAAACGGCCGGTCGGCGCGGCCGCGCAGCGCCTGGGCGATCACTTCCTCCGCGCCGCCGCCGCCGTACATCTCAGCCGTATCCAGCAGCGTGACGCCATTGTCGAGCGCGTGGGCGATGGCCCGCGCCTCGGCCGCGGCTTCGCCTGCCGTTTCGCCCATGCCCCAGGTGCCGAGCCCGAGCTTCGGAATCGTGCCGCCGTTCGGCAGCGTAAGAGATTGCAACTGCGCGACTCCCTGTGGAATATGATGCCTTAAACATGCGCCCGGGCGGGGCTGCGTCAAGTATCCGGGCCGCCCGGAATGCGATAGGCTTCAGGTCCGCGAGTTACAGGAACGCCGTCGGCCATGTCAGACCCGCTGATCTCCGTCGTGATGCCGTGCTTCCGGGCCGAGGCCACGATCGCGCGCGCCGCGGCAAGCGTCCTCTCCCAGACCTGGCCGAAGCTGGAGCTGATTCTGGCCTCCGACGATGGCGTCGACTATCGGGCGCTCCTGGCCGGCAGGGCGGGCATCGACGACGCCCGCATCCGGACCGCTTCGACCGGCGGCGTCGGGACCGGCGACTGGAGCGCCCGCAATGCTGGCCTTGCGGCGGCGACGGGCGGCCTCGTCACGATCATCGACGCCGACGACGCTTATGCGCCGGGCCGCTTAGCGGCGATGGCGACGCTGGCGCTGGCCGATGGGGCGGCCTTGGACAACACCCAACTGATCCTCAAGGGTAAGCTGATCGCGTCGCTGCTGCATGGCGGCGAGGCGGCGGCGAACCGTCCTGTCCCAGCGACGGCCGCAATCATACTGCGCGACCGGGTGCCGGTCTTTCCGATGTGGCGCCGGGAGCTTGGGGCACTCTCCTGGCGGCAACTGCCCCATGCTTCCGACGTGATCTTCTCATTGGAGCTGCTGTCGGCCGCGCCTGCGATGCGGATCGCGCCGCTTGGCGGCTACCTCTATGAGAAGCGCCCCGGCTCCATGACCATGTCGGAGAGCATGACCGCCCGCTCGCGCGCCGCTTATCTCGCGATCATTCAGGCGATAGCGGCCGGCGATTATGCGCTGGCGCCGGATGTCGCCGACCTGACCCTGTACGAAATCGCCAAGAACCTGAACCAGGCGCGGCCCTTCGGACGGACCCTGGCCGCCGATCCCGGATTGACCCATGAACTGCTCGCGATCCGGTTCAACAGCCAGCCGATGACCGAGGCCGAGCGCTATGCCTTTTTCGAGGAGCATTGACCCCTTGAGCAACCCCATCCTCGCCTACGGGCGCCAGCGCATCGCCATCGAAGATCTGACTGTCGAAGCTCGGATCGGCATCGCCGATTGGGAGCGCGCCGCCGGCAAGCGCCAGCGCCTGACCTTCAATGTCGCCGTCTACAGGGACGCATTCGGCCACGAGCAAACGATTGACGATTGCTTCGATTATGTAGCGCTGCAGACATTTCTCACAGGATTTGCCGGCCGTCCGCATATGGACCTGCTGGAAACAGTGTTGGCGGAGGTGCTGGATTTCTGCTTCACCGACCCGCGCATCGCGGCGGTCGAAGCTTCCGTCGCCAAGCCGGATGTCTTTAACGGCCGCGGCGCGCCAGCGCTTTCGACGGCGTTGATGCGTGCTGATTGGGAGGAGCGGCGATGACGCAGGATCAGGCCGTCTACAGCCTTCATTTCGCCCTGGCGAAGCCTCTGGAGTGGGCCGCTGTCGGCGCGGCCGCGGCTGGATTGGGCGCGGCGTTCTATGGGGCCTGGCGGGCGCAGATTGGCCAGCCGCGGGACATGGCGACGATTGTCGGCCGCTGGGATGACGCCGCGGCGGCCGCCGGCGCCGACGCCTTCCTCCGCGGGGTCCTGCCGGAGCTGCGCCGCCTCGATAGCGCCGTTATGCGGCCGTTGCTGCGGCCGACGACGGGGGCGCCGCCAAGCCGCCAGGGGAATTATGCCTTCCGGCGCTTCACGACGCCTGAAGCGGACCTGCCGGAATTTCTGGACCTCTGCGCCGCCGCATGGCCGGGATTTGAGGCGGCTTATGACAGTCAGGTCATCGGCCTCTGGCGCTTCGACGCCGCCCCCGGACCCGGTCTGGTCGAGACGCTGTTGCTGACCCGGCGGCCGGACCTTGCGATGTGGGAGCGCTCCAAGCTGCCCCAGGGCGCGGCGGAGGCCACGGTCCGGGCGGCTTTGTCCCGGCGCTACGATCTCTGCCTCGACACCCATGTCGTCACGACGACCCTGCTTTCCGCCGCCGATCGAAGCGACGACGCCCGCTGGACGTGAACGCCGTTCGGCGCGATCATGGCGCAAAATCCAAGGGGAAACGCCATGACCGAGTATGCAGCCATCTCCGTCGATCCCATGACGCCGCGCATCGGCGCCGTGATCGGCGGCGTCGATCTCGCCGCGCCGATGGGCAACCAGCAGTTCCAGGAAATCCATGACGCGCTGATGCGCCATGAAGTGATTTTTTTTCACGACCAGACCATGACGCTGGATCAGCACAAGGCGTTCGGCGCGAAGTTCGGCGAACTGGACGTGCATCCAGGCTCGCCCGGGCCTGAAGGCCACCCGGAAATCCTGGTGATCCACGCCGACGCGAACTCCAAGCATGTGGCGGGCGAGGCGTGGCATTCCGATGTGTCCTGTTTGCCGGAGCCGCCGATGGGCTCGATCCTGCATCTGCACACACTGCCGTCTTGCGGCGGCGATACGCTCTTCGCCAGCGCCGGGGCCGCCTATGACGCGCTCTCGGCGCCGATGAAGGCGTTCCTGGCGCCGCTGACCGCGATCCATTCCGGCGAGCAGGTCTATCGCGGCCGTTACAAGCATCAGGGCGTCGAGGACGCCGGCAAGCAATATCCCAAGGCGGAGCATCCGATTGTCCGCACCCACCCGGTGACCGGGCGAAAATCCCTGTTCGTCAACCAGACCTTCACAACGCGGATCCCGCAATTGACCCGCAAGGAAAGCGACGCGCTGCTGAAATATCTGACCGATCACATCACCCTGCCGCAGTTTCAGGCGCGCTTTCGCTGGCGCGAGAATTCAGTGGCGTTCTGGGATAATCGCGCGGTGCAGCATCACGCGATGTGGGATTATTTCCCGGAAGTGCGGTCCGGCTTCCGGGTGACGATCAAGGGGGATAAACCGTTCTAGCTCGAACCGCGCTTCGGCGATTTCGCCAGGCGGTCCGGGTCGATCTGGCCGCTTTCCAGCCCGCCTGAACAGGGATCCGGAACCCCGTGACCGATATTTTCGAAACCGTCGCCCTCCGCGCGAGCGGGATTGGGCCGGAGAGCCCGCTTGCCGCGACGCTGGCGTTGCGGGGCGACATCCTGACGATGACCCAGAAAGCCCATGACGCGGCATTGGCGCCGGTCGATCCGGGCGGCCTTTCCCACGGGGAGCGCGCCGCCCTGGCTTACCGCATGGCGCTTCTGTCGGGAGAGGCGGCGCTATCGGCGTATTATTCCGCCTTGCTTGGCCAGGTCGACCCACAGCCAGCGACCGCGCGGCTCGCTGATCCGGCGTTCGACGGCGGCGGCGATGGCCGCCTCAGCGCGATCCTGCGCCATACCGACCTCGCGACCGCCAACGTGAAGGCCGTCGTCGCCGATGACATCGCGGCGCTCGCCATGGCGGGCCTGTCGGAGGACGATATCGTGCGACTCTCGGAACTTGTCGCCTTCGTCAGCTATCAGATCCGGCTGACGATCGGCCTCAGATTGATGGGAGCGGCTGCGTCATGAGCGAACCCATCCACGCATTCACGGCGACCGTACCGAACTGGCGCCCGCGCGTCGCGCCGATTCGGCTGGAGGATGCGACGCCAGATCAATTGGCGGCATTGCAGGTCACGCCGTCGAACTTGAAGGTGTCGGACTATGTGCTTGTTCTGGCGCGGGACAGTGAAACGCTGCGGGACCGCACGCCGCTCTTCAACGCCATCATGTATAATCGCGGCGGGCTTTCCCGGGCTGAACGGGAGCTTGGGGCCGTCGGCGCTTCAATCGTCAATCGCTGTATCTATTGCGCCGCCGTGCACGCCAGCCGCTACAACCAATTGGCGAAGGATGTCACGGTCATCGAGCGCATTTTCGCCGACGGCGAGGCCGCTGAATTGAATTTAAGGCAAAGCGCAATTTTCAATTTTGCCGTCAAGCTATCCAAAAGCCCGCCAGAGGCCTCGGCGGCCGACATGGCGGCGCTTTCAGCCGCCGGCCTCGGCCCCGAAGAAGTGCTCGACCTGATCTTGTCAGCGGCATTGTTCGGGTGGGCGAACCGGCTGATGCATACGCTGGGCGACCCGATTGAAGGCGACGGTCCGGCCTGAAGGGGCGCTCTGCGCCCGTGGGCGTGGCCGCTTACGTCGTCTGCTGCATGATCTACCTGTTGAACGGCGCGATCACCCGCTCGCCGAAGTCTGACAGCATGCCTTCCAGGTCGGCTTCGAAGGCGGCGAGCGGCAAGACGATGCGATGCACGCCAGCGGCCGCCCGCGCCGCCACGGCGGCCAACGGGTCCTTGCCGGAACCCGGCAGCGCGTCCGGGCAGCCTGTCATGATTTCGATCGCGCCTGGGTCGCGTCCGGCGTCCCTGGCTTCGGCGTGCAGGGCCTGGATGGCCTCATTGACATCGAATGCGGCGGCCCCGGTGGCGGGAAAGTAGCCATCGCCATAGCGCGCGGCGCGGCGGAGCGCCGCCTTCGAGTTGCCGCCGACGACAATTGGGACACGTCCGTGCGTCGGCTTCGGATTACAACTGACGCCTTTGAAGGACACGAATTCCCCGTCGAAGCTTGCATCGTCCCTGTCCCACAACGTCCGCATCGCTTCGATATATTCATTCGTGCGCGCGCCGCGGCGGGCGAAGGGAATGCCGAGCGCTTCGAATTCCTCCCGCAGCCAGCCGACACCGATTCCGAGTTCAAGCCGACCGCCCGTCAGATGATCGATCGTGGCGACATGCTTTGCCAGCACCAGCGGATTGCGTTGCGGCAGCACCAATACGCCCGTGATCAGCCTGAGGCGCGAGGTCAATGCGCCGACATGGGTCAGCCACGCGAGCGGGTCGGGCCGGGGCGAGGCCATCGTGCTCGACATGCGCCCGCTCTCGGAATAGGGGTATTTTGAGAGGTAATTCGTTGGAATGACGACATGCTCGGTCGCCATCACGGATTCGAAGCCAGCGCTTTCCGCGGCGATCGCCAGGCGCTTCGCATCCGCCGGCGCTGGGTATGCAGTGTTCGCGAAATGCAGGCAGAACTTCATGGGGGCGTCCTTCGCTCGAAGCGGTCCGTCTCGGACGAACAGGCTAGATCAAACCAATCTTAGGCGGAATCGCCCAAGATTGGATAATTTGATCGAGGGCGAGCAATCAGGTCCGCATCGACAGCAGGCCCGCCTGGACGCGAGGCGTGCTTATCTGACAAATGGCGGCGCAATCGTCTCATCCCGCTCGTCGTTCCCACAGAGTACGCACAGCCATGCCGCATCCGCGATCTACGCCGGGCTCTGCCCGACCGCCTGCAACGCCGCCTGCCTCCGACCTTCGCCGCGGCGCGCTGTTGGTCTTCGGCGCCGCCCTTGCCTGGAGCTTCGGCGGCGCGATCGCCCGCGGCATCGAAGCCGCCGATCCCTGGACCATCGTCGCCTGGCGTTCGATCTTTGCGGCGCTTTTCCTCATGGCCTTCATGCTCTGGCGCGATGGACCGAGGGGAACGCTCCGGCTGTTCCGGACTATGGGCCTGCCGGGCGTCGCGGTCGGCCTGTGTTTCGCCATTGCATCGGTTTCATTTGTGGTGGCGCTTGGCCATACCAGCGTCGCCAATATCCTGCTGATGCAAGCTGGAGTGCCGTTGATCGCAGCCTTGCTTGGCGTGATCTTTCTGCGTGAGGCGGTGGACCGGGTGACCTGGGCGGCGGTGCTGGCGGTAATCGCCGGCATTGGGGTGATGGTGTCGGACTCGTTCGCGGCGAACGTATCCTTCATCGGCGACGGCCTCGCCTTGCTGATCGCGGTCGTCTTCGCCGCCGCGACCGTGCTGACCCGGCGCTATTCCAATGTGCGGATGACCCCTGCCGTGTGTCTCGGCGTCATGATCGGCGCCGCCGTCGGCGTCGCCCAGGCGGCGAGCTTGGCGGTTTCGAGCCGCGATCTGTTGCTGCTGGTGCTGTTCGGCGCATTCAATCTCGGCCTGGGGATGGCCCTGTTCGCGACCGGCGCGCGCCTGGTGCCCTCGGCGCTGGCGGCGCTGATCTCGACGATGGAGCCGATCTTCGGGCCCTTATGGGTATGGCTCATCCATGCGGAAACGCCGGCAGAGCGCACGTTGATCGGCGGCGGCGTGGTGCTGCTGGCGCTGATCGTCCATATCCTGTGGCAATGGCGCAAAAGCCGGCCCATGGCGTTGCCGCTGCCGAACTGAGGGCAGGTACTGCTTGTCCGCCCGGATGTGCGCCGTCCGTTATTCGGGCAACTTCCGCTTGGCTTCGAGAATGCGGCCGAGCTGGTTTGTCTCGCCGCCGGTCATGTTTTCATCGGCGGCGGTCGCGAGGTCGCGCGCGTCCTGTTTCATGGCGTTCAAGACCCGGCGCTTCTGATCGATCGAAAGCCGGTCGTCGTCAACGACCGCCATTGGCGTGTCGTACTTGCTGAACGGGTCCTTGATGATTTCGGCGACGGCGTCGTCGTGTTTCGGAGTGGCCATGACTTGTCTCTCCCGATTGGCGTGACATTGGGTTCCTGCGTCATGAACGAACCAAGCGCGCCCTGGGTTCCCAAGTTTCTTGTCCTTGCGGTTTCGGCTTCCTGACGTCCAAGGGGAACAAATTCCAATCATGGCGCGTTCCTCTTGCAAGCCGCAGGCATTTCGACGCTCGCGGCAGAACGGAGAAGGAGGCTTAAGGCATGAGTGAAAAAGACGCCTATATCAAGAAGATGGAAGCGCGGATCGATCGGGCGAATGCCGAGATCGAAACGTACAAGGCAAAGTCCAAGGAAGCCGGCGCGGATGCCGAGATCGAGTATGAAAAGACCCTGAGCGACCTCCGCTCCAAGCGCGAAGCCGCGGAAGCGAAGATCGACGAACTGAAATCGGCTGGCGAAGGCGCCTTCGCCGACCTCAAGCGGAACCTTGAGCAAATCTGGGACGACTTCGACGTCATCCCCCGGCGCCGCTGACGGCGCGGGCGGGCCTATCCATTATTGCTAAAGCTCTAGCGTCGCGGGCTAATTCGCGGATCGTATGGGAGAGGGCCGCCGTCGCGGCGTTCACGCCTCCCGCCGCCGCCTTTCGCCGCTTTTCGCCGCTTTTGTTTCAGGCCGGCCGTCACCGGGCCATGCGATTGGCGTTCGCGACGACCGTGTTGTAGATTGGCGCCATCGTCGCGGCCTGACCGGACAGCGCCAGCATGCCCATGGCGATGCAGGTCGCGGTCGCCCGCTCGAACCATGCGCTCGCGAACCTGAACTGCGTCTCCGCCAGGCAAGCCGGGCCGGCGCAACCGATCATGTCCGCGACGGCGCGATTGGCGATCGCGGTTTCATTTGAACGGATCCGCCGCATCTGCCGGCCGGCCAGGTCCGACTGCCGAAGCGCGACTTGGCTGGCGGCAGAAAACGCCTGCATCTTCTCCGGGACCATCCGGGCGAATTCGCCATGATCCGCGCGCCACGGGTCGAAGGCGGCGGCCATCGCAAGGGCCATCCGCTGCGCGACGACTTGCGAAGCAGCTCTTGCGATGTCGGTGCTTTGACTGGCGTTGCGCGTGGCGATCGCGACCATATCGACAACCGTATCGCCGCCAGTCGAGCCGCCCTTGGGCCCGCGGCGCTTCCGGGGTTTCATTCGGCGGCGTGGCGGCGTTCGTAGGTCCGACCGAGCGGCTTGGAAGCATCGTATGGCGTGCTTTCCTTGACCTGATGGCGCGTGACGTCGAGGTGCACCAGTTTCTCGTTCCAATCGATCTCCTGCGCCGACCGCGGCGAGATCAACACCTTCTTGCCCGGCCACCAGTTCTTGGTATCGACGACGAGGTAATGGATGTTCCAGTCGGTATCGTTCATGAGGAAGTCTTCGACGTGGCCGATCTCGCCGTCTGTCGCATTGATGTGATGCCCCATGACCGCCTTGATGCTACGGAGATGCGGGTCGCCGTCTTCCTGACGCGCCGCGGTGATCTGCTGGGCGCGCCCGGGGGCTTCCGAGGCGGCAGGCTGCATGCGTGCGCCCTCGATAAAGCCATATCCCGGCATGTAGCCGCCCATGTAGAAGCCCGTGCCCCAATAGGGACTCCAGCCGTAATACTCGTAAACGTCGGCTTCCATCTGGCGCGATACCGGACGTTCGGTATCGATGTCGGGGCTGTCCTTGACCTGCTGTTTGGTCATGCGAACCGGGAATTGCTTCTCGTCCGGGTTCGGGTGCCCCAGGACCATCGGGGGCAGCAGGACCTTGCGGCCGGGCAGCCAGTTGCCGGTATCGACGACCAGCCAGCGAACTTTCCAGCTCGCGTCGTCAAACAGAAAGTCGCTCACGGTTCCAAGCTCGCCATCGGTCGCGACGATGTCGTAGCCAATGGTCTTCGATGCAATATTCAGCATGTCGATTTCCTTTCGATGCGGTTGTGCGGCGCGCCGATCGACGGCGCGTATGAGGGAGGGCAGCGCCTAGCCAGCGTTGATTCGCCGCTGGCATTGGCGGGCCTTGAGAATTTTGAAGCGTTCGGCGGCAGGGGACGTTCGCCGCCGCTGCGTGCTTCAGATCTGCAGCATTTCGCCGCCATTGCTGCGGAACAGGGCGCGAAACCCAAGGCCCCGCCCGGCAGGACGGGGGGCGGCGGGTCGCGCGATGGCAGGCCGGGCGGCCGTAGGCGCGTCGCGGCCTGCCGGCGTAACGTCAATCCCGACCGGTCGGCCGTAAATATCCAGAGGCAGCTTGCGCAGCTTGCGGGCGACATCCTCGAGCGTGGCGTCCGCAGCGATATTGAAGGAGAAGACTGCGGTATCGAAGATGAGCCGCAATTGTAGGGGTCCCTGCGGAAAATACGTCCTTTGCTGCATCCCGACCTCCTCTGGCTGTTGTGGCGGCGGATCGCTGCGCCGTCCCAGTCATTTAAGGGGACGGTAATCGCTTGGCGCGGCTTCGCGCTGATTTGCATTAGCGGCGGCCAGTGATTCTATCTGCCGTGGGCTGAAGCGAGAGAGTTAATGGATGGCAGCCCCTTTGTCGGCGACTGACGCCCGGTCGACGCCGTAGCCTGACCCGACCTCGACTTGCGCGGCCGGGTTCGGGGTGATGTACTTTGGCCTTCAATCAATCATTTGTCGGGAGCGCAGGCCATGCCGAATGACTTAGCCGTCGACCATCGTCCGGACGATCTGCCGCCTGACATGACAAGCATAAGCGGCGTCGATCCGCAGGAATGGTATGCTGAGCGCGGTTACACCGATGGATTGCCGATCGCGCCGCCAACGCCGGAGACCGTGGCCGCTGTCGTCACGGCGCTGGGCGGCGACCCGGATTTCCAGGAAGGCCGTGTCCCGCCGCGGTGGGGCGTGTTGAGCCGCCGAACGCTCGCGATCAACATTGTCATGGCGGGGTGTCGTCCGGAGTACGCGCCCGTCGTACGCGCGGCGCTGAAGGCGATGATGGAGCCGCACTTCAATCTGAACGCCATTCAGGCGACGACGCATGTCGTCGCCCCCCTGACTATCGTCAATGGCCCGATCCGCAACGCGATTGGGATGAACGCAGGCCACGGCGCCTTTGGCCCCGGCAACCGCGCGAACGCCACCATTGGCCGCGCGATCCGTTTGGTGATGTTGAATGTGGGGGGCGCGCAGCCGGGCGTCCTCGACAAGAGCACCCAGGGAACGCCGGCGAAATACACCTATTGCGTCGCCGAAAACGAGGAAGAGAGTCCCTGGGCGCCGTATCACGTGGAGCATGGCTACCGCGAGACGGCGTCGACAGTTTTCGTCATCGGCGCGGAATCGAACCACAACATCAACAGCCCATTGCCGAACGACCCAGAGGGCATCCTTAACGACGTGATTTCGACGATGACAACGGTCGGGCATAACAATGCGCGCGCCAGCGGACACTGCACCGTCGTGCTCTCGCCGGAGCATGCCCGGTCGATCGCGGCGCACGGCTGGACCCGGCACGACGTGCGCTGCTATCTGCAGATGTACGCGACAAACAAGTTCGGCGTTCTTGCCCATGACCACAAATACGGCAAGGTTTACAACCGCCATCTGCCGCGCTGGTATCGTCGCCAACTAGATTCCGACATTCCGATCGTGCCGTCTCCGGACAACATCCACCTCTTTGTCGTCGGCGGAACGGCCGGGCGGTTCTCCTCGTTCATCCCTGGCTGGGGCCACTATAACAACCCCGTGCTGCGGGCGATCGACGGCGAATTGCCAACCGGACATGGCCCAATCTGCGTTGACGGCACCTGCTATCTCTGATCGTCGAGTTGCGATTATCGTCTCGCCAGCCAACCTTGAAAGGCTCACTACATGAACTTTGCAACGCCGATATACGGTTACGATCCTCGCGGCAGCGTCGTGGCTGACCGGCTGTCGCTCGCGCCCCGCGTCGCCAGCCTCGATGGCCTGCGTATCGGCGTGCTCGACAACGCCAAGATGAAGGCGCGCAAACTGCTGGACGGCACGACCGACATCTTGCGCCGGGACCACGACCTTGCCGCGGTAAACTACTACCTGAAGGAAGGCTTTTCCTACGTCGCGACGCCGGAGATGATCGCCGAGATCGCCGCCAACAACGATGTGGTGATCACTGCGATCGGCGACTGAGGCTCCTGTACGTCGTGCTGTATGCGTGACGGAATCAGCCTCGAGAGCCTCGGCGTGCCGACGGCGATAATTGTGACGACGGAATTCGTGAACGAATGCGTCACCCAGCGGGCGGCGCTGGGGATGGAGGATATCGAGCCCGTCGTCGTCGATCACCCGCTGTCCAGTTGCACGGACGACGAGATCGCCGCCCGGGCAGTCCAGGCGGCGGGACAAGTTCGGCGCATCCTTGTCGGCGCCTGACGCCAGCGCTGCGAGGGGCCCGGCCATGCACCGCATACTTGACGGCGTTCGCGTTCTGGACCTGACGCAGTTCTTTTCTGGCCCGCAGGCCACGTTGTACCTGGCCGGGCTTGGGGCGGAGGTTATCCGCATCGACTCGCCGGCGACGGCGGCGACCGTCGCTCACGCTCCGCCCTATGCTGGCCCGCACGGCGTCGCGCTGGAGCGCCAGTCGCCGGATGACCTCGGCGTCAACTTCCTGAAGCGATCGCGCGGCAAGAAAGCCATCTGCCTTGACCTGAAGCAGGCGGAGGGACGAGAGCTCTTTCTGCGGCTGGTTGAAAAGGCCGACGTCGTGGTCGAGAATTTCAGCGTCGGCGTCATGGCGCGGTTGGGCGTCGACTATGCCGCTGTAGCCAAGCGCAACCCGCGCATTGTTTACTGCGCATTGACCGGCTACGGTTCGACAGGTCCGGACGCCGGGTTGAAGGCCTATGACGTCACGGTGCAAGCCGCCGCCGGGCTGATGAGCGTGACCGGCCTGCCAGGCCAGCCGCCGATGAAGGCCGGCACCGCGCTCTCGGACGCGATCTCTGGCGCCTTCGCCATGTCCGGCGTCGTGGCAGCATTGTACGACCGGGAGAAGACGGGCGTCGGCCAGTTCGTCGACGTCTCGATGATCGACTGCCTGTTCTCGCTGCTGTTCGACGATCCGATCGACTGGTACGAGCGCCTCGGCATCCCGGTGCGCCAGGGTAATCGCATCCTGCGCTTCTCGCCGGTGAACACTTACCAGGCGGCGGACGGCTGGGTCGTGCTTGGCGCCGCGACGACGGCCCAATGGCGGGGCATGCTTCAAGTCATCGGCCGGGCGGACCTACTCGACGATCCGGACTGGTCCAGGGTCGAATGGCGTCTGGCCAACAATGCCGCGGTCGATCGGGTGGTGCAGGAGTGGGCGACGGCCTTGACGGTCGCCGAAGCGGTCGAGCGCGTGCGCGCCGCCGGCGCTATCGCCGCCGCCATTCATGGTCCCGATGAGCTGGCGAACTGGCCGCATCTCCGCGCGCGCGGCATGTATGAAACCTTGGGCCACCCCACGCTCGGGAACCTGGATGGCGTCGGCGCCCCCGGCTTTCCCCTGAAATTCAGCAACGCCGAAACCGGCTATCGAAGCCCCGCCGCCCTGCCGCGCACCCACACCCACGAAGTCCTGACCGACCTCCTCGACCTCGACACGAGCGAAATCGCGCGGCTGGAGGCGGCGGGGGTAATTTGAATGCCTTAGAGTCTGTCCGGGATCATAGCGCGGGATTAGAGAGCCTTCTGAGCATGA
>ERZ888423.373-NODE-373-length-46623-cov-11.415951_pt1 | contig 46623 bp, 45 predicted proteins | sample MGYA00520523_ERZ888423 | MGnify/ENA primary metagenome ERZ888423 (study PRJEB32303, sample SAMEA104408611) | aquatic metagenome | biome: Brackish water; feature: Pelagic; material: water | place: Baltic Sea | collected 2014-06-08T10:24:00 | depth 30,27 m ... | reverse complement strand
GTGGTAGACTTTTGCGCCGCCAATTGGCTGGTTTTTACGCCGCCGTTGACACCATTGTCAGGCCGACGCTGCTTGATACAGAAAAGAGAGATTGGGAAAGGTGCTACTAGCAACACTTTCCAACGCCGCGTATGCCATCGATCAGCGGGTGCGTCAAGATTTTTTTCCGTTGGGTGCGTCAACCGCCTTACTGCGTCTCATCAGCGAAAATATCCTCGCCAAGGCTCTCCACCAGCCCCTTGACGTGGCTTTCCGACAGGTGCGCATACCGGCGCACCATCTGAAGCGTGCGGTGGCCCAGAACCTCCGCAATCTCCACCAGGCTCGCGCCCTTCATGGCAAGGTAGCTCGCCGTTGAATGCCGCAGATCATGAAAGCGGAAGTCTTCCAACTGTGCCGCGTCCCGCGCATTCTCCCATGCCTTGCGGATATCCATCGGGGCCAACCCGTCACGGCGCGGAAACAGAAAGCGCGTTCGGGGAGGATTGGGCAGGGCGGCGTACAGGGCTTCGGCCTTGCCGATCTGATCCGCCAGCAGCTCGCGCAAGTGACGGGCCGGCGGGGCGGCGCGCGAGTCGCCGTTCTTGGTGTTGCGGAAAACCGCCGCGCCGCGCTCAAGGTCCACGTCCGCCAGCGTCAGGCCCAGAATCTCGCTTTTGCGCGCGCCGGTCGAGAGCGCGAAGACGACGACGGTAAACAGATAATCGTTGTCGCTTGCCTTGCAGGCATCGAGCAGCCTGGCGCGTTCCTCGTCGCTCAGAAATCGCGTGCGCTCATCGCGGATATTCGTGATTGGGTTTACCCCGTCCATTAGGTTCTGCGGCGTCCAGCCCCACGCCTTGGCGTTCTTCAGCAGCACGGCAAGCATGTCGCGGTAGAGCTTCTGCGTCTTGCGGCTCTTGGGCTTTGGCGGGCTTTCCCCGGCCTTCAGCTTGCGCCGCGTGTCGCCTGCCTGCGCGAGCTTCGCCACCTCAGCCGAAATCAGGTCCGGTGTCAGATAGGACAAGCCGTATTTGCCAAGCACCGCGTCCCAATGCTTCAGATAACTCTCAGCCGCCCGCTGAGAGCTTTTTGCCTTGTGCGGTAGGACCTCTTGCCGGTATCGGGTAATAACGTCGGAAAGGGTCTTGCCCTTCGTCTTGGTGACGACGTTTGTCACCTCGCCGCGTCGGATGGCCGCTTCGGTCTGCTGCGCCCACAGTTTGGCGTCGGTCATGCGCTTGAAGGTCTTCTGCTTCTCCGGCAGCCCCTGGATGCGCACGCGGACCCGGTAATAGGTCTCGCCCGTCGCAGTCTGCTTGCGCTTTTCAATCGTAGCCATGAGAGCCTCACGGGGCAGGGCATAGGGACAATTTAGGGACAGTTCGTAGCAGGCTTTGTCCCTATTTGCCAACACCCCTCAACAAAGTTAATTGATCAAAACACTGAAAAATATATGGAAAAAAGTTGAGGTTTGTTGGTGCTGATAGGTTGGCGTGAAGCTCATAACCTGAAGGTCGCAGGTTCAAATCCTGCCCCCGCAACCAAAAATAATAGCCCTCAGGTCAATGACTTGGGGGCTTTTTTGTTTGGACGGAAAGCGTAAGGATTCCAGCGAGATCGCCGCGCACGTCGATCTCCATTTCGCCGTCCGCCGGCGTCAGCACGATGTCCTCTACCAGCGTCCTAGTGATTTCGGCGGTCTCTGTGCGTTTCTGTTCGTCTTCTCCGCGTCGCCGTGATCGTCCACGTCGCAAAGGCCGTGGTCGCCAAGCGTCTCGATAACCAGGCAGTCAGCGATGCGCCCGCCCTTGCACTGTTCGATCATGCGTTCAAGTTCATGGCGGAGCGCTTGCAGACGGCGGATGCGCCGGTCCACATCCGCCAACTGTTGTCTTGCGATCGCGTCTGCGGCCTCGCAGGTCTGCTCGGGGCGGTCCGACAGGCTGATTAGGTCCCGAATGGCCTGGAGCGGGAAACCGAGCTGCCGCGCATGACGTATGAAGCTGAGCCGCTGGATCGCCGCGTCGTCGTAAAGCCTTTGGTTGCCCTCGGAGCGCGGCGGCGCGGGCAGGAGGCCGATCTGTTCGTAATACCGGATCGTTTGGGCCTTGCAGCCCGCAGCATCAGCCACGCGGCCGATCGTCAGCGCGTTCGCCATGGCAATTTTCTCCTTGAACCAACAGTTACTGTAGCTTGTATCTTTAGCAAACGAGAATGTGCAGAGGAATGCAGGAGAACGCCATGTCGGTCGGGTGCCGCCATCATGAACCCAAGTTCGACGGAGCCTCAGACGGGTTCCGGCGGGCGCTCTGGGTCGTCATCGCCATCAATGCCGGCATGTTCATCGTTGAGATGGCAGCCGGGTCGCTTGCCGGTTCACAGGCGCTGAAGGCGGATGCGCTGGATTTCCTCGGCGATGCGCTGACCTATGGCATCAGCTTGTTTGTCCTGGGGATGTCTTTGCGCGTCCGGGCGACGGCGGCGTTGCTCAAGGGCCTCAGCCTGGCCGTTATGGGACTCTGGGTCTTCGGGTCGACGCTTTATCAGGTGCTCGTCCTCGGCGTCCCATCGGCGCCGGTGATGGGCGCCGTCGGCCTGCTGGCGCTTGCCGCCAATCTGGCCAGCGTGGCCGTGCTCATGCGCTACAAGGACGGCGATGCGAATGTGCGGTCGGTCTGGCTCTGCAGTCGGAATGACGCGATCGGCAATGTCGCCGTCATGCTGGCGGCGGGCGGCGTCTTCATGACGGGCACGGCATGGCCCGATCTGGCGGTCGCCGGGTTGATGGCGGGCCTTTTCCTGTGGTCGTCGTCACAGATCATCGCCCAGGCCCTCCAGGAGCGTCGGCATGCCGTCGCAACCGTCCCCGCCGAATAGGATGGGCGGCCGCGTGAGGCCCTGTACGTCCTGGCTTTTTGCCGAACGCAGCGTACGCGTGAAGCGTCGGATGACGGGCGCTCATCTGATATCCGGTCTGCTTTCGCGATTGATCGAATATCCGCTCGCGGAGCGGCTTGATCGGCATCCGGTCGAGCCAGAGATCGCGGCGTGCGCGGACCTGTTCGATGCCGATGGTCATGGCTTCATGCCCGTCGCCCGCCGGGATCGACCGGCGGTCTGCAATGAGCGCTATTTGGGGTGAACAATGATGGTCGGGCGCAAACCGTTCGTCTGCACGTCGTCCGGAGTTGGGGCGGCCGACGCGCTTGTTTTTCTGCCAGACCGGCTGGCTGCGGCGTCATGAGCGGGCCGGCGGATTGCCAGTTGCTCGGGCATTGGCGCATCACGAAGAGCGATATGTGGGATCGCGATTTCCTGGACCTTGTCGCTCCGGCGAAGATCTGCTTCGAGGTGAATGGCCACGGCGGCTTTGCTTTCGGCGCCATTGAAGCCGGCATGGGCCTTGAATACGGCCGCATTATCGTTTTCTTCCATTTCGAAGGCTTCGACGAAGGCGACGACGTGCGGGGCACGGGGCCGGCCGAACTCATGGACGACGGCGCGCTTGAGATCGAGCTTTCCTTCTGGAATGGCGACGACGCCATCCTTTACGCCCGGCGAGCCTGACGGCACTGACCAGCCAACTCTCTCGAACGCTAATTCCGCAGCGAGAATGTCACCGGCATGACGAAGGACAACTGGTCCGCCCGGATCGTCCCTGGCAAGGGCGGGAGTCTGGCGCGTTCCAGCATGGCGAGGGTTTGCCGGTCGAGGGCGCGCACGCCGGAGTCGCGGGTAATTCGGGCGCCTGAAATCACGCCGTGACGGTTGACGTTGAACGCCACCAGAACAATGCCCTGCTGGCTGCGGGCCTTGGCGCGGCGGGGGTAGCGCTTTTCCTGTTCCAGGATGGCGCGAACTTTCTGTGCGTAGGCATCGCGGGCATTGCTCTCCGCGGCGGCGCCGGGGAGCGCCGCGACCTGGGGCCGGGCGGCGGCGGACGCGCTTGTTGCGGCGTCCGCGTTCGCTGGAGCGTTCGCCAGGCCAGCGCTCGCCGAACTGGCTGCATCTGTTGCTGGGGCGCCAGGGGTATGTTGTGGACGTTCCAAGGCTGCAGGCTTGGGTTTCGCGACCGCCGGCGGCGACGCGTGGTTCTGATCGACGGCGGTTTCGGGCGGTCTGTGTGGGGGCAGCGGCGGCGGCGCGGCCGCCAGGACGGCGTCCGACGGATTGGCGGCGGCCGAGCGCAGCTCTGTCGGCGCCTCGGGCGGTTTTGCCGCCGCGGTCGTGACGGGTTGGGCGGTCGCGATCTTTGCCGGCGCCGGGGCGGCGACTGGGGGCGGCGGCGGGGGCGCGGTCGCCGGAATCGCGGTTGGTTCCGTGGGCTGGGCTTGAACGGCGGAAGCGCTGCGCTGGGGGATCGTAGCGGCTGGCGATAACCTGGCCGCGCTCGGCTTTGCTTCTGCCGGCTTCGCTTCGGCAGGCGTCAGGCTTTCGACCTGCCTGGCGGCGGGAGGCTGGGCTGTCGCAGGGTCTTTGGCGGGGGCCAGGCGCGCGGCCGTCACTGGGATTGCGGTCGGCGCCGGGATCGATTCTGAAGGTGTGGCCTGGGCGGGCAGCGCGCTTTGCCGAGGGATGGTGAGGGCTGGCGATAGCGTCGCCGTGCTCGGCTGCGCTTCGGCGGCGGCCGGCGCGGCTGCCGCCATCGCCGTGTGATCGCCCGGCAGCATGACCAAGCTGCCGGACTGGCCCTGGCTTGCCGATGCCTGGCCCGCCGGGTTCGGGGCGACATAGATGAAGACCGCGGCATGCAGTCCGATGGCGAGGGAGATTCCGCCGATACGCTCGACAAGCGTTCTGTCCATGGCCTATTGCCCCAGGATCACGACAAGCTGGCTCTCGGCGACCCGCGCCATCCGGAGGGCGCGGGCCGCCCTGAGGACGCTCGCGGCCGGCGCGCCCTGGTCCGCGCGGATGGTGACGGGCGCGTCCGGCGCGCTGCTCGCGATCGATGTCACGGTCGCCATCAAATCCTGTACAGGGACGCCGTTATGGGAAACACCGCCGTCCGCCGCGATATGCAGGATCGCCGGCCGCGCGGGCGCATCCGGCGTGGCGGCGGATATCGGCGGCGTGATGTCCGCCGGCTCCGGCGGCGCGATATGGGCCGCCAGCAGGAAGAAGATCAGCAAGAGAAACACGATATTGATCAGCGGCAGGATGCCGTCGTCGTTGATCTGGGCGCCGCGCCCTGCCTTGCCGCGGCGTAGTCGTGCGGCGGTCATGGCTATTCGGTCAGCACGACGGTCGTCACGCCGGCCGCCCGGGCGAGATCGACCAGGGTGATGACGCGCTGGATGGTCGCGCCCTCAACGGGCTTCACTGCCAGCGGGAGCGACGGCTGCAGGCGGAGGCGCGCGGCGAGCATCGCCGTCGTCACGCTCTCGCCGTCCAGCGACAAGGTTGCGGGGGCAGCGAGGAGGAGCCGGGTTTCGCCGGCGCTGCCGCTCAGGCCATCGGCGACGGAGAGGTCAATCTGGCCTTCGTGCGTGAAGCGGGACGCCAGCATGAAAAAGATCATGAGGATGAAGACGACATCCACCAATGGCGTGATGCCGATCCGGGTCGCGTTGCGTTGGCGGCGGATGGAGGGCGCCATGGCGCTGACTACTCCGCCGCCATGGCGGAATGCCGCATTGCGGGCGTCTCGGCGCCTGTCCCGGCGCGCGCGCCGGAGGTCAGCACCAAGCCGGTATAATGCTCCATCCGATGCGCCAATGCATCGAGCGTCCGTTCGAACCAGTTCGAGAACGCCAGGGCCGGGATGGCGACGGCGAGGCCAGCGGCCGTGGTAAACAGCGCCTCCCAGATGCCGCCGGCCAATATGGCAGGGTCGACCCGGTCGCCAGCGGCTTCCAGCGCCTGAAACGCGGCGATCATGCCGAGCACGGTGCCGAAGAGGCCCAGCAACGGGCTGACAGCCGCAATGAATTCCAGCGGCCGGAGACCGCCGCGCAGCTTTTCGATCTCGGCCGCGGCGGTGATCTCGGTGATTTCCCGGGCGATCTCCGGGGGCTTCTCGGCGGCGCCTGTCACGGCCGCCGCTACGGTCCGGGCAAGGGCGCTGTCGGCGGCGGCGAGGCCCCTGCTCGCCGCCGCGGCGTCGCCGGCCAGAAAGGCGTTGACGGAGGCCGCGACCGCGGCCGTCCGCCAGACCCTCGCCCGGCGGAAGCTCAGGATCTTCAAAAGCGCGATTGCAAGTCCCGTGACCGACAGGGCCGCCAGGATCATCACGACGGGGCCGCCGAGCGTCAGCACATGCGCCAGCGCCGCGACATCGAAACCGAGGCCGCTCTGCGGTGGGGTAGAAGCGATGGGTTCCACGGTCTTGGTCCTAGCTCTTGCCCCCTTTTGGCGGGGTCGCCAAAAGGGGGCTTAGATCAAACCAACCTTAGGCGGAACCGCCTAAGATTGGATAAGTTGATCGCTATCAATAAGATAGAGCATGGACTGCGCGTCCACTTGGATGCGCCATGCTCTAGGCGAGCGCTATCAGGCATCGAGAACATGGCTCGAGGCGTCGGCGGGCAAGGACTGCATGACGGCCTTGAAGCCTTCGAACTCCGGATGGCCAATATACATGCCGCGGGTTTCGCCGGCGCCGGCGTGGGCTTGCTTGAAGGCATCGGACTTGGTCCAGGCCACGAACGCCGCCTCATCCTTCCAGATGGTGTGGGATGCAAACAGGGTGTGGGTCTCGACCTCCGGACCGCGCAGCAGGTGAAATTCGACGAAACCCGGAACGTCGGCAAGGCGGCTGTCCCGCGTGCGCCAGACAGTTTCGAAGTCATCCTCCCGGCCTTTGACAATCTTGAATCGGTTCATGGCTATGAACATCGCTGTGTCCTCCGTTGACGCTAATGCGCTGAGCTTGATTTTTTCGGCTTGCGAATGCGAACCATTCGCATTATGAGTGCCGGAGCAATGTCGTCCGGCAGACCGCTGGCTTGCATATGAGAATGAATATCATTCGCATCATAGTCAAGCGCAATTTGCCGATCGATCAAGCCTCGCCAGCCAAGCGACGGTCATCCCGGTGACTGTCTCAGCCAGCCCCCAAAAACGCAATTTTACGCCGGGAGCGCAGCTGCAATGAACTGGAAGTTACTGAAGGCCACGATGCTTGGCGCGAGCACAATGCTCTCGACCCATGCTGCTATCGCACAGGAAGCAGCCGCCGGCGCGGACGAGGGCCGCGCCATCTATCTGGATCAGATGACGGTGACCACTACCCGCAACCCGCTGCCGGCCTTCGATGCGCCTGGCATGGTGACCGTGATCGATCGCGACGAAATCCAGCGCGTCCAGCCTTCGACGCCGGATGACGTCCTGAAATTCGTTCCGGGCGTCGAGTTCACCGGCGGACCGCGCCGCACTGGCGAGAGCCCCAGCATTCGGGGCTTTTCCGGCGCGGACGTGGTTGTGCTGCTGGACGGCGCCCGCCAAAACTTCGGTTCAGCCCATGATGGGCGTTTCTTCATTGACCCGGAATTGCTCCGGAGCATTGAGGTTTTGCGCGGTTCGGCATCTTCCCTCTATGGCAGCGGCGGCACAGGCGGCGTCATGGAATTCAAGACGGCGCGCGCCGGAGACTTCCTCGAACCGGGCCAGACCCACGGCGCCCGGGTCGCGGCCGGATATCAGGATGTGAACTCGGAAGAGTTCGGGTCGCTCACAGCCTATGCGCAATCGGAAGCCGGCATCGACCTGATCGGCAATGTCACCTACAGGGATAGCGGCGCGATCGACCTTGGCGGCGGCGGGCAACTGACGAACTCCGATGACAATGTCATTTCCGGCATGCTCAAGGCCGGGGCGGAGGTCAGCGAGGATCACTACGTCGAAGCGTCGTATGTCTCCTTCTTCAACAAGGCCGAGGAGCCGAATAATGGCCAGGGCCTCGGCGGCGCGGACGCTGTTGAAAAGGACATTTCTTCCCAGACCTTCCGCCTTGGCTACACTTACGACAATCCCGACGACAAGCTGCTCAATCTGGACATCACCGCCTATTACAATCTCGCCAAGGCGGATGAATTGCGGCTGGATAATCTCGGCAACGGACCTGCCGGCGAATTGCTGACCCGCGACGTCGAGACTATCGGTTTCCGGGTCGATAACCGGTCTGCCGTGACCCTGGCGGACAATCTGGCGTCGCTGATCACCTACGGCCTCGAATATTACCGGGATGAGCAAACGGGCGAAGCCGGCGGCGTCGTGCGCGACGGCGTGCCCAATGCGGAGGCCGATACTTTCGGCGCTTTCGCCCAGGCGGAATTCACCATCGACCATCTGGGGCCGATCCCCGGCGAGCTGCTGCTGATTACAGGCGCGCGCTTCGACTACTACAGCATTGAAAGCGACGTGGGCGGCGGGTCGAAAACCAAGGAGACCGCGGTCTCGCCCAGGATCGCGCTCACCTACAAGCCGCTGCCCTGGGCCATGACGTTCGCCAGCTACGGCGACGCCTTCCGCGCGCCGACCTTCGACGAGCTGTTTCTGACCGGCGTGCATTTCCAGATCCCCATCGGCCCAGGCATCACGAACCGCTTCGTGCCCAACCCGGATTTGAAACCGCAGCGGACCGAGACCTTCGAATTCGGCGGCGGCCTCCAGTTCGACAATGTCATCCAGTCGGGCGATCGACTGCAGGCCAAGGGTTCGTACTTCTATATCTACGGCGAGGATTTCATCGCGCTCGACGTCGTTCAGCCGTCGCCGTTCATCGACTGCAATCCGTTTATTCCAGGCAATTGCGACGGAACGACCACGTCCCGGAACATCGCCAAGGCGGAGCTGGAAGGCTTCGAAGCGGAAGGCGGCTATGAAAGCCATCGGTTCAAGGCGGCGCTTGGCTATTCGTCGATCACGGGCGAGGACGCCAGCACCGGCGATCCGATCGGCACGCTCGCGCCGGATCAGTTCACGGCGAGCTTCGGCGTCAAGATCCCTGAAATCGACGGGTTCGTCGGCTGGCGCGGCATCTTCGCGGCGAAGTTCGACGATACCGATTCAGCCGCTGAAGTCCGCAGCGCCTACAACACCCATGACTTCTATGCCTCATACGCGCCGCGCGAGGGCCTGCTGAGCGGCTTCCGCCTCGATTTCGGCGTCGATAACGCCTTCGACGAAGAATACAGCCGCACCTTTACCGGCGCCAACGAACCGGGGCGGAACTTCAAGGCCCAGGTGTCTTATCGCCTGAACTTCTAGAGGACAGCGCGTCCAAGCGGGCGCGCCGACCTTGCCTGACCATAGATGATGACGATCGACCCGCTTTTGGCAGTTGGGCCAAAGGGCGGGTCGATCCGAGAAAGGATGACGCCAATGCGCCGGTTCACCCGTGTGCTGATTGTCGCTCACTGCTTAGGATTGCCGCTTTGGTCGATGATGGCCCTGGCTGAACCGGCGAAGCGGGTGATCTCGATCGGCGGCGATATAACGGAGATCCTCTTCGCTATTGGCGCGGGCGACCGGATCGTCGCTGTCGATACGACCAGCCGCTACCCGGCGGCGGCGCTGGCTTTGCCGAATGTCGGCTATATGCGCCAGCTTTCGGCGGAACCGATCCTGGCGCTCGCGCCGGACCACATCATCGCCGTCGCGGACTCCGGCCCGAAGGAGGTGATCGCAATCCTGCGGCAGGCCGGGGTGCGGTTCACGGAAATCCCCGATGCGCCGAGCGTCGAAGGCGCGCTGGCGAAGATTCGCGCCGTCGCCGCCGCGGCCGACAGCGTCGAAGCGGGCGCGGCGTTCGCCAGCAGCATATCGGCGCGCATCGACGCGGCGCTCGCGGCTGTACCCCAGGGCCAGGCGAAGCCCCGGGCGCTTTTCCTGTTTTCCGTCGGCCGTGGCGGGCTGATGGCGGGCGGCGAGACCTCAAGCGCGGACGCCATGATCCAGCTTGCCGGCGGCCGGAATATCGCGACCGGCTTCAGCGGCTACAAACCGTTCGAACCGGAAGCCATGCTCGCGGCCGACCCCGAAATCATCATCGTCACGGAGCGCACCATGGCGGCGCTCGGCGGCGTTGAGGAGATCCGGGCGCAACCGCAGTTCGCGGCGACCCAGGCCGCCCGGACTGGGCGGATCGTGGCGTTCGATGGCGCGCTGCTGCTGGGCTTCGGCGCCCGCCTGGCGAGCGGGATCGAACATCTGACGGCGGCGTTCTATCCGGAGGCCGCGCGTCCGTCGGGCAAGCCGGAATGACCGCCCTGGCTGGAGCTTCCGGACGCGATGCGCGCGCCTTCACGATCGAGGCGCGGCTCCTGAAGGCGCGGAAAGCCGTTCTCTGGTCGGTCGCGGCCTCAGCGATCGTGCTGGCGGTCATGGTCCTGGCCGGTCTCGGCTTCGGGGCCGTCCGGATATCGCCCGCCGTCTCGCTCTCGATCGGCCTCTCGAAGCTGGGACTGCCGACGTTCGCCGAGTTTACCGCCCGGGACGATCTGATCCTCTCGGCGATCCGCGCGCCGCGCACGGCCCTGGGCATGCTGGCTGGCGGCGCGTTGGCGCTCAGCGGCGCTGCGCTGCAGGGCCTGTTCCGCAATCCGCTCGCCGACCCGACATTGATCGGCGTCTCGTCGGGCGCGGCGCTTGGCGCGGTCGCCGTCATTGTCCTGGGCGCCCCGGCGGCGGCGCTGTTGCCGACATACTTGCAGGCCAGTTTGCTGCCAACCGCGGCGTTTTGCGGCGGTTTGGCGGCGATCGGCATCGTCTACGTGATCGCCCAGCACGATGGCGGCACGAATATCGCGACGCTGTTGCTGGCGGGCGCCGCCCTTACCGCGATCTGCGGGGCCGGCATCGGCCTCTTCATCTTCCTTGGCGACGATCAGCAGATCCGGGACATCAATTTCTGGATGCTGGGCAGTCTGTCGGGCGCCAACTGGAAGGCCCTGGCGCCGGCCGCGGCGCTGATCCTGGCCGGCATGCTGGGCATCCTGCGCTTCGGCGCCGCCCTCGACGCGCTCTCGCTCGGCGAGGCGGACGCCCACAATCTCGGGTTCGAGCCGGAGAAGCTGAAGCGCTGGCTGATCGTCTGTTGCGCGCTTGCCACCGGCGCCGCCGTGTCGCTAACCGGGGTCATCGGGTTTGTCGGTCTGGTGACGCCCCATGTTGTCCGCATGATGATCGGCCCAGGGCATCGGGCGCTGCTGCCGACCTCGCTGCTGCTCGGCGGCGCGTTGATGCTGGCGGCGGATATCCTCTCCCGCACCGTCGCCGCGCCTGCCGAATTGCCGATCGGCATCGTGACGGCCGCCATCGGCGGCCCATTCTTCCTTTGGCTGCTGGTGCGCGGCCGCGGCCAGGGAGGCTGGTGAGCGATGCTGGTCGGCACGAGCATCAGCGTCAGGCGAGGCGGCCGTCGCACCCTGGATCGGGCCAGCATCCAGGTCGTCCCCGGCAAGGTCACGGCGATCGTCGGGCCGAACGGGGCCGGCAAGTCGACGCTGCTGCAGGCGCTGACCGGGCGGGTTCGCCTGGAAACCGGCAGCGTCGCCCTGGACGGCGCGCCGCTCGCGTCGCTGGCGCGGCCCGATATCGCCCGCCGGGTGAGCATTCTGCAGCAGCATTACCAGAGCGTCTTCGCCTTTCGGGCGTTCGAGATTGTCGCCATGGGCCGGGCGCCCCATGAAGGCCATGAAAGCAAGGCGGCGGCCGCCGGATATGTCGAGCAGGCGATGGCGGAAGCTGGCGTGCTCGACCTGGCGGACCGGCCGTCCAATCAACTGTCGGGCGGGGAACGGCAGCGGGTGTTTCTGGCCCGCGCGCTGGCGCAGATCCTGCCGCTGCACGCGGGCGTGCCCAGGTATCTCCTGCTTGACGAGCCGACGTCGAGCCTCGACCTCAGGCATCAACGCTCGACGCTTGGGTTCGCGCGGCAGATCGCGGCGGGCGGAGTCGGCGTGCTCACTGTTCTGCATGACCTGAACCTGACGGCGCGCTTCGCGGACGAAGCCCTGGTGCTGCAGGACGGCGCCCTCGTCGCTGCCGGTCCGCCAGCGTCGATCTTTACCGAACAGACGATCCGTCAGGTCTATGGACCGGGCCTGACGGTCTTCCCGGACCCGCAATCGGGCGCGCCCGTGGTCCTGCCCGAGGCCATCGAAGCCGCCGAGATCGTGACACGATAATGCCCAAGGAGCCGAGAATTTCCCCGTCATCAAAGCAGGCGCGCCCGGCCCAAAGCCAGCCCGCCGCTTCCCAGGACCAGACCCCCCGGACGACGACAAACGCCCTGATGCACGGGGGCAAGCGCCTCGTCATCCAGCATAACGAGGAAGACTACATCCTGCAGATCACCCGCGCCGGCCGGCTTATCCTAACGAAATAGCGTCAGTCCGTAGAAGACGATCGCGGCGAGGATGGCGGCGGCAGGCACGGTCACGACCCAGGCGACGACGATGGTCAGGAAATGCGAGCGCCGCACCAGCTTGCGGCGGCGCAATTCTTCCGGCGCAATCCTATCGCCCGGCGCGTCGGTCGCTTGACCGCCGACCATCTGCCGGCGCCGCTTGCTGTGCCGGGTAAAATATTCCCGGAAGAACCCGACGCCAAAGACCGCGCCGACCGCGATATGGGTCGAACTCACCGGCAATCCGAGCCAGGAGGCGATGATGACCGTGACGGCGGCGGAAAGCGCGACGCAATAGGCGCGCATCGGATTCATCTTCGTAATCTGGTCGCCGACCATCCGGATCAGTTTCGGCCCGTAAAGAAACAAGCCGAGACTGATGCCGAGCGCGCCGATCACCATGACCCAGCCGGGCACGACTGCCTCGGCGGCGATGCCGCCATGGGCGGCGCTGTCGAGAATCGCCGCGAGCGGGCCGATGGCGTTCGCGACGTCATTGGCGCCGTGGGCGAAGGACAGGAGCGCCGCCGAGCAGATCAACGGAATTCGGAACAACTGTCGGAGCGAGCGGTTCCGGTTCTCCATGCCGATCGACTGCCGCCGGATCAGCGGCGCGGAGATGCCCCACGCCAACACGAAGGCCGCGACGCCGATCCCGGCGACGGCAAGCGGCGGCGCCTGCCAGAGTTGCCGCAGGCCCTTCAGCGTCAGGTAGGCGGCGAACGCGCCCGCCATGACGGCGATCAACAGTGGGATCCAGCGCCGGGCGGCGGCGATCTTGTCCTCCCGGTAGATCAGGTTGATCTTGATGAACGCCAGAAATCCCGCCGCGATGACGCCGCCCATCAAGGGGGAGATCACCCAGCTTGCGGCGATCGCGCCCATCATCTCCCAGTTCACTAGGCTGAAGCCGACAGCCGCGACGCCGGCGCCCAGAACACCGCCGACGACCGCATGGGTCGTGGAGACCGGCGCGCCCAGCACCGTCGCCAGATTGACCCAGACGGCTGATGCGATCAGCGCCGCCATCATCGCCCAGATGAAGGTCTGGCTGTCCTGAACCTGCGCCGGGTCGATAATGCCCTTGGAGATCGTCGAGACCACGTCGCCGCCGGCGATCAGGGCGCCCGCGCTTTCGAAGATGGCGGCGATGGCGATCGCCGTCATCAAGCTCATCGCCCGGCTGCCGACCGCGGGGCCGACATTGTTCGCGACATCGTTGGCGCCGATGTTCAAGGCCATGTAGCCGCCGAGCACCGCCGCGAAGATCACCAGCGCCGCGCTTTCCGCGACGCCCACATAGAGCGCCGCCAGGACCGCCGAGGCCCCGAGGAACAGCAGCGCCAGGCCGTGCGCGACCAGGCCATGGGCGACATGCCGCGTCGCCGCCTCGACGTGAACGATCTTCTCGAGGTCCTTGTCGAGCGAGGACTTCATCAGGGTCATGAACGCATCTCTCGGATTGGAAGCAGGAGCCGGGCGCGCCCAGAGGCGCGCGCCAGCCAGGGTGTCATTGATCTAGAAGCGCGGCGGACCGAGGCGAGCCGGCGCCGCGGCAAGTTCGGTCAGCAAGCGGGCGAGCGGACGGTCGGCTGCGATGTCGGCGGCTTCCGCAATCGGCAGCCAGCGGATCGACCGCTGGCCGCGTTCCTTCCAGTCGAGCAATTGGAATGTCGCGTTCAAGGGGAAGACCAGCACCTCGCACGGCGCCGGATAGCCCCGATCGGTCAATTTTTCATAAGCGTAGGCGCCAACCGCATCGTCGCCGAGCGCGCCGAGGACGCCAGCTTCCTCCTCGGCTTCCTTGGCCGCTGCTTCGGCGAGCGACAGGCCGTTGACCGGCCAGCCCTTGGGAATGATCCAGCGCTTGCGCCGGCGGGAGGTCACGAGCATCACCTCCAGCCCATCCTTGGTAAGGATATAGGGGAGGGCGCCGGTCTGGCGCAGGACGCGGCTGCGCCTGAAAAGCCCAAACAGGTTCATGATTCGGCGCTCCGCAGGCGTGCGGCCGCCCCCGGCCCGGCGGCTGCCGTCCTGAGCGCTGCGGCGACACTGTCTAACGCCATGGCCGAATCTCCTTTCCGCCAACAATAGAGCATGACGCGTCCAAGCGGATGTGCGGTCTACGCTCTATGTGATGAATGGCGATCAATTTATCCACCTTTTGGCGTTTGCGCCAAAAGCCGGGCCGATCCCGAGCAAGGCAGTCCCGGCGGAATTGCCAATGGGCAGAAGGCGGCTTGCCAAGCGGACGGCTCGCGCCCGGAAACGCGGCGCGCTTGGGGGAGTGGCGCGAATGGCTGCGCTGAATAGAATGGTCGCCGACGCTTGGCTTTCCGGCGTCCGCAACCGCGATCACGCCTGAGGAGTTCCCGCCAGCATGTCCCAATCCGTCGCCCGTCTTCTTGTCGAGAGCCTGGAAGCTCATGATGTCGATCAGGTCTACTGCGTTCCGGGGGAGAGCTATATCGGCCTGACCAGCGCCATGGTCGAGCGCAATTCCATCCGCGTCATCGTATGCCGGCACGAGGCCGGCGCTGGCTTCATGGCCGCGGCGGACGGGCGACTGCGGAACCGGGCCGGCGTCGCCATGGTGTCGCGCGGGCCGGGGCTGTCGAATGGCATCGTGGCGCTCCACACCGCCTATCACGACGCGACGCCCCTGGTCATGCTGATCGGTCAGGTCGAGCGCAAGGACTTCGGCCGGATGGCGCTCCAGGAGCAGAACTATTCCGTGCTGCTCGGCGACATCACGAAGCAGGTGATCGAGGTGAACGAGCCGGATATGGCGTCCGAAGCCATCGCCCGGGCCTTCCATCTGGCCGAAAGCGGCACGCCCGGCCCGGTCGCAGTGATCCTGCCGGAGGATATTTTCGACGACCAGACCGACGCGCCGGTCGATCGCCCCCGCCCGGCGGTCGCCGCCGGCCCGCGCGCGGCCGATCTCGAGCAGCTCATCGACATGATCGACCGGGCGGAGCGGCCGCTGGTGCTGGTCGGCGGCGCCCTCATGGCGGACGCCGTCGCCGATCCCGCCGTCTTCAAGGACCTGAATACATTCGCTGAAACCTGGACCTTGCCGATCAGCCCGACCCATCGCCGGCCGCAGCTTTTCGACGCCCGACACCCGAATTATGGCGGCTACATGGGCATCCGCGTACCGCCCGCGCTGATCGACGAGATGAAGCGCGCCGATCTGATGATCGCGCTCGGCGAACGCATGACCGATACGGTCAGCCAGTCCTACAGCTTCCCGACCGCGCCGCAGCCGCAATTGCCGCTGGCGCATATCTGGCCCGACCCGAACGAGATCGGCCGGGTCTTCCGCCCCGACCTTGGCATTCCCTGCAGCCCCCATGAGCTGATCAAGGCGCTGCTGAAGCGCGGCGCGCCGGAGAATGCGAAGCGCCGGGCGGACTGGGTCGCGGGCTTGAATGCCATCCATACGAAACTGCTGGCGAAGGAGTGGCGCCCGACGACCGATGGCGTGAACTTCGCCGCCATCGTCTGCGAGATCGACAAGCATCTGGAGGACGACGCCACGGTGACGTCCGACGCCGGCAATTTTGGCAGCTTCCTGCACCGCTATATCGGCTTCCGCCAGGGCCAGGTGTTTCTGTCGTCGGTCGTCGGCGCCATGGGCTCCGGCATGCCGATGGCGGTCGCGGCCGCGATGCGGCGGCCGGGAACCCAGGTCGTCGCCTTCATGGGCGACGGCGGCGCGCTGATGATGGGCAACGAAATCGCGACCGCCATGCAATATGGCGTCGCTCCGATCGTCATCATTTCCGATAACGCGATGTACGGCACGATCGGCATGCATTCCTATGTGCGCTATCCCGACCGGCCGTTCATGGACGGCACGCGCCTGACCAACCCCGATTTCGCGGCCTGGGCGGAAAGCTTCGGCGCGGTCGGCATCACGATCGCGGACGAAGCGGACGTCGCCGACGGGATCGCCCGGGCCTTCGCGGTCAAGACGAAGCCTGTCGTCGTCCACTGCAAGACTTCGGCCCAACAGATGAGCGCATGGCGGCGCTACGAACCGAGCGCGACCCTGCCCTGATCGCCGGCCAAGAAAGGACCCTTGCCATGGCCGATAACGCCGAATGGCTGAAGCTCTACGCGGAGCCGACGCTGGAGCCCGATCTGCCGATCGTCGACCCGCACCATCATCTCTGGGACGGGCATCTCGGCGGCTATGTCTCGCCGCGCTATCTGATGCACGAAATCGCGGCCGATGTTTCCAGCGGCCACAATATCGTCGCGACCGTGTTCGTCGAATGCGGGGCGATGTTCAAGGCCGACGGGCCGGAGCATCTGAAATGCGTCGGCGAGACGGAATTCGTGAACGGCATCGCCGCCATGAGCGCGTCCGGCCGCTACGGACCGACGCGGATCGCGGCCGGCATCGTCGGCACGGCGCCCTTGCTGATGGGCGAGAAGCTCGCGGCTGAAACCCTTGACGCGCAAATGGAAGCCGGCCTTGGGCGCTTCCGCGGCATCCGGTGCGGCGCGACCCACGACCCGAGCCCGGTCGTCCCCGCCGGCCGCACCAAGCCGCCGCCGGGGATGTATGGCGACGCCACGTTCCGCGCCGGCTTCAAGCATCTGGCGCCCCGGCAATTATCGTTCGAGGCCTGGTGCTATCACCCGCAGATCCCCGGCCTGACCGACCTCGCGACGGCGTTCCCCGACGTCACGTTCATCCTCGATCATTTCGGCGGTCCCATCGGCGTCGGCCCCTATGCCGGCAAGGAGGATGAGGTCTTTGCGGCCTGGCGGACGGCGGTCGCCGATCTTGCCCGGCGGCCGAATGTCATGGCGAAGCTTGGCGGCCTTGTGATGGAGGTGAACGGCTTCGGCTGGCAGGATCGTCCCAAACCGCCGACGAGCCAGGAACTGATGGAGCGGACCCGGCGCTATTACGAGACGACGATCCAGCTCTTCGGCGTCGAGCGTTGCATGTTCGAAAGCAATTTCCCGGTCGACAAGCTGGCGGGCAGCTACAATACCCTCTGGAATTCCTTCAAGCGCCTGACCGCCGGCTATTCGGCGGCGGAGAAGGCCGCGCTCTTCCACGATACGGCGGCGCGGGTCTATCGGCTGACCTGAAGCCTTGCATGGCTCAAGCCGCTTTCCGGGCATGCATCAGCTTCGTCATGCCAGGAATGAGCGGCTGGGTCGAGACGTCAGTGAAGCCGACGCCTTCCATCAGGCCCGCGAGCCAGGTCGGCGTCAGCGACTTGGCGGCGGGCGTGAACGCCAGGTGCTGCAATTGCCAGAGCGCTGCAAGCGTCGGGCCGGAGCGGTCGTCGTCGACGATGAAGTCATGCACCAGGAAATGGCCGCCGGGGTTCAAGCTTGCGAACGCGCGGCGGGTCAGGTCGGGGATGGCAGTGCCGGGCACGCCGTTGAAGAGGTAGGACATCAGCACAATGTCCTGGCCGCCGGGCCAATCGTCCTCCAGGGCATTGCCGTCAAGGAAGGCGATGCGGTCGGACATATCGGCCTTGGCCACATAGTCCCGGCCGAGCGCGGCGACATTGGGGAAATCGAGCACGGTCGCCGTGAGGCCCGGATTGGCCTCGCAGAGCCGGATGGCGAAGGCCCCGGTGCCGCCGCCGACGTCCATCATGGTCTTGGCGCCGTTGAAGTCGATCAGGCGCGCGACCGAGCGGCCCGGCCCAAGCGAGCCGGCATGCTGGCTTTCGCTGTAGAGGCGGGCTTCCTCGGCGTCGGAAAACCATTCGGCGTAGGATTCGATGATCGGCCGTTCGCTTGCTTCCCCCGTCACGACGGCTTCCAGGCCGGTCATGATCGGGAACATCTGCCGGTCGATCTGCAGGCGCAGATAGTCGCCGAAATCATATTTTGCGCCCTCCACCAGAAAGGCCTCGGCGCCGGGCGAGTTCGCGTAGAGTTCGCCTTCGCTGGTCACGAGGCCAAGCGCGGTCAGGGCGGTCAGCAGCGTCTGGATCCGGTTCTCCAGCGCGCCCGCTTCTTTCGCCAGTTCGGCGGCTGTCTTCGGCCCGTCCGAGAGCTTTGTGAAGATGCCGACATGTAAAGCGGCAAACAAAGCCTTGGAGGCCATGAAACCGAAGGCGATCTGGCTGATCTCTTCGGCTTCCTTGATGATTTTCACGACAGATAATCCTTGCACAGCGAAAAATCGATCAGAGCGCACAAAACAGAAATGCCCGCGCCACGGCCAGGGGCGCCTGGCGGGCATTATCGTCTAGGATGCGCTGATCATGCTTGGATCTGGATTGTAGCAGCTTGCTTCGCAAAACTTAAGCGCCCGGCGCAAAACTATTGCGAAGGCCTCGCCTGGCCCTATGCCTTGAAGGCGAACATGGGGCTGGACCAGGCCTGGAAGCCGTCTTCGGTGAAGACGCACACCCAGAGCTGGTTGTCGCCCTCGGGCTTCAGGGGAACCTGCACTTCCGCCGTGAAGGCGCGACACGCGTTGACTTCGGGCAGGCGGAAGATGCGCAGCTTCCGCTCCAGGCCGCCGGCGTCAAGCGCCACGTCGTCCATGCCGATATCGCCGGAGCGGACGGTCAGGGCGCCGTGGTTCGTCTGGATTTCAACCTGCCCGTCCGGGTCCTCGTCGAGCCAGACATCGAAGCCGCCGAAATTGCCGGTCGTCATCGCGTCGAAGGTGACGGCGTCGGCGCTATGGACTTCCAGCCGCCGCTCCAGGTTCCAGGCGTTGACCTTGGCCATGCGCTTGATGACGGAGCCGCCGAACCGCGCGCGCCCGCGCCATTCCGATTGGCGTCCGCGCCCCCGGTACTCCGCCCCGCTCCAGATCACGCGAAGGCGGGCGCCAAGATCATCTTCGGAAAAGCCGCGGAGCGTGTGGACGACATCCAGCCCGTTCCGCACCTCGATCCGCTCGATCGGCGCCTGGGTGATCGCCTCGATCCGGATCGAGGCGACGTCGGCCGTAACGGCGGCGATATCGCCCATCATGATGCGCTCGGCCGGCGCTGCCTTGGCGTCATCGAAGGCGTTCGGGTCGCGGTCATACAGCATGGCGCCGCCCTCGAAGGCGGCGGTGACGTCAAGATGCAGGCGCGTCCCCGTCGTGCCGTAGTGATGGCGTTTGCGCAGGCAATCGAAGATGCCGTCGCGCGTCAGTTCATCGGTCAGGAAGCAGGTCAGGCCGCCATAGGCGCCGAACGTCGCGGCGCCTGGGTAGCTCGCGCCCGGCCGGCCCTTGTGGCCGTCGCTGTTGGCGACAAGGCCGGAGCGGTGGCCAAGCTTGAAGCCGTCGGTCAACAGCCATTCGAACGTGCCCCAGGCCGAATGCACCTCCATCGCGGTCTCGAGCTTCGGGTCATGGGCATAGGCGATATCCGCGTAGCGCCCGCCGACATGGGCATAGATGCAGACATCCTCGTCCTTCAGGGCCTCGAACAGCTTGTTGGCGTCGGGCGCGTCGGTGTCGATATCGGACCGGTCGGTCAGCAGCGCATGGCTGGATCGCCGGATCGGCCGGCCTTCCGTCCGGAAGTAGACGTTCCGGTCGCCGCCGACGCCGGTATTGCCGGACCATTCATAGCCCGGCAGCACGCAGAAGCGGCCCGGCTCATGGAATTCGGCCGCGAGCTCCTGCAAATAGGCCCAGAAGGCGTTGTTGATCTGGAAATCGTTCGCCTGATGGCTCGTGGCGTCGAGAAAGGATTTGTTGCGGGCGAAATCGAAATAATGCCGCGCGGTCGTGACGCCGATCGATTCGCCGCTCTGGCCGTGCATGTCGCCCCAATAGCCGCTGACCGCGCCCTGGCGCACGACCATGGGATGGGATTCCGCCAGCAGCGCCCCGGTCTCCCGGTCGAGCGCCTTGATCCGAAGCACGCCTTCCTCGGCGACCGAAAGGCCCTCGAATGTGTGGGAGCGCTGGCCTTTGGCGTAGTCGAAGGTCGCGGGCAGGCCGTCGACCGGCAAGGTGGTCTCGAAGCGGATGGCGGCCTCGGCGCTCTCGGTCGGGTTGCCCCACTTGTCCTCGGCCTTGATGCCGAAGATGAACGTCTCCCCCGGCCGGCGAAGGCTGGAGAGCACGGCGCGCCAATGGGTCGGCGGGCCGGGACGGACTTCGATGGCGGGCGTTCCGGGCACGGGCGTGAAATGGCCGGTCGCGACCACGTCGGCGAACACCTTGAATTCGAAGGCCGGGTCGATGAACGTCGGCATCGCCATGCCCGGCGAGCCCTTGGCTGTGTCGCCGAAGACGATCTCGATGGTGTCGCCCTCCCGCATGTAGCCGCCGCCGACGGCGATGGTGAGCGCCTTGAAGCGCGGGCGGTTGTGGGCGCGGGCATCGTAGCTGAGCGCCAGTCGGCAGCCGTTGCTGGCCTTGGCGGTGGTGTAGCCGGGGCCGGTCGGGTCGGTCATCTGGAGGCGCCCGAAGTCCGACATGGAGCGGAACGCCACCCGAATGGCGCCGGTATCGTCAAGGCCATAGCGGCCGACGGTGTAGATCAGGCGGTAGGTCTGATAGCTCCGGGCTTCGACGGCCGTCTTCGGCCCGATCAGCGTGACATGCCCATAGAGCGTCGGGTCGCCCGCGGGCTGGACGGTGGAACCGGCTTCGCCGACCAACAGGCTATCGATGAGATTGTCACGGGGATCGGGCATCGGCTCTGGCATTCCTGTCGCTGCGGCATGGTGAACTGGCGATAGGGTCCGACGTCAGCACGTTGAGCGCAAGCAGGAAATCGCCGAATGGGGGACGATGCAGGAGCGGGTCGCGGCGCTATAGCCAGCCGCCCAGCTCGCGCTTCGCCAGATCGGTCAGGAACGCGATCTGCCCGTCGCTGTCGTTGAGGCAGGGGACATAGCTGAAATTTTCGCCGCCGGCTTCGTGGAATTCCTCGGCGAGGCCGATCGCGAGTTCTTCCAGGGTTTCGACGCAGTCCGCGACAAAGCCCGGCGATATCATCGCGACCGACTTCGCGCCTTTCGCCGGCAGCGCTCGGATGGTTTCGTCGGCATAGGGCTGAAGCCATTCCTTCGGCCCGAAGCGGGACTGAAAGGCCATCGTCAGCTTGTCTTCGGGCCAGCCCAGGCGTTCGCGGAGAAGGCGGGCGGTCTTGGCGCAATGGCAGTGATAGGGATCGCCTTTCTCGAAATATTCCTTCGGCAGGCCGTGGAACGAGGCGATCAGCACGTCCGGGACATGGTCGAGGCTGGCATAGTGCGCTTCGACCGACCGGGCCAGGAGGTCGATGTGGCCAGGGTCGTCGAACCAGGGCGGCGCCGTTCGGACCGCCGGTTGCCAGCGCTCCCGCATCAACTGGCGAAAAGCCTGGTCGCAGGCGGTCGCGGTCGTCGCGGCGCTATATTGCGGGTAGAGCGGGATCAGGAGCAGCTTGTCGCATCCAGCCGCGATCATCCTGGCGACGGCCGGGCCGGTCGCGGGCTCGCCGTAGCGCATGGCGTAGTCGACCATGACGCTCGGGTGTTCGGCCGTCAGGGCCGCGGCGACTTTCTCCGTCATTTTCCGCGTATAGGTTCGAAGCGGCGACTCGTTCGTCTCCTCGTTCCAGATCTTCCGATAGGCCTTGCCGGATTTGCTCGGTCGGAATGTCAGGATCGGTCCTTGCAGGATCGGCTGCCACAGGAGCTTGGGCAGTTCGATGATGCGGCGGTCGGAGAGGAATTCCGAGAGATAGCGCCGCATCGACCAGTAATCCGTCGCTGTCGGCGTGCCGAGGTTCAGCAGCAGCACGCCGATTTTGGGACCGGGCAAGGGCGGATGATCGGCGGGCAGGGCATGGGCGGCGGACAAATAAGCTCTCCGGAACAGCGGTTTCAGACACCGCCCAGAGATATCGCAGCCCGCCCCAGAGTCTATAGCAAGCAGCTACATCGCCTTCTGCGCGGTGAAGATCGAGGCGTAGCCCGCTTTCGACCAGTCGGGCGGCACCGGGCAGGGCCGGGGATCGAGATGGGCGATCTTCGCGGGCGCCCCCCGGACGATCTCGCCGGTCTTCGAAGTCGGCGTCGGCGCGGGCATCCAGGGGAAAGCGTCGGCGGAGCTGTAGACATACAGCAGCAGCGGGCGCGCCCGGTCCGTCAGATTGGCGAGCGAGCCATGCACCGTCCGGCAATTGATCGCGATCACGGTTCCGGCCGGGCCGGTCAGATCGACGGCGGAGCGGACATCCGCGGCTTCGGCGTCGGCGTCCGAGATATGGCCGGTCCATGCGTCGTCGGGGCCGAAGTGGGAATAGATCGGGCCGTTGTGGCTGTTGGGCACGCAGGCGAGCGGCCCTTCGGCCGCCGTCACGTCATCCAGATAGATCCCAAGCGTGACGGGGCTGTAATTGGTGTGCGGCCATGCCGGAATATCCTGATGCCACTTCACCAGTTCGCCCGTGCCCGGCCACTTGTAGTTCAGCTTGGCGCTATGAAACTTGACGTCAGGCCCGACCAGATCGGCGGCGATGCCGGTCATGAAGGGCGCAGTCGCGACCTCCCAGAACAGCGGGTCCAGGTCGACAGGCCGCCTGAGACGGCGGACATGAGGCTGCTCGGCGGAATGGCGCGGGCCAAGGTCGAAGGCCTCATTCGAGGCGGCGACGCTGCGGCTTTGTTCCAGAAATTCGGCCGACTTGGCGCGAATGCGGTCGAGCATGTCCGGCGGCGTCACGCCTTCGACAGTCGCGAAGCCTTCGGTGAAATACCGGACCCTGTCGGCATCGGACATGACGATCGGCTGTTCGGCCAGAATATCCTCAGGTCGCATCGGCAAGCCCTCCTGTCGGCGGTCGCCACGTTCTAGGCTGGCGGCGCCTTGCGCTTCAAGAATTCGACGACGGAGCCGGCGAAGATATCGTTCCGGTCGCCGGCCACCATATGCGCCGCATCCTTGACGCTGACATATTCGGCGTGCGGGCATTGCTGCAGGAAGGATTGGGCGCCCTCCTCGCTCAACACGTCCGACAAGCCGCCGCGCACCAGCAGCGTCGGCAGTTTCAGATTGTCCGCCGCCGCGGCCAGTTGCTCCCGGTAAGTGCGGATGCCATGGGCGTTCGAGCGGGCCTGGCGCCGCGCCGGATCCCAATGCCAGACATATTTGCCGTTGGGCGCGAGGCGGACATTCTTCGCCAGTCCGTCCAGGTGGCGCGGGCGCTTGCGGTGCGGCTGATAGGCGGCGATGGCTTCGGCGACTTCCTCCAGGCTGTCGAAGCCCTCGGGCTTCTGGTTCATGAAGGCCTGGATCTTGGCCACGCCTTCCGGCTCGATCTTCGGCGCCATATCGACCAGCACCAGGGCCGCCGCGTCGACATGGCCCTCGCCGACCGCCAGCAGGCTGGCTCCGCCGCCCATGGATGCGCCGACCAGCGCCGGCTTCGGCCCGCCTTCCGCCTGGATGATCGCCTTCAGATCCTCGACCATACGATCGCCGGTATACAAGTCCGGGTCGGCCGCCCAATCGGAATCGCCATGGCCGCGCGCGTCGAACGCGATGGCGCGGTAGCCCGCATCGGCCAGGGTTTCGCCGGCGCCCTTCCAGGCGTGGCGCGTCTGCCCGCCGCCGTGCAGCAGCAGCACAAGCCGTCCGCCCGGCTGCCCCCAGACATCGCCGGCGATCCTGAGGCCGTCGGCCCCATCCCAATAGTGCGACGGCTCGGGCGCGCCCGGCAGTCTTTGTCCTGCGCTCATGGTCACTCAATCAGCTTTGCGTAAGGGAGAATTCCGTGCCGGCGATGGTCACACTTCCGGGCGTCACCGACAAGCGCCGGACCGCCGCGGCTTCGAGGATCGCCGCCGGGTCGGCGGCCGCGACCGTGACGCCGATCAGGCCTTCGCCTCGATCGTCCGTGGGCGCCAGGAAATCGATGAAGCCATTGTCGAGCGTGATCCGCCATGCGGCCCCGGCTTCGCCGACCGGGCGCTCCAGGATCGCGCCCCAGCGCTCGGCGAGGGCTTGCGGGTGGGGGGACTGCAAGGTGCAGCCGACCATGGCGACAGTGCGGTCGGTCAGGATGGCGCTTTCCCAGTCGTCCCCCGCCGGATGCCATGGACCGTCGACGGCGTCGCCGGCCTGCCGGTCGACTTCCAGCATGCAGCCGCCTGTGTCGCGCGGGTGCAGTTGCGTGCCGAGGAAGTCGCCATAGTCCATGTCGTTGGCGACGCGGACGCCAAGCCGGGCATAGTGTTCGCGGCGGCGTTCGCCGTCGTCGCATTGCAGGATGACGATATAGCCGCCGTCGCCGCCGCGGCGCTCCAGATAGCGGCCGGCGGCGGTGCCGGGCTGGACCGGCGCCACGACTTCCAGGAAGTTGCGGCCGATGGGCATCAGCGCGTTTTCCAGCCCATATTTCGCGACCGCCGGATCGTGAAAGCATTCCTCGATCCCAAGCACGGCTTTCAGGTCGTCGACCGCCGTGCGCAATTCGTCCGCGACGAGGCAGATCTGGCGTAAGCGCAGCATGGTTTCTAGCGCCCCTTGAATGCCGGTTGGCGTTTTTCGACAAAAGCCTTGGCCGCTTCCAGGTGATCCTCGGTCATGCCGCAGCGCGCATGGTGCATGGCTTCGAGATCGAGCGACGCCGCGAGGCCGCCGGTTTCGGCGGCGTTCAGATTCCGCTTGATATAGGCGAGGGCGACGCGGGGACCGTTGGCGAGCTTGGCGGCGAAAGCCTGGGTTTCCGCGGCGAGGCTTTCGGCTGAAATCACTCGGTTGACGATGCCAAGCTGCAGCGCTTCCTCCGCTTCGACGGCGGGCGAGGCCATGTAAAGCTCCTTGGCCTTGGCGGGGCCGACCAGCCGCGTCAGAAACCAGGTCCCGCCAAAATCGCCCGAAAGGCCGACGCGCGCGAAGGCGGTGACGATGCGCGTCGTCGGGTCGCCGAACCGCATGTCGCATGCCAGCGCCAGCGACATGCCGGCGCCCGCGACCGGCCCGCGGACCATGGCGATGGTCGGCTTCGGGATATCGTGCAGCAAGCGCGAGACTTCCATCCGCCGCCGGAGCGCGTCGAGCCGGCCTTCCATCGTCGGCGCCCGCTCGGAGCCCGTGGACATGCTCTTGACGTCGCCGCCGGAGCAGAAGGCGCGGCCGGCGCCGGTCAGGACGATGGCGCCGACGCCGTCGTCCTCGGCCGCGCGCGCGACCTGGTCGTAGAGCGTGCCGAGCATCGCCGATGTGACGGCGTTCAAGCTCTCCGGACGGTTCAGGGTGATGGTCAGAACGCGGTCCCGCACGCTGCCGAGGAGGGTTCCTTCGGCGGCGCTCCAGTCGGTGCTCATCAGTTTCAACTCTCCACGGATTGGTCGCTCGGTCGAAGGGTAGCTCTTCAGGCGACATTCGGCCAATAGTGGGCGACCAATGCAAGCCATTCGCCCGATCATCCTCACCTTATCGCGCCGCTGGGCGGCGCTGCCCGGCAATTTCAGGGGAATTGTCTGGGCGCTTCTGGCCGCCCTGGCGTTCAGTTGCATGCAGGTCGCGATCAAGGAAGCCGGCCGCAGCTTGCCGGTCTGGGAAATCCTGACGCTGCGGTCGCTGATCGCGCTCCTGTTCATCATGCCGGTCGTCTATCGCGCCGGCCTCACGAGCCTTAGAACCGCACGGCCGAGGATGCATATCTTCCGGTCCTGCCTTGGCTTCGCCGGCATCTCGACCCTGGTGCTGTCGCTCAAGCATCTCGACCTTGCGATCGTCGCGACCCTGGGCTTCGCCAACACGCTGTTCGTCATCCTGTTCGCCTGGGCGTTCCTCGGCGAGAAGATCCTGAAGGATCGCACGCTCGCGACCGCCGCCGGGTTTGTCGGCGTGCTGATCTGCATTCGGCCGGGGCCGGAGGGCGTCGATATCTGGGCGCTGGTCATGCTGGCCTCGGCGCTGTTTGCGGCCGGCGTCCACACCACCGTGAAAAGCCTGACCCGAACCGAGCGGCCGACGACCATCCTGTTCTGGGCCTATGTCGGCATCCTGACGCTCTCCGCCATCCCGGCTGCGCTGACCTGGGTCGAGCCGACGGGGCGGGACCTCTTGATGGTGGCCGGCATGGCGGCCTGCACGACGCTTGGCCAGACCTGCATGGTGATGTCGCTGCGGGCGGGCGAGGCCGTGGCCGTGGCGCCCTTCAGCTACACGCGCATTCTCTATGCCACGCTGTTCGGCTTTCTGCTGTTCGGGGAAGTCCCGGCCTGGTCGACCTTCGCCGGCGCCGCCGTTATTGTCGCTGCGACGCTCTATCTGGCGCTTCGGGAACGGCGGCGGCCGTTGCGGAAAGCGCCCCCGGCTGGCTAACCTTGGCGGCCGCGCCGAAGGAGGATGCTTGTCCCATGTCTGCCGATGTCGACCGCCTGCGTGACCTGATCGCCGAAGCCAGGCGCATCGTTATCTTCACTGGCGCCGGCGTTTCGACCGAGTCGGGCATTCCCGATTTCCGCTCGCCCGGCGGCATCTGGACGCGCTTCAAGCCGATCTATTTCGACGACTTCATGTCCAGCCGCGAAGCCAGGCGCGAAACCTGGCGGCGCAAGCTGGAGACGGACAAGACCATCAGCGTCGCCGCGCCCAATCGCGGCCACAAGGCCATCGCAGCGCTCGTCAGCCGCGGCAAGGCCAGCGCCATCATCACCCAGAACATCGACGGGCTGCATCAGGCCTCGGGCGTGCCGGACGACAAGGTGATCGAGCTGCACGGCAATTCCACCTACGCGTCCTGCCTGGACTGCGGCGAGCGCCATGAGCTTGCCGAGATCATTCCGCCCTTCGCGGAAGCCGAACGGCTGCCCGAATGCAAGGCCTGCGGCAGCGAATATGTGAAGACAGCGACCATTTCCTTCGGCCAGCAGATGCCGGAAACGCCCATGCGGCGCGCCCAGGAGGAAACCCTGGCGGCGGACCTGTTCATCGCCATCGGCTCGTCGCTGGTGGTCTATCCCGCGGCCGGCTTTCCGGTCATGGCGAAGCAGAACGGCGCCAGGCTCGCGATCCTGAACCGGGAGGCTACCGACCTCGACCGTTATGCCGACCTTGTCCTGAACGCGGAGATCGGGCCGAGCCTCGGCGCCGCGGTCGGATTGAATTGAGCGCCGGCGCCGTTTGGCGGTAGGCTGGCGGAACCCTGATCCAGAAAGAAGCTCGCCGCCATGTCCGATCCCGCCTTCAAATCCCTCGCCGACGTCATCGCGCATCGTTATGGGAAGGGGACCGTCGGCGGCGGCAAGTCCGGCAAGGACATGCCCGCGGACGATGTGCTGGCGGGCATCCTCAACCGCCGCACGCACCGGCGCTACACGGATGAGCCGGTGCCGGACGATCTGCTGGACGTGCTGTTCGCGGCCGCGTTCTCCGCGAGCGCCAAGTCCGACCTGCAACAGGGCAGCGTCGTGGTCGTCAAGGATGCGGCCAAGCGCAAGGCGCTCGCCGACCTGATCCCCTCCATGCCCTGGATTGGCAAGGCGCCTGTCTTCATGGTGTGGATCGGCGATTCGCGCCGGATCCGACGGATCTGCGAACTGCGCGGCAAGCCGTTCGCCAACGATCACCTGGACGCCTTCCTGAACGCCGCCGTCGACGCCGCGCTCGCGATGCAGACCTTCACGCTCGCGGCGGAGGCGAAGGGCCTTGGCTGCTGCCCGATCAGCGTCGTCCGCAATCACCTGGACGCGATCCGCGATATCCTGGAACTGCCGCTATACACCTTCCCCGTCGCCGGCCTTTGCCTTGGCTGGCCGGCCCAGACCGGCTTCATCTCCATGCGCCTGCCGCCCAAGGTGAACGTCCACACCGATCGCTATGACGACTGGGACCTGGCGGAAGAGCTTCAAGGCTATGACAAGCGCCGGGACGCGCGCTTCGCCATCCCGGCCGACAGCCACAAGATGACCGATGTCTACGGCCCGGCGCCGTTCTACGGCTGGTCGGAGGACAAGGCCCGTCAGGTTTCGACGCCGGAGCGGGACAAGCTTGGCCGCTTTGTCCGCGCCCAGGGCATCCGGACGGATTGAAGGCCGGATCATGACCTTCAAGGCGGGCCATTGGTTCGCCGCCCATACCGGCGGCTTCGGCCGCGCCTTCTCGAACCCGAACTATCGCATCTATCAGACCGGGAATGTCTTCTCGCTGATCGGCACCTGGGTGCAGCGGGTCGCAGTCGGTTGGTTGGCGTGGGAGTTGACCCATTCCCCCGCCTGGCTCGGCGCGATCGCGGCGGCGGAACTGGCGCCGTCGTTATTGTTCGGCCCGATCGGCGGCGCCGTCGCCGACCGCGTCAGCCGGCAGGCGCTCTTGCGCATAACCCAGTCCATGTTGTGCGTCGTCGCGGCCATCATGGCGGTCTGCACCCTGACGGACGTCATAACGCCATTGCTGCTGCTTGGGCTGAATGCGCTGGCGGGCGTCTTCGTATCGTTTGGCCAGCCCGCCAGACTCTCCATGGTCCGGGACCTTGTGCGGCCCGCCGATTTGTCGGCCGCCGTCGCGACCAACTCGGTTTTATTTAACACCGCGCGCTTCGTCGGCCCCGCCATCGCCGGTTTTGTTATCGCCCATGGCGGGGCCGGATGGGCGTTCGCCTTGAACGGCATCTCGTATCTGGCGTTCATCATCGCGCTCTACCGGCTGAACCTGCCGCCCCGCACGCCGCGCACGCGGGCGCCGGCCAGCTTGTTCGCCGACATGCGCGAAGGCATCGCTTATGCCGCCCGCCACCCTGGCGTCGGGCCGATCCTGCTGCTGCTGATCGCCAACGCGGTCACGGTCCGGTCTTATGTCGAACTGCTCCCGGGTTTTGCCGACGTGGTGTTTGGCAAAGGGGTTGACGGCCTTGCGGCCCTGACGGCCTCCATCGGCCTCGGCGCGATCGCGGCTGGCGTCTTTGTCGGCGGGCGGAATGGCTTTCGCGGCCTGACGCGGCTGGCGATCGACGGGGTTTTCCTGCTGGCGGCCGCGTCCATCCTGTTCGCCGCGACCGAAAATTTCTGGATCGGCATGGCGGGCGCCGCCTTGTCGGGCGCGGCCATGGTCGTCTCCGGCGTCGCAATGCAAAGCTTGATCCAAGGGGCGACCGATCCGGCGATCCTGTCCCGGGTGCTGTCGCTTTACGGACTTTCCTTCCGGGCCGGGCCGGCGGCGGGCGCGCTGATCATGGGCGTCGCTTCCGAATTCTACGGCCTGCAGGCGCCGGTCATCGCCGGCGCTCTGATCTGCCTCGTCGCATGGTTCTGGACGCGCCGACGCATGACCGAAATCGCCGCCGCGCTGGAAGATGGCGAGAGCGCGAAGAGCCAGACATAGTTCGGCGCTTGCCGGACTGCGCGGCTCAGCGCAGGGCGCTTTTCGATTTTCGCGACTAGTCCCGTCGCGATAGACGTATATAGTGCGCTGCAGCATTCATCATTTTGCGCCTGTCACGGCGCGCCCGTCAGAAGGAAAAAAACCGACAATGCGCATGCTTTCCGTTCCCGCCCTTGCGGCGTTCGTTCTTGCAACCGCCGCCACGCCGGCCTTCGCCCATACGGCGGGCGGGGATTTCGCATCCTTCGCATCCGGGATCATGCATCCGATTTTCGGTCTCGATCATCTGTTGGCGATGGTTGCTGTCGGCCTTTGGGCCTGCATGCTCGGCCGCCGGGCGCTCTGGATCGTTCCGGCCGCGTTCGTCGCGATGATGGCCGTCGGCTTCGGTCTGGCGTCGCTTCAGGTTTCGCTGCCGGTCGTCGAGCCGGTCATTCTGGCCTCGGTCGTCGTTCTGGGGCTCGCCGTCGCGTTCGCGGCCAAGCTCGATGTCCGGGCGGCGGCTGGCGTCGTCGGCCTGTTCGCGCTCTTCCACGGTCACGCCCACGGCGCCGAGCTTGGCGAAGCTGGAATGATGCAGTTTGCCGTCGGCTTCCTGGCAGCGACGGCGCTGTTGCACGGCGTCGGCGTCGGCCTCGGCCGCATTGTCGGCCAGGCGGCAGGCGTGCTGCCGCGCGCCCTTGGCGGCTTGACGGCTTTTGCCGGCCTCGCGCTCGCCTTTGCCTGATCGCCGCCTGATCGCCGCCTGAACGTAGCCTCATCAGGCGAGCATCGCGCTCGCCAAACTGAAACGCCCCGGCCGCGAAGCGGATTCGCTGCCGGGGCGTTTTGCTGTCATCGCGCCGGATTGGCGCGGCCGGACTTGCGGCTTCGGCTCAGTAGCCGAGCGCCAGGCCGTCCTTCCGGGGATCGGAGCCGCCGACAAGCGTGCCGCTCGCCTGATCGATCCAGATCGCCTGTCCGCCGCCATGGGGGCTTTGCAACCGCTGCAGGACGTGGCCGCGCTGGGCCAGGACCGCCGACGTCGCCGCGTCGATGCCGTTCTCGGTTTCGACAATGCCGTCATAGGCGAAGATCCGAGGCAGATCGAGGGCTTCCTGGGGGTTCAGGCCGAAGTCGAGCATTGACGAAAGCACGTAGCTCTGTCCGATCGGCTGGAAGTGGCCGCCCATGACGCCGAAGGGCATTACCGCCGCCCCGTCCTTGGCGAGCATGCCCGGGATGATCGTGTGCATCGGGCGCTTGTTCGGCGCGATCTGGTTCGGATGGCCTTCCTCCAGGACGAAGCCGAAGCCGCGGTTCTGCAAGACGACGCCGGATTTCGCCGCGACGATGCCGCTGCCGAAACCCTTGAACAGCGAATTGATGAAGGAGCAGGCATTGCCGTCCTCATCGACGACGGAGATGTAGACCGTGTCCGCATGGCGCGTCATGCCGGCGGGCGGCAGGTTTGTCGCCGCCTTTAACGGATCGATCCCGGCGGTCAACGCCTTGGCGTAGTCCTTCGAGAGCAGCGTCGCCAGCGGCACGTCGGAGAATTTCGGGTCGGCGATGAAGGCGTTCCGGTCCCGGTAGGCGAGACGGTTGGCTTCGATCAGGCGGTGCAGGCGGTCGACCGCGAGGGGGCTGGCGGCGACCGGCATCGCTTCGATCATGTTCATCATCAACAGCGCGATCGTGCCGACCCCGTTCGGCGGACATTGGAACACGTCATAGCCGCGGAACGTCGTCTGGATCGGGTCGACATACTCGCCGGCGGCGCCGGCGAAGTCCGAGATCTCTTGGAGGCCGCCTTTCGCCTTCAGGGTCGCGACGATGTCTTCGGCGACGGCGCCTGCGTAAAATGCATCCCGCCCCTTGGCCGCAATCGCCTTCAGGGTCTCGGCGAGCGCCGGCTGGCGCAGCACATCGCCAGCTTTCGGCAAGGCGCCCTGGCTGTTGAAATAGGTCGCCCGCGCGCCGGCGTCTCCAGCGAGCTTGTCGGCGGAACTGGCGAAATCGGCCGCCGTGCGTTCGTGGACAGCGAAACCGTTTTCCGCATAGCCGATGGCGGCCTGCAGCAGCCGGTCGAGCCCGAGCTTGCCATGGTCGCGGGAGAGGGCCGACCAGGCGTCGATGGCGCCGGGCACGGTCACGACATGGGCGCTCCGCGGATCGAGCGCCTTGATGCCGGCGTTCTGGAAATAGGCGAGCTCCGCCTTGGCGGGCGCGCGGCCGGAGCCATTATAGGCGATCGGTTTGGCGGCGCCCTTCGGCTGCCAGAGGACGAAGCAATCGCCGCCGATGCCGGTCGAGCCGGGCTCGGTCACGCATTGGACGGCGCATGCGGCGATTGCGGCGTCGAGGGCATTGCCGCCCGCTTTCATGATCTCCAGCGCGGCGAGCGTCGAGGAGGGCTGGCTGGTCGCCGCCATGGCGCGGGTCGCGCGGGCGGCCGAGCGGCCGGGCATGTGAAGATCGCGCATTCAGAAGTCCTTCATTTTCGAAAACGTTTATTAGTCTTAACGTCCAATTTACCCATAATCTGCACTCTCCGCCCAGTGAACCTTAACTGGGAGGATATGCCGTCATGAGCGCCCATCGTTTAGCCGCCCTCCGCCATCGCCATAATGTCTTTGACCGGCAACTGTCGCTGGAACTAAAGAACGCCCAGCCGGATGAAGACGCCATGCGCTTTTTCAAGATGCAGAAGCTTCGCATCAAGGATTTGATCATGGAGATCGAAGCCGATGTGGCCGCGCAGTCCGCCGCGCCCCGTCGCCATCTCGAAGCCCAGCCGTTCAGCCAGCAAGCATTCGCCTGACGCTGCTGCGATCAGGAGGACGTAAACTGCATTTGCGCAAGGCGGGCATACAGTCCGCCTTCGGCAAGCAGGGTCTGATGATCGCCAGATGCGACGATCCGCCCGCCATCCAGCACCAGGATGCGGTCGGCGTTCTGCACCGTCGCAAAGCGGTGGGCGATGACCAGGGTCGTGCGATTTTTCTGCAACCGCTCAAGCGCGCCTTGCACCGCAGCTTCGCTTTCCGAATCGAGCGCGCTCGTCGCTTCGTCGAGCAACAGGATGGGCGGGTCGCGTAGAACAGCCCGCGCAATGGCGATGCGCTGTCGCTGTCCGCCCGACAGGCGCACGCCCTTCTGGCCCAGGTCCGCATTGAACCCATCGGGCATCGCCTCGATGAAGCCAAGCGCCGCGGCGGCTTCCGCCGCATCCCGAACCTCCTGATCCGTCGCATCCGGTCGGCCGAAGCGGATATTCTCCGCGACCGTCGCCGAGAAGATCGCCGGCTCCTGGGGCACAAACCCGAACTGGCCGCGCAATTGCTGGGGCGTCAGCCTCGCGATATCGACGCCGTCAAGCTGGATCGAGCCGGATGTCGGGTCATAAAACCGCAGCAATAGCTGAAACACAGTCGTCTTGCCGGCGCCGGACGGGCCGACAAGCGCCACGGTTTCGCCGGGCTGGATGGCGAAGCTGACGTCGCTGAGGGCGGATTGCTCCGGCCTCGCCGGGTAGACGAAGCCGACATGGCTGAAGGTGAGGGCGCCCTTGACCGGCAGCGGCAGCGTGACCGGCGCCGCCGGCGCCTGGATCGCCGGCTCCTCGGCCAGCAGTCCCGCCAGCCGCTCGGTCGCCCCAGCGGCGCGTTGCAGATCGCCCCAGACCTCGCTCAATGCCCCGACGCCGCCCGCCGTCACGACGGCATAAAAGACGAAAGCCGAAAGCTCGCCCGCCGACATCTCGCCGTCGAGCACCATGTGGCCGCCGGTCCAGAGCACGAGGCCGACGGCGCCGAACACCAGAAGGATTACCGTCGCCGTCAGGAAGGCGCGGGCGCGGATTCGGCGCACGGCTGTGGCGAAGGCGGTCTCAAGCCTGCCCGAGAAGCGATCGAGATCGGCATTCTCCTGGGTGAACGCCTGGACGATGCGGATGGCGTTGACGCTTTCCTCCACATGGCCCGCGACCAGGGCGATGCGGTCCTGGTTTTCCCTTGAGAGCTTCCGCACCCGGCGGCCGAAAATCACGATCGGCGCGATCACCACGGGGATCGCGAGCGCCGTCGCGCCCATCAATTGCGGGCTGGAAAACGCCATCAGCGTCAGCCCGCCGATCACCAGCAGGAAATTCCGCATGGCGACGGAGGCGGCCGAGCCGATCACCGTCTGGATGACTTCCGCATCCGCCGAAAGCCGGGAAAGCACTTCGCCGGTCGGCCTGGTCTCGAAAAAAGCCGGGCTGAATTGCAGCACCCGGGCATAGACCGCCCGGCGCAGGTCCGCGACCACCCGCTCGCCGATCCAGGTGACCAGGAAATAGCGCCCGAAGGTGCCGATCGCCAGCAGCACGATCATGACGCCGAGCCAGAGCAGCGCCGAATCCAGGACGCCGGGATTGTCGGCGGAGAAGCCGTGATCGATCAGCTTCCGCAAGCCCATGCCGATGGTCAGCACGGCCCCGGCCGCGACGGCGAGCGCCAGCAGCGCGCCAGCGATCCTGGCCCGGTAGGGCTTCAGGAAGGGCACGAGCATTCTGAGCGGCTTCAGGTTGCGGCGGCGCTTTTCCGGCGGAGCGGTCTGATCTGTCACGTCGGGTTGTTTCTTTTGCCTTGCATGGGATGCGGCGTAGCGTATCGCCTGGCCGCCGGTCAATTGGCCAGTGCGTCGCGTAGGGGCGCGCAGCGGCGCACAGCGGCGCAGAGCGGCGCGCAGAGGCGCGGAGCGGCGCGTAGAGGATCGCGCAGGATCAGCGCCATACGGGCGCGTGCGCGCTGAGCGGCGCGGCTGGCAGGGTCCAGGCCCCCGGCGTCGCGGACAGGTCCGCCGCCAGGCCGATCCGCCGCAGATGGCCGAAGGGGCCATGCTCGTCGATCATATGGGCCTCGATCGCCTCCGGGCTCGGCTCCGGCGCGCCGAGGCCGTCGATGCGCCCGAGGCTTTCGAGCCAGCGCCCGGTCCAGGCGAGCGCCGTCCGGACACGCCACGCGCCGCCCGCTTGTCGCTGCTTCAGCAAGGCCGTCATGGCCGCGGCGGCCATCAGATAGCCCGACCCATGATCCAGCGCCTGGGCCGGCAGGGACTTCGGCGCCCCGTCGGCGAGGCCGGCCGCCCGCCCGCCCGCTTCCGCGATGCCGGAAACCGTCTGCACGATGCTGTCGAAGCCGCGCCTGTTGGCCCACGGTCCCTGATAGCCGAAGGCGCAGAGCTGCACGGAAACAAGGCCAGGATTGATCGCGAACAAGGCGTCCGGGCCAATCCCGGCGGCGTCAAGCGCGCCCGGCCGGTAGCCCTGCACGATGATGTCGGCGCCGGCGGCCAGCTCCCGGAAGGTCGCAAGGCCCTCCGGCGTCTTGACGTTCAACAGGGCGTTGCGTTTGCCGGCGCCCCCGTCGAGCACCAGCGGCCCCCGGTCGGGATAGCGCGGAGGCGTCAGGCGGAGGACATCCGCCCCGAATGCGGCGAGCGTGCGGCCGCAAACGGGGCCCGCGATCACCCGGGTCATGTCGAGCACGCGGATGCCGTCCAGCGGGCGCTTCGGGTCGGCGCTCCAGGGCCGGGCCGGGCCAGCGCCGATCCTGGCAAGATCGACGACCGGCGCGCCGTCGAGCGCCTTGCCTGCCGGATGCGCCCGCCATTCCGCTGTCGTCCGCAGCTTGCCGCCGGGCAGTTCATGGTCGATCAGCAACTGCTCCGCCTGATCGGCGGTCATGGCGTCGAGCGCCTTCTGCATCCCGGCGCGGGAATACTGCGCCTTGAAGGCGGCGGTCGCGCCGGCGAGATGGTGCGGGTAGTTGCAGTGCAATTGAACCCAGCGCCCATCGCCGCAGCGATAATGGCCCGAGATATCGTCCCAGAGATATTCCGGCTCCTGGCCGACGATATAAACATGCCGCTCCGAGCGGAAGCCGATGGATGCGGCTTCCCGGTCGACCGAAACCGTTTGCCGGGCGCCGGTCCGGGCTTTCCAGATTTCCGCCGCGGCGAGACCGGCGGCCGCTTCGGACACCTGGGCGGCGAGGCCGACCTGGTAGATCGACGGCAGGCCGGGGCCGTCGCCGGTAAAGCGCACGGTTTCAGGCGCGGCCGGATCGCCGCCAAGGGCGGACCAGACGCTGGCGAAGGCAGTTTCGGTCGTTTGCGTCATGCCTGGCTCGCTTTCGCCGCGGCTTCCATCTTGTCGAGGGTCGTCGTCGTCGAGATGACGTTGGGGTCCATCTTGAGGCAGATCACGGCGGGCAGGCCGCTGGCGATGGCGCGGTCGAGGGCCGGTCCGAACTCGGCGGTCTTCCGCACGGTCTCGCCGTGGCCGCCGTAAGCTTCGATCAGCTTCTGGAAGTCGGGGTTCTTGAGTTCGATCGCGATCGCCCGCCCCGGATGGCGCTTGGCCTGATGGGCGCGAATGGTGCCGTACATGCCGTTGTCGAACAGGAAAATGATCGGCTTGCCGCCATATTGTTTGGCGGTCGCAAGCTCCTGGCTCGTCATCATGAAGCCGCCGTCGCCGACGAAGCCGAAGACCTGCCGGTCCGGGTAGGCCAGCGCCGCGCCGACCGCCGCCGGCACCGCATAGCCCATGGCGCCGCTGGTCGGCGCCGCGAAGGTGCGCAGTTGATGGAATTGCATGTATCGCATGGCCCAGCCGGAGAAATTGCCGGCGTCGACCGTGACGATGGTGTCGGGCGTCGCGCGCTTGCGGATCTCCAGCATGCAGGTCGCGAGGTCGAGCTCGCCGTCGCCGGGCTGGGGCGTCGCCCAGGCTTCGAACTCGGCCCTGGCGTCCTTGCGCCACCCGGCCCAGGCCGGGTTCGCGACCGGCTGCATCGCCTTGGCGGCGGCCGCGAACTCCGCCATGCCGGACTGTATCGCGAGGTTCGGCTGGTAAACCCGGCCCAATTCCTCGGCGAGGGCATGGACATGGATAAACTGCTTCGACGGCTTCGGGCTTTCCATCATGGCATAGCCCTGGGTCGTGATTTCGCCGAGGCGCGCGCCGATGACCAGCAGGAGATCGGACTCCTTGACCCGCTGCAGCAGCTTCGGCGCCGGGGCCGTCGAGAGATCGCCGACAAAGTTCGGGCCGGCGTAGTCCATGATATCGAGGCGCCGGAACGAGCAGGAAACCGGCAGATCGTTCGCTCTCGCGAAGGCGGCGATGTCGGCCGCCGCTTCGGGCGTCCAGCCGCCGCCGCCGACTACGACGAGCGGCTTCTTCGCCGCGCCGAGCATGGTTCGAAGTTCGGCCATGCCCGCAGGCGCGGGCGCCGCGCGGGAATAACGGTAGGGGGCGGCGTCCGGCGCGCTAGTAAACTCGCGCAGCATGTCTTCCGGCAACGCCAGCGCCACAGGGCCGGGGCGGCCGGACATCGCGGTCTGGAAGGCGCGCGCCAGATATTCCGGGATGCGGTCGGCGCTTTCGATCTGGGCGGTCCATTTCGTGACCTGGCCCAGCATGCGGCGATAGTCGATTTCCTGGAATGCTTCGCGGTCGAATTGGTCGCGGGCGACCTGGCCGATCAGCATGATGAGCGGCGTCGAGTCCTGATGCGCCGTGTGCAGGCCGATCACGCCGTGACAGGCGCCGGGGCCGCGCGTCACCATGACGACGCCGGGCTTGCCGGTCAGCTTGCCGTAAGCTTCGGCCGCATTGGCGGCGCCGGTTTCATTCCGGCAGGTGAAGAGCTTGAAATCCTTATGATCGTAGAGCGCGTCCAGCAGCTCCAGATAGCTTTCGCCAGCGACGCAGAATGCGGTGTCGCAGCCGTGCAGGCGCAGTTGATCGGCCAGAATCTGGCCGCCGTTGCGCATGTTAGCGCCAGCATGTGCGGTATCGGGCATAGGGACGTCGTCTCCTCGAAGCGTGATGTTTCGTGCGAAGATGGCCCGTTGCCCAAGAGAGAGTCAAACGGGCGGAGGCGCCTGCGGCGTCACTGCGCTTGAGCCTACGACATTTAAGACTATAGTCCCGGCGCAATCCCGCGAACGCTGCACACTTTTTGAAGCCGGCCACCGGTCCTGGAGCCTATTCGGCATGGAAATCCGTAATATCGCCATCATCGCCCACGTCGATCATGGCAAGACGACCCTGGTCGACTGCCTGCTGCGTCAGTCCGGGTCCTTCCGCGCCAATCAGCGCGTTATCGAGCGCGCCATGGACTCCAACGATCTGGAGCGCGAGCGCGGCATCACCATCCTGGCGAAATGCACGTCGGTCGAGTGGAAGAACGTCCGCATCAACATCGTCGACACTCCCGGCCACGCCGATTTCGGCGGCGAGGTCGAGCGCATTCTCGGCATGGTCGATGGCGTTTGTCTGCTGGTCGACGCTTCGGAAGGCCCGATGCCGCAGACCAAGTTCGTGCTGGCCAAGGCGCTGGCGTTGGGCCTCAGCCCGATCGTCGTCGTCAACAAGGTCGATAAACCGGAACAGCGCGCCTACGAAGTCCAGGATGAAACCTTCGACCTGTTCGGCGCGCTTGGCGCCAACGAGAAGCAGCTGGACTTTCCCTGCGTGTTCGCCTCCGCCAAGGCGGGTTGGGCGAGCCTCACGCCGGACGCGCCGTCAACGAATATGGACGCACTCTTCGATCTGATCGTCGCGCACACCCCAAGCCCGAACGTCGAGCCCGACGCGCCGTTCCGGATGCTGGCGACGACGCTCGAGGCAGACCCGTATCTCGGCCGCCTTCTGACCGGCCGCATCGAATCCGGCGTCGTCCGCGCCAACCAGTCCGTGAAGGCGCTGCATGCAGACGGCTCGGTCATCGAAAGCGGCCGCATCACGAAGCTCCTGGCGTTCCGGGGGCTGGAGCGCCAGTCGGTCGAGCAGGCGCAGGCGGGCGACATCGTCGCCATCGCGGGCCTGCAGCAAGCGACGGTCGCCGACACCATTGGCGAGCCGACGATCACTGAAGCCCTGCCGGCCCGGCCGATCGATCCTTCGACCCTCGCGATGACGTTCGCGATCAACGACAGCCCGCTCGCCGGGACCGAAGGCGACAAGGTGACGTCGCGCCAGATCCGCGACCGCCTGATGCGCGAGGCCGAGGGCAATGTCGCCATCCGGATTACGGAATCGGCCGAGAAGGACGCGTTCGAGGTCGCCGGGCGCGGCGAACTGCAGCTCGCCGTGTTGATCGAGCAGATGCGCCGTGAAGGCTATGAGCTTTCCGTCAGCCGCCCGCGCGTGCTGTTCCGCGAGAACCCGGAAACCGGCCGCCGCGAAGAGCCGATTGAAGAAGTCGTCATCGACGTCGATGAAGAATATTCGGGCAATGTCGTCGCCTCGATCTCCGAGCGTAAGGGCGAACTGCAGGAAATGCGGCCGTCCGGCGCGGGCAAGCAGCGGCTGGTGTTCCTGGCGCCGGCGCGCGGCCTGATCGGCTATCACGGCCTCTTCCTGACCGAAACCCGCGGCGCCGGCATCATGAACCGCGTCTTCCACAGCTATGCGCCGCACAAGGGGCCGATCGCGGCCCGGCGGACCGGCGTGCTGATTTCCATGGAGACCGGCAAGGCCGTGCCCTACGCCCTCTATAACCTGGAAGAGCGCGGGCAGTTGTTCATCCCGTCAGGCGTGCCGGTCTATCAGGGCATGATTATCGGCGAGAATGCGAAGCCGGGCGATCTGGACGTCAATCCGTTGAAGTCGAAGCAACTCACGAACTTCCGGGCGTCCGGCAAGGACGATGCGATCACCCTGACGACGCCGATCGACATGACGCTGGAAAAGTCGCTCGCCTATATCGCGGATGACGAACTGGTCGAGGTGACGCCCAAATCGGTCCGCCTGCGCAAGCGCTATCTCGATCCCCATGAGCGCAAGCGCGAATCGCGCAAGGCGGCCGCCGAATAAGCGCGGCTGATTCCTAAGGCAGGCGGCGGCGCGGCCGGCTTCAACCGATGAAGCCGGCCTGCTGCGACAACAGCACGGCCATCACGAGGGCCAGTATCAGCACGATGAATCCGATGATGCGGCCGTGGTTGATGCCGATCAGCGTCATCAACGCGGCGATCAGAAGCGCGATCGTAAACAGCCCTGCCAGCAGCTGGAGCACGGTCTGTCCGGAAAAAATCAGGACGAAATTCAAGACCACGAGCAGCACAAAGATCAGGAACGAAGGGCTCAACAGGATGGACATGAGGCGCGGGTCCGTTCGAAATGTCCGAAATGGAAGTGCACCATAGACCAAAGCGCTGGAACGCCGCCATAGGAGAGCATCATGAAAGTGGGCATGGTCATCGGATATTCCGGCGCCGGCTTCAGAATGCCGGATGCAGAGATAGCCGCCGCCGAGCGCCTGGGCTTCGATTCCGCCTGGACGTCCGAAGCCTGGGGCTCGGACGCCGTGACGCCGGCGACCTGGGCGCTGGCCCATACCAGGCGCTTGAAGGTCGGCACCGCGATCATGCAGATGCAGGCGCGCACGCCCGCCTGCGCCGCCATGACGGCGATGACCCTCGGCGCGCTCTCCGGCGGCCGGTTCATTCTGGGCATCGGCCCGTCCGGCCCGCAGGTGATCGAGGGCTGGCACGGCGTGGCCTACGGCAAGCCCTTGCAGCGCACCAAGGAATATATCGCGATCGTCCGCCAGATCCTGGCGCGGGAAGCTCCGCTGGAATACGCGGGCGCGCACTATCAGATCCCCTATCGCGGCGCGGACGCCACGGGCCTCGGCCGGCCGCTGAAAAGCATACTGCATGGGGACGCCAGCCTGAAGATCTATACCGGCACGATCGCGCCCGCCGGCGTCGCGATGTCGGCTGAAGTCGCGGACGGCATGTTCCCGGTCTTTGCCATCCCGGAACGGCTCGACACCTTCATTCCTGCCCTTGAAAAGGGCTTCGCCAAGGCAGGCGGCGGCAAGAGCCTCGCGTCCTATGACATCCTGCCGTTCGTGCCGACGGTCATGGGCGACGATCTCGACGCCTGTCGGCGCCCGGTCAAGGAGCATCTGGCGCTTTATATCGGCGGCATGGGCGCGCGCGACAAGAATTTCTACAACGACTATGCGAAGCGCCTTGGCTTTGGGGCGGCGGCGAAGCAGATCCAGGACCTGTTCCTGACCGGCAAGCGCAGCGCGGCGGCGGACGCCGTGCCGGACGAACTGGTCGACGCGATCGCGCTGGTGGGCAAGCCGGACCGGATCGCCCGGCGCGTCGCCGACTGGCAGAAGGCCGCCGGCGCCGGCCTCGTGCATTCGATCCTGCTGTCGCGGCCGTCGGTCAAGGCGATGGAGATCGTCGCCCGCGCCGCTCGCCTTGAGGCGAACGGCGCGGCAAGCCAGTAACAGCGGACGGGCCGGTCGATGGGCTTGCCTGCGTCACGGAATTTTCATCCGTTTGTTGAGCCGGACAAGCGCGCCGGCTATGGTAGAATGCGCCCGAATTTGGGGGCAGCGGGGCTGGTGGCATGAGCATTCTTGGCGCGATTCTTGGCGGCGCCGCGGGTTTCGCGATCGGCGGGCCGATTGGCGCGATTGTCGGCGCGGCCGCCGGACATGCGGCTGAGCGCCTGGGCGCCGCGGATGCCGGCGATGCGCCCGTGCCCGCCGACGAGGCCACGCGGAAGGCCAGCTTCACCATCGGCGTCATTGTGCTGGGCGCCAAGATGGCCAAGGCCGACGGCAAGGTGACGGCGGACGAAATCAAGGCTTTCCGCCGGGTGTTCCGCACGCCGCCGGAGGAAGAAAAAAACGTCGCCCGGCTGTTCAATCAGGCCAAGAAGGATACGGCTGGCTTCGAGCCTTATGCCCGCCAACTCGCGCGCATTCTGGCCGATGCGCCCGAGGTCAAGGAAGAGGTGATCGACTGCCTGTTCGAGATCGCGCTGGCGGACGGCGTCGCGCATCCGAACGAGCGGCAGTTCCTCGCCGAAGTCGCGCGCCTTATGGGCGTCAGCGACGCTGACTTCGCCCGTATTCAGGCGACCCATACCGGCCCGGACGAAAGCGATCCCTATGCCGTTCTCGGCGTCAGCCGCGACACGCCGCCGGACGTCATCAAGGCGCGCTACCGGGAATTGGCGCGCAACAACCATCCGGACAAATTGATGGCGGAAGGCCTGCCGGAGGAGGCGATTGAAGTGGCGAACCAGAAACTCGCCCGCATCAACGCTGCCTATGACGAGATTGCAAAGGCCCGCGGGATCCGCTGATCCGGATGGCGTCCGGCGGATTGGAGCGTGGCGCGCTTGGCGCCGGGAGCATGGCGCGCTCAGGCGGGCGCGCGGCTATGATCTACTTTATCGATGAAGCGGAATAGTCCCGCCCTTTGGCATTTCTGCCGAAGGGCGGGGTTCATTCACGATGTCTTGATGGTCGCCGCCGCGCGGTCAGCTTCGATCTTTTCCAGTGCAGCCGCTCGCTCCTTGCCGATCTCGACCAGATCGAGCCGGCACTGTTCCTTGTCGGCGTCCGCGGCCGAGCAACGGGCGGAGACGTCCTCGACCTTGGACTGCGCCGTCGTTTGCGCATTTCTGGCCTGCTGGTCGTAGTAGGCGTCGCGGTCGGCGGCCGAAGCAAATACGTTGCTATCCATCGGCCCGGCGACAGGCGTTGCGGCTGCGGCCGGGGCGCGTTCGGGCGCGGTCGACGGGGCGTCGACTACGGTCGAACAATCCCTGGCCGTCAACTGAGCCAGATACTGATTGCGCGATTCCAGGGACCGGCGTTCCTGGCCGGCGGCATCCTGGAAATCCATGAACAGCAGCGGGAAGAGGAACAAGGCGCCAGCCGTGCCGGCCACGATGTTCTGCGCTCGTTTGTTCTCTTCCTCATTGCGCAATTCAGTGATTCGGGTGTTGTTGGCATCGATTTCCGCTCGCAGCTGCGTGCAGGTTTTGTCCGTGTCGAAGGAATTTGTGACCGCGACTGGCGCCGCCTGGCGGCCGGCGCAAGCGGTCAGCATCAAAGCTGCCGCAGCGATTGGTAGAAATCTATGCAAATCACTCTCCTGTAAATTTATGCGTATCTTGATTGTCGCCTACATTTCCAACTTCATAGGAAGTTCATCTGCGGGGCAAGCATAAATTGTCCTCGATCTGGGATTGGTTTTCGGGTCGCTACATCAAGCGGCGAATCGATACAGCGGTGGCCCTCTTGCGACCGGGAGGCGCGCTCCATCCAAACTGCGGTATCAGTTTTTAGATGAGCACGTCTTCCGCCCCGATCGACGCCGCCGTCACGCCTCGCAACAAAATGGAATCCGCGCCCGCGAGGTCGATCAGCGCGCCGCCCGCCGTGTTCGTGGTCAGCGCTTGCACTTGCGCAAAGTTCGTGAAGCCGTGGCGCGTCAGGTCGAGCAGGTCCTGGGTGACGCTGAAGTCCGTGATGAGGTCCGCGCCGTGGCCCGGGTTATGGATGAACCGGTCCGCGCCGAACTGGCCTGTAAGCACGTCATTGCCCTGGGCGCCGACGATCACGTCATCGCCGCTGTTGCCGAAAATTCGGTCGTCGCCGGCGCCGCCGTTCAGCACGTCATTGCCGACGAGGCCGACGACCCGGTCGTTGCCGCCGCCGGCGCTCAGGATATCGCCGCTGTTGACGATGTTGCTGCCGGTGATCGATTCGCGGCCGTTATTGCCGATGAGCCTGAGTCCCTGGCTTGCGAACATGCCGACCAGGAATTCCACATGGTCCGGGTTCGTATAGTCTACGAAGACATTGATCCGGTCCTTGGTTCCGCCGGTCGCTGTCTCGATGACAACGTCGCCGATTTCTGTCACGGCATAGATGTCGTTGCCGTCGCCGCCGATCATGCGATCGTCGCCGCCGCGGCCGGTCAGGCGGTCGTCGCCGCCATTGCCGAACAGGTGATTGACCCCCTCGTCGCCGGTGATGATGTCATTATGGACGCTGCCGCCGATATGCTCGATCGACGTGATCTGATCCGTGCCGCCGTCGCCGTCCTGGATGACGCCGAGCACGAGATTGACGACGATGCCGCTGGCGGCGTTGCCGTAGTCCGCCCGGTCGAAGCCGTCGCCGCCGTTCAGCAGATCGCCGCCGACGCCGCCTTCGAGGATGTCGTTGCCGTCGCCGCCCAGGAGCGTGTCGTCGCCGCCGAGGCCGAGCAGGCGGTCATTGCCGCGCCCGCCGTCCAGGGTCTCGCTTTCGGCGCCGCCGGTCAGGATGTCGTTGCCGTCGCCGCCTTCGAGCACGTTGAGGCCGGCGCCGCCGAAGAGCGTATCGTCGCCGTCGCCGCCGTCGAGCTGGTCGCCGCCGTCGCCGCCTTCCAGACGATCCGAGCCGAGGCCGCCTTTCAGGATATCGCCGCCGACTTCGCCGAAGAGGACGTCATCGCCGTCGCCGCCTTCCAGAATATCGACGCCCAGGCCGCCGTGCAGTTCATCGTTGCCGGCCTGGCCGTCCAGAATATCGTCGCCGCCGAGGCCATTGATCACGTCGGCGTCGGCGCCGCCGGTCAGAATATCGTCGTTGTTGGTGCCATTGATGATGGCCACGGCGGGCGCCTCCTTGTGGTCTGGCTTTGTCGTCCGGCGGACGGGTCGCGCGGGAGAGAGCGGACCCTCGCGATCGAGCGGACCATGTGCGCCAAAGCCGCCCGGCGTCAAGGATTAGGCCGATTGCGCAGGCCCAATCCGGCCGCGGCTTAGGCTGTCCGGCGTAACCATAACATCCGGGAGCCAGCGCCGGCCAGGGCGCCGGCGCCGGGCAGCTTGCCAATCCGCCCCTTGTCCAACTAGGCTTCCCGACCAACCACAACAACTAGGGGGAAGAACAGCCCATGAGCCTTCGGGGAACAGCCTGCATCGCGGGGATTTACGAGCATCCCACGCGCAAGGCGCCAGACAAGTCGCTCGCCCAATTGCATGCAGAAGTCGCTGCCGGGGCATTGAAGGACGCGGGCCTCAGCTTCGCGGACGTGGACGCCTATTACTGCGCCGGCGACGCGCCTGGCCTCGGCGGCATGTCGATGGCCGAATATATGGGCCTGAAGCTCCGCCACATCGACACGACGGAAACCGGCGGCTCTTCCTATGTCATCCACGTGAACCACGCGGTGCAGACGGTCGCATCGGGCAAGGCCGACGTCGCGTTGATCACGCTCGCCGGACGCCCGCGTTCGGAAGGCATGGCGACCGGCACGGCGCCGCGGATCTACGATCACAACGCGCCCGACGTCGGCTTCGAAGCGCCTTATGGGCCGACCGTCGTCAACATGTACGCCATGGCCGCCATGCGCCACATGCATGAATTCGGCACGACCTCCGAACAGCTTGCCTGGATCAAGGTCGCGGCCTCGCACCATGCTCAGCACAATGAGCATGCGATGCTGCGCGACGTCGTGACGGTCGAGGACGTCGTGAACTCGCCGATGATCTCCGACCCGCTGCATCGCCTGGACTGCTGCGTGATTTCCGATGGCGGCGGCGCGATCGTCGTCGTCAAGCCGGAAATCGCGAAATCCCTCGGCCGGCCGATCATCAAGTATCTGGGCGGCGGCGAGACGATCAAGCATCTCGATGGCGGCAATGTCGACCTGACCTATACCGGCGCCCGCCATTCCGGCGCGGCGGCGTTCGAGGAAGCCAAGGTCAAGCATGCGGACATCAAATATGCGTCCGTCTACGACAGCTTCACGATCACGGTTCTGGAGACGATCGAGGATCTCGGCTTCTGCAAGAAGGGCGACGGCGGCAAGTTCGTGTCCGACGGCAACCTGATTTCCGGCGTCGGCAAGCTGCCGTTCAACACCGATGGCGGCGGTCTCTGCAACAACCATCCGGCCAATCGCGGCGGCATGACCAAGGTCCTGGAAGCTGTCCGGCAGTTGCGCGGCGAAGCGCATCCCAAGGTGCAGGTTCCGAATTGCAACATCGCCCTGGCGCATGGCACGGGCGGGTCGATCGGCACCCGCATGGGCAGCGCAACGGTCATTCTCGGTCAGGAGGACGCATAACCATGGCCCAGGCTGAATACATTCACCCGCCCATCAATCCCGAGACCAAGCCGTTCTGGGACGCGACGAAGCAGGGCAAGTTCCTGATCGCGCGCTGCCCGGATACGGGCAAGCATATCTGGTGGCCGCGCCGGGTCTCGCCGTTCACCGGCAAGACCAATATGGAATATGTCGAGTCCAAGGGCACGGGCGTCATCTATACCTACAGCGTGATGCGCCGTTCCGCTTCGCCCTATTGCATCGCCTATGTGACGCTGGACGAAGGCCCGACGATGATGACGAACATCGTCAATGTCGATTATGACAGCGTCAAGATCGGCATGAAGGTCAAGGTGACGTTCAAGGACCTCAACGAAAACGCTTCGCTGCCGCTGTTTGAGCCAGCCTGATCGACGGCTTGATCTGCTCCCCTTCTGGCGCATTCGCCGGAAGGGGGCAGGTTGATCCGGCCTCAATACCCAGGCCGCGGACCGCTCGCGCCGCCATGGCCGCCCGCATGCCGGCGTATAGCATTTTCAACCAATAGATGTTCAGTCGCTCAGGCTATTCCCGGAGCGCGATGGCTCCCTCGTCGCCGTTTTCCGACGCTGCCGGCCTCGGAGTGACGCCATCAAGGCGATACGGCAGTCCAATTCAAACGGCTCCCATAATCTATAGCGTTTAGGAAATCTCAATCGGACGCTTTCGTCTGGCTGAACCCACTCGCGCCATGGTATCCTTCTCTCAGGCGTAGGCGATCGGGTCCATTCCGGTCCGGCGGCGAGGTGAGGAGGCTGTCATGCGCATGCCTGTGCGATTACCGAGCGCACCGAACCCGCCAGGGACCGTGTGCCATGGCGGGGATCCGGACCGGCCGTTGCCGGACGCGGCGGAAGTCGCGGGCACGCTGGCGGTCGCGGCCATTAAGGCTGGCCTTGGGGCTTACCTGGAGAGCATCGGCTATGTCAGGGAGCATCCGCTGCTTTATGTAAATGAGAGCGGCGACCCTTATGTCTATGTGCGTTTCGACATCTCGGAGGATGGGCTCGGCTTCCTGGATACGACCTAGGCTCCAGACCCATAAAACGGATTCCCCTGGCTTCGAGAATGTGATTCG
>ERZ888423.372-NODE-372-length-46642-cov-10.088007_pt1 | contig 46642 bp, 47 predicted proteins | sample MGYA00520523_ERZ888423 | MGnify/ENA primary metagenome ERZ888423 (study PRJEB32303, sample SAMEA104408611) | aquatic metagenome | biome: Brackish water; feature: Pelagic; material: water | place: Baltic Sea | collected 2014-06-08T10:24:00 | depth 30,27 m ... | reverse complement strand
CCGCCATGATATGCCGCCTACTTCAGACCATCACCAACTTTCGGGCATAACTCGCTACCTTCCAAGCGGATCACAATCAATATGTCACCCGCCGACCTTCCCAAAGAAGGCTCGCATTATGACCTGCCCATCGCCTTGGCGCTGTTGTCGGCCCTCGACATTATCCCGCAAGACAAGGCCGAAGAAACGATGTCCCTTGGTGAACTGTCGCTGGATGGATCGCTGGTTTCGGTCGCCGGCGCGCTGCCCGCCGCGATGACAGCCGCGAGCGAAGACCGCACGCTCCTGTGCCCACAGGCCTGCGGGGCAGAAGCCGCATGGGTCGGTGCGGCCAAAGTCATCGGCGCGCGGTCATTGGCAGATGTGGTGCGCCATTTCAGCGGGCAAGCGCTGATCGCCCCTGCAACACCGGGCGAAGTGACACGCCCAACTCGCACCCGCGACCTTCGGGATGTCAAAGGGCAGGAGCGCGCCAAACGCGCACTGGAGATCGCAGCGGCTGGGCGGCACCATTTGCTTATGGTCGGTTCTCCCGGGTCGGGAAAATCAATGCTGGCCGCGCGCCTTGCCGGTATCCTGCCGCCCCTTGATCCGGTCGAAGCGCTTGAGACGTCGATGACGCCATTCGCTGTCGGGGCTGCTGGATGAAGGCGGAATTAGCCGCGAACGCCCATTTCGTGAACCCCATCACACCGCATCAATGGCAGCGATCGTCGGCGGTGGACGCGGCGCCAAACCGGGCGAAATCAGCCTTGCCCATAACGGCGTGCTATTCATGGACGAATTCCCCGAGTTTTCCCGCGCCGTGCTGGAATCCCTGCGCCAACCGATTGAAACCGGCGATGTCGTCGTCGCACGCGCTAATGCCCACGTGCGCTATCCATGTAAATTCATGCTGATCGCCGCTGCAAACCCCTGTAAATGCGGCTATCTGGCCGACCCAGCGCGGGCTTGCGCGCGCGTTCCGCAATGCGGCGAGGATTATCTGGGACGCATCTCCGGGCCACTCATGGACCGCTTCGATTTGCGGGTCGAAGTGCCACCAGTCGGCTTTTGCGACCTCGACTTGCCAGCGTCTGGCGATGGTTCGGCCGATGTCGCGGCGCGGGTGGCGGCGGCGCGTGATATTCAGTCGGCGAGGTTCAAAGATCACGACACACTTCGCGTGAACGCAGACGCCGAAGGCGCCTTGCTAGAAGAAATCGCCACGCCAGACAGCCAAGGGCGCGCGCTCCTGACGAAGGTGGCCGAACGCTTTGGGCTGTCCGCGCGGGGCTATCACCGTGTCTTGCGCGTGGCCCGCACGATCGCCGATCTTGAAGGGGAAAGCGACGTGCGCCGACCGCATGTGGCCGAAGCGGTGAGTTACCGGTTGGCATTGTCCAGCGAGGTTTGAACGAATACTGCGGTGTCGCGCAACGCCGCGCGCGCCTCGGGGATCCAGCCGTCCATGATCTGCCAGACATGCGGTGCGTCCTCCCAGATATCAAGCTGACACGCGCCGCCTGCATCATGCAAAAGCGCTGCCATCCGGCGCGCATCATCCAGCAATACTTCACCACTCCCGACTTGAATAAAGACGGGCGGCGGCGCGACATACCGCGCAAAAAGCGGCGATATACGCGGGTCATTCGCTTGCGCGCCGTCCATATATAATTGCACCGCCTCGCCCATTCGTTCCACGGGCAACAGCACTTCGGTCTCGACAAATGCCTGCATGCTTTCACCGCTCAGCGTCAAATCCGTCCACGGTGAAAACGCAAATGCGCAAGCCGGAGACGTGCCACGTTCCGTCAGATGTGCCAAGAGCGCAAGCATCAGCCCGCCACCCGCACTATCTCCGCCAAGCACGATGTTTTCCGGGTCATAACCACGCGCGATCAGATGATCCCATGCCGCCACCGCGTCTTCGAATGCCGCCGGAAACGGGGCATCTTTCAGCAAGCGATAGTCTGGCGCTGCGACACGCAATCCAGTCAGCTTTGAAAGCCGCCCAAGCATACCAGAATGACTGGTGCCGCTACCCGCGACATAAGCACCGCCATGCAGATAAAGCAGGGCGCGGCGCGCGTGGCATTTGCCGACGCTAAGCCATTGCAGGGTCGGGGTACCACTTTCAGTCAAATGGCACATGAACGGGGGACGGCGGAAAACCCGACGGGCGGTGCGTTCAAACTGACGCGCAGCAGCAACAGGTGTCGTTAGGCGGGTCAGCTTTGGCCGCGCGATCACGCGCATCATCAGCGACATTGCCCGCATGCGCAGGCTTGGCGCGGTACGGTCAGGCGCGGCGGCGTTCAATCGCTTGCCATATTTTTTCGGCGATGTTCGTGCCGTCAAAACGCTCCAGTTCCTGAATGCCGGTCGGCGAGGTCACGTTGATTTCAGTCAGCCAGTCGCCGATCACATCAATCCCGACAAAAACCTGACCCTTTTCTCGCAAAAGCGGTCCGATCCGCGCGCATATCTCAAGATCACGCTCGGTCATATCTACTTTTTCGGCGCGTCCGCCCACATGCATATTCGATCGCGTTTCACCTTTGGCAGGCACACGGTTGATCGCGCCAACAGGTTCGCCATCGACCAGAATCACGCGCTTGTCGCCCGCCGCGACGGCAGGCAGGAATTTCTGCATAATCAGCGGCTCGTTGTTGATGCCGGTAAACATCTCGTGCAGCGAAGCAAGGTTCCCGTCGGCCTCGGGAAGTTTGAAAACGCCCGCACCGCCGTTGCCATAGAGCGGCTTGAGGATGATATCGCCATGCCGCGCGCGGAATGCCCTGAGAGTATCAAGATCACGCGCCACTGCGGTGGGCGGCGTAAGATCAGGGAAATCCAGAACCAGCAGCTTCTCAGGGTAGTTACGCACCCAAAACGGATCGTTGACGACCAATGTGTCAGGGTGGATGCGATCCAGCAGGTGGGTCGTCGTGATATAGCCCATATCAAATGGTGGATCCTGGCGCAGCCAAACCACGTCGAAATCAGCAAGATCAACCTCTGCCTCGTCGCCGAGCGTGAAGTGATTGCCCACTTCGCGGCGCACCGTTAGTGGCCAACCGCGCGCGGTAATGCGCCCCTCTTGGTAGGCGAGCCGATCAGGTGTGTAATAAAACAGGGAATGTCCCCGCGCATGCGCTTCTTCGGCAATGCGGAAGGTGCTGTCAGCGTTGATGTTAATCGGCCCGATCGGGTCCATCTGAAACGCAACTTTAAGGGTCATCGCGGGCATCCTGTGGCTAAGACTTGCCAGACTTAGATGGCGCAGTGCTGCCATAGGTGCAAGGCGCGCGTGCTAGAATTCCTGAAAGGCGTTTTCAAGAATCGCTATTTCGCCGACGTCGTTCACAGTTGCCAGATCAAACTGCACATCGGTCAACTGCCCCCGTGGCTGTGTACCCAGAAATTCGGACGCGGCCATGCTGATCCGGTCCATCTGACGGCGCGACAGGCTTTGTGCGGCGCGCCCATGGCTGCAGCTTTTCTTGACTTCCACAAAGATCAGCCCGTCGCCGTCTGCGAGGATCAAATCAATCTCGCCGCCCTTACCACGCCAACGGCGCTGCACCACCGAACGACCACGCCGCACGTAATCCCGCGCAACTGCGTCTTCGGCACAAAGGCCCGCGTGATATGATGTGATCCCGCTCATTCGTCACTCTCTAGTTTCAGGGCAGCTTGATAGACATCACGCCGCGCCAATCCGAACGCACCCGCGACAGCCGTTGCTGCATCTTTCACCCGCATCGTTTTCATCGCATTACGCAAGGCAGCCTCGATCTCATCATCGCCCGTTTCACGGCCATCACCGCGATCAACAAGCACAACAACTTCACCCCGAAGGGGGGCATCGCCAATTGCCAACGCCAGTTCACCCAATGTGCCGCGCAGCACTTCTTCGAACTTTTTGGTCAACTCGCGGCATACCACGCCTGACCGTCCGGCCCCCAAGGTTTCGCACATCGCAGTTAACAATTTGCCAACTCGCTTGGGTGATTCGTAAAAAACAAGCGTCGCGCTGACGTCGGCGAGTGCAGCCAATTCCGTGCGCCGCGCCGCCGCCGTGGTGGGCAAAAACCCAACGAACAAAAACCGGTCGCTCGGCAGGCCAGACACCGTCAACGCAGCCAACACAGCCGATGGCCCCGGCGCACCAATGATTTGAAATCCTGCGGCAATCGCGGCGCGGCCAAGCGCGAAACCCGGATCAGCGACCAAGGGCGTTCCGGCCTCGGACACATAGGCCACCGATTTTCCAGCCGCGATTTCTGCCATAAGCCGCGCCCGCACGTTTTCGGTACTGTGATCGTGATAGGCCACAACCCGACGCGACCCCAATGGCACGCCATGTATGTCCATTAGCTTGCGCGCCGTGCGGGTGTCTTCGGCGGCAATCACATTGGCGCTGGCCAGAATATCAAGCGCCCGCAGCGTGATATCACGCGCAGCGCCAATCGGTGTGGCAACAAAATATAGGCCAGCGGAGAGTGGCTTGGTTTCAAAAATCATGACTCGACCCTTGTGCCCTCTGCCCTATTATGGTCCCAGCAAGGGCGTGTATCGTATGAACCGCCCAGCTTTGCGCACCAATGCGCCACCAGAAGAAGTGAGATAGTCTATGTTTACCCGTTTGCCCAGCCTGCGCAAAGCTGCCCTTAAATTGTTTGCTGCAATGTCCCTTGTCTGGCTCGCAGCTTGTGATCCTTCGATGATGAGCGGCGGTGGTAGCAGCCCAACTGTTGATCCAGGCGCGACGGTGCAGGTTGCGCTTCTTGTTCCGGGCGGATCAGGTCTGGCGACAGACGGTTTTCTAGCACTGAACCTTGAAAACGCAGCCCGTATGGCGATTGCCGACCTGAATGGCGTGGCGATCATCCTGCGTGTTTACAATACCGCAGGCAATCCCGATCAGGCTGCAGCAATGGCTGCGCAAGCAATCAATGACGGCGCCAAGATCATAATTGGCCCACTTTACGCAGAGGCCGCAAATGCCGCCGGTCTTGCCGCGGCGCAGGCTGGCGTCAGTGTTTTGGCATTCTCTAACAACACAACAATTGCCGGCGGCAATGTGTTCGTGCTTGGTGCGACTTTCGATAATACCGCCAATCGCTTGGTGCGCTATTCAACCGCGCAGGGGCTCGACCGTATCCTGATCGCACACGCTGATGATCTGCAAGGCAGCCTTGGCCGTGATGCCATCGTTTCTGCGGCGCGCGGTGCCGGTGCGACGGTGACAGGCGTGCAAAGCTATGCCTTTAATCAAGACGGTATTTTTGCAGCCGCTGGTCCCATTGTCGCAGCGGTTGGTGCCACTGGCGCAGAAGCCGTATTTGTTACCGCCGGCGTAAATGCTGACCTGCCGATCCTTGCCACAGCGCTTACTGATCGCGGGATCGACACCGAAGCAACGCCGTTGATAGGCCTAACTCGCTGGAATGCCACCCCCCAAGCAATGGCCCTTCCCGGCCTCCAGAATGGCTTTTTTGCTCTACCCGACCAAAGCAAGATCGCCTCGTTTGAAAGCCGCTACGCCGCAATTTATGGCGAAGCCCCCCATCCATTGGCCGGTCTGGCCTATGACGGGATTGCCGCGGTCGGCGCGCTTGTGGCTGCAGGCAATCGTGATGCCCTGACAGCGGCCGCACTGACCCAGCGATCCGGCTTCCAAGGCACCAGTGGTATCTTTCGCCTGCTGCCAAACGGCACAAACGAGCGCGGCCTTGCGGTCGCACAAATCCAAAATAGTCAGGTTGTCATCGTTGACCCAGCTCCTAGAAACTTTGGTGGCTCAGGGCTCTGACGCCCTTCCCACTAGCACAGACCCGATCAGCACGGACCCTGCGACACCGGACAGCTTTCTCTGCCCGCCGCAGTCAATTTTTGATGCGCCGGCGGTCGCCGCAGCGCTTGAAGCCGCGCTCGTGGATCAAACCGATCCTAAAGCGATCCGCGCTGCGGTCGTGGCGGTTCTGGCCGTGGCGCAAAAACGCGGACACACGGCAATCGCCGAAAGCTTTGCGGCAGACCCGTTCGCCGCACGCCCGACGACGCGCGCCTACGCTTGGCTGACCGATCAGATCGTTACATCAGCGCTGGGCGTGGCCTTGGATCATCTGCATCCCAACCCTAATCCAACCACTGCCGAAAACATCTCAATCATCGCCGTCGGCGGTTATGGGCGCGGCGAGATGGCGCCCAAATCCGATGTCGATTTACTATTTCTCACGCCCTACAAGACCACCGCTTGGGCCGAGAGCCTGATTGAATCGCTGCTCTATATTCTTTGGGATCTCAAGCTCAAGGTGGGCCACGCGACCCGCACGATCAAAGACTGCCTGCGCCTTGCGCGTGAAGATTACACAATCCGAACGTCGCTGGTCGAATACCGCTATTTGGCAGGTGATCCGGATCTTGCTCAGTCCCTTGCGGATCAACTGTGGAACGATCTGTTCAAATCTACAGCCACCGAATTCGTCGAGGCCAAACTGGCCGAACGCACGGAACGCCATCACAAGCAGGGTGGTCAACGCTATGTGGTCGAACCCAATGTCAAAGAGGGCAAGGGAGGGCTGCGCGATCTGCAAACGCTGTATTGGATCGGTAAATATGTGAACGGCGTGCGCACCGCCGCCGAATTGGTCGATGCCGGAGTGTTCACCCAAGACGAATACGACACGTTCCACGCCGCCGAGGATTTCCTGTGGGCCGTGCGCTGCCATCTGCACCTGATCACAGGGCGCGCGACCGACCAGTTGACCTTTGATCTTCAGGTCGAAGTGGCCGCACGTATGGGCTACAAGGATCACGGTGGACGTCGCGCCGTTGAGCATTTCATGCAGGACTACTTTCGCCGCGCAACCCAAGTGGGAGAATTGACCCGCATCTTCCTCACAGCACTTGAAGCGACCCACACCAAGGCCGAACCACTACTGACCCGCCTGCTCAAGCGACGCAAGAAAGCGCGCGCGCCTTATGCCATTCTGCAAAACCGGCTCACGGTCGACGACGACGCACTATTTTTGTCCGACAGTCTGAACATGCTGCGGATATTCGAAGAAGCCCTACGCACCGGCACGCTCTTGCACCCCGATGCTATGCGCTTGATCTCGGCCAATCTTGGCCTGATCGACCGCAACATGCAGAACGACAAAGAAGCGTCACGGGTTTTTCTTGGATTGCTGCTGAAGCACGGCAACCCCGAACGGGCCTTGCGCCGCATGAACGAACTGGGCGTGCTAGGCGCATTTATCCCCGAATTCGCCGCCATTGTCGCGATGATGCAATACAATATGTATCACCACTACACCGTGGACGAACACACGATCCAATGCATCAGCCACCTTGCCCGCATTGAACGCGCCGAACTGGACGAAGAACTGCCCGTGTCTGCCGCGATTATCAAGAACGGCATCAACCGCAAGGTGCTGTATGTGGCGCTGCTGTTGCATGATATAGGCAAAGGGCGCGACGAAGATCATTCAGTGTTGGGCGCGCAGATCGCTCGCAAGGTCGCGCCGCGTCTGGGCCTCAATCGCAAGGAACGCGAGACCGTCGAATGGCTGGTGCGCTATCATTTGCTCATGTCGGATATGGCCCAGAAACGCGATATCGCTGATCCACGTACTGTGCGCGACTTTGCCAAAGCTGTGAAAACCAAGGAACGGCTGGATTTGCTGTGTGTGCTGACGGTCTGCGACATTCGCGGCGTCGGTCCCAACACATGGAATAACTGGAAAGCATCGCTGCTACGCGCCCTGTACCGCCAGACCAGTCGCGCCCTTGAAGAAGGGATGGAGGCGCTGAACCGTGAAGAACGCGGCACCGAGGCCAAGAAAAATCTGCGCGCCGAACTGACCGATTGGGACGAAAAAGACCTGCGAACCGAAATGGCGCGCCACTACCCGCCCTATTGGCAGGGCCTGCATGTGACCGCCCACGCGGATTTCGCCAACCTGCTGCGCGGAATTGCCGATGACGAAGTCCGCCTTGAACTGACGCCTGACCCTGATCGCGACGCTACCCGCGTTTGCTTTGCCATGGCGGATCATCCGGGCATCTTTAGCCGGATGTGCGGTGCGTTGGCGCTTGTGAGGGCCAATATCGTCGATGCGCGAACGTTCACATCCAAGGACGGCTACGCCACTGCCGCGTTCTGGATTCAAGACACCAGCGGCCACCCCTATGATCCAACTCGCCTGCCCCGTCTGCGCACGATGATCCACAAAACCCTTCTGGGCCAAGTCGTCACTGGCGAAGCGATGAAGGACCGCGACAAGATGAAAAAGCGCGAGCGTGCGTTCAAGGTTGCGACCTCCATCGCCTTTGATAACGACGGCTCGGAAATCTATACCATCATCGAAGTCGACACCCGCGACCGCCCCGGCCTTCTGTTCGATCTGACCCGCACATTGGCGAACGCCAATATCTATATCGCCAGTGCCGTGGTCGCGACCTATGGCGAACAGGTGGTCGATACCTTTTACGTCAAAGACATGTTCGGCCTGAAATTCCACGCCGAAAGCAAACAAAAGGCGCTGGAGAATAAACTACGCGAGGCGATTACGCTGGGTGCGCAAAGGGCGCGATCCTAAGACTGCGGGTCCGGCACAGGAAAGACCACGTCGTAGATCCAGTTAAAGGCAAACGTATAGATAAGGTAAAATACCGAAAACGATACATCCATGATGACCGCTTGCCACAACCCGACCCCAAGCCGCCAAGCGATGTAGGGCGCAAGGACAGTCAGCAGGCCCAGTTCGAACAGCACCGCATGCAAGAGCCGATGGACAATCGTTTTGCGCACATCCCCGCGCAGACGTAGCATCGTGCGGTCAAACCAGATGTTATAGACGTAGTTCCACAGGGTCGCGATTGTTGCACTGACCAGTGTGACGACAGCGATCTCGTGCAGAGGCATCCCAAATCCCCACGCGCCCAGCGGGGTCACAAGGATCAACCCGATTACCTCAAAACTGATCGCATGACGAATACGGTCACGGGTCGTGCGCATGGGCTCTCTTTTGGGTTGCGGTTAGGATCGTGCTGCACAAACGGTGCAAACTCCATGATAGAGTTTGCACGGTCTTCCCCCTAAAAGGAGCCAAGTGCAACCCGCACAGGAGGCGGCAACAAGTGACGTTAACACACGACATCAACCCGATGCCCGCATTTGTTGAAACGGCACGGGCAACCCGCGACCTGCGCGGGGCCTTTGACGCCCGCCCGGATTATCAATGCAACGACTGGCTGGATTGGATTACCCGCCCGAAACGCGATGATACGCGGCAACGACGGCTGGAAAAAATGCTGACAGAGCTTGCAGACAGACACGGCTACATGGGAATGAAGTGGCAACCCAAGCCCAGCAAGGACGCACCCTCTTGAAACCTATTCGCCTTGTCTCAGGCTTCTTGACCGTTGGCGTCTGGACCATGTTTAGCCGGATTTTGGGCTTTGTGCGCGACATCATGATCGCCGCCTACCTTGGCACAGGCCCCGTGGCCGAGGCGTTCTTGGTCGCGTTCAGCCTGCCCAACATGTTCCGTCGCTTCTTTGCCGAAGGCGCGTTCAACATGGCCTTCGTGCCGATGTTTTCCAAGAAACTTGAAGGCGGTGATGACGCGCGAACCTTTGCGCGCGATGCTTTCACGGGGCTGGCGACGATCCTGATTGTGTTCACCCTATTGGCCACCGTGTTCATGCCATTCCTTGTCATGGCCATGGCCAGCGGGTTTCTGGGCGACGAACGCTTTGATCTGGCCGTCGACTACGGACGCATTGCCTTTCCCTATATCCTGTTCATCTCGCTTGCTGCCCTCTTGTCCGGCGTGCTCAACGCCACGGGACGGTTTGTGGCCGCCGCCGCGGCGCCCGTGCTGTTGAACCTGATCTTTGTCGCGGCGATTTTGCTCGGCAACAGGCTTGGCTGGCCGGTCGGCGATACGCTCGCTTGGGCTGTGCCGCTCGCTGGGATCGCGCAATTGGTGTTGGTCTGGATTGCCGCGTCACGCGCAGGGTTCCGCCTGATCCCGCGTCGCCCGCGCATGACACCTGACCTCAAACGCCTCGCGATTATTGCCGCACCTGCCGCATTGGCCGGTGGAGTCGTGCAGATCAACCTGCTGGTCGGTCGCCAAGTTGCTAGCTTTTATGACGGGGCCATCGCGTGGCTCTCTTATGCGGATCGCCTTTATCAATTGCCGCTGGGCGTGGTCGGCATTGCCATTGGCGTGGTGCTGCTGCCCGACCTGTCGCGCCGCCTGCGTGCAGGTGATCTGGCGGGCGGGCGTGATGCGTTCAACCGCGCCTGTGAACTTAGCCTTGCCCTCACGATTCCGGCCGCGGTTGCGTTGATGGTCATCCCGCTGCCGTTGGTTTCAGTGCTGTTTCAACGCGGGGCGTTTGGCGCTGATGATGCCGCCGCCACGGCACTTGCTGTCGCGGTTTACGGCCTTGGCCTGCCCGCGTTTGTGATGCAAAAATCTCTGCAACCGCTATTTTTCGCGCGCGAAGACACGCGCCGCCCGTTCTATTATGCTATCGCCTCGCTGGTGGCGAACGCGGGCATCGCCTTTGGGCTGTCACCATACATTGGCTATATCGCCGCCGCGATCGGGACCACGCTGGCAGGCTGGGCGATGGTTGTGTTGCTCTGGCATGGATCACGCGACATGGGCGAAGCCGCGCATTTCGACGCCCGCTTCAAACGCCGCATCTGGCGGATCATTGCCGTGTCACTGCTGATGGGAGCAATACTTTGGGCGCTGACGCTGGTTATCGGGCCGTTCCTGGCAATTCCCACATGGCGCTACGTCGCACTCGCGACCCTCGTCTTGATCGGGATCACTGCGTATTTCACGCTGGGTCATGTCCTTGGCGCATTCCGGTTAGGTGAATTTAAACGGGCGATGCGCCGCTAACGCCGCTGGCGCAAGCGAACAACAAAAGCGCGCCAGCCCCCCGGTGACAGGATCGGTGCAAGCACCAAGCCAATCACAAAACCCGCGATTTCTGCGATCCATGTAGGGCTTGATCCGAATAGCATCCCGTAAACCAGCATGATCCCCAGCAGCACGACAATCAGCGAAAACGCGCGGAGCTGGTTTTCACCCATCCGCCCCAAGGTCAGCCACATCAAATAGGTATAGGCGCCGATAAAGCCGTAAACCGGTGCGAACACTCCGATCAGCCCCACATTACGCGGTGACGTCAGACCATAAATCAGCGCCCCGCCAATCGCGCACGCCAGAAACAGGATGATCATGGCGGCAGGGTGAAACACCTCGCCAACATATTTACCAAGGGCCAGCAGCAACACCGTGCCCCAAAGCGCGTGGGTAAACGAACCATGTACAAACGGATAGGCCACAAAGCGTTTCAACAAATCAAAGCTATAGTTCCCCTGATCCACGATGACTTCGACCACACGCGGGGCCATGCCATAATCCTGAATCGCGGCTGGCCGCCAGCCAATCCCCGTGCGCCCGCCAAGCCAGCCCTGATCGGCCAAACTCAGCACCGCCTCGATGCCGATGACCACGACAACCAGCGCCAGAATGATCGGCGGGATCGCGTTGAATGGGTTTTCACTGCTCATGGGGCATAGTCCTTTGGTTGACGGCCTCTTGCGCCATGGGTAAGCGAGAGGGAACCCGAAATCCAGCCCCGGACATGATCATGACAAATGCGACATTCACCCCCCGCGTCTTTTCCGGCATCAAGCCGTCAGGTGGCCTACAACTTGGCAACTACCTTGGCGCGATCAAGCGCTGGGTGGACATGCAGGCCGGCGATTTCGAAAACGTCTATTGCGTGGTCGATATGCACGCGATCACCGTTTGGCAGGATCCCAAAGACCTGACAAACGGCACACGCGAAGTCGCCGCTGGCATGATCGCTTCGGGCATTGATCCGGCCAAATCGGTGCTGTTCAACCAATCCCAAGTCTCTGCCCATGCCGAACTTGGCTGGATCTTCAACTGTGTCGCCCGCCTTGGCTGGATGAACCGGATGACGCAGTTCAAAGACAAAGCTGGCAAGAACGCCGAGAAAGCCTCGCTTGGGCTTTATGCCTATCCATCGCTGATGGCCGCTGACATCCTGCTTTATCACGCCACGCACGTCCCCGTGGGCGAGGACCAAAAGCAGCATGTTGAACTGGCGCGTGATATCGCCAACAAATTCAATCACGACTACGGCGTTGATTTCTTTCCGATCACCGAACCTGTGATCGACGGCCCCGCCACCCGCGTAATGAACCTGCGTGATGGCACCAAGAAGATGTCCAAATCAGGCGACAGCGACATGGAACGCATCAACATGACCGATGATGCCGACACGATCGCCAAGAAATTCAAGAAGGCCCGCACTGATCCTGCGCCTTTGCCCGAAACCGTCGAAGGACTGGCCGAACGCCCCGAAGCGCGCAACTTGGTCGATATCTACGCGGCATTGTCAGACACGACTCCGGCTGACGTGATCGCGCAATATCCCGGCGCTGGCTGGGGCACGTTCAAACCGGCGCTTGCCGATTTGGCGGTGGAAAAGCTGGCACCTATCAGCACGGAAATGGCCCGCCTGATGGCCGATCCTGCCGAGATTGACCGCACGCTGGCAGCTGGCGCTGAAAAGGCCCGCGCGATTGCTGCACCGATCCTCGCAAAGACCTATGACATCGTCGGAATGTTGCGCAGCTAGCGCAGGGCGTCTGTCTGAAACAGCTTCACCTTCAGCCCGCCAAACGACACGGGCGGGCCAACGGGTTTAAACGGCAGGCCGGATGATTTCGCCAGCCCGTTGTCCGATGTCACCATCCCGACGCGCCAACCTTTAAACCGCTCCAGCAGGGTCTTGCCCAGCGCGCCGTAAACCGCAAACAGCAACTTTTTGTCACCGATGCGCGCGCCGTAGGGCGGGTTGACCATAACCAGTCCCGGTGGGCCTTCGGGCCGCTGCAAATCACTCACGGCGACGCGGATGAATTGAGTGCAATCGGTGACACCCGCGCGCGCGGCGTTGGCTGTGGACATGCGGATCGCGCCATCATCGCGGTCGCTGCCAAAAAAGCGGAGCGACGGCTGCGTTGTTGTCTGATGAGCGCGCATCGCGTCCCATGCCGTTGCATCAAACGTCGCTAGTTGTTCAAACGCAAAATGGCGCGACCGACCCGCATGCAAACCCGCGGCAATTTCCGCCGCTTCAATCACAAACGTGCCCGACCCGCACATCGGATCAACCAACGGCTCGGACCCGTCATAGCCACATTCGCGCAAAAACATCGCCGCCAAATTCTCGCGCATCGGCGCTTTGCCCACGGCCTCTTTATGGCCGCGCTTGTGTAAACTTTCGCCTGATGTATCGACGGAAAACGTGCACATATCGTCGTCGATCCGCAGCTTCAGCCGGATCGGTGCATCGGCGGCAATCGTCGCGCCCAATTCCTCGACCAGCGCCTTTTCCACGCGTTGAACAGCGGCGCCTGCGTGATATATTTTCGACGCCTTACAGGTCGCTTCAACCTTCACAGGCACATCAGCGCGCAGCACGTCGCCCCATGGAAATTTGCGCGACCGCTTATCAAGCTGCGCCAGATGGAACGCCCGAAATTCACCGATTCGCGCCAATACACGCCCTGCCCCACGTAGCTGCAAATTTGCGCGCCAGACCTCGGGCCAATCACCTTGCACGGTCACGCCACCCGGCGTCACGACAGGGTTTGCGAAACCACGCGCGACAGCCTCGTCGCGAAGTGTATTTTCAAGGCCGGGGGCGGCCACAAGGAATATATCAAACATGCCCGTGCCTACCCCCAATCAGGTGATCTTACGAGGGGGTATCGCCGATCTTATCCTGCGTTTGCGTGTCAAAATCGCCAGCATCATGGCGTTCACGCAACTGCATCGCCGGATCACCAACCCCCTTGTTCACCATCCGGCCCCGCTGCACCGCTGGGCGCGCGTCGATCTTTTCAGCCCAAGCGACGACGTTTTTATAGCTGGCAACGTCCAGGAATTCAGCCGCACCATACTGGCGGCCCAAAACCAACTGCCCATACCACGCCCAAATCGCCATATCAGCGATCGTATAGTTAGCTCCGGCAATAAAGGGATGATCCGCCAACTGGCGATCCAGCACATCTAGCTGGCGCTTGGTTTCCATAGCGAAACGATTGATCGGGTATTCGAAACTTTCAGGGGCGTAGGCATAAAAATGCCCGAAACCGCCGCCCAAATATGGCGCCGATCCCATCTGCCAGAACAACCATGACAAGCATTCAGTGCGCGCAGCCAGATCTGTCGGCACGAAATGCCCGAATTTTTCCGCAAGATACAGCAGGATCGCGCCGCTTTCGAATACCCGCTGGGGTGGCGTAACAGAATGATCCATCAGCGCCGGTATTTTAGAGTTCGGGTTCGCATCTACAAACCCGCTACCAAACTGATCGCCTTCACCGATGTTGATCAGCCAGGCATCATATTCCGCATCTTTTACACCCAGCGCGAGCAATTCTTCGAGCAACACAGTCACCTTGACGCCGTTGGGCGTGGCCAGCGAATAAAGCTGCAACGGATGCTTGCCAACCTGCAGGTGCTTGTCGTGGGTTGCGCCTGCAATGGGGCGATTGATGCTGGCGAACTGGCCACCGTTTTCTTGGTCCCAAGTCCAGACTTTGGGGGGCGTATAGGTCATGCGTCATCCTTTGCGTGGCTAGGGGGACAATTGCGCCCGCTTGGTCAGGTTTCAAGGGCTGTCTCAGCATTCCTTGCACTGGACCTTCCCCATTCCCTCGCCTAGCTTGCCCCAAAAGCGGAGTACAGCATGGCGACGGGTACGAATATCACGACCTACTTTAACGGCGCATGGCATGACGGCGATGTGGCGATCATGCGGGCTGCGGATCATGGCACATGGTTGGGCAGCACCGTATTTGACGGGGCGCGGTTTTTCGATGGGATGTGCCCTGATTTACAGGCGCATTGCGCGCGCGTGAACCGCTCGGCCAAGGCATTGATGATCACGCCAAACGTCAGCACCGATGATATGGTTGCTATCGTGCGCGAAGGGCTTGCGCTTTATGCGGCCAACACGCCGGTTTACATCCGTCCGATGTATTGGGGCATCGAGGCCGGCTTTAGCGCAATCGTGCCAAAAGTGGGCGGCGAAACTGGTTTTGCGATCTGCCTTGAAGAAATTCCGATGGCCACCCCCCAATCATCAACAACGCTCACCACAACGCAGTTCCGCCGCCCGGTCATGGAAAGCGCGGTTGTGAATGCCAAAGCGGGCTGCCTTTACCCCAACAATGCCCGCATGCTGGCCGAGGCACACTCCAAAGGCTTTGGTAACGCACTGGTCGCGGACGCCATGGGCAACGTTGCCGAAAGTGCCACGGCCAATGCGTTCATGGTCAAGGACGGCGAGGTTTTCACGCCGATCCCAAATGGCACGTTCCTTGCCGGAATTACCCGCGCGCGTCACATCTCCAACCTCGCCAATGATGGCGTTAAGGTGCACGAAGCTGTTTTGACATTCGACGATTTCCGCAACGCAGATGAAGTGTTCCTGTCTGGGAATATGTCCAAAGTTACGCCCATCACCGCATTTGATGCGCAACAATACCAGATCGGTCCCGTCACACGACGCGTGCGGGACTTGTATTGGGATTGGGCAGCGTCGGCCGGATAACAACGCGCAAACCCGTTGCCAGCGACGCGCTGCTGCGCCACACTTGCCGCGAACAAAGGGGACCGTCATGCGTAAATTCTTGGTCGTGCTGGATGAAAGTCGCGAATGCCTGAACGCGATGCGGTTTGCCGCGATGCGCGCCGCGAAAACCGGCGGCGGTGTGGCTGTTTTGTCCATTATCCCGCCCGATGAATTCAATCACTGGATCGGTGTCGGCGAAGTTATGCGCGCCGAAGCACGCGAGCGGATCGAGGTGCATTTCGAGGTGTTTGCCAAGTGGATGCGCGACAAGCAGGGCGTTGATCCACAACTGATTATCCGCGAGGGCGAACCCGTGCCCGAAATCATGGCGCAGATCGACGAAGACCCCGATATTGGCGTTCTTGTTCTTGGGGCGGGAAGCGACAAAAAGGGCCCCGGCCCCTTGGTGACCCAACTGACCCGCAATTCCGGTGCCTTGCAGATTCCTATCACCATCGTGCCCGGCGAGATGTCCAAAGAACGGCTCGAAGCGATTACCTGACACTTTATCCGTCTGAAAACATGTCATTTTCCTCGCGTCTGCATGAGAAAACGGAAACATCACTACATAACAAAAATGGGTGTGGATTTTCTGCGTGAAAAAGCCCAGCGCCCGTGGCGCCGTCGGTCAAATCAAGGGGGGGCACGCCCAACCGCAATGACGTGATCGCCGTCCTCAAGGTCGACGGCCAGATTGTTGCGACCCAGTATTACGACGTCGATCCTCGTTAAACGCTGAACACCTCCCACTCTAAAGCAAGGCCGGCCCATCGGGGTCGGCCTTTCGGTTGCCAGTTAGAATCGTTCCAAACCTTGACTTCGCGGGTCCGCGAGCGCATATCAGGGGCCTGACAAAAAAGGTTGGTCCCATGTTCATACAAACTGAATCAACGCCGAATCCGGCAACGCTGAAATTCTTGCCCGGCCAGACTGTTCTGGCATCAGGCACCGCTGATTTTGCGAGCGCCGACGCCGCAGCGGCAAGCCCCCTTGCCCAGCGTATCTTTGCTGTTTCGGGAGTGGCCGCAGTGTTTTTTGGTGCGGACTTCGTGACAGTCACAAAGGCCGAAGACGCCGATTGGGACCACATCAAACCGTCAGTTCTTGGCGCGGTTATGGAACACTACCAGTCCGGCAAACCCGTGATGGAAGGCGAGCAAACTGCATCCGGTCATGCGGAACATACTGGCGAAGATGGTGAAATCGTCAACCAAATCAAAGAATTGCTTGATACCCGTGTGCGTCCGGCTGTAGCGCAAGATGGTGGCGACATCACGTTCCACGGTTTTGACCGCGGGATCGTTTATCTGCACATGCAGGGCGCTTGCGCTGGCTGCCCGTCATCCACGTTGACCCTGAAGATGGGTATCGAGAACCTGCTGCGCCACTACATCCCCGAGGTGGTCGAGGTGCGGCCAGTCGCGGCCTGAGCGGACGCGCAATACGCTATGCGGCCCAACCCAACACTCCTCGCATTTGACACATCGGCGGCGCATTGTGCCGCCGCTTTGCTGTTGGATGGCAAGATCACAACCCGAATTGACCCAATGGCGCGCGGGCAAGCCGAACACTTGATGGTTATGCTGGGCGACGTGCTGGCGCAGGCGGATATCGACTGGCCCGCACTCGATGGTGTCGCTGTCGGTATCGGGCCAGGCAATTTCACCGGCATCCGAATTTCCGTATCTGCAGCGCGCGGTCTGGCGCTTGGGCTGGGCAAACCTGCCATTGGTGTGTCGTCTCTTGATGCGATGGCCCACAATCAACCCCGCCCATTCACCGCCCGCCTGCCTGCACCGCGTGATCACCATTATGCGCAGGTTTCCAACGCGACTGAAACGGGCACGCCTTCGCTTGAACCAGGTGCAGCCGTGGCCCCCGACCCGACCATGCTGATCACCAATATCGCATTGATCGCCGCTGATCGCCTTTCATCCGGCACCCCGATTGCGCGCCCTGCCCCGCTATATCTGCGCCCCGCCGATGCAGCACCACCTAGTGACCCTGCGCCGCTGATCTTGCCGTGACACCCGCAGCAGCAGCCCGGCTTTATGCGCGCGCCTTTCACAAGTCGCGCCCGTGGCAAGAATCCGAGTTTGAAGCCCTAATCGGCGACCCCCAAGTGATTCTCTGTGGTGATGCCTTTGCCATGGTTATTGCGCGCATTGTGCTGGACGAGGCCGAAATCCTGACCCTCGCGACCAATCCCGACCGGCGCCGCCAAGGCTTGGCACGCGCCGCATTGCAGACCTGCGAAACGCAGTTGCGCGCCCATAACGTACAAAGCGTGTTTCTTGAGGTCGGCGCCGATAACCTCGCCGCACAGGCGCTTTATAGAGGCTTTGGCTATATTCAGGCGGGTAAGCGCGCGAATTACTACCGCCGCAGCGATGGCGTGGCCGTTACTGCATTGATTCTTCGCAAAGACCTTGCGGCCAACTGACCCCACGTCACTACCGGCCGAATCTCGCGAACATGTCGTTTCGGTGGGCCAAAACCCAAAAAGAAGTTGACCCTTCCCGCCGCGCGTTGCCTTATCTTGCGATGCTGACTTGATCAGCTCACTTTTCGCGGGGGCGGCGGGAAACCGGACACGCCCAAAAAATCAAAGACCTAGGAGACAAAAATGACCCTCATGACTAAATTTCTTAGCGCTTCGGCTGCTCTAGCCCTGACGGCTGGCGCTGCAATGGCCGACCCTGCCGTTCTGTTCGACCTTGGCGGCAAGTTCGACAAATCCTTTAACGAGAGTGCCTTTAACGGCGCTCAGCGTTGGGCCGAAGAGACCGGCGGTTCCTTCAACGAAGTCGAGATCCAATCCGACGCACAGCGTGAACAGGCGATCCGCCGTTTCGCAGAAGCTGGCAACAACCCTATTGTGATGGCGGGCTTCTCGTGGGCCTCCGCACTTGGCGAAGTTGCTGCTGACTACCCTGACACCAAGTTCCAGATCATCGACATGGTCGTGGACGCGCCAAACGTGCGTTCGATCGTCTTTGCCGAAGAGCAGGGTTCTTATCTGGTCGGCGTCGCCGCTGCGATGGCGTCTGAAACAGGCACTGTCGGCTTTATCGGTGGCATGGACATCCCGCTGATCCGCAACTTTGCATGTGGTTATGTGCAAGGCGTGTTGGCTGCGAACCCCGACGCGACCGTCATCGCCAACATGACAGGCACCACGCCTGCCGCTTGGAATGATCCGGTAAAAGGCTCCGAACTGACACTTGCTCAGATCAGCCAAGGCGCTGACGTTGTCTATGCAGCCGCTGGTGGCACAGGTGTTGGCGTCCTGCAAACCGCAGCCGACGAAGGCATCCTGTCAATCGGCGTGGACAGCAACCAGAACTACCTGCACCCAGGTATGGTTCTGACATCCATGCTCAAGCGCGTTGATAACGCGGTTTATGACGCATTGATGGCTGGTGACGCGCTTGAGGCTGGCTTTAACGTCATGGACCTTGCCAACGGCGGCGTGGGCTATGCACTCGACGAACACAACGAAGCCTTGATCACTGACGAGATGAAGGCCGCACTTGATGCAGCATCTGCCGGCATCGAATCCGGTGCGATCATGGTTCACAACTACAACACCGACGAGGCCTGCCCCGTCTATGACTTCTAAGTCAAACTAGACCGGCCAAATCAAATGGGGCCGCGCCAGACCATGGCGCGGCCCCACGCATACCTAGCAGCGGAAACTTTCATATGTCCGATATCGCCCCCGCAATCGAACTCAAAGGCATCTCCAAGGCCTTTGGCCCAGTCCAAGCCAACAAGGACATCGCGATCCGCGTGATGCCTGGCACAATCCATGGGATCATCGGCGAAAACGGCGCAGGAAAATCCACGCTCATGTCGATCCTCTATGGGTTCTACAAAGCCGATAAGGGCGAGATTTTCATTGGCGGCAAAAAAACAGTAATCCCCGATAGCCAGGCGGCCATCGCTGCGGGCATCGGCATGGTGTTCCAGCACTTCAAACTGGTCGAAAATTTCACCGTCCTCGAGAACGTGATCCTCGGGGCCGAAGATGGGGCGATGCTGCGGCCCAGTCTGGCCAAAGCCCGCCGCGAGCTTAAGGCGCTGGCCGAGGAATACGGGCTGCACGTTGAACCGGATGCGGTGATCGAAGATATCGGCGTTGGCATGCAACAGCGCGTCGAAATCTTGAAAGCCTTGTATCGTCGGGCTGACATTCTGATTTTGGACGAACCTACCGGCGTCTTGACCCCTGCCGAGGCGGATCAATTGTTCCGCATCCTCGAGCGTCTACGCGAAGAGGGTAAGACGATCATTCTGATCACCCACAAACTGCGCGAGATCATGGAAATCACCGACACCGTCAGCGTTATGCGGCGCGGCGAAATGACCGCGACTGTAAAAACCGCCGGCACCAATCCCGCGAAACTGGCCGAATTGATGGTCGGGCGCAAAGTGCTGCTGCGCGTTGATAAGGCCCCCGCCAAAGTTGGTAATAAGGTCCTTGAGGTGCGCGACCTCAACATCACCGACAACAAAGGCGTGCACCGCCTTAAGGGTGTTTCATTTAACGTGCGCGCTGGTGAAATCCTTGGCATCGCCGGGGTGGCCGGTAACGGGCAGTCCGAACTGCTCGAAGTGCTTGGCGGCTACGAAAAAGCCACCGGCGAAATCGTGGTGAACGGCCAAAAGATAGACCTTACTGGCCGCAACTCTGACGGTCAAAGTCGGCGTGCTCGCGGTATTGCCCACGTCCCCGAAGACCGCCAGCGCGAAGGCCTGATTATGGACTTTTTCGCTTGGGAAAACATGGTGTTCGGCTATCACCGCGATCCGAAATACCAGCGCAACCGCCTGCTGATGGATAATGCCGCGATAAAGGAAGATGCCGCTGGCAAGATGGAACGCTTTGATGTGCGCCCGCCTGATCCATTTCTGCAAGCCAAGAGCTTTTCCGGCGGCAACCAACAAAAAATCGTCCTCGCCCGCGAAATGGAGCGCGACCCTGATCTATTGCTGATCGGTCAGCCCACACGCGGCGTCGATATCGGTGCAATTGAATTCATCCACCAGCAAATCATCGCCCTGCGTGATCAAGGCAAAGCGATCCTGCTGGTCTCGGTCGAACTCGAAGAAATCCTGTCCTTGTCCGACCGGATCGCTGTGATGTTTGACGGTAAAATGATGGGTGAACGCCTGCCTGCTGACACCGATGAAAAAGAACTGGGCCTGATGATGGCCGGTATGACCAAGGGGGAGGCCGCGTAATGGAAAAGATGCCACAATGGGCTGACGTCGTTCTGGTGCCACTGGTCTCGCTGCTTTTGGCGTCGATCATTTCGGCGTTTGTGATCCTTGCGATTGGCGAAAGCCCGTGGGCCGCTTTGAAGTTGATGGTCAACGGTGCGCTCGGCTCCAGTTATGGCTGGGGGTACACGCTTTATTATGCCACCAACTTTATGTTCACCGGTCTTGCCGTCGCCGTCGCGTTTCATGCGCGCATGTTCAACATCGGTGGTGAAGGTCAGGCCATCTTGGGCGGTTTGGGCGTGGCCCTTGTCTGCCTTTACATACCTTGGCCACATTGGTCGCTGGCACTGATCGGCGCGACGCTGGGGGCTGCGTTGTTCGGGGCCGCTTGGGCCCTGATCCCGGCATTCCTGCAGGCCAAGCGCGGCAGTCACATCGTTATCACCACGATCATGTTTAACTTTATCGCCGCCGCTTTGCTGAACTACCTTTTGGTGAACCAACTCAAGGCGCCGGGCATGGAACCGGCCACACCAAAATTCGCCCAAGCCACACACCTCCCGTCATTTCAGGACATGTTCAGCTTTGGGGATACGGTTTTGTTTCGTGGCACGCCTGCCAACGTGGCGTTTTTCGTCGCAGTGCTGGCCTGCATTGCAGTCTGGGTGCTGATCTGGAAAACACGGCTTGGCTATGAAATTCGCGCGTTCGGACATTCCGAATCCGCAGCCAAATACGCAGGGATTAGCCCGACAAAAATTATCGTGGTGTCGATGCTTATATCGGGCGGTTTGGCAGGCATGATGGCCGTCAATAACGTCATGGGCGAGGCCGAACGCCTTGTTCTCAACGCCGTCGAAGGCGCGGGCTTTATCGGCATCGCCGTGGCGCTGATGGGGCGCAGTCATCCGTTTGGCGTGTTCTTGGCAGCAATCTTGTTCGGGTTCTTGTATCAGGGCGGCGCGGAACTGGCGCTATGGACCAGCATCCCGCGCGAAATGATTGTCGTCATTCAGGCGCTCGTGATCATGTTCACCGGCGCGCTTGATAACATGGTGCGTGCACCGCTGGAAAAGGCGTTCATCGCCTTTAGCAAATCACACGCCAAGGCGGAGGGTTAATCATGGATCTCTTGTTCAACATTCAGGTCTGGGACTCGACCATTCGCCTTGCCACGCCGCTGCTGCTGGCCTGCCTTGCGGGTCTGTTCAGTGAACGCTCTGGCATTTTTGACATCGGGCTTGAGGGCAAGATGTTGGCCGCCGCATTCATGTCTGCCGCCGTCGCCTATACCAGCGGTAGCGTCTGGGTTGGTCTGCTGGCGGGCATCGGTGCGTCCTTGGCGCTGTCGTTGCTGCATGGCTTGGCCTCTATCACGTTCCGCGGCAATCAACTGATCTCGGGTGTTGCGATTAACTTCCTTGCGGCGGGTCTGACGGTCGTCGTTGCGCAAAGCTGGTTCGCCCAAGGCGGGCGCACCCCACAGCTTGCCGGTGCTGCACGATTCGAGCAGATCGAGCTACCATTTGCTTCGGCCGTGGCCGATGTGCCATTCATCGGCCCGATCTATGCCGATCTGATATCAGGGCACACGATCCTTGTTTACTTCGCCCTGCTTTGCGTTCCCGCAACATGGTGGCTGCTTTATCGCACCCGCTTTGGTCTGCGCCTGCGCGCGGTCGGTGAAAACCCTGCCGCCGTCGATACGGCCGGTGTGTCCGTCATTGGCCTGCGATTCTCGGCCGTGATGATCTGCGGCGTGTTGTGTGGCATTGCCGGCGCCTATCTGGCGACAGGCCTTCAGGCAGGCTTCACCAAGGACATGACCGCGGGGCGTGGCTATATCGCGCTGGCCGCGCTGATCTTTGCGAAATGGCGCCCATGGTATGCCCTGTCTGCGACGATCCTGTTTGGTTACCTTCAGGCGATCGCCCTGCGCCCCGACCTGATCGAAAGTTCGTTTGGCTTTGAAATCCAGGGCCAACTGCTTGATGCGCTGCCGTTCATCATGACCGTGGTCATTTTGGCAGGGTTTGTCGGCAAAGCGATCCCACCACGCGCTGGCGGAGAACCCTATGTCAAAGAGCGCTAGCCTCGCGGCCCACATCCGCACCATTGCCGGTGACACACCAGTCCAAGTCGGGCTAATCCTTGGCTCGGGCCTTGGACATCTGGCTGATGCGGTGGACGGTGTCGCTATTCCCTACGGCGATCTGGACGGCTTTCCCCATGCGGGCGTCAGCGGGCACAATCCGAACCTTGTGATCGGTGATCTTGAGGGCGTGCGCGTGGCTGTCTTTGGCGGGCGTGCGCATTATTACGAAAGCGGTCGTGGTGATGCGATGCGTTTGCCGTTGGAGGTTCTGCGCGACCTTGGCGCGGACACGATGATCGCCACGAACGCCGCGGGATCAATGCGCCCCGAAATGGCGACCGGATCAATCATGTGCCTGTCGGACCATATCAACTTTTCCGGCCTCAACCCGCTGATCGGTGAAAAAACCGACGCGCGCTTTGTGCCGATGAAAGACGCTTACGATCCGGCGATCCGTGCCGCCCTGCGCGCAGCAGCGAGCGGCGAAAACACTGAAATGGCCGACGGCGTCTACGCTTGGTATTCCGGCCCGTCGTTTGAAACGCCCGCCGAAATTCGCGCAATTGCAATGCTTGGTGCGGATGCCGTTGGCATGTCTACCGTCCCCGAAGTGATCCTTGGCCGTTTCCTAGGTCTGCGTTGTGCTGCAATTTCCACGATCACCAATATGGCCGCTGGCATGAGCGATGAAAGCATCAGCCACGAGCACACCAAAGCCATGGCACCTATCGGTGCGGCCAAGTTGGAAAAAGTCCTGCGCCGCTATCTACGGGACCGCGGTTGAATCCAGTTGCGGACCTAACATAGGTCCAAAAGCCGAATTGCACGGTATTTCCAACGATTTGACCGCTGTGGCATTTGACACAGTGGTAAAAGCCGCGTCTTCTAGGTAAGCGGCCATAGACAACGCCGGACCCTAGAATATGCAAATCTATCTTCCTATTGCCGAAGTATCGGTCAACGCCTTCCTCCTATTGGGGTTGGGCGGTTTGGTCGGCGTTTTGTCGGGCATGTTTGGCGTGGGCGGCGGGTTCCTGATGACGCCGCTGTTGTTCTTTATCGGCATCCCGCCGGCCGTGGCTGTGGCCACACAAGGCACACAGATCGTTGCATCTTCGCTTTCAGGGGTTCTGGCCCACCTAAGACGGAAAACCGTCGATCTGCGCATGGGAACGGTGCTGCTGATCGGCGGCCTTTTTGGTGCGGCGCTGGGTGTGGTGGTGTTCAACTATCTTAAGGCGATGGGCCAGGTCGATCTGCTAGTCAAGCTTTGCTATGTACTGTTCCTTGGCGTGGTTGGCGCGCTGATGTTCTTTGAAAGCCTGCGCGCAATCCGGCGCAGTAGGCGCACCGGCGGCGTGCCCTTACGGCGCAAACATACTTGGGTCCATTCGCTTCCGTTCAAGATGAAATTCCGCGTATCGGGGTTATATATTTCAGTCATTCCGCCGCTGTTAGTCGGCGTGCTTGTAGGTATCCTTGCCGCGATCATGGGCGTTGGTGGCGGTTTCATTATGGTCCCCGCGATGATTTACCTTTTGGGGATGCCAACCAAAGTGGTCGTCGGGACATCGCTGTTCCAGATTATTTTCGTTAGTGCCTTCACCACAATGCTACACGCCACAACGAATTTTACTGTCGATATCGCCTTAGCCGTGCTGCTGTTGATTGGCGGAGTCATCGGCGCGCAGATCGGCACGCGGATCGGCGTAAAGATGAAGGCCGAACAACTGCGTATCTGGCTTGCGATCATGGTTCTGGTGGTAAGTGGAAAACTGGCGATTGACCTGCTTGTGATGCCGTCCGAGCTTTTTTCAATTGGTGAAAGCGGGCATTCGTGATCCGTCTATTCGCCCTCATGATCGTTCTCGCCTTGCCCGCCAAGGCCGAGGAGGTCGTGCTCGGCCTTAGCCAAAACGCGGTTGCAATTACCGCCACGTTTGATGGGTCTGACATCTTGCTGTTCGGCGCCGTCAAGCGTGAAAGCCCTATCGATTTGGCCAGCGATCTTGAAGTCATAATCACCATCGCGGGCCCTTCGCTGCCCGTCACCATGCGCCGTAAGGACCGACGATTGGGGATCTGGATCAACACCGATGTTGTCGAAGTGGATGCTGCACCCTCGTTTTACGCGGTCGCAACCACAGCCCCTTTGCAAGATATCCTCGGCGATGTCGAAGACCTGCGCTACAAGATCAGCATCCCACGCGCGATCCGGTCGGTCGGCGCGCCAATGAACGTGGCAGACGCCGAAAAATTCACCGAAGCATTGATCCGTATTCGGTCGGGGAACGACCTATATCAAGTGCGCGAAGGTGTGGTGGACTTTGAAGAAAGCACGCTGTTTAGTGCCGCATTCCGCCTACCTGCAAGCCTTACCGAAGGGGATTATCTTGCGCGCATCTACCTCACCCGCAATGGCATTGTCGTGGACGATTACGAAGCAATTATTCCGGTCGAAAAAGTCGGGCTGGAACGCTGGCTCTATAATCTCGCGCATGAACAACCGCTACTTTATGGCCTGATGTCGCTGGCGATCGCCATCGCAGCCGGTTGGGGCGCCTCGGCGATCTTTACGGCCCTGCGCCGCTAGTCACCCACGCCCGATATAGGGCATTTTGGTTGCCATGATCGTCTGGAATTGCACGTTCGCCTCAGCAGGCAATTGCGCCATGCGTAGCACCGCATCCGCAACCAACCCCACATCCATCGTCGCCATGTCAGGCTGCGACTTTGCCAATTCGGCCACTATATCGGTGCGTGCATTGCCGATATCAATTTGCCCGCAGGCAATATCAAACGGCCGCCCATCAAGCGACAGCGTCTTGGTCAAGCCCGTCACGCCGTGTTTCGTTGTGGTATAGGTCACCGAGCCTTCGCGCGGCACATGCGCACTGATCGACCCGTTGTTGATGATCCGCCCGCCCATCGGCGACTGGCGGCGCATCTGGCCAAACGCGGCGCGGGCACACAAGAACATCCCCGTCAGGTTCACAGCCACTGCGCGCGTCCAGTCCGCGACCGGAATTTCATCAATCGGTGCAGCGGGCGTGAAAATACCGGCGTTGTTGAATAGAACGTCAAGCCTACCTGCCTTGGCTGCAAATTCCGAAAACGCCGCAGCAACAGCATTTTCATCCGCTACATCACAGGGCAGGACCACGGCACCGGTGCGCCCTGCCGCAATTTCCTCAAGCAATTCAGCACGCCGCGCGATCAATCCAACCTGCCAACCGTGCGCCAGAAATACCTCGGCGCAAGCACGACCAATGCCGCCGCTCGCCCCTGTGATCACGATGCTGTTGACGGTGCGTCCCCTTGGGCTTCCAACTCAAGCGGCATCGGTACGGCGCGTAGATCATCGGTGCTTAGCGTCCCAGAGGGTCGCGCCAGACGGTTGCGCACAACCCACCGCAACTGCGTTTCCGCCCGCGTGATCGCCACGTAAGCAAGCCGCTTCCAAAGCTGCGTGCCTGCCTCCATCCGGCCCATACGGCTTGCGGCATAAATGTCGGGCGCAAACACCTGCACCGTGTCCCACTGCGACCCTTGGGCCTTGTGAATTGTCACCGCAGCACCATGCAAAAACGTGGCCCCCATGCGGGCGGCAAACGGAATAAACGGCTCTTCGTCACCTTCGTGTTCGATCTTGACGATGCTGGCCGCACTGACCTGCGGATCCTCGGCACCCATCACATGTAGGCGTGAAAATCCCGGCTTTCGCCCTGGCCCAAGGTAGATAACTTGCGCACCTTTTATCAGCCCGCGCGCCTCAAGATCGAGCCGCTTTTTGCGATGCTTTGCAGGCAATTCAATCCCGTCACAAATCAGCGGTTCGCCTTCCATCAGCTCGTCCACTGGCGCGCCAAAGGCGTTGCGAAACGCATGGATCAACTTGATCCGCGTCGCATTGCGCCAAACCAGACAAGGTGACCGCGCCATAAGATCGCTTTCTACCCGCTGCGCCATCACAACCCGTTCATCGCGCGCGGCGGCCTCTTGGATCATCTGTTCAAAGTGATGAAATTCAAGCGACGGATCGCCCAGTGCGTGCGCCAGATCGAGAATAGGATTGTCTGCGTCTTGGCGGTGGATGCGGTGCAGCACCAGCTTGCGATCATCTGGCAAAGTATCGAACACCATACCGCCACCCTCGCCCTTGACAGGCGGTAGCTGCGCGGGGTCACCAAACAATAGAAGCGTCGGAAAAATCTCTGTCAGGTCTTCGAACTGCTTGGCATCCAGCATCGAGCTTTCATCAACAAACCCGATATCCAGCGGGTCTTCGCGTCGCTTCCAGCCAGTGATGAAATCACTGCCACGCAAACCGGCCGCCGCAAGCGCCGCGGGCACAGATGTATTAGCCTGATACGACACCCAAGCCCGTTCAAGTGCCACATCGGTCAGCCCTTCGATTTCAGGACGATCCCCTTGTCCAGCCAGCCATTCAGCGACCTTTTCATATTCCGGATCATAGACAGGTGTATAAAGAATGCGATGGATCGTCGTCGCCGGGACGCCGCGATTGCGCAGCACACTCGCAGCCTTGTTAGTCGGTGCAAGGATCGCCAGTGTGCGCCGGTCCTTTCGTTTGCGCCCTTCCCAATCGCCGGACACAACATCAACTCCTGCATCGCGCAGCGCCTTGAACAATTCGGCCAGCAGCAGCGTTTTGCCCGATCCGGCCTTGCCTACCACAGCCAGAACTGACGACGCCCGATCGCCCGAAGGCGGCATTAACAGGTGGTCGTCGAAGTTGATGCCAGCGCCACGCAGGGCCTCGGCGATGGCGTCCCATGCTTCGGCTTGATCTTCGGAAAATTTGAGCGTGGGAGGTGACATGGCGCGACCTTATAGGGCAGGCGCAGCGCGTGCCAGAGGTCAAGCGGCCCGAGGTGCAATCAGTGGTGCATGCCCCAAGGCCTGTGACCGTGGAGTCATTCGGCGGCTTGTCGCGGCGGAATGGTTGCGCGTCCGGGCCAAGCACTATTCACTGCTCGCGTCGAACCACCGATCAAAATCAGACCCTCGGACATCGCGCGCGCAACTGCGTGGGTGGTGTTTATCGCACCCAGCTTGAATCGCCCGCTTTCGATATAGGCCCGCAGGGTGTGTTCCGAAATCGAAAGCATCTCGGCAACCTGTGCGCGCCCATATCCCATCGCCAGAAACGTGAGCGTATCGACTTCGCGCGGCGACAGCGGTTTGGGCGGATCAGGGGTGCGGTCGGCTGTAAGATCAAGCGCTTTCTTGTTGAAATAGTGAGCAATGAGAATGAAGTCGCGTTGGTTTCTTTGGGTGAATGCAGCCCAGTCATCGTCGTTGCAATTTGTGGAAATAGAAAGGATCGCGAACTGGCCGTTTGGCCCACGCGCCGGCACTGAATAGCCCTGATCGCCAATGCCATGCGCGATCGCGTCGCGTCGTAGTTCTCGGGCTTGCTTTGAAGACCAATCCAGCCGTTTCCACTCAATGGGATGAAACCGCTGAAAGCAGCCGATGACCACAGGGTCCACCCTCAGATATTTCCGATCCATATAGCGCTGCACCCAGACCGGATCGTAGGTGCCGCAGCTGTATCGTTCACCATCCGAACTGACCCAGCGATAGACGATGTGTTTCACGCTGTAATGATCGCGCAATACGACGATCAGGTTTTGGATGTCATCAAGTTCGCGAGCCTGGTTCAGCTTCTCTAGAAATGTTTCCAGTTTCAGCGCCGTCACCAATCACCGCAGGCGGTGTCCCCTTCGGCATCGGCGCAATCTCAGCCCGTGCGGCAAGCACGGTCTGCTCAAGCTGGTTTGCAAGCAACGGCAGATCGTTCTGCCGCGCAAAGGCCTGGAGGTCGGATAATACGTCGATGATCCACTTCTGTCCCATGGGCAGTCTCCTTACGAGAGATTAATTATTGATTAACAACCTATGGTAGCATCGGAGGATTAACGAAACATATTCACCAAATCGGACCCACCAGATATGAGGAGGCCCAATAACCCAACCCATTGAAACAAAAGAAGGCGCGGCCCTGATACCGGTCGCGCCCCCTTTTCCATGTTATGCGGCTCGCAGCGCCTAGCTCTTGCCTGCGGCTACGGCGTCCTCAAGGGTTCGAAGGCCCGTTCTGGGCGATTGAACCAGCACCGCCATATTGCCCGGTTTATGCTCGTTCTTGCGCATTTTGGTGTGGGCAGCAGGGATCTCGTCCCACGGGAACACTTCGGACATGCAGGGATCAAGACGGCGTTCGATCATCAATCGGTTTGCCGAGGCGGCCTGCTTGAGGTGTGCAAAGTGGCTCCCCTGCAAACGCTTCTGATGCATCCACATATAGCGTACATCAAACGTGCAGTTGAAACCTGTGGTGCCCGCACAAATCACGACCATGCCACCCTTTTTACAAACCAGCGCGGACACCGGGAACGTCGCCTCGCCGGGGTGTTCAAACACCATGTCGACGTTGACGCCCTTGCCGGTTATGTCCCAGATCGCCTTGCCGAATTTACGCGCCTCGCGCAGCCAGTCATTATATTCGGGCGTGTTCACGGTGGGCAGTTGACCCCAGCAGTTGAAATCCTTGCGGTTGATCACACCCTTCGCGCCTAGGCCCATTACAAATTCGCGTTTGTCTTCATCTGAAATGACACCGATCGCATTGGCACCCGCCGTGTTGATCAGTTGGATCGCATATGACCCAAGACCCCCCGACGCGCCCCACACCAGCACGTTCTGACCGGGCTTAAGATCATGGGGCTCATGACCAAACAGCATCCGATATGCGGTGGCGAGCGTCAGTGTGTAACACGCGCTTTCTTCCCATGTCAGATGCTTGGGGCGATGCATCAATTGCTGCGCCTGCACTGTTGTGAACTGCGCAAACGATCCGTCTGGCGTTTCATAACCCCAGATGCGTTGGCTTTCGGAAAACATCGGATCACCACCGTTGCATTCTTCATCGTCGCCATCGTCTTGGTTGCAATGGATAACGACCTCGTCGCCAACCTTCCAGCGCTTGACCTTGTCACCCACGGCCCAAACGATGCCAGCCGCATCGGAACCGGCAATATGATAGTCGGCTTTGTGCACATCAAACGGACTGATCGGGATGCCAAGACCGGCCCAAACACCATTATAATTGACACCGGCGGCCATCACCAGAACCAGCACTTCATGGCTGTCGGGTTTTTTCACATCAACCACTTCGACTTGAAAGGCCTGTTCAGGTTCACCGTGCCGCTCACGCCGGATTGTCCATGCATACATCTGTGCCGGAACATGGCCCATGGATGGGATTTCACCCACCTCGTACAGGTCTTTTTCGGGGGCGGCGTAAGTCGCGATATCTGCATTCGTATCCAAGGCCATCTCACTTATCTCCGTTCCGGATTCTCAATTATTGCCGCACTGCAGAATCAGCGCGCTAAAAACAGAACTAAAGGCGAGAAAGTAATAATGCAACGCCACGGCGGACATTTTTGTAATTATATGTCCGCCGCGTCGCAGCGTAGCCGTTACGGGAACGAAACCGTAGAAACGCGGCAAACGTTGATATTGTTTTTGACGATGCTGCTTCCGTCCTGAAACTCGGCCTTCATGTCAAAATTGCAAATCCTGCGACCGTCTGAAAAGTTGATATTCACCGAGCGACCCGATGGCAACACGTTCGTTCCCAGAATATCTTCTTCCCAGCTACCTACGTTTACAGGTGATCCGTAAAACCGCCAGATCGTGCGGCCGGTGTTTTTCTGAATAACGACGTTCTTGTTTGCTGCCCCAACAACGGTTGTCGTCGTCGTGGTCTCCATACAGCCAGTCAGCGCGAGCGCCGTCGCGGCGGCAAGCGCCAAGGACTTAAAGTGAAATGCCATAGAATCGATCCCCTTTTTGTTCGACAATAACCTAGGGTAAGGCTGGGCCCCCGATTCCCGCAGCAATTTCGTGATACCAGTGGCTTTGATCAATCCGCATCAAAATGCGGCGCAATCGACGCCGCGTAGAACGCCAACACATCATGGGATTCTGCGGGAACCTGCAAATCATCACTGATAAGCCCACGTTCGCGCAGTCGCTTCAGGGCGTCCTCGATCACCTTGTCCAAGCCACGGCGCGGCAGAGGCGCGTCTGTGCTCGCAAGCAGCGACAGTTCGGCCTGCACTTTGGCGCGCAAGTCATCGGCGTCCACCACACCCGCCAGCAGCACGCGGGCAATCAGCGGCACAGGCAGCACCGGCATCGCACGGCGAATCCGTGCCATCAATTCGTGACCGACGGCCTCGGTCTGGTCACCCTTGTGACCCTGCATGAATTCACCCAGCGACAGCGGCTCTCCAAAGTTGACGAAAGCGGTGCCGAATTTATCAAACCGTCCCGTGACCCGTTGCCAAAGATGCGCCAGAACGGCGCGACACACAGTTGCCAACGGCGGGCGGAATCGGCGCACACCTGATTTGTCGGCGGCAATCAGAAACTTGTCTTCAAGCACACGGTCATAATTCAAAGCGACCGGAACAAAAATCACTTCGCGCCCGTCCGGTTTGAAATCCGACACAATGTAATTCAACAACCCAAGGCGCGGTTCCGCGACCGCGCCTGTCAGACTTAACCCGCCTTCGGGGAACACCGCCTGCGTGACGCCGCCTGCCGTGGCCATCTGCACATAGCGGGCCAATACTTTGCGATAGAGCGCGCCGCGCGATTTGCGACGGATGAAATACGCCCCCATCATGCGAATGACAGCTGACAGCGGCCAGACCCGCGCCCATTCGCCCACCGCATAAGACAAGGCAGATGCCCGCGACACCAGATAGGTGACAAGCATGTAATCCATGTTGCTGCGGTGGTTCATTACAAAGATGATCGCCGCGTCAGGGTTCATCCCCTCAAGTTTGGCGCGATCGAAAGCACCCAACCGGATGCGATATAGCGAGCGCGACAACCAACGCGTCAACCGCGTACCAAACGTGAAATAGGCCGTGGCCGAAAACGATGGAACGATCTCGCGAGCATAACTGCGCGCTTTTTCAAACGCGACGTTTTCGGGAATGCCTTCCGTGCGGGCGTATTCAACGACCTCCTGCACAACCTCGGCGTCATAAATCAGCCGTTGGATCATGTCGTGACGGCGCGCCAGCTTGAATGGTTCGATAGGGCGGAGCAGGCGCGCGTTAACTTTGGCAATTACACGTTCTGCGCGGCGACGGAAAAACCAGAGCACAGACGGGAACAGGAAATGCGACGCAAACGTCACCGCCGCAAACAGCACAATCAAGATCAGGAGCCACAGCGGCAATTGCACGGTTTGCATCATACCGTGACCTTACAGTGTTCTACGCTGCCGTAAATCCACCCATGCCGCAATGCAGCGAATTGACAACGCCATAAAATGTCGAATATCCGTGCTTCCGAGAAATATAATTACCACGACCCTAGTCGAGAGGCCAATCATGTCGCACCCGCAGCAAGACCGCAGCAAGGACCGCCCCAAAGATCGACCATGGTTGTTCCGCACCTACGCTGGGCATTCGACCGCCAAGGCTTCGAACACGCTTTACCGCGGGAACCTCGCCAAGGGTCAGACGGGTCTTTCGGTGGCATTCGATCTGCCAACCCAAACGGGTTACGACAGTGACCATGAACTGGCTGGCGGTGAGGTCGGCAAAGTCGGCGTGCCGGTCTGTCACATGGGTGATATGCGCGCGCTGTTTGCCGATATTCCGCTCGATCAGATGAACACCTCGATGACGATCAACGCGACGGCCCCTTGGTTGCTATCTCTCTATATTGCCGTGGCCGAAGAACAGGGTGTCGATGTAACCGCCCTGCAAGGCACTGTGCAAAACGACATCATCAAGGAATACCTGTCGCGCGGCACGTACATTTGCCCACCCGAGCCGTCATTGCGGATGATCACCGACGTGGCCGCCTATACCCGCCAACACCTTCCAAAATGGAACCCGATGAACGTGTGCAGCTATCACCTGCAAGAGGCAGGCGCGACACCCGAGGAAGAACTGGCATTCGCACTGGCCACCGCCACCGCAGTGCTCGACGATCTCAAGGGCAAAGTCGCGCCCGACGATTTTCCCGAAATGGTTGGACGGATCAGCTTTTTCGTCAACGCCGGTATCCGCTTCGTCACTGAACTTTGCAAAATGCGCGCATTCGTCGAGTTGTGGGACGAGATTTGCCAAGACCGCTATGGCGTGACCGACCCGAAATTCCGTCGCTTTCGGTATGGCGTGCAGGTGAATTCTCTTGGTCTGACCGAACAGCAGCCCGAAAATAACGTCTACCGCATCCTGCTTGAAACGCTTGCCGTGACCCTGTCGAAAAACGCCCGTGCGCGCGCCGTGCAACTGCCCGCATGGAACGAAGCCTTGGGCCTACCCCGACCGTGGGATCAGCAATGGTCGCTGCGGATGCAACAAATCCTTGCTTATGAAACCGACCTGCTCGAATTCGGCGATCTGTTTGATGGCAACCCTGTAGTGACGGCCAAGGTTAAAGCCCTGAAAGACGGCGCGCGCGCCGAACTTGCGCAGATCGACGCGATGGGCGGGGCCGTGGGCGCGATTGAATATATGAAATCGCGGCTGGTCGAAAGCAACGCCGCCCGCATTGCCAGCATCGAAACCGGCGAAACCACAGTCGTTGGTGTGAACAAATGGACGACGGGCGAACCCTCTCCTCTGACGGCTGGGGACGATGCAATCATGGTCTCTGATAAGGACGCCGAGGCCGATCAGCTCGCGCGCCTCGCCGCATGGAAATCCGCACGCGATGGTGATGCAGTCACCAAGGCCCTCGCCGATCTGCGCGCTGCCGCCAGTGCAGGCGACAACGTCATGCCCCCGTCGATTACCTGCGCCAAAGCAGGCGTCACGACGGGCGAATGGGCCGATGTTATCCGCGCCGTGCACGGCCAGTATCGTGGGCCAACAGGCGTTAGCCACAACCCGTCCAACCGGACCGAAGGGCTGGACGAAATCCGCGAACGTGTTGCCGCTGTTAGCCAGCGGCTTGGCCGCCGCCTCAAATTCCTTGTGGGCAAGCCGGGGCTTGATGGCCATTCAAACGGCGCCGAACAAATTGCCGCACGTGCGCGCGATTGCGGTATGGATATCAGCTACGAAGGCATTCGCCTGACTCCGGCTGAAATCGTCGCTGCCGCACTAAACGACGATGCCCATGTGATTGGCCTGTCGATCCTGTCGGGCTCGCATATCCCGCTGATTGGCGAAGTCGTCGCGCAATTGAACGCTGCCGGTCTTGGCCACATCCCGGTCGTCGCAGGCGGCATCATTCCCGAAGACGACGCGGCGCAATTGCGCGCCATGGGCGTCGCACGCGTTTATACTCCGAAAGATTTCGAATTGAATCGGATCATGGATGATATTGTAACCTTGGTCGATCCGGCGACAGTCGCGGTATAATAAGCCCAGCCCAAAATAAATTGCACTTTTGGATAGGTTGCTGACAATTGCGTCGCAACTCAAAATTATGTATTACAATTAGATAGGCAATTGAACACATCTGGACAAACCCCATGAAAATTGATCTCTCGAAACTGAACCGCAAAGCCCTCGACAAGTTGGCAATCGACGTTGAAAAGGCGCTTGGCAAAATCGAGAAACAGGACCTAAAAGCCGCGCGTGCTGCTGCTGAAAAGGCGGCCCGCGCACACGGATTTTCTCTTGCGCAAATCACCGGCGCATCTCCGGCCCCAACCGCAAAGGCAGCCAAGAAGCCTGCGAAAAAATCCGCGCCCAAGTATCAGAACCCCGCCGATCCTGATCAGACATGGACCGGCAAAGGCCGCCAGCCCGATTGGTTCAAATCCGCAGTTGCCGCTGGAAAATCTCCCGACGACATGATGATCTGAGCCTACTGATCAAGCAAGGTGACAAGGTCGTCGTAATGATAACTTTGCGCAATACGACCCATGTCACCTTGGACAAAGTCAGAATCTGACGGCAGGCACTTCAGTCCGCATATCTGCGAAATCACCATATCGCCTGAATCCACATACCAGAACCGCCCTCCCGGCGTGGCAACATAGCCGTCGATGCCTTCTTGCTCGTCGCCCTCAATGTCGTCTGTGCTGGGCACTTCGTTGTAATAGTCCGGCGAATAGGCCCCGTGCGTGTGATATGATGCCGTAATGACCTTAAGGCTGACCGGATCATCGGGCATGCAACTGCCCTCGTCCCCGCGCGTCGCTGGCGAGGCGATCAATTCGCCCGCCGCATCAAATCCGATATAGCCGCAGTATTCTACGTTCTCGCTAATTGACTGCGCTTGCAGTCCAGCCAGAACGCCGCGCACAAGCGACAATTCCGCATTATCCTGCGCGCCAACCCCATGCCCTGATACGCAAATGGCAAAGGCAAGAACGCCCGACCTACTGGCCAATTTTCTCGACCAGCTCGTCATACGTATATTCTTTTTCAATGGTCCCGTTGATACCTTTGTAAAACAGCGGCGCAATTGGCAGGCAACCGATTCCGCAAACCAGCCGCGATTCATTGTCTTTTGAATCGACAAACCATAACCGCCCACCCGGTGTGGCAACCCAACCGTTGATATTTAGCGACCGGTCCCCCGCCATATCCACGCCACTGGGAACCTCGTTAAAGTAACCAACATCAAACGTGCCATGGGTGTGATACGACGCGATCACCACCATATTACTGGGCCAAACGGGCAAACAACTTGCCTGCGTTCCCGCCTCGGCTTCGGTGGCGGCCAGTTCGCCACTGGGCAATCTCCCGATATAGCCGCAGTATTCACGCCGCTTATTGAACGATTCGATCTGTAGATCCTCAAAGACCTCCATCACGAAATCGATCTCGGCCCATGTTGGATCAAGGCCGGGGCGCGCCGTCGCGGCAAACGGTACAAGCGCAATACAAGCCGCCACACGCGCGGCAGGCCACAAATCAATCATTGGTTTCTCCAACATCTCAAGCTACCCATTAAGGATAGACTGCAATACAAAGGGATACCACATGACAATCCATATCGGAGCAAAGCCGGGCGAAATCGCCGAAACTGTCCTCATGCCCGGCGATCCCTATCGCGCCAAATGGGCTGCTGAAACCTTCCTTGACGATGCTGTCTGCGTCAACGAAGTGCGCGGCATGCTGGGCTTTACCGGAACATGGAAAGGCAACCGCGTCACGATCCAGGGGTCGGGCATGGGCATGCCATCGCTGTCGATCTACGCCAACGAATTGATCACAGAATATAACGCGCAAACTTTGATCCGCATCGGGTCATGCGGCGGGATGCAAGACCACGTGGGCGTGCGCGATGTGATTCTCGCTAGCACCACGACAACCCTGTCCACCCCATCGCGCGGAATTTTCAAAGAACTGAATTACGCCCCGACGGCCGACTTTGATCTTTTGCACAAAGCCTTTCACGCCGCAGAAAGGCTGGACGTGAAGACCCACGTCGGCGGCATTTATTCTTCGGATGTTTTCTATGACGAGCGCCCCGACCTGACCGAGCAAATGATGCGCCACGGTATTCTTGGTGTCGAAATGGAAGCGGCGGAATTGTATATTCTTGCCGCGCGCCACAAACGCCGCGCTTTGGCTGTGCTGACCGTCAGCGACCACCTTGTCACTCACGAAGCGCTGCCCGCTGATCAACGCGAACGCAGCTTTGGTGATATGGTCGAAATCGCGCTCTCGGCGGCCTTTGCCTAATTGAACCGCGCTGGCCCGTAAGGGGCCAGTCTCGTTGACCAGGTCCGCCGGAAAATCAGCGCCGCTATCTTCCCACGGAACCGGCGGCGTAGGCGGGAATAGTCAGGCGTTTATGCAAGTTCGCATTGATCCAACCGAACGATTTGCCGTTTGCCCCGCTCGCTGGGGCAGCGGCGTCCAGAACCGTTACATCCGCCCCACCTTCGGCCAGATGAAGGGTAATCGACGCGCCGTTAAACCCCGCGCCAACAACGATGACCTTCTGGATCATGATGCGCGATCAAAAACCGTCGGAAACCAATCCGGGCGCAGCTTTTGCCCCGCAACCATGTCATGCCCTGGAAACGGCGGTGATGTCGGGCCTGCCCGTTCCACGTAGCGCGCATCATCCCCCAGCAAACGCAGTGAAAACGCCCGCCTGCGCGTTCCGGATTCGTTGCCGCGTGCGCCATGCAGCGTGCCATAGTTGAACGCGACCGCATCGCCGGGTTCCATCGTCCATTCGCGGATATCCATACCCTCGGCGTCTGGGTCCGGCACAGGCATATAGGTGTCGTCGTCAGGGTAGAAATTTGTCTCGGACAGCCAGCGGGTCGGCAGCACGGGCTTTGGCCATAAATGCGACCCCGCAACACAGCGCAAGGACGCCTTTGTCACCGGATCAACAGGCGACCAAAAGCTGACGTTCTGCACACCATCTACAAAATAATATGGCCCGTCCTGATGCCATGGCGTCGGCTTGCTTGTCCCCGGCTCCTTGACCAGTACATGGTCATGAAACACCTGCACGGTTTGCGATCCCATTAGATCAGCCGCGACTTCGGCTGCGGCGGAATTGCGGATCACATCCTCGAATTCAGGGATACGCGACCAATTGCAATAATCGTCAAAGAACCGCCCCGCTTCGCCGTCTTTCAGGTTTTCGGCAGCATAAGGGCCCGGCTCGGCCATATTGCGCCCAATGCCATTGCGGATCGTTTCAACATGATCGGCAAACAGCCCTTTGATCAGGACAACGCCGTCTTTTTGATAAGCCGCAATTTTTTCTTCGGTGACAAGCGGATGAGGCATCGTAAACTCCTTTGTTATCGTTACTATGGCCAAGCCAACACGCCCTGCCAAGCGAGGACACCAAACATGAGCGACCTTCGTAAAACAACCGATATCCTGCGCGATCTGATCGCCTTTCCCACAGTGTCAGTGGATAGCAATCTAGCGATGATCGTCCACCTTGCAACGCTTTTGACGGACGCAGGTGCACGCATTGAAATCCAGCATGACGAAACCGGCAAAAAGGCTAATCTGTTCGCCACCCTTGGCCCCGAGGGCGACGGTGGGATCATACTGTCGGGCCACACCGATGTGGTGCCCGTGGCCGATCAGGATTGGACCAGCGACCCGTTCGTAATGGATGAACGGGACGGCGCGTTATACGGGCGTGGCACCTGCGACATGAAAGGGTTCATCGCCGCCTGTGTCGCCATGGCCCCCACATTCGCCGCTGCCGTGAATACCCGCCCGCTGCATTTCGCATTTACCTATGACGAAGAAACCGGCTGCATTGGTGGCACGGCATTGGCCGAACATTTGCGTGAAAAAGGTCTGCGCCCAGCCTTGGCGATCATCGGCGAGCCGACCGAGATGCGGGTGATCGAAGGGCACAAAGGCTGCTTTGAATACACCACCCATTTTACTGGTCTGGAAGGGCACGGATCATCCCCCGACCTTGGCGTAAACGCTGTTGAATACGCCGCGCGGTACGTGGCGCGCCTGCTTGATCTCAAGGACCAATTGCGCGCCCGCGCACCCGCTGACAGCCGGTTTGATCCGGCTTGGACCACGATCAACACGGGCGGGTTACACGGTGGTGTTGCCCATAACGTGATCCCCGGCAAGGCGCACGTTGATTGGGAAATGCGCCCCGTGCAGCCCAGCGATGCCGAACTCGTTAAGCGCAACTTGCATGACTATTGCACCCACAGCCTATTACCCGCGATGCAAGCCGTGAACCCCGATGCGACGATCCGCACCGAAACCTTGGGCGAAGTTGCGGGCCTTGAACCGATGCCCGAAAACGCCGCGCGCGATCTGGTGATGGAATTGACAGGGGCCAACGGTGCCGACACCGTGCCATTTGGAACCGAAGCAGGCCTTTTTCAAAACCTAGGTGTTGATGTGGTCGTTTGCGGGCCGGGGTCCATCGCGCAGGCGCATAAACCAGACGAATTCGTCGCATTGGACCAGCTTGATCAATGCCTCAAAATGCTGCACCGGCTTACCGCGCGGCTTTAGCCCGCCAGCCCTTTGAGGATCGGACAATCAGGACGATCATCGCCCGCGCAGGCCGAGACCAGATCTGACAATGTGGCGCGCATCGCTTGCAGCCCTGCGATTTTACTTTCGATTTCAACCAGATGATCCTTGGCGATCTGGCGAACGTCGCCGCTTGCACGGCTGCGGTCTTCCCACAGAGTCAACAAGGCGCGGCAATCCTCGATCGAAAAACCAAGACCCCGCGCATTGCCCAGGAACGCCAGCTTGTGCACGTCGCTCTCGCGGAATTCGCGATAGCTGTTGGCGGCGCGTTGTGGCGTGACCAATCCGATATCTTCGTAATAGCGGATCGTCTTGGCGGGCAGTCCGGTCCGCTCACTTACTTCGCCGATATTCATCACACTACTCCTTTGACAACCGCAGGCCGTACCCAGCGCAAACGCAGCGCATTGGCCAGCACCAGAACGCTGGACATCGCCATTGCGCCCGCCGCCAGTTGTGGTGACAGCGTCACACCCCACAGCGGAAACAAAATGCCCGCCGCGACGGGGATCAACAGCACGTTATAACCAAACGCCCAGCCAAGGTTTTGCTTGATATTGCGCAGCGTCGCACGGCTGACGGCAATCGCATTGACCACGCCGGACGGATCGCCTGACATCAACACCACATCGGCACTTTCGACAGCGACATCCGTGCCCGTGCCAATCGCGACACCCACATCAGCCGTCGCCAGCGCCGGTGCGTCGTTGATACCATCACCGACAAACGCGACCTTGGAGCCGCTCAGTTGCAACGCCTTAACGGCGTCCACTTTGCCCTCGGGCAATACTTCGGCAATGACCTGATCAATCCCTAATTCGTCGGCGATCACCTGCGCCGTTGCAGCCGTATCCCCCGTGATCATCGCAACCCGCAAGCCGCGCGCATGCAGCGCGGCAACGGTCGCCTTGGCGGTTGGCTTGGCGCGATCCGCCACCGCCAGGATGCCTACCGCGCGCCCGTCAATCGCCACCAACATCGGCGTTTTACCCTGCTGCGCCAGCCGATCAGCCATCTGTGCTAGCGGCCCCGTATCAACCCCTTCACGCACGAGCAAACGCGCGGCACCCACCAGCACCAACCCTGCGTCCGTAGTCGCGCGCAAACCAAAACCAGTGATCGCCGCGAAGTCACGGACCGCTGGCAGCGTCAGCCCTTTGTCCTTGGCCGTTTGCACAATCGCGCGACCCAAGGGGTGCTCTGACAATGCCTCGACGGCTGCGACCTGCGCCAATAGCGCGTCTTCATCGCCGTCCAATGCAGTGATATCCGTCAAAATAGGCCGCCCTTCGGTCAACGTGCCGGTCTTGTCAAATGCCACCACTGACACACCCTGCAAGGCCTGCAACGCATCCCCCTGGCGAAACAACACGCCCAGTTCCGCCGCGCGTCCCGTGCCAACCATGATCGACGTCGGCGTGGCCAGTCCCATGGCGCAAGGGCAGGCGATAATCAGCACCGACACGCCCGCAACCAACGCAAACGGCAGTGCAGGTGCCGGGCCAAACACGAACCAGACCACGACCGTCAAAGCGGCAATCACCATCACCGCAGGCACAAACCACGATGTGATCCAGTTCACCAGATCCTGCACCGGAAGACGCGCACCTTGGGCTTCTTCGACCATTGCGATAATCCGCGCCAGCATCGTGTCCGCGCCAACAGCCGTCGCGCGCATCCGCAATGCGCCGTTGCCGTTCACCGTGCCACCAACCAGCATCGCGCCCTTGGTCTTTTCCACCGGAACCGGCTCGCCGGTAATCATGCTTTCATCGACCCAGCTTGTGCCTTCGCGCAGCACACCATCCACCGCAATCCGTTCCCCTGGACGGACCTGCAAGATGTCGCCACGCTTTACATCCGCGACCGAAACTTCGACGACATCGCCGTCACGTTCCACCCGCGCCGTTGCAGGGCGCAAGCCGACCAGTTTACGAATGGCCGCGCCCGTGCGCCCTTTGGCGCGCGCCTCAAGCCAGCGGCCCAAAAGGATCAGCGTGACAATTGCTGCCGCCGCTTCAAAATAGACGGCGATCGTGCCATCGGGTAGCCATTGCGGGCGAAACACGGCGATCGTCGAAAACAACCACGCAGCACTCGTGCCCATGACCACAAGCGCGTTCATATCAGGCCCACCGCGCAGCAAGGCAGGAACGCCCTTGGCGAAAAACCCAGCACCCGGCACAGCCAGCACCAGTGTCGCCAGTACGAACTGGATCAGCCAGCTGTCTTGCATGCCTACAACGCGGTTGATCCAGTGATGCACTGCCGGAAACAAATGCCCGCCCATTTCAATGACGAAAATCGGCAAGGTCAGCGCGGCTGCGACCAGCACGCGCCAGCCAAGGCGGCGGGCGTCGTCAGCGTTGCGATCCACAGGGCGCGCGGTGTCATTTACAGGGGTCGCCGAATAGCCAACGCTTTGGACAGCAGCGATCAGTGCAGACGTATCACTGATCAGCATGGTCACACTCGCCACGCCGCTCGCCAAATTTACATTAGCCGTGGTCACACCGGACACATCATTCAATGCGCCCTCGACCTTGGCCAAACACGACGCGCAAGTCATCCCGTCGATCTGCAAATGCACTTTGTGCGGCACTGCCGGATAACCTGCCGCGCGCAAGGCCCCGCTCACAGCACGGGCCGCATCGACACCGTCAACCGTGACGCGCGCGCTGGCATTTGCCAAATTCACCTCGGCGCGGGTGACACCCTGCACGGCGGCAATCGCCCTTTCGGCGCGACCGACGCAAGCTCCGCAACTCATGCCGTCGATCTCGAAATTCAGTGTGGTCTGCTCGCCCATAGCATGGCTCCTTGCCTCGTGTTCACCCCCCACATAGAGGTTCCAGTCACGGGAAGGTCAAGGGCTAGTTCCCCAAATTAAAGCTTTCATCGGGGAAATACTTTGCCAGCCGGATATCGGCCGTGCGCGCATGGCCCTCCATCCCCTCAAGCCGCGAAATTCGCGCGGTCGCCTCGGCGACGGGGCGGGCTGCATCGCGGGTGGATCGCTGCCATGTCACCGTCTTGAAGAATTTGCCGACAGACAGCCCGCCTGTATAGCGCGCGGCCCCGCTTGTGGGCAAAACGTGGTTTGGACCCGATGCCTTATCGCCAAAGGCCACGGTCGTTTCCTCACCCAGAAACAACGAGCCATATGCCGTCAGCCGCGCCAACCACCAGTCAAGATCGGCGCATTGCACATGCAAATGCTCGGGCGCATATCGGTCCGACACCTGCGCCATTTCTTCGCGATCGTCACACAACACCACCTCGGCGTAATCCGCCCAGGCGGCACGGGCATTGTCTGCATTCACTTGCGGCAAGGCAGCAATCAACGCAGGCACCCGCGCCATAACGTCGGCGGCCAAATGGGCATTATCTGTTACCAACCAGACAGGCGAATTATAGCCATGCTCGGCCTGCCCAACGAGATCACAGGCGACCAACGCTGGATCAGCGCCACCGTCCGCAAGGATCAACGAGTCCGTGGGACCAGCAACCATATCAATACCAACATACCCGAACAAAATGCGCTTGGCCTCGGCCACGAACTGGTTTCCGGGACCAACCAGAATATCGGCCTTGGGCAATCCAAACAGGCCCAGCGCCATCGACGCCACAGCCTGCACACCGCCCATATTCAGGATCGCATCAGCGCCGCATTCATCCATCGCATAAAGGATTTCAGCGGGGATTCCCGTGTCAGGGCGGGGCGGCGAGCAGGCGGTGATATGACCGACACCCGCAACCTTGGCCGTGGTGACAGTCATCATCGCGCTGGCGATATGCGCATAGCGGCCACCGGGCACATAACAGCCCGCGGCGCTCACCGGAATTTGGCGTTGGCCGGCCATCAGGCCCGGCAAAATCTCGACCTCGGTATCGCGGATCGTTGCGCGCTGCGCCTCGGCGAACCGTTGGATGTTGTCGCGGGCAAAGCGGATATCGTCGCGGGCTTGTTGTGGCACCAGCCTAATCGCCTCGTCCAAGGCGTCACGCGACAAAACCGCAGCACCTTCCCAGCCATCAAATCGTTTCGCCATGGCGCGCGCCGCATCCTCGCCGCCCGTTTCGATTTCGGCCAACAACTTGCGCACAGCCTCGCGCACATCTTGCTGATCGGTCTGCGACGTGCGCTCCGCTTTCTTAAGATAGGTCGCCATATGCCCCCTTCAGGTTTGTCGCAAACCTAAAGCCGCCCAAGCAAAAGGGGCAGAGGTTTTACCACCCTGCCCCGCTTTGTTTGATTTTCCGAAAAGTACTTTCGGCGAATTCAGCCTTTGCCCTTCCAAGGCACCAACAGACGTTCAGCCCAGCGCATCAGCATGTCGATGCTGAAACCGATGATCCCGATCAGAATGATACCGGCGATCACGATCGATGTGATCTGAAACTTTGACGCGGTCATGATCATCATACCCGCCCCTTTTTCAGCAGCGACCAGTTCAGCGGCAACAACCGTCCCCCAGCAAACCCCCATCGCGACCCGCGCGCCGGTAAAGATTTCCGGCAGCGAATTTGGGATAATCACGTGGCGCATGATCTGCCATTTCGATGCGCCCAGCGAATAGGCCGCATGGACTTTGGTAATACGTACACCGGACACACCGGAACGGGCCGCGATCGCCATGATCCAAAGGGCGGCCAAGAACAGCAGGATAATTTTGCCGACTTCACCGATCCCGGCCCACAAGATCACCAGCGGGATCAGGGCAAGTGGCGGCACAGGGCGCATGAATTCCACAATCGGGTCAAACCAGCCACGGAACCAATCTGACAGACCCATGGCATAACCCAGCGGAATGCCAACCATTGCACCAAGGATGAAACCAACGATCACGCGAAACAACGAGAACCCAAGGTGTTCAGCCAACGTCGAGTTGCGGAAACCGTCGGTCGAAATTTCTTTGATTCGGGCCCAGACATCTTCGGGCGGTGGCAGCCAGATCGGCTCCATCTGCCAGCCCTTGTCGGGTGACACATTCAGCGTGCCACGACTTGTCAGGCTGACGCGCGCAAAACCCACATCAACGGCGCTGCCTTGGCTGATCGGCTTGCCATCCACCATCGTAATCACGGCACCATTATCGCGGGTCAGCGCATCGTTTTCGTCCCAACGGACCAATTCGCTGCGGTAGGCCTGAATGGCAACGCTGTCATTTTCACCGCTGGCTTGGGGCGCATCGACGTCTTCACCGAGCGCAAACACCACAACATCCACAGTGGCTTGCGTGCTTGCGCCATCGCCGTTTTGCGCCGTGTAGGTAAAGCTGTCCGTGCCGGTGTAGGCCCCCGGCACATGCAAGAAACCGGGCAATAGCTTTGTGCCAGTAAACGAGCCCCACATCACAAAGATAAACAGGATCGACACGACCGATGCGACAGTGTTGGACGACACCGCGCTTTCGTCGCCAAACGTCACGGTCTTAAGCGAGCCATAGTCATGTTTGGGCGTCACGAACCGCTTGATGGCTTGCCAGATGAACGCCGTGAGAAGGACAATGCCAACATAGGCCGCGATATAGGGAACGGCATAGGCGAGCGTCTTGAGAACAAGAACCAGCTCCGACCAAAGTTCCAACAATAATGTCATTTTGCGTCTCCCTCTGTCCGGCCCATAATCTCTTCTTCCATGTCCCAGATCATCGACAGAATTTCTTCGCGGGTCTTGTTGTAATCGGGGTGCTTTTTGACCTCGCGTAGATCAGCATCCACGCCCATATCGGCAAACGGCAGGCGATATTCTTTGTGGATACGGCCCGGACGTGGTGCCATGACCAACAGACGTTCGCCCAGCAACAACGCTTCCTCGACCGAGTGAGTGATCAAGATGATGGTCTTGCCGGTCTCTTTCCACAGCTTCAGCACAAGGCCCTGCATCTTTTCACGGGTCAGCGCGTCAAGCGCACCCAGCGGTTCATCCATCAAAATAACGTCGGGATCATTGGCCAGACAGCGGGCCAAGGCCACACGTTGCTGCATGCCGCCCGACAATTCGTAAATCGCCTTTTCCTTGAAGTCCTGAAGGCCAACCACGTCCAACAAATGATTGACGTTGTCGTTGTAATCTCGCGCCTTCTTACCCGCCATGCGCGGGCCAAAGCTGACGTTTTCGCGCACCGACATCCATTCAAACAACGCGCCTTGCTGGAACACCATGCCGCGTTCGGCGTCCGGCCCATGCACCACATGACCATTCATTTCGATCTTGCCTTCAGTCGGGGCCAAAAAGCCCGCAACAATATTAAGCAAGGTCGTCTTGCCACAGCCCGAGGGGCCAAGCACGCTCATCAACTCGCCCTGCTGGATATTCAGACTGATGTTTTTTAACGCCTGCACAGAACCACCGTTTGGCAACTCAAAGCGCATTGAAATACTGTCGATTGCTAGTCCGGTCATGCCCTACCCCAACGTGTTTTCGGAAAGGCCACCGCCCGGATGGCTTTGCCGAAAACGCATATGACGGGAATGGCGGCGCAGGGATGGTTTCCCCGCGCCGCCAGTTTGGTCTTACATCTCGTTTGCGGCAGTCAGCGGTCCGACGTTTACCGCACCTTCATAGCTGTCCAGTGCACCGTCGATGGAACCGGACTCCACGAACACGTCAGCGACGCCCTTCATAAAGGTCGCAGCGTTGCCGCCCAACCATGCGGCACCCAGCTGGTCTTCGACGCTTGGGAACACGAATGTTGCCATGGTTTCAGCAGTTGCAGCTACGTCCATACCTGAATCCGCAGCGATCACAGGGATCATTGCTTGGGCGTCTGCACCGCCAGCATTCCAGACGGCGTTGGCTTCGGCTGTGACGGCCAAAAATTTGCTCAGCAATTCGCCTTCTTCGGCGGCAAAGTCAGCCGAGACTGTCGTCGCGTCGAACACAAGAATACCAAGTGCGGTCTTTTCATCGCCGGTCAGCAGCACGTTACCATGCTCAAGCATGCGGCGCAGCGCACCACCCCAACCACAGGCCATATCAACCTGACCCTGTGCAAGCGCGGCAGCGCCATCAGCAGGGGACATGTCAACGACTTCAAGGCTGGCAACATCAACACCAAAGTGGTCCATCTGGCGCAGGAAGCCATAGTGCGCGGCAGTGCCCAGCGGCACAGCAACCTTGGAACCAGCCAGATCGGCTGCGGTAGATGCGTCAATCTCGCGGTTTTCGGCCACAACGCAGTTATCGTTGTCAGCGTAAGATACAGCAACATCGACAACCTGAATGTCTTGACCCGCGGATGCCGCGACCACGAATGGCGGGATACCTTGGCTGACGGAAATCTGAACGTCGCCGGACGCCATTGCAGCCGACATCGCCGTACCGGTGTCAAAGCTGACCCAGTTTACGGTCACACCCATGGCTTCGTCATAAGTGCCGTTCACTTTTGCAAACTGGAATGGCATTGGCCACTCAAGGAAATAGGCGACAGTAATTTCTGTCAAATGGGCTTCGGCAACAGCCGATTGTGCGCCAGTCAAAAGGGCAAGGCCAGCAGCAGCACCCATCAGCTTTGAAGTGAGTTTCATGTATCGTCTCCCATGTTGGTGGCCCGTGCGGGCCGAATTACGTCGGACAGGT
>ERZ888423.370-NODE-370-length-47020-cov-12.890259_pt1 | contig 47020 bp, 44 predicted proteins | sample MGYA00520523_ERZ888423 | MGnify/ENA primary metagenome ERZ888423 (study PRJEB32303, sample SAMEA104408611) | aquatic metagenome | biome: Brackish water; feature: Pelagic; material: water | place: Baltic Sea | collected 2014-06-08T10:24:00 | depth 30,27 m ... | reverse complement strand
CGCACCTACTACGACGACCTCCGCCAACGGCTCGGGGCCAACAAGGACTACCTCGACAACGAATACTCCGACACCGACTACTCCGACAGCGACTACCTCGCCAAAATCCAGCCACCCGGCCTGCACTGACCGGAAGTGTCGGCGGGGCGCTCAGGTAGTGCGGGCAGCGACCCACGCCGCAACATGATCGAGCGCCTCGGGGTTTGCGAGCGAATCACGTGACGCTGCTTTGTCGGCCGGCATGCCCAGCAACATCCGCTTAATTGGCACCTCGAGCTTCTTGCCCGACAATGTGCGCGGCACAGCAGGCAGCGCCGCGATCTCGTCGGGGACGTGACGTGGCGAAAGTTCTGACCGGAGCGCCCGCTTGATCCGGTTGGCGAGGTCATCGTCGAGTTCGTGGCCGCCAGCAGTTGCAACCAAGAGGATCAGCTCACCCGGCCCGCCGTCCTTGTCTTCGAGGTGAACGACCGCACTGTCGGCAATCTCGGGCATCGAGTCGACAATCACGTAAAAGTCTGCGGTTCCGAGGCGAACACCACCGCGATTCAACGTGGCGTCGGACCGGCCAGTGATCTGGCAGGCACCGTCGTCGAAAAAGGTGATCCAGTCGCCGTGATGCCAGACACCCGGGTAGGTGTCGAAGTACGTGCTCCGGTATCGCTCGCCCGACTCGTCACCCCAGAGACCAATCGGCATCGACGGCATCGGCGCGACGATCACGAGTTCACCGGTCTCGTTCGGAGCGCACTGATCACCCGTCGGCGTGAAGGCCTGCACGTCGCAGCCCAGCATGCGGGCACCAATTTCACCCGCCCTGATCGCCAGGGTCGGCGCCGTACCGACGAAGGCCGTGCACACGTCGGTACCGCCACTCATCGAGCCGGTTTGGATATGGCTGCCAACCGCATCAGGAATCCATTCGAAACCTTCGACCGGCAGCGGGGCACCGGTGGAACCGAGGTGCCGCACACGCGACAGGTCGACAAGGTCCCCGGGCCGAATGCCGTCTTTCCGACACGCCATGATGAACGGCGCACTCACGCCAAGAACATCGACCTGCTCGTCGGCTGCAACCCGCCACAGCGCCAACAGATCAGGGGCGGCAGGATCACCGTCAAAGAGGACGATCGTCGACCCGGTAATCAGCCCCGAGACCAAGAAATTCCACATCATCCAACCGGTCGTCGTGAACCACATCACGCGATCGCCCGGCTGCAGGCCGTAGTGCAACGACCAGGCCTTGGCATGTTCGAGCACGATGCCGCCGTGGCCATGCACGATCGGCTTCGGCAGCCCCGTCGTACCCGACGAGAACAGGACGTAGAGCGGGTGATCGAACGGAACTGCCTCAAACTCCAGTGGCGCATGGTTGGCGAGTAAGGCATCCCACGCACAGACCCGCGCATCGGTCGAGAGCTCGCCCTCAGGCCGCAAATAGCCAATGTGCACGATGTGTTCGAGGGACGGCAACGCTGCAGCGATCTGATCGACATGCGCACTTCGGTCAATGCCCTTGGCGCCATACATGTAGCCGTCAACGGCAATCAACACCTTCGGCTCGATCTGTGCCCAGCGGTCGGTTACTGCACGAACCCCAAACTCGGGCGCACACGAACTCCAGATTGCGCCAATGCTCGCCGTTGCCAGGAACGCAACCAACGTCTCAGAGATGTTCGGGCTGAACGCAACCACCCGATCGCCGCGGCCGACGCCACGTTCGACGAGGCCAGCGCGACAACGCGCAACCTGATCGACCAGCTGTGCCCAGGTGACCTCGCGACGGTCACGACTCTGGGACAACTCGATGATCGCCGTGTCGTCAAGCTGCTCGGTCGCCCAGGCGAGCATGCGTTCGGCATAATTGAGTGTGCCGCCGGGAAACCAGGTCACATCCGGCATGGTCACATCCGGAATGGTCGCGCCGACCAATGATGCGCTGGGCTCGTCGTGCCAGCGGATGCACTGCCAACTCGCCACCGCAGCCCAGAACGGTCCGGGTTCACCGAGAGACCAGTCGAGCAATTCGGCGTAGTCCGAACAGGCAGGCCCACCGAGCACGACAACGTGATCGGCGAAGTCAGACAGAGAGCTGTTCTCCCAAGCGTCCAATGCCGGTTGCCATGTAAGTGCGCCGCGTTCAATCGGCTCGTTCGTCATGTTCGAGATGTTGCCACTCTGAGCAGCGCGGAAGAAACTGCCAGGCGAAAAGCTTTTAGAGCAAACGATCAGGCCACGACGTCCCCGGTCTGGAATCATGGGCAGATGACTGGTCGCCCCCGCTCCGCCGTTGCTGCTCTGCCCGGATACAAGCCCGGCCGTTCGGCCGCCGCCGCCGCTGCCGAACACGGGATTGCTGATGCGATCAAGATGGCATCAAACGAGCTTCCGTACGGTCCGCTCCCCTCCGTCGCTGGCGCGATCAGCGCCGGGATCGAACACATTGGTTTGTACGCCGACCACGGCGCCACTGCGCTGCGCGAAGAGCTCGCCCAATTCGTCGGGGTTGACACCGAGCAAGTCACGATCGGCGCTGGTTCCGCTGGCATCTTGCAACAGTTGTTGCTCAGCTACGTCGGATCCGGCGATCAGGTGGCGATGTGCTGGCCGTCGTTCGAGGCATATCCACTGTTCGCCGCGCTCGTCGAAGCCGAGCAGGTGCGGGTCCCGCTGGTTGACGAGACGTTCGACCTGGTCGCGCTCGCCGCTGCGATCACCGACAAAACGAAGCTCGTTTTTGTCACGAACCCGAACAACCCGACGGGCACAATCGTGCCGACGGCCGACATCGCCGAGTTCCTCCGCACCGTTCCCGAGACATGCCTGGTGGTCCTCGACGAGGCGTACTCCGAGTTCGTGACCGACGAACGTGTGACCGACTCAATTGCACTGCTCGCCGATCATTCGAACCTGGTGATCACCCGAACCTTCAGCAAGGCACACGGCCTCGCCGGGCTGCGCGTCGGCTATGCACTTGGCCATCGCGAGGTGATCGGCATGATCGACCGCACGCTCGTCCCGTTTGCCATCAACGAACTTGCGCAGCGCGCCGCTCGGGCAAGCTTGGGAGCGGCCGACGAGATGCGGACGCGGGTCGCCGAACTAGTCAGCGAACGCACTCGGGTCGTGAACTCGCTGCGCTCGACAGGTTGGGAAATCCCTGATCCACAGGGCAACTTCGTGTGGCTTCCCGTGCTCGATGACGCTGCAGCACTCGGCATCGACCTCGAGCGCCAGGGCGTCGTCACGCGTGCGTTTCCCGATGTCGGTGTGCGAGTCACCATTGCCAGCGCTGAGTGGAACGATCGTTTCCTCGCAGCCCTCGCGACAGTTCGGCCGCAGAGCTGAGAGAGAGACCGACCTGAGAGACCGACCGAGCTCAGAGGACGGCGCGCAGATTGCCCGCGGCGGTCTCGGGCGTGAGGTCGCGTTGGAGGTTGGCGAGCAGTTCGTAGCTCGCTGGGATCTTGGCCAATTCGGCTGAACGGAGCAACGGCGGGTAGTAGTGCGCGTGCAACTGCCAGTCGTCCTCGAGCCCGCGTGGCGCTGTGTGCCAACCCGAGCAGTACGGGAACGGCGTATCAAACAACCGGTCAAAGCCCGACAACATCGTCTTGAGCGAGTCGGCAAGACCCTCTGCCTCATCCACGGTCAGGTCAAGCAGCGATGCCACCGGGCGGCGTGGCAGCACGATGGTCTCGTACGGCCAGTAGGCCCAGTACGGGACCGCCACAACCCAATGGTCGTTGACGTGGATGATCCGGTCGCCGGCGGCGAGTTCGCTCTCCACGTAATCGACGAGCAGGTGGCTCCCGTGCAGGGCTCGATACGAACGCTGTTCGGCGAGTTCTGCGACGATCTCGTTTGGCAGGAAGTTCGATGCCCAAATCTGACCGTGCGGGTGCGGGTTCGACGCCCCCGAGATCGCGCCGCGCGTCTCGAAAATCTGTACGTACTCGTACCGATCGAGTAACTCAGCAAGCTGACTCTTCCAGAGATCGATCACCACGCCGATCTCGGCCAAGTCCATCGTGGCCAGTGTCTTTCCGTGATCCGGCGAGAAACAGATGACTCGACACTCGCCGTCGCCGGTCGCTGCCCGATACAGCCCGCCCGATGCATCATCAATATAGCTGGCTGGACGGAGAGCGCTGGCTGGACTGAGAGGGCTGCCAGGAGCGACAGCGCTGCCTGGAAGCGGGACATCGGGGGCCAGCGCGGCGAAGTCGTTCTGGAACACGAACGTCGACGCATAGTCCGGGTTCGACAGTCCGCCGGCACGTTCGTTGCCCGGGCACAGATAACAGTTCGGGTCGTAGGCGCCAGGCCGCTCGATGGCTGAGCCATCGGTTTTGCCCTGCCACGGACGCTTGGCGCGCTGCGGCGACACGATCACCCACTGCCCAGTGAGAGCGTTACGCCGACGATGCGGGTGAACGGACGGGTCAAAGGTCTCGGGCACGCCCCGAAACTTAGCGACCCGTCATCACGAAGCTGCTCTTTGCGGCAAGACCCATCGCTCAGCAGTCAGAGCCGGCGAATGTCCGGATTGAACGCACGCGGTGCACGTCGCGGCACCGATACTCCCGCCGCGTACAGCAAGCGGATGATCCGCTGCCGATGGCCCGCCCAGGGTGCGAGGTGCGCCAGCATGATCTCGTCGCCACCGCAATCGGGGTCGAGACGCCGGGCATCGCCGGTGAACGCGAAGTTGACGAGCGTCGGCAACCCGTAGTCTCGCAGCACCAACACGTCGGGAGCGCCGTGCGACGCGAGGACCGTTGCTGTGGCGGTCCACATGCCGAGTCCGGGGAGCGCCGACAACCGGATGAGTGCATTGTTGACCGACATTGTCGCTGCCTCTTCAAGTCGATTGGCGCGCTTGGCTGCCAGCAGAATGGCTTCGGCTCGGCGCCGTTCGACGTTGACTCGGTGCAGGTCGGTGTACGACAGACCGGCAACGACCTCCGGCGTCGGCGGGAGTATCAGTTCACACGGGCCCGGTGCATGCTCACCCCAAGTGCGACACATCCGATTCCAGCTCTTTGACGCCTCTTCAGTCGTCACCCGCTGACCGAGCAACACGAGAACGAGCTCTTGCCAGATCACTCCCGCAGCAGCGAGGCGCGTCGTGCTGTGTGACCGCCAGAGTTGCTCGATTCGGGGATGCAACCCCGGGTGAAACCCAGCAATGTTGTCGTTGAGCCCTGCCCAGTGTGGCGCCCAGTCGAGCAGCCACTTGGCGCCGGCACCCCACGCCTCGGCAGTGATATCGCCGGAGCTGTTCCACGACAGCCGCATCGTTGCAGGACCGTCGGGAGTGAGCACCGCCTTTGCGAAGCTCGTTGCCGTCGTCGCGTGGGTCGGGTCATTGCGATAAATCCCGATCATCTGCAGGGTCGTACGCAGATCAATACCCGGGGCTCGAAGGTACCGGGTCGCGGGGAGCGCGGTCATGTGGCGACCGCTGCGGTCAGGCGCCGACGAGTTCGCGCCAAGACGCTGGGTACTTCGCTGCAGCAGCCTCAGGCGTCAGCTGCAGTGTTGCGTCCGGCACCATGTCGGCAACGACGCGGGCTTCGGTGTAGTGATGACCAACGTGTCGAAGGCCTGCAAAAAGCTTCGCTCGCAGCTCGATCAGTTCGGTTGGAGGCTGCTCATCGAAGTAGCCCCAGATCGTGAAGGCCAGCCTGACGTCGTGCACGACAGGTGCGCGAGAGAACAGCGAAGCACGCCCGAGCGCGATGCCCAGGCAACCGCGAACGGCATCGTCGAGATGCTCGCCGGGCTGCAGCTTGATCTGGGGGGCGAGCCGCGCAGCGATGCGCAACGCAAACCCCTGGTCGGGGCCGTGATTGCCGCGTCGTGGACCGGACGGTTGGAACCCAGCGATCTCGGCCGGTCGATCCGGCATCCAGTTCGCCGGGACGTGATCCGGTGATTCGTAGCCGCGGGCGCGGTCAGTTGTTGCAACAGGGCTGAACTTCGGGGCTGCCATCGATGCCTTTCTACAGGATCTGCGACGCAAAGCGATGCGTCGGTCGGCCCGCCGGTCAGAGTGCCGACAGATGAAGCTGCAGTTGCTCAACGATGAGCTTGTGCATCTCTGCCGCATCGAAACCGCAGCCAACGTGCATGTACTCGAACAAATGGAACTGCAACGGCAGCGTTGCTGCAGTCGTGGCCATCTCCCAATCTCGGTGTCCGAGCAATCCCAGTTCGGTCTCGAACTGTGCAGCGAACTGGTCGCGCAGGGAGTCCCGGCCGTAATCGAAGAGGTCTCGCACGAGTGGATCGGTCTCGTCGAGGACCAGCGCCACACGTGCCAGCGGGGCAAATCGGAAGTACAGCGCCAGGCGCTGCCCGCAAAAATACTCGATGCGCTCGGCAAGGTCGCCTTCAATCGGCGGCTGAGTTACGAGATGCGGTGCCTCTTGCAGAAGCCATTGTTCGAGAGCAGCCCGAATCAACTCATCGCGCGTTGCAAAGTATCGGTACACCGACCGCAACGACACCGCAGCCCGCTCGGCGACGACGTCCAATGCCGGAATGACCTCGCCTTCGGAGAACATTTTAATTGTGGCTTCGAGCACTGCCTCACGATTACGCAGGCGCCGGTCAATCCGGCCGTCGATGCGGGTCTCGGTCGATGCCGGATCCAAGAGGTCCGATGTCATCGCAGTCCCCCAAGATGGATCCGAAGTTGTCGGCCGAGCAGGTAGCCCATTTCGTCCATGTTTCCTTCCAACGAGGTGTGGAGGTACTCGAACGAGTCGAATTGGAACGCGATTTCGGCCGCAACCACGGCACGAGTGAGTGCCCGGTCGGCAAGCGTCGAGAACTCAGGCGCAAACTGATCGAGAAACTGTTGACGAAGTACCATTTGAAAGGCTGCGAACTCCTCGCTGCTCAGATCGAGCGAGCGGGCAGAGCGCCGGGCTGCACGAGTGATTGGTGCGAGCATCGCGAACACAGCAAGCCGGTGCTTGACGAAGTTGTCGATCCGCTCGTCGAGCGGACCCTGACCAATGTCGGCAAGCTGCATTTGCGGCTCAACCCGGGCCATGAGGTGCCACATTGCGGCACGAATCAACTCGTCACGATGGTGGAAGTATCGGTAGATCGACCGCGATGACACACCTGAGAGGGCCGACACATCTTCGATCGCCGGTTCGGTGTTGCCCGCCTCGAACAGTTCGACCACAGCATCGAGGGCAGCGGAACGATTTCGCTCACGCCGAGCAACGCGACCGTCCCCGGTCACTGCCTCATCGAGTACCTGGTCCGTTAACACCCCGTCAGCATTTGGGACGCTTGTCAGCATCTCCGTCTTTCCACTCATTCGATGCCAACTCGTACATATTCGTCAAGCAATCGCCAGTTCATGCCGTCAAGGTACAGGACACACAAAGCGTTTGCAATTCACTCGCTGTGAATTTATGCCACATACTGCGAGCAGAAACCGCAGTCCGTAGGTTCGCTAGGAGCTGGTGTGAAGTAACCCGTAAATCAGGGTGTCTTCCAAGGCACGCCAGGACGCCTCAATTATATTCGCGCTCACACCGATCGTCGTCCAGTCCAGCTCACCATTGGTTGCCGACAGCAGTACACGTGTGGTCGCCCCGGTGGCGCTGCCGCCATCCAAGATCCGGACCTTGTAGTCGATGAGATGAATTCTGCTGAGTTGGGGGAATGCTTCGCCGACAGCGGAACGAAATGCCGTGTCGAGGGCATTGACCGGGCCGTTTCCCTCCGCGATTGACACGCGCCGGTCAGCAGCGTCGCCGTGACCCAGCCAGAGCTTGACCGTGGCTTCGGTGCTGAATGGGCCACCGCGTACCTCGTCGGTAATGACGCGCATCGACTCGATCTCGAAAAACTCGGGAACACTGCCGATGGCTCGCCGCATCAGAAGTTCGAGCGAAGCGTCAGCCGCCTCGAAGTGATAGCCCTCGTGCTCAAGCCGCTTGAGATCATCGATCACCTGATTAATTTGTGCTCCGTCAATTTCGAGGCCCAATTCGTCGGCCTTCATCTGGATCGTCGCTCGGCCGGCCATTTCAGACACGACGAAGCGGGTGCCGTTGCCGACAGCGCCCGGGTCGATGTGCTCGTAGGCATCTTTCGCTCTGGCGATCGCTGAAACATGCAGCCCGGCCTTGTGCGCGAACGCTGACGAACCAACGTATGGAGCCTGCGGGTTGACCGCCCGATTCAACGTCTCGGCCACGTGATGGCTGACCGATGTGAGGCGAGCCAGACGGCCCTCTGGAAGACACTGGTAGCCACGCTTGAGCTGGAGGTTTGGGATCACCGTCGTGAGGTTGGTGTTGCCCGTCCGCTCCCCCAGGCCGTTCAACGTGCCCTGCACGTGACCGGCGCCGGCCTCGACTGCCGCCATGGAGTTCGCCACAGCACAACCCGTGTCGTCGTGGCAATGGATACCAATCGTGGCGTCGTTGCCGACGTGGGCCTTAATGTCAGCAACGATGGCCGACACCTCGTCGGGGAGAGTGCCTCCGTTCGTATCGCACAGCACAAGATGGGATGCACCATTGACCACGGCCGCTTCGATTGCCCGCAACGAGAATTCAGGGTTGGACTTGTAGCCGTCGAAGAAGTGCTCAAGGTCGACCAGGACACCGCGTCCTTCCCCGTGCAAAAATCGGACGCTGTCGGCAATCATCGCCGCACCTTCGTCGAGTGTCGTCTGCATTGCTTCAACGACCTGATACTCGGAGCTCTTTGCAACAATGCACACCGCAGCCGTGTTCGCCTCGATGAGGTTCCGCAGCGTCGCATCTTCATCGGACTTGCCACGAGGGCGGCGGGTGGAACCGAATGCAACAAGCGTCGACGTGGTGAGCTTCAGCTCCGTCATGGCGCGTGCAAAAAACTCGATGTCCTTCGGGTTGGCTCCGGGCCAACCGCCTTCGATGTAGTGGACGCCGAGGTGATCGAGCTGCTCGGCGATCCGCAGCTTGTCGTCGACGGTCGCCGACACCCCTTCGACCTGCAAGCCATCGCGCAGAGTCGTGTCAAAAATTTCGACGTGTCGCATAGTTCCTTCAGCATACGGGCAGCCCCCGACGTCACAAATTCCCCAAACACCGCAAATTTCATGGCTGCAAGATGTGGACAGGGTGTGCACGAACGGTGTGGAACCAGTGGATGAGCGTCGTAAATCTGGGGGTAACAAGAAATCTTCGGGGATAACCCTGTGTCTTTCTGAAAACCCCTTGACGGTCGATTTTTTCGCGTCTTTACTGGAAGATGTTCCGGAAAGCGCACGCCAACCGGGGTGGTGAGGATGGGGCTTCGGCTCGAACCCACACCGCCGTCGTGGTGCAGCGGATTCGGAACAGGACAGAGCTCACAGCCATCTCAGACCGAGTTCGTACTGCGCCTTCGGGTGAAACACGAACAACGGGGAGTCGGCACCGAGATTGGGTAACCAATCGAGGTGTGGGGTCAGACCGAGTCGCCAGGTGCCTTTGGGGATCAGGAGAAGACGGAGACCTGCCGAGTCGTTCGGGAAACTGATCGGGTCAGCGAGGCAACCGAACTGGATGTCGATCTTCGGGTCGGCGTACAGCATCGGCGCAATGGTGCAGAACCGATTGACCAGGGAACACCCCAACTGAACCTTGGACAGACGGATCTGCTTTGGCACCAATTTTGATGGCACGGGTAACCGGGTCAGCGTGAAACGGTGACAAATCGGGTGCGGTCCGGCTTGCCGGCCGCCATCCGAAAACGGTCATCGCCCGCCACGACGCTCTTCCGATTTCGATCGGGGGAAACGGCGAGACGGGCGATGTAAACAGGTCGAGATGCAGGCTAACGCCCGACAAACGACCAGTGGTGGATCTGTCCATCTGACGAGCCCCGGAAGGTGCGCCGACTTCGGTCTGGCAGCACTGACCGGGGCTCCTCTATTTTTCTGACCCTGGGCCCTCGTTTTCGTCAGCGTGATGGAAAAGGCGTCCATGCTGACCAAAACCATCACGCTGACGGAGCGGCTGGGCGAGCATTGCTACGTTCTGGCAATGACTCCGAACATTGGCATGTGCTTCGATCGCTCGCTTCCGGCACGGGCTGTGGTTGAGTTTGCCGAGTCGCTCGACGAGGATGGCGTCGATCAGCTCTGGGTGATCGAAGACTGTTTCTTTACCGCCGGCTTGTCCCTCGCAGCAACTGCGCTCGCTCGGACCGAACGGCTCCAGGTCGGCATCGGCATCCTTCCCGCAGTGGCCCGCAACGCCGCGATCACGGCAATGGAGATCGCCACGTTGGCTGAGCTCGCCCCAGGTCGGTTCATCGCCGGGATCGGTCACGGTGTGCAGGAGTGGATGGAGCAAATGGGTGCCAAGCCAACCTCGCCACTGACCACCCTGGAAGAGGTGCTGACAACAGTGCGCCAGCTCCTCCGAGGCGAGACAGTGAACTTTGAGGGCCAGCACGTGGCGTTGCGTGACGTCGTGCTCGACCAGCCGCCAGCCATCGTGCCACCCGTGATCGCCGGGGTTCGCGGACCGAAGTCGCTCGCGATGGCCGGCCGCGTGTGCGATGGCGTCGTGCTCGCCGACGGCGTGGGCCCGACATATGTCCGCGAAACAATTCGAAATGCGGGTTCCCCCAACAACTTCCGGGTCTCGGTGTTCAGCGCGCTGTGCCTGACCCCGACGCAGCGCGAGGCCTATGAGCTGATGACGCCGTACCTGTCGTTCCAGCTCACCGCTCAACACCCATCCATTCGGGCCCACCCGCATTTCGACGAGATGGTCGAGCGGTTCACAACCAAGGGCGATGCTGCCATTGCCGACTTTCCTGCCGAGTGGTGGACCGAAATAGGCGCAATCGGCGATCGCGACGCGGTACTCGGCCACATCGAAGCACTGGGTAACGCTGGGGCAACCGACGTCGCGCTGTTCCGCAGTCCAACACTCGAGTTAGCTCGCGAGGACCTTGCGACAGTGCGAGAGATCAGCAAGCATTACCGAAATAAGTAGGGGCAGCGAGCGTAACCAGCAAGGGCGCGCCGGTCAGCGCGCTCAAGAGGTGCGCCCGGTCGAGCGAGAGCGAGTCGGGCCGTCAGGCCCGAGAAAAGAGCTCAAGGCGACGAAGTCGTCGGCGGCGCAGCCGCCATACCGTCGTCAGACGGTGAGCTCGCACCAATCCAGGTACTTCGGGTTCTCACGGCGCACTGTGGCGAGATACGCCTCTGACATCGCCAGAGTCATCGGCCCGGGGCACGGGATCTCGCGGTCATCAATCGAGTTAATCGAGCTCACTTCGGCCGCGGTGCCGCAAACGAAGGCTTCGTCGGCGATGTACAGGTCGCTGCGGGCGATGTTGTCGACTTGGACTTCGAACCCGAGGTCTTTGGCGAGGGCGCCCACCGTGCTCTGCGTGATGCCTTCGAGCGCACCAGCCGACAGCGGCGGGGTGAGCAACTTGCCGTGACGGGCAACGAAGATGTTCTCGCCCGTACATTCGGCGACGAGACCGTTGGGTGCGAGCATGATTGCCTCGTCGTAGCCGGCCTTGAGCGCTTCGACCTTCGCAAGCGACGAGTTGACGTAATTGCCAACAGTCTTTGCCGCGGGCGGCATCGTGTTGTGGTCGTGACGGGTCCACGAAGAAATCTTCATCCGCACGCCCTTGGTGACTGCTTCGTCACCGAGGAGCGCGCCCCATGGCCAACAGGCAATGGCGACGTCTGTCGAACAGGGCAGGGTGTTCAAGCCCATTTCGCCGTAGCCGAGGTATGCCAGCGGGCGCACGTAGCACGAGTCGAGCCCGGTCGAGGCAACGGTGTCCTTGGTGGCTTGGACAAGTTCGTCGACCGTGTACGGGATCGAGAAGCCGAGAATCTTGGCCGAATCGAACAGGCGCTTGATGTGCTCGGTGAGGCGGAAGATCGATGGGCCGTCGGCGGTTGCGTAGGCGCGGATGCCTTCGAACACGCCGGTGCCGTAGTGGAGGGTGTGGGTGAGCACGTGGACTTGGGCCTTATCCCAGTCGACGAGATCGCCGTTCATCCAGATCTTCGGTGTGGGTGTGATTGGCATGACGTCAGTTTCCCACGCGAGCAGCGATTGCGTCGCCAACGTCTGTGGTGCTGCCGGTAACCGGTTGAGCGCAGGCGGCACGAATGCGGTCGGCGGCGGCGCCTTCGTCGAGGAAGTCGAGCATGAGCGCAGCGGACAGGATGGCTGCAGTCGGGTTGGCCTTGTTCTGGCCGGCGATATCGGGTGCCGAACCGTGCACGGGCTCGAACATTGATGGTCCGGTGCGAGCCGGGTTGAGGTTGGCCGATGATGCGAGGCCGATGCCACCCGACACTGCACCACCGAGGTCGGTGAGGATGTCGCCAAAGAGGTTGTCGGTGACGATCACGTCGTAGCGGTGCGGATCCTGAACAAAGTAGATGCAGGCTGCATCTACATGGTTGTAGGCGGTGTCGACCTGCGGGTACTCGGCAGCGACGGCGTCGAAGGTCCGCTGCCACAGGTCGCCAGCGAACGACAGCACGTTGGTCTTGTGGACCAGCGTGACGTGCTTGCGTTCACGGGTGGCAGCCAATTCGAAGGCGTAGCGGATGCACCGTTCGACACCGAAGCGCGTGTTGACCGAGCCCTGGGTTGCCACTTCGTTGGGGGTGCCGACGCGCAGCACGCCGCCTTCGCCGACGTATGGACCCTCGGTGTTTTCGCGGATGACGATGAAGTCGTGCTGGACAGTGCCACCGGGCGCCGTACCGAGGAACGGGCGCTGGTTGATGTACAGATCGAGGTCGAAGCGCATTTTGAGCAGCAGGCCACGCTCGATCACACCGGGCTTCACGTCGGGGTGCCCGACGGCGCCGAGCAGGATGCTGTCGAACGGCCGAAGCGCGTCAAGCGTCTCGTCGCTCAGGATTTCGCCGTCACGCAGATAGCGATCGCCACCCAGATCGAACTCCGTCGTGGCGATGTCCACGCCTGCGGCACGGATGACCTTGATGGCTTCGGCGGTGACATCGGGTCCAATCCCGTCGCCACCGATCACTGCAATGTTGTGCGTCATACGGCGGCGAGGCTAGCCGCACCCTCTCGTCAGTTCCGATTGGGACGGATTCGCAACGATCTGATTCGCAACTCTCTCACAATCGGGCCTGGCTCGCTATCGTCTCTGAAATGGCTGGAGCGAAGTTGTCCAAATCCGCCCTCGAGCGTTTGCAGGCGGAATTTCACGATCTCACCACGCGGGGGCGGATCGAAGTTGCCGACAAGATCGAACGGGCGCGAGAAGAAGGCGATCTCAAAGAGAACGCCGGCTACCACGCTGCCAAAGATGAGCAAGGTCACATGGAAGGTCGCATCCGTCAGCTGGAGTACCTGATCGACGAACCCGAGATCGTCCAGAATCAGGTCTACGCACTTGTGTACGACGGCGACTCCGACGACATGGCCGAGCGCTACATGATCGGCAACATGGAAGAAGAGATCGACGACGCCGACGTCATCAGCTCCACGTCGCCGCTTGGCGCAGCGCTCAGCGGCGCGTCTGCCGGCGATTCGATCACGTACGACGCGCCCAACGGTTCGATGACCGTCAAGGTGCTGAGCGTCGATTCCGTTTGAGCATGCCGCGCAAGCCGGGCGGCAAGACAGACGACGTTACAGACGACGACCTCAGCTCGCGCTCAGCAGCTGACGCTGACAGTCAGCTCAATGGTCCCGAGGTTGCTGCCGTCATCGACGTCCCGAAACCCAACTTCCCACCCAGCAAGTTCGTCCATCTCCCTGACCGCGGTGATCTGCTTGTTCGCGATTTCGGCGGGCCACCGGGCGCACCGACGATCATGCTGCTCCACGGATGGACTGCGTCGGCTGACCTCAACTGGTTCCGCTGCTACAAAGGTCTTGGCGAGCACTACCGCGTGGTGGCGTTCGACCATCGGGGGCATGGTTCCGGAGTTCGCTCCAAGAAGACGTTTCGACTCGAAGACTGTGCCGACGATGCCGTCGATGTGGCAACCGCCCTCGGCATCGACGCGTTCATCCCCGTCGGCTACTCAATGGGCGGCCCGATTGCTCAGCTCATTTGGAGGCGTCACCCCGAACGAACCACCGGGCTTGTTCTCTGCGCCACCGCACCGTTTTTTTCGAACCGTCGGCCCGAGCGGCTGTCGTTCCTCGGCCTGGCCGGCCTCGCCACGCTTGCGAAGTACACGCCGGACCAGACGCGCGAGTGGTTGACCGAGCAGTTGTATCTGCAGCGACGCGCCGAAACGTGGGAGCCCTGGGCAATCGCAGAAGCATCGAGCCACGACTGGCGGATGCTGCTCGAAGCAGGCAAGGCAATCGGCCGATTTTCATCTGCTGACTGGATCGGCGAGGTTGACGTCCCCACTGGCGTTCTCATCACAATGAACGACCCGGTGATCCCGCTGGCCAGGCAGGTCAAACTGTTCGAATTGATCGGGCAGGCTGAGGCGTTCCGCGTCGATGGCGGCCATGATGCCGTCGTGGCCCAAGCCGACCAGTTCGTTCCGACGTTGTTGCGCGCACTCGATTCGGTCAATCGCCGCGCGATTGCCGCGAGTCGCGCATCATGAAGTGGCGTATCCCGCTCGCTGTTGTCGCACTCGGCACCGCGGCAGCCGTCATCTCTCGCCGGCTCGACGCAGCCGAGTTGGGTCGATCATGGACAGGCCGAAATGCCCGACTCGTTCGCATGGGCGCCAAAGTGGGCGGCACCTATGCGTCAACCGCAGCTCGCAAGACCTTTGCCTCCACCGAGCGTCGCGAAGAACTTGACCGCAAACGCGAGTTCAAGACGGCGCAGCAGGTCGCCGACGAGTTAGGCCAGATGAAGGGCGCCCTGATGAAGCTCGGCCAGATGGCCAGTTATCTCGACGATGGGCTCCCCGAACCATTGCGAATGGCCCTCGCCCAGCTCCAGTCGAACGCTCCGCCAATGTCAACTGCTCTTGCGATTGCCACGGTGGAAGCCGAGCTGGGTAAACCAATCGCCGAGCTCTTCGTCGAGTTCGACCCCGAACCGATCGCTGCTGCCTCGATTGGGCAGGTCCACCGAGCAATCATCAAGGATCCCAAGTCAGGCCAAGAACGCGCTGTTGCCGTCAAGGTGCAGTACCCGGGCGTTGACCAGGCAATCGTTTCCGACCTGAAGAACGCTGACCTACTCGGTGTGCTGCTCAAGCAGGCCTTCGGCGGCCTCGACCCGACCGAGATGGTCGACGAGATCAAGATCCGTCTCGCCGAAGAGGTCGACTATGAACTCGAAGCACGCAACCAACAAAAATTCGCCGAGTACTACGCGGGCCACCCGTACTTTCAGATTCCGGCAGTCGTTCCTGAGTTCAGCACCAGGCGAGTACTCACCTCGGAACTCGTTGAGGGGTTCGGCTGGGCCGAGCTACTGACGCGGCCGCAGGCCGAGCGCGACCATGCCGGTGAAGTGATCTTCCGCTTCGTCTTCCGCAGCTTGTACCGGATGGGCGCCTTCAACGGCGATCCGCATCCGGGCAACTACCTGTTCCATGACGACGGCACGGTGACGTTCCTCGACTTCGGGCTGGTCAAGCACTTCACCCACGACGAATTGGACACCTTTGCGACCATGGTCGAGGCCGCAGCAGTCAAGAAGGACGCTGCGGAGTTCCGACGCATCGTCGAAGCAGCCGGAATGTTGCAACCCGGAGCGCCCGTCAACACCGACGAGGTCGGCGAGTATTTCTCGCTCTTCTACGACACCGTTGCCAACGACGCCGAGATGACCTGGACACGCGAGTATGCGAACAAGATCGTGCGTCACACGTTTGACCGTGACAGCCCGATCAGCCAGTACGCCACGGTGCCGCGGGCGTTCGTCTTCATTCAGCGCATCAACCTGGGCCTCTATGCACTCCTGGGCGAACTGAACGCAACGGGCAACTACCGGCGTATCGCATCGGAGCTGTGGCCGTTCGTTGACGCCGGCCCCGACTCGCCTGTCGGCGAAGCAGAAACGGCCTGGCTGGCCCGCCGCTGAACCGCTACCCGCTGGGCTGCGCGACGATGCGGCAACGACACACACCATCTGAGCCAACAAAACGATCCTCACCGGTACCGCCCCGACGGTCCGCGACATGCGCTTGCGGGTGGCCGATGTGTTCCAGGGCGGCACGCGGGTCGCCTCACCCACGCTGCAATCAGTAGGCGCCGAACAGGTCCACGACGAGCACTGCATCGACTCCGACCGGCAGACCGACCTGCGGGTTGCCAGTCTCACCGAAACCAAATGCCGGCGGGAAGGTGATCGCACGTCGACCGCCGACCTTCATTCCGGGCATGCCCTGCACGATGGCCTCGAACTGACCCTCGGTCATCGGGATCTGAATTGGTTCGCTTGTCCAAGTGCTGTCGAGTAGCACGCCGCTGTCGGCGCGGAACAGCACCAAGTTGAACACTGCGGTCTGGCCCTTTTCAAGGACTGCTCCGTCACCTTCGATCAGATCTTCGAACGACAGCTCGGTGGCACCCTCAGACGTTTCGACACCCATCTCGGTCGGTGCCGCAGATGCGTCCGGTGCCTTGATAACCGAGCGGACATCAATGACGAACGTCAGCGGCTCGTTCTCGCGGATCACGTCACTACGCGCCGCCTCGCCGTAAGCCTGAGCGCTGGGGATGTCGAGCTGGAGGCGGGCACCGGTTTGTGCGCCGAGGAGCCCGTCGTTCCATCCCTGGATGACCTGTGCCTGGCCGAGCGGGCCGACCGCGAAGGGCGTGCCGCGGTCGTAGCTGTTGTCGAACTCGACGCCATCGAGCGCCCGCACCCCGATGTAGTCGACAATCACCGTGTCGCCGGCTTCTGCGATCGGGCCGTCGCCTTCGATCAACACGGTCACGTCGAGTACTTCAACGTCGACGCCGGGGACGTCGATGTCGGTCGGCTTGTCGGCGCTCGCTTCGCTCAGCGGCGACACATCGGCGTCAGAGGTTGGAGCGGCATCGCCAGATGAATCAACCTCGTCAGCGACCGTCTGTTCGGTAGCGACCGAATCATCTGCGGGCGCAGCCGAATTGGACCCGCTGCAACCAGCAATGGCAAGTGAGGCAATAACAATGAAGGGAACCGTGCGACGCATGGCCCGCACGCTACCGGCGCGCGTTCGCCCGAATGGGTCAACCTCAACCCGCACCCAGCCCCGTTGACGCGTCAGACTCAGGCGATGCACGTTTCTCGCCCGTCAGCAATCGGTGCCGGGATGCTCTTCACCGGCGCTGGCATCGCCCACTTTGCGAAGCCCGACTTCTTCGAAGCAATCGTGCCCGACTGGATTCCGAATGCGGCACTCGCCAACCGCCTCAGTGGGGCGGCCGAGTTGGCCTTCGGACTCGCGATGTTGCACCCGCGGACTCGCAAACTCTCAGCGCTCGGGCTCTTCGCATTGACGATCGCCGTGTTCCCAGCCAACATCGATATGGCCGTCAACCGCGTCGAGCCCCAGGTCGTCGAGGGACAGTTCAGTCGCAGGGTCGGAACTGCGACCGGTCCGCTCAATTGGGTCCGCCTGCCGCTCCAGCTCCCGCTTTTGTGGTGGCTCTGGAAGGAGTACCGTGCTGCGTCCGTTCCGACCGGCTGACCGCTCCGGTCAAAGCCGGATTTGGGCCGCTGCAGCAACGACGGCAGGACCAAATCGGCGGCCCGGCTGTTTGGTGAGTCGCTCGACCGGACCGCTCACCGAGATGGCCGCCACAATCGTCCCGTCACCCGAGCGCACTGCAACGCTCACTGATGCTGCCCCGGCCTCGCGCTCGCCGACGCTCTGTAGCCAGCCAGTCTTGGTTGGCTCGCCGGTCAATAGACGCCCTGACGAGCCGACGTCGATGGGAAGCAACGACCCTTCCGGCACGATCCACCGGAGCCCATGCGACGACTCAAGCGAGAGCACGCACCGCCGCTGGTTGCCCTCGCGAACGAAGAGTTGAACGGCCTCCCCAGTCGAGTCGCGCAGCGCTGTAGCGATCGGCCGGACAACGTCGACGAGCGGGAATCGTTCGGATGATTGCTGACCGAGCGCCACCAGGCCATGACCGAGCTCAAATCTGCCCTCGCCATCGCGGCGCAGCAACCCGTGTACTTCGAGTGAAGTGGCCAGCCGGTGCGCTGTGGCTCGCGGTAGCCGGGTCGACTGCTGGAGCTGCGACAAGCCCTGCGGCTCGACCGAGACCGCTCGGAGTACGAGCATCGACTTGTCAAGCACGCCGACACCCGTGCTCAGAATCTCGGTGACGCCGCAACTGGCCGCTACGCTGTCCATATTGCAAGAACCATATCTCACAATGTGGGAACTGCCGCATCCGTTCAACTGACGTAGAAACCGAGCAACACATGGGCAAGACACTGCCAGAAAAGGTCTGGGAACGCCACCTGGTCCACTCCGCCGAGGGCGAACCTGAGTTGCTGTACATCGACCTGCACCTCGTGCATGAAGTCACGAGCCCACAGGCATTCGACGGCCTGCGCCTCACCGGACGGGGCGTACGCCGACCTGATCTCACGCTCGCCACCGAAGATCACAACGTGCCCACCGAAAACATCGATCAACCGATTGCCGATCCAATCTCGGCGAAACAGATCGACACCCTCCGCGTCAACACCGCCGAGTTCGGCATCACCAATTTTCCAATGGGCGACCCTGACCAAGGCATCGTCCACGTGATCGGCCCAGAACAGGGCCGCACCATGCCCGGCATGACCATCGTGTGCGGCGACTCGCACACCGCCACACACGGCGCCTTCGGCGCAATCGCTTTCGGCATTGGTACCAGCGAGGTCGAACATGTTCTCGCTACCCAGACACTCCCCCAGAGCCGACCCAAGTGGATGTCGGTCACGGTCGATGGCGAGCTCCAGCCCGGCGCGACTGCCAAGGACATCATCCTTGCGATCCTCGGCGAGATCGGCACGAGCGGCGGCATCGGCCACATCATCGAGTACCGCGGCTCTGCCATCCGGGCGCTCTCGATGGAAGGCCGCATGACCGTCTGCAACATGTCGATTGAAGCTGGCGCCAAGGCCGGGCTTATCGCCCCCGATGCCACAACGTTCGACTACCTCAAAGGCCGCCAGCACGCACCCCAAGGCGCCAACTGGGACGCCGCAGTAGCCGACTGGAAGACACTCTTCTCGGACGACGACGCAGTGTGGGACGCCGACGTCGTGCTCGACGCCGCACAAATCTCACCGCATGTTTCGTGGGGCACCAACCCCGGCCAGGTCGGGCCCATCGACCGGCCTATCCCCTCCCCGAGCGACTTCGAGAGCGCAACCGCACAGGAGACCGTGCAGCGCGCACTCGACTACATGGGCCTCGAAGCCGGCCAGTCGATGCGCGACGTCAGTGTCGACACCGTGTTCATCGGCTCGTGTACTAACAGCCGGATAGAAGACCTCCGCGCCGCTGCTGCAGTCATGCAAGGGCGCACCGTCACCGTGCCTCGTGTGATGATCGTTCCCGGCAGCCACCGCGTGAAGGCCCAGGCGATCGAAGAAGGCCTCGACAAAATCTTCACAGCGGCCGGCGCTGACTGGCGCGAGCCGGGCTGCTCGATGTGCCTCGCGATGAACCCAGACAAGCTCGCTCCCAAGGAGCGCGCAGCGTCCACCAGCAACCGCAACTTCGAAGGCCGCCAGGGCCCCGGTGGCCGCACCCACCTCGTCTCGCCTGCCGTCGCCGCTGCAACGGCAATCAAGGGCACGTTTTGCACACCTGCGGACCTCCCCGTACGCGGCGACACGGAGGTGGCCAAGTGAAGTCTGTCCAGATCATCACCGGAACCGGCGTACCGCTGAAGCGCTCCGACGTCGACACCGACCAGATCATTCCCGCCATCTGGCTCAAGCAAGTCGAGCGCACCGGCTTCGAAAAGGGCCTCTTTTCGGCATGGCGCGACGAGCAGGGTTTCGTGCTGAACGACGAACGATACGCAGGCGCCAACATCCTCGTCGCTGGCCCGGCCTTCGGTGTTGGCTCGTCCCGCGAGCACGCCGTCTGGGCCATCCAGCAGTACGGATTCGATGCAGTCATCGCACCGAGCTTTTCTGACATCTTCCGAAACAACTGCACCAAGAACGGCCTCGTGCCGGTGATCCTTCCCGAGGCCATCGTCGAAGCGATCTGGGATGCCATCGAGGCCGACGCCGCCACATCGATCGTCGTCGACATGGAACAACTCAAGGTCGAAGTTCCTGCCGCTGGCATCGACGAGTCGTTTCCGATGGACGCAGCCACGCAGCACCGCTTTCTCAACGGCCTCGATGACATCGGCATCACGATGACGCACATCGACAAAATTGCGAGCTTCGAGAACAGCCGCCCTGGTTGGCTCGGCTGAGTTTCAGTTGGGGTCTGACCCCAACTGAAACGGGTGATCGGCCAGAATCGTGCGATGGCAGACATCCACGGCACATCCGCTCCCGAATACGGCAAGCTCGGTGAGCTACTGAGCAGCACAATTGACAACGGCAAAGACGTCGGCGCGTCGGTCTCGGTCACCGTCGACGGTGAAACCGTCGTCGACATCTGGGGCGGCTGGGCCGACGAGGCCAAGACCACCCCGTGGTCTGAGCACACGATCGTCAACGTCTGGTCGACTACCAAAACAATGACTTTCCTCGCGGCGTTGATTCTCGCTGAGCGCGGCCAGCTTGATTTCCACGAGAAGGTGGCGACCTATTGGCCAGAATTCGCTCAGAATGGCAAGGCTGACATCGAAGTCCGCCACCTGATGGGCCACACGTCCGGCGTCAGTGCCTGGGAACAGCCCGTCACCACCGAGGACATCTACGACTGGGAGAAGTCAACGTCGATGCTCGCCGCGCAAGCACCGTGGTGGACACCGGGCGAAGGCTCTGGCTACCACGCACTCAATCAGGGCCATTTAATCGGCGAGGTCATCCGCCGCATCGACGGCCGAATGCTCGGTGACTTTTTTGCCGAGGAAATAGCGCGTCCCCTCGGGGCCGACTTTCACATCGGGCTCGACCCGGCCGAATTCGACCGGGTGTCGAATGTGATTCCGCCGCCGCCGCTTGATTTCGACCTTGCAGCACTCGACCCCAACGGTGTGCTGATCAAGACTTTCACCGGCCCCGCACCGGGCGCCGAAACGGCCTGGACGCCCGAGTGGCGCCAGGCCTGCATCGGCGCAGCCAACGGCCACGGCAACGCCCGCTCGGTTGCGCGCGTCCAGGCCATCGTTGCCAACGGTGGCACCGTCGACGGGGTCTCGCTCCTGTCTGCCGACACGATTCAGATGATCTTCGAAGAACAGGCCCACGGTGTCGACCAGGTGCTCGGCCTCCCGGTGCGCTTCGGGATGGGCTACGCCCTGCACTCCGAAGCAGTCCCGTACCTTCCAGAGGGCAACTACGCCTACTGGGGCGGTTGGGGCGGATCGTCGATCATTGTCGACATCGACCGCAAGATCAGCTTCGCCTACGTGATGAACCGGATGGACGAAGGGCTGCTTGGCGACATGCGCGGCATCAACCTCGCTCGAGAGGTCTTCAAGCGCTGATCAGCGCAGCCTGAGCGTCAGATCTTGACGACCATCTTGCCGGTATTGGCACCAGCGAGGAGCCCAATGAACGCTTCGCCGGCATTCTCGATGCCTTCGATAACCGTTTCGTCATGCTTGATCGTGCCGTCGGCAAGCCATCCGCCGACCTCGGTGATGAAGTCTTGCATCATGTCCCAGTGATCGCTCACGATGAAGCCACGCAGGTTCAGTCGCTTGCCGATTGCCAGTGACATGTTGTTCGGGCCCGGTGCCGGCTCGGTGTTGTTGTATGCCGAGATCGCTCCGCACAGCGCGACGCGACCCATCGGGTTCAGGGCGTGTATCGCTGCCTGCAGGTGCTCGCCGCCAACGTTGTCGAAGTAGACATCAATGCCGTCAGGTGCCGCTGCGAACAACTGCTTGGCGACAGGACCGGACTTGTAATTGAAAGCCGAGTCGTAGCCGAGTACGTCGGTCAGCCACGCAACCTTGTCGTCAGAGCCTGCCGAACCAATGACACGTGAAGCGCCCTTCAGCTTTGCGAGTTGTCCAACGAGTGAGCCAACAGCTCCGGCTGCACCGGACACGAACACAGCGTCGCCTTCTTTGAACGACGCCACGTCGAGCAGCCCGGCGTAGGCAGTCATTCCTGGCATGCCGAGGACGCCAAGGTTCGCCGACAGCGAAACCCCATCAATCACCGCGGCCGGCTGGACAGCCGAGCCTTGGACAATGGCAATCTCACGCCAGCCGAGATTGTGGACAACCTGGCTGCCGACGGGCACTGTGGCCGACTTCGATTCGATGACTTCGCCCACGGCACCGCCTTCGAGTGGCTGACCGATCTGGAACGGCGCCACGTACGACTTGACGTCATTCATGCGGCCCCGCATGTACGGGTCGACGGACATGAAACGGTTGGCAATCATGACCTCACCGTCTTGGAGTTCCCGGACGAGCGATTCCGCAACTTCGAAGTTCTCAAGTACCGGAGCGCCATTCGGGCGGGAGGCGAGATTGACGTGGCGGGAGGTGCGGGTCATAGCCCGACCATACCCAAATCGAGCAGCACTCAACCGGTCGGCTCCATACCTTCTCAAAGTCCGCTCAAAGTCCGCTCAAAGTCCGCAGCGCGCCAGTTACGTTGCCAAGCATGGCCGATAAATACCCCGCTGTTAAGCAACGACTGGGTCTCCACCTGACGGAATGGGTGGGCCAGTGGCCGCCACTGGCCCACGGCATCACTGTGGTCGGCGACCCGGCCCGGCTGCAGCCCACCTGGGACGGCTCGATTCGCAAGCTGCTCGGTGTTGGAAACGGGCGGGCGACGATCATCGCCGTCCCGCCACTCCAGGTTGACGCCGTAGCTGCAGCGCTATCGGATGGGCCTGACCGTGCTGGGCTCGGAGACGAACTTGGCGCGATCCTCGGCACAGGCCCGGCTCGCTTCGGCGCCGGCGTGTTCCGATCGACAACGGCTGTTGACTCGACAATCGAAGCCCTCGGAGAGTGGGTCACCACACAAACCTCCGACCTCCCGCCCTGGCTCGCTCCATTCAATGGCCCTCGTCTCGTCACTCGAAACAATGCGGGTGAGGTGATTGCGTCCGTGGGCATCAAGATCCATGACCGCTACGGCTACGAACTCTCCGTGGTCACCGAAGTAGAAGCCCAAGGCCGAGGCTTCGCTCGGCGCCTTGTGGCAACTGCGGCACGCTGGGTGCTCGACAACGGTGCGGTTCCGACATACCTGCACGAACCGAGCAATCTCGCAAGCGCTCACGTCGCCGAGGCGGTTGGCTTCGTTGATAACGGCTGGACCGTCCACGGTCTCTGGCCGCGCAGCTGACCACAGCACTCAGCCAGATAGTTGCGAATGGGGTCAGGCCCCTTTCGCAACTATCTGGCTGAGTGCGCTGACAGGATGTGAGCCACAGCCATTGTCAGCTTGCGGGCCGTCGGGACGTGCAAGTATTCGTTGGGCCCATGGGCATTGGCATCGGGCCCAAGCACACCGGTGATCACGAATTGTGCTTTCGGAAACTTTTCGCCGAGCATCCCCATGAATGGGATCGACCCGCCTTCGCCGAAGTTGCGCGCTGGCTGCCCAAATGCTGCGATCGACCCAGCATCAAGCGCATCTGCCAGCCAGGGCGCAGTTGCAGGTGCGTCCCAGCCGGGAGCCCCGTCGACATTCGAAAACGAAACACGAGCACCGTACGGCGGATCGGCTTCCAACGCTGCGGTGATCGCTGCTGCTGCTGCCTTTGGATCAGCAGTCGGAGGAAGTCGGAACGAAAGCTTGAGCGACGTCGACGGACGAAGTACGTTGCCGGCCCGATTGGTGGGCGGCAGGCCGTCAGCACCGACGACGCTCAGTGTTCCGTACCAGGTTCGAGCAAGCAGCTGTCCGGCTGGATCGGCAACGGCTGCTCGGGCCCCCTCAACTAACGGGTAGTTGTCGGCATAGGCGCCAACCAGCGGTGCAGTGTCGTTTGCTTCCGCAATACGGCCCGGTGGAATTTCGGCGATGAGTTCGGGCAACAACATCGCTCCGGTCGCCGAATCCTCGACACGGTCGAGTAGTAAGCGAAGAATGCGGAACGACGACGGAATCATGCCCGACGCATCGCCCGAGTGTAGGCCGTCGGTCACGATGTCAACGGCCAGGGTGCCCAACACCATGCCGCGCAGAGACGTGGTGACCCACATCCGTTCGTAGTCGACGCACCCCGAGTCGAGACACACCACAAGGCTGGGCGTGCCGATCGTGTCGGTGAGCGCTTCGATATACGCAGGAAGATCCGGTGAGCCCGACTCCTCGCTTGCTTCGATCAGCACAACACAGCGATTGTGGGCTCCTCCGGCCGCCTGCGTGGCCTCGATAGCGGTCATGCTGGCAAACGCTGCGTAGCCGTCGTCGGCGCCGCCACGCCCGTACAGCCGGTCACCTTCGAGGACAGGCGTCCATGGTCCGAGATCGTCGCGCCAGCCTTCCATTTCCGGTTGTTTGTCGAGATGGCCATATAGGAGCACCGGGTCGTCGTTCGAGCCACCGTTGAACGCTGGAACATCGATCACAATCATCGGCGTTCGCTCAGGCAGCTCCATCACTTCGACCGTCATCCCCGGAATCGGCCGGTCTCGGCACCACCCGGCAATCAGCTCGACGGCCTGGGCCATAAAGCCATTTTCACGCCATTCAGGGTCAAAGTCCGGCGACACGTTCGGGATCGCGATGTACTCGTGCAGCAGCGGGACAATCCCAACCCACGCATCGTTGGCATGATCCCGGATGATGTCGGCAGGCGAAGACTCGGTCAGCGTCATGCAGCGAACGGTACCGGTCGCTCACCACACCTTTTCAGCTGTTGGAAAACTGAAACCCGCAGCTGCGATTGGTGAAGTTGTCGAGCCGCAGCGATGCGATTCCCGCGTCGGTTGCTGCGTCCTGCAACTCCGGTTCGGCGAAGATCCCCTGGATGTTTGCGAGGTCGTCGGCAGTCTGAATTTTGGTGAATGCCGCGACGAGCGCCGGCGTCAGCCGTGCCGTACCGTCAGCAACGGCGCGGATCTCGTCATCAATGCCCGATGGGGCAACGGCCGCAGCGCGATCGTAGGCCGCCAACGTTTCCGGGAGTAGTGCCTCGATCTCGCCGGCGAGCGAGGCAAATGCGGCAATGGTGTCAGCCTCGGACATGCCTTCCGGGTCTGCGGCGACTCGCTGCAAGATCTCGTTCGTCGACGCCGTGGTCTGATCCGACAGGTCTTGGACGACCTGCAGCTCGGCACAGGTCTGGTCGATGTCGCCAGCATCTCCCGCTGCGCGCTCGGGAACCGTGGTGGACACAATCGAAGCGGTCGGGCTCGGAGCAGCCTCCGATCCGGACTCGCTTCCACCACAGCCTGCGACCAAGAACACGATCGATGCGGACATGGCGAGCAGACGCTGGAACTTCACGTTGCGAGACGCTACCCATCTCGACCGATCCGCCAACGTCTTCCACCTCATGCGGACCTGACGCGCTCGTCTACTCTCAGCGTCATGCCTTTGACTGGAGAATACGTTCCGAGCACCATGGACTGGGTCCGCGAACAGGTCGACACCTACGAAGCAACAAACGGCCGCGAAGCAAACACGCTGCGCGAGACCGGAATCCCCATCATCGTCGTCACCACCAAAGGTGCAAGCAGCGGCAACGTTCGCAAGTTCGCACTGATGCGCGTCGAGCACAAAGGCGAGTACGCACTCGTCGCGTCGATCGGCGGCGCCCCGCAGAACCCGTCGTGGTTCCACAATCTCGTGGCCGAACCGCTCTGCGCGATCCAAGATGGGCCAGCACCCGCCGACTACACCACCTCCATTGTCGAAGGCGACGAGCGCCAGGCGTGGTGGGACCGAGCAGTCGAGGTCTTCCCGACCTACGCCCAGTACGCAGAGAAAACTGACCGCACCATTCCGGTCTTCGTCGCCCGCCCCAACTAACGATCAGGTCCCGCGGATCTGACAGAGTCACTGGGTGACCGCTGTACAAACGGAGAGCCAGCAGCCTGCGAATGCCATCACTGTTCGGCCCTTCCGCCTGCTGTGGCTCAACAACCTCACCTTTTTCCTTGTCTCCAACGCGCAACGGTTCGTCTTCGGGTGGCTGGTCCTCGACGGCCTGAACCGGAGCGAAAGCGATCAGGGCATTGCCGTGTTCACGCTAGGCCTCCCGGCAGCGTTGCTCGTGTTGCAGGCTGGCGCCTGGGCCGACCGATGGGACCGCCGACGGATACTGATCTGGACGCAGGTCACCGGTGGCGCCGTGATGGCCGCAACGGCGCTGTTGGTTCGTGCCGACACGATCTCGTTCGGCTGGGTCATCGTGATGACCTTGTTTGCCGGTGCCGCTTCAGCCATCGGCCAGCCGGTCCGTTCGTCCCTCATCCCCGTGCTCGTGGCGAAAGAACAGCTGTTCAGCGCGATCGCCGTGAACGCCATTGCAATGACGCTGTCGCTGATCCTTGGGCCGGTGCTCGCCAAGGTCGTTGGTGATCAGTACGGGTTCGACGGAGCATTCTGGTTCCAGTCCGGCCTGATGTTCGCCGGCGTCATCTTTCTTTTGCGGCTCGAGGTTCCGCCGCACGTTGACCTGCGGCCGAAGCGACCAATCATTGCCGACATGAAGGAGGCCCTTGGTCACGTCCTCGGCGACGCCAACCTGCGGGTCCTGTTCGGCCTGCTGGTCATGGCCAGCCTCACTGTCAACCCTGCGGTCATGGTCACGCTGCAGGCCCACGTCAAAGACGGTCTGGGTCGAACCGCTGGCGATGCCGCCCTGCCCTTCGCGCTCATGGGCATTGGCATCGCAATCAGCTCGGTCGTGGTGATGCGCAAGGGCGATATGAAACAGAAAGGCGCAGCCTTCCAGCGTGCACTGATCTGCGGTTCAACCATCACCATTCTGACCGGTCGCACCACCGACTTCTGGCAGGTTCTGGTCCTCGCCTTCTTCATGGGCCTGGCTGGCGGGTTCTACATCAACATGAACCAGGGGCTCATCCAGGCCAACACGCCGCAGCCGCTGATGGGCCGCGTCATGGGACTCTACGCTCTGACATCCTTCGGCATCATGCCGTTCGGTGCGCTGATTCTCGGGGCCATCGCCACGTGGACGAGCACAGGCGCAGCGATCAGCGGTGCCGCGTTAATCAGCCTGATCGGCGTGATCACCACGTACGTGAGCCAGCGCGGATTGCGCGAACTCAGTTAAAAGCCAGCGCGAAGCCCGCTATGGGCCAGATCGGCGTCAGGACATGGACGGCGCCAGCGTGGCGGCCGCCTTGATGTCGTCGCCGAAAGATTCGAGCTGCTCGAGACGCTTGTCGTTCGAGAACACGTCGACCGCTTTAGTCGGCTCCATCTTCATCATCCGCTGCAGGATGCGAACCTGGGTGACTTGGTTGTACTCAGACAGCGTGATCGCCCAGCCGTCACGGCCAGCGCGAGCTGTTCGGCCAGAACGGTGGAGGTAGTCCTTGACGTCTTTGGCCGGCTCGTAATGGATAACTGCACCGATGTCGTCAATGTCGATACCGCGGGCGGCAACGTCGGTGGCGACGAGAATCTGCAGCTTGCCTTCGGCGAAGGAGCGCATCACGCGCTCACGTGTCTTTTGCTGGAGATCACCGTGAATCGCCATAGCGTCGATGCCGAGTTCTTGGAGCCGTTCAGTGGCCTTGTCGCACTGCCGCTTGGTCTGACAGAACACGATCAGCTTCGGAATGCCTCGAGCGATGGCGCCAATGACCTTGTCACGATCCATATGGTGGATGCCAAGAAACAGGTGGCTCATGTTGCCGACCGTGTCGGTTGCCTCGTCGATGGCCACCGTCACCGGATCGGTTTGATACGCCCGGATAAGGTGCCCGACGTCGCCGTCGAGCGTTGCCGAGAACAGCATGGTCTGGTTGCGGTTGATGCAATGGCGCAGAATCCACTCGACCTGCGGGGTAAAACCGTCGTCGGCCATGCGATCTGCTTCATCGAGCGTGACGATCTGCACGTCTTCGAGGCTGACCTCGTTGGACTTGATCAGATCGATGAGGCGCAACGGCGTGGCGATCACGAGCTCGATGCCCTTCGCCATCTCCTCGACCTGGTGGTGACGAGATGCACCACCGTAGACGGGCAGAACATTCATACCTGCGTGCTGAGCTACGGGCTGGAGCACCTCGGCGACCTGAATAGCCAATTCGCGTGTCGGGACGAGCACGAGGCCGAGCGGCTTGGTCGGCGCAGCTTTGTCGGTGATGCGGGCGAGCATCGGAATACCAAAAGCAAGCGTCTTGCCGGATCCGGTCTTCGCTCGACCGCACACATCGTCGCCGCGCATGGCGACGGGAATTGCTTCAGTTTGGATGTTGAATGGCTGGGCAAATCCGCAAGCCGCAAGGCCGTCGTCAATCCGTGCCGGAACACCGAGATCGAAAAAACCTGTCGGCGCTTCGACTGGCGGCAACACGTTGACCGTTGTCAGATTCGATGTGTTGACGTGATCGCGAGACGAGTCATCAGAGTCTCGTGGCGTGCGCTTGCGACGAGGCGCTCCGCGTCGTGCTGTATTTTCTGTCATTGTGTTCCTCAGGGTACCGCTCACAGCACCCGTCAGCCGGTTTCACCCACATGCTGTTGTCGGGTTGTGGGTTCCTACTCTCGCCCACCCGTGCTAGCATCACATTCGTGCAGCGCTCGATCATCGCCAGCTTTCTTCTGCTTATGTAGGGCAGCCGCATTCTTTCGCGCCTGCCCGCACCCTCCGCCCCTCCGGCCGGGGGGTTTTTGCTTTTTCGACCCCGACCGACGATCGCCACATCAACCCTCACGTTCCCATTGAGAGAAGTTATGCCTCCGACACCCAGCACGCCGAAGCAGATGCCGTTCGACAAGTACACGCCGTTTATTCCAATCAAGCTCACCGATCGCACCTGGCCCGACCAAGTCATCGACACGGCACCGCTCTGGTGCTCAGTCGATCTGCGCGACGGCAACCAGGCCTTGATCGATCCAATGGACCCAGCCCGCAAGCTCAAGATGTTCACCGAACTCGTTGCCATGGGCTTCAAAGAAATCGAAATCGGCTTCCCCTCAGCGAGCCAACCCGACTTCGACTTCCTCCGGCTCCTGATCGAGGATGACCTGATTCCGGACGATGTCTGGATCCAAGTACTCGTCCAGTGCCGGCCTGAGCTGATTGCTCGCACGTTCGAGGGCCTACGCGGCGCTCCACGAGCAATCGTCCACTTTTACAACTCGACGAACCCGCTCCAGCGTGAAGTGGTGTTCGGCCTCGATCAAGAGCAGATCAAGCAGATCGCCGTCACCGGTGCCACGCTCTGCAAAGAACATGAGGCTGCGCTACCAGACCGACTCGACGGGTCAGCGACCGAAATCCGTTACGAGTACAGCCCCGAGAGCTTCACGCTGACCGAGCCCGACTACGCCATCGAGGTATGCGAGGCCGTCATGGACGTGATTAACCCGACGCCTGACGATCCAATCATCTTGAACCTGCCAGCAACCGTCGAGTGCTACTCCCCCAACGTCTACGGCGACGTCATCGAGTGGTTCGGCCGGACGATCCGCGACCGCACATCGGTCCTTATTTCGCTCCACCCGCACAACGACCGCGGCTGCGCCGTCGCTGCGGCCGAGTTCGGCGTCATGGCCGGCGCCGACCGCGTCGAGGGCACGCTCTTCGGCAACGGTGAGCGCACCGGCAACGTCGATGTTGTCAACCTGGCAATGAACCTGTTCATGAACGGTGTCGACCCGAAGCTCGACATCTCCGACATCGATGCGCTGCGCCGCACCGCCGAGTACTGCAACCGGCTCCCGGTCTCGCCTCGTCACCCCTACGTGGGCGACCTCGTGTACACCGCGTTCTCCGGGAGCCACCAGGACGCGATTAAGAAAGGCCTCGATGCCCTCGATGCCACTCGGGACACAATCTCTGGCGGGTATCCAATGTTCGCCGTGCCATACCTGCCGATCGACCCGAAGCACGTTGGTCGTACCTACGAAGCAGTCATTCGCGTCAACAGCCAGTCCGGTAAGGGCGGCGTCGCCTACGTGATGAAGACCGAGCACGGCTTCGACCTGCCGCGCCGGCTCCAGATCGAGTTCTCCAAAACCATCCAGCACATCACCGAGGATTCAGGCACCGAGATCACGCCCGTTGTGATGTGGGATGCATTCCAGGACGAGTACATGCCCGCAACACCCACAATGAGACTGCGCAGCCATGAGCTGCACAGCGCCTCGAGCGATGACGGCGGCACCACCACAATTCAGGTGCAACTCGAGGTCGAAGGTGCGGCGCATTCGTTGCACGGGACAGGCGACGGACCGGTCGAAGCCTTTGTCGCTGCACTGACCGATGAGTTTGGTGGATCGGTCGGCGGCGATTTCGACGTGCTCGACTACGCCGAGCACGCCATCGGCCAAGGCGCTGACGCACGCGCCGTCGCCTACCTCGAGACCGTCGACGGCAACGGCAACGTTCGCTGGGGCATCGGCACCGATCCAAGCATCACCACCGCCTCGTTGCGCGCCGTCCTCGCCGCGTTCGAGCGTCAGCGCCAGCACCGATAACGCCAGCGTTCCTGCCGACCTCTGGTCTGCGTGATGTTTTTGGTGCTCATTTCGGCCAAAACCATCACGCAGACGCGGTGAGACCGAACGCTGGTCTGACTAGGTTGGATGTATGACCTGGATGGTGACAGCGGTTCGTCGATCCCTTTGGCTTGTGCTGATCGGTGCCGTCGGCGGAGTCATATGGTCGTGGTGGCGAGATCGCACTGCGCCGCCGACACCTCCGTCACCGCCGGAATGGCCGCCACTTGAGCCAGCCAACAACGCTCCGGCAATGGCGACAATGGTCAATGATCTCGTCGACGCGCCAGCTGCGCGTTCCGATACTGCGAACGAACCGTGGTTGCCGCCGCAGGCTGACGGTTCGTGCCCTGACTCGCACCTGATCAAAGCAAACAACAACTCAGGGATCTTCCACGTCCCAGGCGGCCGCTTCTACGACCGCACCAAGGCCGAGCGTTGCTATGCCACTGCGGCCAACGCCGTTGCGGACGGCTACCGTCCGGCCAAGGCCTAAACAGGCTTGATGATTACCCCGAACTACACCCCAACTACACCCCGAACTGCACAGGAGAAACCACCATGAAGGTCACCGTCGACTTCGACAGCTGCGCATCGACCGGCGCTTGCATGCAGGTGTGCCCTGAAGTGTTCGAGGTCCGCAACGACGGCTACCTCTACATCCTGCAGGAAAATCCGGGGCCAGAGTTGGCCGCCAAGGTGAACGAGGCGGCCGACATGTGCCCGACCGCAGCTATCACGGTCGAGTAATCCCCGGTCGCGTCGACCGAGATTCCACCGCTGCGGGCCGTTTTCGGTAGGTTGCCAACGTGGGATTTCACGCACAACTCGAACGTTCGTGGACCGCGTCCTCATCGATGCTCTGTGTCGGCCTCGACCCTGATCCAGCCCGGATGCCAGCCCCACTCGACGGGGCTCCCGACGCGATCGAACGGTTTTGCCGAGCAATCGTCGACGCGACTGCCGACCTCGTGTGCGCCTTCAAACCGCAGATCGCTTACTTCGCGAGCCAACGTGAAGAAGCTGCGCTCGAACGGATCTGCACGTACATCCGCGAGACCTATCCCGATGTCACACTGATCCTCGACGCCAAGCGCGGCGACATCGGCTCAACCGCCGAGCACTACGCCCGCGAGGCATTCGGCCGATATTCAGCCCACGCGGTCACCGTCAACCCGTACCTCGGGACTGACTCGGTCGAGCCATTCTTCCAACACACTGGCGACGGTGGTGGCGGAGTCATTGCCCTGTGCCGCACGAGCAACCGCGGCGGCGACGACTTCCAGTCGCTGGTTACTGCTGACGGGCACGGTGCCAAGCCGCTCTACATGCACGTGGCGGAACGGGTCGCCAACGAATGGTCCCAGCTCGGCGACTGCGGTCTCGTCGTCGGCGCGACCTACCCGGAAGAACTCGCCGAGGTGCGCTCCGTTGCACCGAGCATCCCGTTTCTCGTGCCCGGCGTGGGAGCCCAGGGCGGCGATGCCGCGACTGTTGTCGAGCACGGGACCAATGCCGCACGCAGCGGGCTGATGGTCAGCTCGTCAAGAGCGGTGCTCTACGCCAGCAACGGCGAAGATTTCGCAGAGGCTGCCCGAGCCGAAGCGCAGCGCACCGCAGCCTCACTCACGATCAGCACAAACCGAACGTGACGTTCTTGTCACGCTTCGGTCTGACCGGTTTCAGAGGGTGAGTGTGACGGACCTGAGTGTGACGGACCTGAGTGTGACGGACCTGAGTGTGACGGACCGCCCCGAATGATTAGAGGGTCTTGATGTCGATGATGCCGGGGGCGGCACGCAGCGCAGCGAGTGTTGCCTCGGGGATAGCAGCGGTCGGGGCAATCAGCATGACTGCCGTGCCGGAGCCTTCGACTCGGCTGACGTCCATGTCGGCAATGTTGACCTCGGCGTCGCCGAGGAGTGTCCCGACAGTGCCAATGACGCCTGGGCGATCGTCGTTGATGATGACGACCATGTGGTCGGCCGGCGGCACATCAAATGGGACATTGTCGATGTTGACGATGCGCTGATCATTCCGCGGGCCCGAAAGCGTGCCCGAGATCGAATGCTCGCCGCCGCGCAAAGTCAGGAGATTGACGTAGTCGGCTGCCGTGGCGCAGTTGACGTCACGCACTTCGACGCCGTGTTCCTTGGCGAGTTGTGGTGCGTTGACGTAGGTGACAGGTTCGTCCGAAATGGCCCCAAAGAAGCCCTTCAACACAGCGAGTTCGAGGATGCGGGTGTCGTAGCCAGCGATTTCACCTTCGGTGCAGACCTCAAGCGTCTTGGGGAGCGAACCGTTCAGCGAGACGAACAACGCACCAAGACGCTCGGCGAGCGGCAGGTACGGACGAATCGTCTCGTTCGCTTCGGCTGCATCGACGTTGACTGCGAACGGCACGAACTCGCCAGCGAGTGCAAGCTCGACCATGGTGGCAATGGTGTCGCCGGCCTTGTCTTGGGCTTCGTTGGTGCTCGCACCGAGGTGCGGGGTGACAACGACGCTCGGCAGCTCAAACAGCGGCGACTCGGTCATTGGCTCAGTCGAGAACACGTCGAGACCGGCACCGGCAATCACGCCGTCGCGGATGCAGTCAGCCAAATCGCCTTCGTGGACAATGCCGCCGCGGGCGACGTTGATAACGAGCAGCGAAGGCTTCGCCTTCAGTAGCAGGTCACGATTGATAAGGCCAAGCGTCTCTGGCGTCTTAGGGAGGTGGACCGTCAAGAAGTCCGACTCGGCCACCAGTTGATCGAGGGTCATCAGTTCGACACCCATCACCTTTGCGCGGTCTTCCGAGACGAAGGGGTCATAGGCGACGATCCGCATGCCGAACGCCCTGGCACGGTCAGCCACCAGCTTGCCGATGCGGCCGAGACCAACGACACCGAGGGTCTTGTCGACGAGCTCGACGCCGGTCCAGCGGCTGCGCTCCCAGCGTCCTGCCACGAGGGCGGCGTGGGCTTGCGGAACGTTGCGCGCCGTGGCAAGGAGCAGTGCCATCGTGTGCTCGGCCGCCGACACGATATTGCTCTGCGGTGCGTTGACGACCATGACACCCTGCTTGGTGGCGGCAGCGACGTCGACGTTGTCGAGGCCAATGCCTGCACGGCCGACCACCATCAGATTGTTCGCAACTGCGAGCAGTTCTGCATCGACCTGTGTCGCTGAGCGGATGATCAAGGCTGCGGCACCAGGAATGATCGTGAGTAGTTCTTCGACAGACTTGCCGACCTGGATGTCGACATCGTGACCGGCTTGACGAAGCCGTTCGAGTCCACCGTCAGCAATTTCTTCTGTCACCAGGATACGAGCCATCTGGAATGCTTATCGGCGCTCCGGTCCCCCTTCCAAGAGATTTGACGAACCGTTTGCATCACTGCTCGCCGCGTCCACTGATCACAGAGGAAGTACCGTGCGAGACGTGTCCGATGACCACACCGCACAACCCGATCTGCGGGTGATTGAGCTCTGGTTCGTCGAACGCGGTGTTCCGCACTTCGTCGAGCGGAAAACGGACGGATCCATGCTCGATGCCTGGACCCGCGCACTACCGCTCCTCGTCGTCGCATATCTGCTGCAGGGACTCAATGCGCTGAACCTGGCCGAGTGGTCGCTCAAACGGAATCTCTTCGTCGCCGTGGCAGTCATCACCATGCTGTTGGCCGCCTGGGTGTTGTCCAATCGGCTACGCGGCGTCCCGGCTTTCGCCCGGCCCACCGATATCGATGCGCCGGAACTCGCACTCTTCCTCTTTGGCCCGGCCGTCCCCGCCCTGCTGTTCGAGCAGACCGGCGATGCAATCGAGAGCGTCCTGTCCGCAACCGTCCTGCTTTGCGCGATCTACATCTGGTCTTCATATGGCCTCGGGCCGCTCACACGATGGGGTTTGCGTCGTGGCCGTCATCAGTTGACCGGGCTCGGTTCGCTCGTCGCCCGTGCGCTCCCTCTGCTTCTGCTGTTCAACACCTTCCTGTTCATCAACGCCGAAGTTTGGGAGATGGCCGGCACGTTGAACGGCTGGGCTTACGTCGTGGTGATCTTGACGTTCGCGTCGCTCGGAGTGACCTTCGCGTTGAGCCGGGTCCCAGGGGTGATCCGCGCGATGCGGTCGTTCGAGTCATGGAGCGATATTGATAAGCACTTGCAAGGGACTCCAGCGGCCGCGCTGGCGACCCCCACTGGCGAACTTGTCGAAGACCGGCTTCGTCTGCGCCAGCGGTTCAACATTGGCTTGATCGTCTTGTTCGGACAGGCCTTGCAGATCACCCTGGTCACAGTGGCACTGACCGGCTTCTTCGTCGGTTTCGGCTTCTTTGCCATCACCGAGGCAACCACCCTCGGCTGGACCCGGCTCGACGAAATTCATATCCTCGCCGACTGGTCCTTCGGCGGCCGCCCGCTCATCCTGTCCGAGCCTTTGCTCCGGGTCTCGGTATTCCTCGGATCGTTCTCTGGCATGTACTTCACTGTCGTTCTGACCACCGATGACACTTACCGCACCGAGTTTGCTGACGACGTTGGCCCCGAGGTTCGCGAGGCGCTAGCGGTACGTAGCGCGTACCGTGTCGCACGAGGAACCCATCCACAGTCGGCGCTTGCAACAGCGACGCCAACACCAGTTCCGATGGCGTCAAGCGATGCTGCGGAGGAAGTCCAGGCATGAGCACCATCGATACTGCGAACGGCGAAACGCCCGCTGCCGGCACGGAACCGTCATCGCCACCGTCCACGATTCAGATCCGGGAGCTGACTGTCGCCGACGAGATGGTCGTACTGGGCGATGTGTTCCAACAGGTGTGGGGTTCTGCAACCGAGATCGTCCGCCTTGAGATGCTGATGGCGATCTCTCACGCCGGCGGCTACGTGGTTGGAGCGTTCGACATGAGCCGCGGTCACGACGACCGCGGCGAGATCCTTGGCGCCTCCGTCGGCGTACTCGCCGTCCACCAAGGCCAGCCGGCGCTGCACAGCCATGTCACCGGCATTTTGGCCGGGGCTCGCAGCACGGGCCTTGGCCGGGCAATGAAGCTCCATCAGCAGCAATGGGCGCTCGAGCGCGGAATCGAATGGATTGTCTGGACCTTTGACCCGCTCGTCCAGCGCAACGCCTGGTTCAACATTGCGATCCTCGGAGCCGAGGTGCACGAGTACCTGCCCCACTTCTACGGAACAATGACCGATGCAATCAACACCGGCGACGACTCCGACCGTCTCTTGATGGCGTGGTCGACCGCGACCGATCCCGACGCCGCTCCCCGTGACGGCGCTGCGTATCTTGGCCAGCCTGGCGTCACGCTGATCTCGACGCCGGACGACATCGTGACGCTGCGCCGGACTGACCCGAATGAGGTCGCTCGATGGCGCGGCTCCACACGAACAACATTGACCGAGGCACTCGCGTCTGGTTCGCATATCGTCGGTTTCACGCGTGACGGCGATTACGTGGTGCGCAATGAGTAACGCACCGACCTTCACTCTCGGAGCCATCGAGCTCCGCCGAATCGCGCTCGCCCTCGTTGCGCCGTTCCGTACCAGTTTTGGCGTCGAGACCGACCGCGACATCCTTCTGGTACGTGTCGAGTTGATCGGCAGCGATGGCGCCACGGCTGAGGGCTGGGGCGAGTGTGTTGCACTTGCTGAGCCGACCTACTCGCCCGAGTACGTCGACGGAGCTCAACACGTGATGCTCTCGCACCTCATTCCAGCGGTGCGCAACGCCGGCCCGATCGATGCTGCTGGAGCGACCCGAGCAATGGCGCATTTCCACGGCCATCCAATGGCGAAGGGCGCCATCGAGATGGCGATCCTCGATGCCCAACTGCGGTCGACGGGCACCTCTTTTGCCGACTTCGTCGGTGCAACCAGGCTGACGGTTCCGAGTGGCGTCAGCGTCGGCATTCACGACACGGTCGACTCGTTGTTGACAACGGTCCAGGGCTACGTCGACGACGGCTACGTCCGTATCAAGCTGAAGATTGAGCCCGGCTCCGACATCGAACACGTCGCTGCGGTTCGTGAACTCATCGGCCCCGACATGCCGCTGCAAGTCGATGCCAATACGGCCTATCGACGGACCGACGGTGCGCATCTCGCCCGCCTTGACGCCTATGACCTGCTGCTCATCGAGCAGCCCCTGCCCGAGGCCGACATCATCGGCCACGCCCAGTTGGCCGCCGAGGTCGAAACGCCGATCTGCCTCGATGAGTCACTTGTTTCGGCTTCAGGAACTGCTGATGCCATTGCATTGGGCGCCTGCGAGATTGCGAATATCAAGCCCGGGCGGGTCGGGGGCTACCTCGAAGCGGTCCGGATCCACGACCTCTGTGTCAGCGCCAACATCCCGGTGTGGTGCGGCGGCATGCTCGAGACAGGCATCGGGCGAGCAGCCAATGCTGTCCTTGCATCACTCCCGGGCTTCACACTGCCGGGCGACATCAGCGCCTCGACTCGCTTCTATGCACAAGACATCGTGACCGACCCAATCACCATCCACGACGGCCACGTCACGGTCCCTCGATCAGCCGGCCTCGGGTTCGACATCGATCAGCCGTTCCTCGACCAAACCACCACGGCCACTATCTCCGCCTGAGCCGTCCTCGCTCGATCAGCAGTCGTCAAAGAAATAGTCAGCGTTCCAACGCCCGAGCGCCTCGGCGCGTTCACGCACTTCGCGGAACTCCGGGTACTGGTCGAAAAAGGCCAGCTTCTCGTCGAGCGCTGTGCTGACATTGACGTCGAACACGTAGGCCGCAAACACCTCAGCGATGTCTTCTTCAGGATTGCTCGCGCCATAGGGGCCGGTGTACGGAGCGTCGGTCACACATCGCGCTTCGCCTGCTTCTTCGTTGACACCGCCGTCCGCAGCGATGGTGGCCAGTGCCTCCGCGTCCCAAAATTGCTGGATCCATTGCCACGTGTAGGCGCTTTCGCGGAGGCAACCGGCTCCGTTGTAATACGTCGTGCACTCTTCAACGGAAATGGAAATGTCGAGTTGGGTCCGAGGAACCTGGGTGAACACGTGGGTCAGCTCATGTTGCATGGTCAGGGCGAGTTCGTTGGGATCTTCAGCACCGGCCTGAATGTCAATGGCCATGAGAAAGAAATCAGCATCTTCGTCGAGCGTGGTGACGAACGCAAGCGTGTCGCACGTATCACACCCTTCAAAACCTGCCAGGAGCGAAATATCGCTCAGCAGTGCAGCCGGCGTCACGTCGGCCATGGCGGTCCAGGCTGCTTCGAGGCGAGGGTCGGCATCACCTGAGCAAGGCGGCTGCACCTGACCCTTCACGACGAAGTGCATGGCAATGACCACGCCGCTGTCTTCGACGTCGGCCGGGTCACAGAACCCGTTCGCCAGAAGTTCATCGAGGATTGCCTGCGCGTCGTCATCGAGTTCGTCCGGGCCAGCTGCTGCAGAGTCGGCAGCCGACATGGGCGGTTCGCCGGCCGGCCCCTCGTCGGACCCGCCTGGATTGGGATCCCCGAGTTCAGTGTTGATTTCAGCGTCATCGATCAGTTCCGCTTCGATTTCGGTGCCACCCGGAGCAGCCTCGGAAACAACGTCAGCGGTACCAGCCGAGCAGCTCGACGCAACCAGCGTCGCTGCAACCATGACCAAAATCACTCGTCGCTTCATTGCCGAATTATGACGCGCTCGAACCTTCGTCCCGCGTTTCTCCCGGCGGCGAAGGTCACAGGTATCGTGCGGTCTATGACCCATGCGTTCTTGAGCGAAGACTGGATGACCGCGGCACGATCGATTCGTGAGAAGTACGCCGATGAGGTGCCAGAAGTGAACGTCAGCATCCAGATCAATTTGTCGATCATCGAAGTGCCTTTTGGTGACGGCCAGGTTGATGCGTACTTCGATACCTCGACCGGAGCGCTCCAGCTTGAGCTCGGCGCACTCGACGAGCCCGACGCCACCATCAGCACCGACTACGCCACCGCTCAGGCGCTGTTCGTCGAGCAGAATCAGACCGTTGCGATGCAAGCCTTCATGTCAGGCAAAATCAAAGTCCAGGGCGACATGATGAAGATGATGGCGATGCAAACCGCGATTCCAGCGAACGACTTCACCGAGAAAATCACTCAAGAAATCGCCAACATCACCGAGCCAGCGCCCACAGCCGAATAGCCGTCGTCGCCGAAATCCGCTGTCAGTCCATATCGGCAACGACGGGCGGCCTCTGCGCCATCGGTGCCATCGTGTCGGCCAACTCCTCGACGGTCCAGGCGCCAGACTTTTCAATGCGGTCAGCCATCTCCCAGGATTTCACACGCTTCACCACTCCGCCCTTCACGTAGAAGGTCTCGCCGGTGAACGGACAGCCTTGCGTACTCAAGTAGGCCACCAGCGGCGAGACGTTCGCCGGGTCCCAGTTGTCAAAGCCAGCGTCCGGTGCCGCCATGATGTCTTCGAGGCCCGGTGTCGCCAACGTCAGGCGAGTCCGTGCACCCGGCGCAATGCAGTTGCTGACCACGTTGTAGCGCTGCAGTTCTTTGGCAGCGATCTGGCTCATCGTGGCAATTCCGGACTTGGCAGCGCCGTAGTTGGCCTGGCCAGGGTTGGAGAACAACCCGGACGTGCTCGAAGTGTGGACCAGGTTGCGACGCTTAGCGCGCCCGGCCTTGTGCTCGTCGCGCCAATAGGCAGCGGCGTGGCGGGTCGGCGCAAAGTGACCTTTGAGGTGGACCGCAATCACGGAGTCCCACTCCTCTTCGGTCATGTTGGCCAGCGTGCGGTCACGCAAGATGCCAGCGTTGTTGACAACAACATCGAGATCGCCGAAGACTTCGATTGCGGTTGCAACCATCTGCTCGGCACCCGACCAGCTCGACACATCATCGGTGTTCGCAATCGCTTGACCACCACGTGCGCGGACCTCGGCTGCAACTTCCTCGGCAGGTGTGGTGTCACCGCCGGACCCGTCGTTCGCTCCACCGTGATCATTGACGATGACGTGGGCCCCCTCTTGGGCGAAAAACAGCGCGTGCTCCCGGCCGATCCCACGACCAGCGCCAGTAACGATCACTACACGTCCGTCGAGCGAAGCCATTGATTCTCCCACTGTCATTCGGCCCGGCACCAACGCCGGACAACACGAGCGAATCTAGTGATTCCAGCCCGAATGAAACGAAACGGCACCGCTCAATGAATCGATCTCGACCCGGCAGGTCATCACGACGTCTCAGCAAGAAAACGTCCGAGAGATCGTCGAAGATCGTTGAAGATCGTTGCTCTCCAGCGCACAACCGTTTCTGCTCGGATTACAGGAAAATGAGATCGACTGCGGTGCCTCGCCGGTACAGGTCGCCAACAGGCTCAGCCGCAATGCTGATCGACTCAAATGACCCCTCGGTTGTACCCAGCAAGCTTCCAATGGTGAACCCGGCGTCGATGAGTGCGTTCTGCGCATTGGTGAACGACAGGCCATCCAATTCGGGCAGGGCAATGAGGTCGAGACCCTTCGAGCGCACCACCGTGAACGAGCCGTCACGAGGCAATTCGCTCTCAGCGGCTGTGTCTTGGCTGACAATAACGCCGACGGGTACGTCGTTGCTGAAAACATCTTCTCCAGCCACCACGCTGAGCTGTACAGCAGCCGCAGCAGCCTGTGCGTCTTCCAGCGTCAAGCCGACGACATTGGGCACGACACGCGGTGCCGGACCCTTCGATGTTGTGAGCGCGATGCTCGTGCCAGGCAGCACCTGGTCTCCGGCGAGACTCGTTCCGGCGCCAACGACCCGCCATCCCAGGACCATCCCGATGGAGCGAGCTTCGTCGAAGACCTCAGCATCGACAAAGCTCGTCAGCTGAATTGCTTCAAGCAGCGCCTGAGCGTCAGCAAGCGGCAGTTCTGCCAGCTCAGGGAGCACGCGAAAGAGCGGTCCCTCGCTGACGTAAATGCGAAATTCGTCACCTTCTTCCAAGACCGCACCTGCGGCGGGGAAGGTTCGAATCACTTGGCCAGCATCGGGCTCTTCGTCGCTGCGTTGAAGCTCAGTAAGGACCAGCCAGTCGTTGCCGGAAATTTCATTCAGCGCGACCGCTTCGTCAACTCCAGAAAGTTCTGGAACTTCATATGACTTGGTTCGGAGGAGGAGGAACGCGGCGAAGGCAACCGCCGTGAGCCCGGCAAGAACGAACAGCGACAAGGTCACCATGGCGCCAACCCGCCGCTTCGGACGCTCGTCGTCATACAGCGTCGCTGCCGCCGGGGCATCTACAAGCTGTGTGATCGGCATTTGTTCGGTCGCTGGCGAACTCGAGATCGTCGGCGCCGTCGCAGCGATCTGCGTCGTTGCTTCGGCTACCGACGCCGCTCGGTCGAACCCACTCACCGCGGTGACTGCACCGGTCTGAGGATCAGCAACGTCAGGCAGGATGATCAAGGCCTCGTCGGCAATTTGCTCGAAAGTTTGCGATTCAGCGTCTGAGCCGGCGGCGGAAACATCCGCTTCGAGATCGGCCGAAGCGGGTCGTTCGATTCCGCCCGTCGGATCTGTGGGCCGGCGCATTTTGGACGTGTCAAAGATTGTGGCCGCGACGATTGGAATCGGCTCGGGCCGCGGCAGCGTCTCGGCGGCAGCGACGAGGCCCCGACCGAATTCGACTGCGGAAAAGCGATCATCTGCTTCGGGACGCCCTGCACGTTCGAGGACTGCCGCAAGCGAGCCGAGGTCGGCGGACACCGGCATCAGCTTGCCAACTCGGGCGGCGAGCGTCGACACCGTCGAATCGGCCGAAAACGGCACGGCGCCGGTCACGGCCTCCAGCAGCGAAAGCGCGAGTGAGTACACGTCAGTTTTGGGACCAACATCAACGCTGAGTGCCTGCTCAGGCGAGGCGTAGCGAGCAACGTGCGTCGCGACGGTGGCCGGTTCATCCCAGGCACTGCGCCCAATCAGCTCTGCCATGCCAAAGTCCACGATTCGGACACGGCGGTCTTCGCCGAACACCAGCTTCGATGGGGTCACCTCGGTATGGGCAATCCCGCGCTGGTGCCCTGCGTCAAGCGCTCGGCAGGCTTCGAGGCCGACCACAAGCGCCTGCGACGGCTCAAGGAGCCGACCTCGGTCGAGGAGATCGCGCAAGCTGCCACCGCTCAGGTATTCGACAACCCAAAAAAGCGCTGACTCGCCGTCGATATCGACGTCGCCCCAGTCAAGAACCTGAGCGATGTTTGGATGACTCAATGCAGTCGCAAGTTCTGCCTGCTTGCGGAAGTCTTGGCGAAATTCTTCGGAACCCGCAAGTTCGGGACGCACGATCTTGAAGGTGACAGGCTGATTGCCGTCGATGTCGAAAGCATTCGCGATAATCGTGTTCGCTCCAGCCGAGACAACCTCGGCAATGCGGTACCGGTCCGCAAGCACGCGACCAACCAGGCCGCCACCCGTCAGCCCGCTGTTGTCGACCGCCTCAGTTGCATCGAAATCGTGGCCGTCCATAGCGCGCAAAATCTACCGCTTCCACTTGACCGAGTGGCACCAGGCACCGGGCGCCTACTTTCACTGCGGTGTGGGCGCTGTGGTCCGGCATACTGAAGAGGTGACCGACATCGACGCAACCGATGCTGATCAGGCCAGTGCCTTACTGCTGGCCGACGAGATCAAGCAAGCGAGCGCAACGCCGCGTCGTCGACGGCCTGACCGTGGCCTCTTGATTGCAAGTTTCGTCATCGCCGGGGGGCTCGCTCTCATCATCTGGGGATTCTTCACGGCGATCACCGGCGACGAAGGTCTCGAGCGTCCTCTCGCAATCGAATCGGTGTCGCCCGTCGAGAATGCCGTACAGGTGCTGCAGCAGGAACGCATCGCCGTCGACCTCGAGTTCGGCTACGAAGCGGTGCTCATCCTCGACGGCATCGAACTCGAAACGACGAATATCGGACGGCTCGAAGCTCGACCGGGCGAGCAGCTCGTACTGCCACCGACGGCCATCTTCGACCCTGGCAACGCAGTGATCTCCTTCGTCCCGAACGAGGATGCTGCGATCACCGAGTTGACGCAAGGTCTCCACACCGCTCGCGTGGAGTATTGGCGGCTCGACGAGGGCCGCGAGAACGCCAAGTCGTACAACTGGACCTTCGTCGTCGTTTGACCTACTCCGATTCGAGCTTCGACTCGGGTTCGGAATCGTGCTACTCCGATGCTGCTCGCGGCACTTCGCCGGTTGCCAGCAACGCCTCGAAACCATCGGCTGCCACGATTGGCACGCCGAGCGCTTCGGCCTTCGTCAGTTTGCTCGCTCCCGGGCTTTCGCCAATGACGAGTGCCAGCGTCTTCTTGCTCACGCTCCCCGGGCTCTTGCCGCCACGTGACGTGATAGCCAGCGCTGCTTCCTCTCGGTTGTAGCCGGGAAGCGATCCAGTCACCACGACGGCCTTGCCTTGGAGTGTTTGCGGAATAGCGGCCTTCGCTTCTGCCGCGCGTGCAGCCGCATCGGGATCGCCGAAGTTCACTCCGGCAGCCTCAAACCGGTCGATCAATTCTCGGTTGGTTTCTGCGGCCAACCATTCACTGAACGTCGTGGCGATGACCTCGCCCACACCGTCGACGGCCGCCATCTCCTCAACCGAACGACTCATGATGTCGCGCAGCGTGAAAAATGTGTCGGCGAGCGCCAGCGAGGCCGAGGGCCCGACATGGCGGACACCCAATGATCGGATGAACTTGTGAAGCGGACGGTCTTTCGAACCCTGAATCGAGTCGACCAAATTCGTGGCACTCGTCTCGCCGACTCGATCGAGAGAAATCAGTTGCTCGACCGTCAGCGAATACAAATCAGCAGCGTCGTTGATCAGGCCGACACCGACCAGCTTCTCAATCATCTGCTCACCGAGACCTTCGATGTCCATCCCGACGCGGGCTGCGAAATACGCGATCTTTTGGATCCGCTTCGCCGGACACTCCGGGTTGAAGCAGCGGGTGTCAGCCTCGCCCTCGGGAAGGATCAGCGCAACGCCGCAACTCGGGCAGTCGACGGGAAACTCCCACGCCACGCTTCCCTTCGGTCGCACGTTTTGAGATGCCGGCCCGACCACCTCGGGGATCACGTCGCCTGCCTTACGGACAATCACCAAATCGCCAGGTCGCACATCTTTGACCGCAACCTGCTCGCGATTGTGCAGTGTTGCCATTCCGACCGTCGAGCCGCCAACGAACACCGGGTCGAGCACTGCAAAGGGAGTGGCGCGTCCGGTTCGCCCGACAGACACCTGAATGTCGAGCAGCGTGGTCGTGCGTTCCTCCGGCGGAAACTTGTACGCAATAGCCCAGCGAGGTGCCCGTGTTGTGAACCCGAGAATGTCACGCTGCTTCGGGTCGTCAACCTTGATCACCACGCCGTCAATCTCATAGTCGAGCGCATGGCGCGCGTCCTGCCACTGCTTGCAGTGCGTCGCGACCTCGTCGATGGTGTCGAATCGTTTGACGTGTTCGTTGATTGGGAAACCGAGTTGGCCGACCCAGTTGAGCGTGTCGACGTGGCTCGTGAACTCGGGGCCGTCAATCACCTCACCGAGTTGGTACGCCCAAAAAGACAGCTCGCGTTCGGCAGTCTTGGTCGCATCCTTCTGACGAAGGCTGCCCGCTGCCGAGTTCCGAGGATTGACAAACGGTTTCTCCCCTGCCTCAACAGCGCGGGCGTTCAAGCGATCGAAGGCTGAGGTTCGCATGTACACCTCGCCACGAACCTCAACAACCGACGGAACGGCGCAGAGCAACGTGCCGTCACCTGATGCATGTGGTGCGGTCAGCTCGTGCGGTACGTCGGCGATTGTCTTGACGTTGTCGGTGACGTCCTCGCCAACACGGCCATCGCCGCGCGTCGCGGCCTGAACGAACTGACCATTCTCGTAGCGAATACTCATCGCCAGCCCATCGAATTTCAGCTCACAGACGAACGTCGGGATCTGACCATCAAGACCCTTGACAACACGGTCGGCCCAGGAGCGCAGTTCATTGCGGTCCATGGCGTTATCAAGGCTGGTCATCGGAGCCCGATGCTCCACAGGCGAAAACGCTGTGCTGATCAATCCGCCAACCTGAGCGGACGGCGAATCTGGAACGATCAGATCGGGGTGCTCGGCCTCGAGCGCTCGAAGTTCTCGTGCCAGTGCGTCATAGGCAGCGTCATCGATCTCGGGGTCGTCAAGCGTGTGATAGCGCTCATTGTGACGGGCGATCTCGGCACGCAGTTCGCCAACACGTTGTTGCGGGGAAGTCGCGCCGGAGCTCATCGAATCGCAGCGTATTGGAAGACGATCCCGTGCAGCTCAACCGTGCAGCTCAACCGTGCAGCTCAACCGTGCAGCTCAACGGAGTCAGGCGCCGAGCGCAAATCGCGTCGCATTGGCCTGGTCTTTCACTCGCTTAGAGATTTCGGCTGTCATCCTGGCGAGCCGACGGGCGACCGACACTGCGTGGGCGTCAAGACTGCCGCCCGGCGTCACCATGCTCTGACGACGCAACGCAACCGGATCGCACCCACGCGCCACCAGTTCGCACCACAGTTCGCTGAGCTGTCGCCAATACCGTTCGGACGTGGAAGCGATCGGCCCTCCCGTGGGAACAACACCCCAAGCAATAACGCCACCGTCCTCGAGGAACCTATTGATATAGCCGGCCCAGTCGACCAGCTTTTCGTTGACCGGCACCGAAATAACTCCTGGGCCGGCAGCAAGCATCGTGGCAAGGTCGCAGAGTTCTTCGCAATGGATTCCGACGACGACGTCCCCGGGCAGCGATGCCATTGCACTGGAGATCACGTCGATCGCATGATCAGGCGGGATCGGAAAGTCGGGCGACATCAGGTCGGCAAGCGCCGGCTCGTCGAGCATGACGAGTTGCGGCGAAGCGGGCAATGCACCGGAAATCTCGGCAGCCACGTCGCGCAACTTGCTCCGAACCACCTTGACCGCCAGCGCAAACGCTTCGGTTGGCTCGATGCCTGCCTCGTAGAGCGATGCGCCGATCGTCAGCGGGCCAGGAAGGTGCCAGGTGACCGGCAGCCCGTCGAGCGACACATTGCGGGCCAGGTTGAGGAAGGCGTGCAACCCGGCGAACGCTGAATCGTCGAGGCGCTCGGTCGCCAGTGCGTCGGCGGTGAACGCCGCGACGTTCGGCAACGACGGGATCGTGGCAATCTCAAATTCGCCCATCGCAAAAGCCGCTGCAGCTGCCGCGTCACGGTGCGGCAGTGCGCCCACGCTTGTCGCTGCCCCGTTGGCAAAACGACTGTCCCTTGCGATCACATGATCATCGTTCCACGCAGAAGGCTTCGCAACCGAATCCGGCTGACTGTGAAAATGATCTGCCGCCGACTGTCGTGACAGCGCTCAGTTCCCGGCAACATGTGTCCATGGCTTCGGTGGACATGACCGCGTTGAGCGCGCGCAGTGCAGCATGGGTGGCGCGCGTTGCGTGGATTGTGGTCGCCGTGTTCGGCGGAGCAGCCCTGCAGGGCGCTGTTGACAGCCGGAGTGACGCCGTACGCTGGACCGCAGCCATCGGCGGCTGGGCCCCATGGGGCGCCGTGATGCTTGCGTTGGCGATCCCTTCGGTGCGTTCTTTGACCATCGCTCGCGTGGTCGCTCCGTTGGCCCTTCTCGCTACGATCGGGGCAGTCGTCGGCGGCGCTGAGGCAATCGAAGTTGCTGCTCTCGCTCTTCCGGCCGGCATTGCTCTGTTCGCCATTTTCACAGCCGACTTCGGCCGCCAGTTCGTCCAAGCATCCTCGTACGGCGACGAGGAACGATTCCCCCTGCGTTTCCCGGTCGCAGCGGGCACTGCAGCCATCGTCACGTGGGCCATGTGGGCGCCGAGCATTGTCTTTGGCCCACTTTTACTCGCCGCCAAGTCGTACGTGTTCGGCGGGCTCCTCAGCGCGGTTGGCCTGGCCGGCCTCATCCTGGTTATCCCCCGCTGGCATCGGTTTTCACGTCGTTGGCTCGTTCTCGTCCCAGCAGGCTTGGTGGTCCACGACCCCGTCGTCCTGGCCGACACGCTCATGGTTCGTTCCGACCAGCTCGGCGGCATGCGCCTCGCCCCTGCCGACACCGAAGCGGCCGACCTCACCGGCCCGGCCAGCGGATACGCCCTCGAAGTGCAGGCACTCGAAACTGTCACGACAGTCTTCGCGTTTACCCCGCAAGACCCGGGTGGAAAAGCCATCCACATGACGGGCTTCCTGATCAGCCCCAGCCGGCCGGGCGAGGCACTGGCGACGGCCGCAGCCCGCGGCATTCCCCTTCTCTAAAGCACGCTCTAAAACACGCTCCCAACCGCG
>ERZ888423.369-NODE-369-length-47152-cov-16.332335_pt1 | contig 47152 bp, 39 predicted proteins | sample MGYA00520523_ERZ888423 | MGnify/ENA primary metagenome ERZ888423 (study PRJEB32303, sample SAMEA104408611) | aquatic metagenome | biome: Brackish water; feature: Pelagic; material: water | place: Baltic Sea | collected 2014-06-08T10:24:00 | depth 30,27 m ... | reverse complement strand
ACGGTCGGGCCAGGCACACAGGTTGTCGGCGCGCCTGCGGTGAGCATCACCTACCGGGGATTGGGCACCACCCGGGCGGTCTTCGCGCAAGTCGTCGACGACAGCACCGGCCGGGTTCTCGGTAACGTCGTGACTCCGGTGCCGGTGACGCTGGACGGCAGGCAACACACGCTGACCATGGACCTGTCGGACATCGTCTACACCAACGCAAGCGCCGACTCCCGCACGCTGACCGTGCAGATCACCAGTTCGGCGACGGCCTTCGAAAACTTCACCTCGTTTGGGCTGATGAATATCTCAGATATCGGCGTGACGATGCCGAATCGCACGGCCTAGAACAACACCCGGGCGATCATCTCGGCGACCGCCGCCGGTTTGTCCACACCGTCGATCTCAATGGTGTGGCGCACCGTCAGGTCGACGGTGCCTGCGTCCTTGGCGACGGCGTCGGCCAACTCCGAGCGCACCCGGATCCGGCTGCCGACCGGCACCGCGGACAGAAACCGGACTTTGTTGAGTCCGTAATTGATGACTAACTGTGCGTTCTGCACACGGAAGTTGTCCTTGCTCAACGCGGGAATCAGCGACAGCGTGAGGAACCCGTGCGCGATCGGCGCGCCATAGGGACTCTCGTTCTTGGCCCGTTCGACGTCGACGTGGATCCACTGATGGTCGCCGGTGACGTCGGCGAAGTCGTTGATGCGCTGCTGGTCGATCTCCAGCCAATCGCTGACGCCGAGTTCGGAGCCAACCAGCGATACCGCATCGTCGATGGAGGAGATGAGCTTCATGGGATGCAGCCTAGGGTGCGTCTCCCCGGGCTATGACATTCGCCATAGAACGCACCCCGGATCGCCCTCACACCGCAGTTCAGCGCCCTGTTATCGGTTGGTTACCGACAACTCGGGCGCGTCGCAGCTTGCACGCCCGCAGGCCCGCCCATACCGTCGTAACCGTAGTTATGTTCCAGAACGAAACTGATGAGGAGACCGACCGTGTGGCTGATTGAGATCAGCGTCGCCGGCCGCACCATCACCCGTCGTGTGCCCGGCCGACGCCGGGGTTTGTTGGGACTGGACGGACGCGGCCTTTGTTGGCCCGCCACCCTGCTTCGACCGTCTACCTGAGGTGACCGGTCAGGCCCGCGGTAGCCGGGTGTACCCCCAAGGGGTGGATCCAGAGACACCGATCAGCGTCATCAGACGCTTTGGCATCACCACACTCGAGCGCGATCCCGCCGAGTTCACCGTGGCGGCCCACATGCCCATCGGCGGGATGTTCAACCCGTTCACCGGTCTACCGACGGTGGCCGGACTGGCGATCCTGGTCGATGACGTAGCCGGCCGGGTGAACTACGACCGCTGCGGCCGAGGGCAATGGACGGTGTCCAGCGAACTGGTCGTGGAGATGAGTCCCGGCGCCGTCGCCAGCATCCTTTCGGCCCCTGATGAACCGGTGATGGCCAGCGCGCGGCCGCTGGGCCCGGCCGGTGCCACCCTGCTCTCGGTGTGCACACTCACCCACTGCGGCATCGTCATCGGCGGCGGTACCGTACGGACCGTGCCGGTCGACGGCGGGCCCGACGAGCCGAGGGTTCCGGGGGACGACCCACTGGTCCGCACCGCAACGACCGCCCTTTCCGAATTGATGGCGATCGGGCCCCCGAGCATCAAGGACGCAACGCAGCGACTGCACCAGCGGCCTGATCCGATGGTCAACAACCTGATCGGGATCGTCCACGGCGGCGTCAGCAGCGCTGGATTGGAACTGGTGGCCGCGGCGGCCATCAACCATGAGCAGGCCGAGCCGTTCCGAACGGCCTCAATTCGGGTCAACTTCCTACGGCCGTTCATCGCCGGTGCACAATCTGTCTATGAGGGAACGGCTCTGCGAATCGGCCGCACGTCGGCCATCGGCGACGCGAAGGCGATCGGCGACGATGGAAAAACCGCGATCATCGCCCGCGTCACCGGCTACCGGTGAGTGTCGTGGCTGACGACTTCGCCGCACTGTGCGCCAACGAACCGGAGTTGGCGAAGCTTCGGGGCGGGCTGCGGGATTTTCTGGCCGCTGATCGCGCCGAGTTCGGCTGGCAGCCGGCCGTCGACGCGTGGCTGTCAGATTGGGATGAACCGTTCAGCGCGCGCCTGGGCGATGCCGGCTTTGTCGGGCTGACGATTCCGAAGGAGTACGGCGGCCAAGGTCTGGGTCATCTGCACCGCTACGTGGTGGCCGAGGAACTGCTGGCTTGCGGTGCGCCGGTGGCAGCGCACTGGATTGCCGACCGTCAGGTCGGGCCGGGTCTGCTGTCCTACGGCACTGAGGAGCAGCGCCGACGGATCCTCCCAAAAATCGCTGCGGGGCGGTATTTCTCGGCAATCGGAATGAGCGAACCACAGGCGGGCTCGGACCTCGCGGCGGCCGCCACCAAAGCCGTTCGGACCGATGGCGGATGGGTGCTGTCGGGCACCAAGGTGTGGACCAGCGGTGCACACCTGGCCCATCAGGTCGTCGTTCTGGCCCGAACCAGCCCACTCGACCCGCAGCACCGGCACGCCGGCTTCAGCCAGTTCATCGTGCCGACCGACTCGCCCGGACTCGACATCAGCCCGATCGTGCTGATGTCGGGAGAGCAGCATTTCAACGAGATCACCTTCAACGAGGTTTTCATCGACGACACCAACTTCCTCGGCAAGGAGGGCGACGGCTGGCGCCAGGTTACCGCGGAGTTGTCCTTCGAGCGCAGCGGCCCGGAACGCATCCTCAGCACCGCGCCACTGCTGACCGCACTGGTGCGAGTCCTGGCGAAGGAGCCTGACCGTGATGACCACGCCGTCGCGGCACTGGGAGACCTGATGGCACGGGTGATTTCGCTGCGCCAGTTGTCGGTATCGGTGGCCCGCGCGCTGACTCAGGGACGGTCCCCGGCGAACGAGGCCGCGTTGGTCAAGGACCTCGGTACCCGCTTCGAACAGCAGTCGGTGGAGTTGGCTGCCGACCTACTGTCCTACGTCGGTGACCATGTCGACGATCGCTCCCACGTCGCGACCCTTGTCGAAACCGCGCGGTCACACGCACCGATGTTCACCCTGCGCGGCGGGACCAACGAGGTGCTGCGCGGCATGGTGGCACGCGGCATGGGGTTGCGCTAGTGGCTGTGCTCAGCGGGGGTGTCTTCGACAGTGCGCCCGATGATTTGAGCGATCTGCGCAATCTGGCCGACGAGATCGGTGAGCGTTCGTTCGCTGAACGGATCGGCCACCGCGGGCTCCCGGACTCGTTCGACAGCGCAGCCTGGCGCCACCTCGAGGACGCTGGACTGACCCGACTGGACAGCAATGTCGAATCCGGTGGCGGCCCAGTCGAAGTCGCGGTGATCCTTCGTTCGTTGGCTCGCCACTGCGTCACGGTTCCGCTTGCCGAGACCGACGTGTTGGCCGGTTGGCTGGCCGCACGTGCCGGACTGGAGGTGCCCGACAGTGGTCCGTTGACCATTGCCACCGGGCTGCAGTCAGTGCCGTACGCGGCGGATGCCGCCGCGGTGGTGCTGGCCCTGCCCGACGGCGACCGGCTGCGGGTCGCCGTGCGAAGCCCGGAGGAACTCTCGATCACGAGGGGCCACAACCCCGGCGGTGAGCCTCGCGACGCGATTGGCACCGAACTGCCGGCGAGTGCCTTCGTCACCGTCGACGCCGCGGTCGAACTCTCTCGGCGCGGTGCCTGGGCGCGCTGTGTTCAGATCATCGGCGCACTGGATGCCGCCGTCGAGTTCTCGGTGGCCCACACCCGCGAGCGCGAACAGTTCGGCCGTCCGCTGAGCGCGCTGCAGTCGGTGCAGCACACCCTGGCGTCGATGGCCGGCGAGATCGAACGGGCCCGCGCGGCGGCAGACCTTGCAGTGGTGGCGGCGGCCGATCACGGCTTCGACAGCCCGCAGGCCGACTACGCCGTGACAGTGACCAAAGTGACGTTGGGCCAAGTGGTCCCGATCGTCGTCACCGCGGCCCATCAGTTGCACGGCGCCATCGGAGTGACCATCGAGCACCGACTCTGGCTAGCGACCCAGCGGGCCCGCAGCTGGATCGGTGAGTTCGGCGATACCGCGCATCACGCCCTAAGGCTGGGCCGGCTGGCCCTGGCCGCCGACGACCCGTGGGACCTGATCATCGGCAGCGCAACAACCTGATTCCCTCAGGTGCCGGTCCAGTTCGGCGCGCGCTTCTCGGCGAAGGCGACCGCACCCTCCCGGGCGTCCTTGGATGCGAACACCGGCATGATGATTTTAGTCTGCTCGGCCCACTGCTGTTCGGGAGCCCAGCCGCGCGACTCGACGATGACCCGCTTGGTGGCGGCGACGGCCAATGGGCCGTTGGCGGTGATCCGTTCGGCCAGTTCGATCGCCGCCTCCAACGCGTGTCCCGGCTCGGCGAGGGCGTTGACCAAACCCAGTTCGTGCGCCCGTTCGGCAGGCAGGTTGTCGCCGGTGAGCGCCAACTCCATGGCGATCGCTGACGGGATGCGCTGCGGCAGGCGCAGCAGCCCACCACCGGCGGCCACCAGGCCGCGCTTGACCTCGGGGATGCCGAATGCGGAATTGCGAGCGGCCACGATGAGGTCGGTGGCCAAGGCCAACTCCGTGCCACCGGCCAATGCGTAGCCCTCGACGGCGGCGATCAGCGGCTTGACCGGCGGCCGCTCGGTGAAGCCCAGTCCGCGGCCCTTCACGGCCACGTTCTCACCGCGGGCGAACGCCTTGAGGTCCATGCCGGCACAGAACGAGCCGCCGGCGCCGGTGATGATGCCCACCGACAGACCGGGGTCGTCATCGAGAGTGTCCATCGCGGCCGCCAGGGCGTGGCTGACTGCGGCGTTGACGGAGTTCTTGGCCTCCGGGCGGTTGATGGTGATGATCAGGATGCGGCCGCGCTGCTCGGTGAGGACGGCCTCCGGGGCACTGGATTCTTCGCTCATCTGCCCTATCGTAATAATGGCCGTCATGGCCAATGACGTCCGCGCCGACGAGATCCATCCGGAATTGCGCCGGGTGGCCAGATTCGCGCCGCGCCAAATCGTCTACCCGTGGTCCCTGCCGATCCTGCGCCGACTGTCCATAGCCAGCCGGTCCAGCAACGACGGCGTCGACGTGATGGATCTACCCGGCGGTGCCGGGGCGCGGCTGTACCGGCCCACCGCCGCGGCGGCGCCCACCGCGGCGCTGCTGTGGATCCACGGCGGCGGTTACCTGCTCGGCAGTCCGGAACAGGACGATGCGCTGTGCAGGCGGTACGTGCAGCGACTCGGCATCACTGTCGCCGCGGTGCGCTATCGACTTGCGCCCGAGCACCCCTACCCGATTCCGCTGGAGGACTGCTACCGGGTGCTGACCTGGTTGGCCGGGCTGCCGGGCGTGGATGCCGACCGGATCGCGATCGGTGGCGCGAGTGCCGGCGGGGGGCTGACGGCAGCGTTGAGTTTCCTGGCCCGTGATCGCGGTGAGGTCTCCCCGGCGTTGCAGGTGCTGTCCTATCCGATGCTCGACGACCGCACCGTCGGCCCCGACCTCGAGAAGCCCGGCTTCCGATTGTGGAACGCCCGCAGCAACCGGTTCGGCTGGACGTCCTACCTCGGCGGGGCCGATCCGGCGGTGGCGGTGCCGGCCCGCCGCACCGATCTCGTCGGCCTGGCGCCGGCCTGGCTCGGGGTGGGCACCCTGGACCTGTTCTGCGCAGAAGACCTCGCCTATGCCGCCCGACTCAACGCCGCCGGCGTGGAGTGTGAGGTGCACGAGGTGCCTGGGGCATTCCATGGATTCGACGGACTGGCACCCAAAGCCGCTGTCTCGCAGGCCTACTTCGACAGCCAGTGCGCGAGCCTCAGCCGCGCCTTGACGGTGTGAGTCCCGGTGTCTACCGCACTCACCCGTGAGCAGGCCGACCTGCGTCAGACCGTGGCCGACCTGTTGGCCAAACGATCGCCGCAGGCCGAGGTGCGCCGACTGATGGCATCCGATGACGGTTACGACCCTTCGGTGTGGTCGGAGTTGGCGGCGCTGGGTCTCCTCGGCCTAGTCATCCCGGAGGAATTCGGCGGATCGGGTGCCGGAGCCGCGGAACTGGCCGTCGTTTCCGAACAGATGGGGCGCGCACTGCTGTGCGCACCGTTCCTGTCGGCCGCGGTGCTGACGCCGTACCTGCTGCTCGCTTTGGATGACACCGCCGAGTGTGCAGAGGTGCTGCCGCAGATCGCGGCCGGGGAACTCACCACCGCGGTTGCGTTCGCCGAATCCGGTTCGGCACGGCCGCCCCGGCATCCCGCGACCACCGCGGTACGAACCACGAATGGCTGGTCACTGACCGGTGAAAAGATCTACGTGCTGGACGGTGTCGGTGCCGACAGGTACTACGTTCACGCCGAATCCGATTCCGGTGTAGGGATTTTCGCTGTCGATCCCGGCGCGGCCGGGCTTGAGGTGACGGCACTGAACACCATTGATCAGACCCGCCGACAGGCCCGGCTCACTCTGGCCGACACCCCGGCCAGGCTGATCGGCACCGCCGGGGCCGGCGCCATCGCTCTCGATACCGCCCTGGACCGCGCTGCGGTGGCGTTACTGGCCGAGCAGGCCGGCGGAACCATGCAGTGCGTGCAGATGTCCACCGACTACGCCCGCACCCGTTACCAGTTCGGCCGGGCTATCGGCAGCTTCCAGGCGATCAAACACCTGTGTGTGGACATGCTGCTGGAGGCGGAATCAGCGTGTTCGGCCGCGCGGCACGTCGCCGCTGCATTCGATGCGGGCGAACCCAACCGCATGACCGATCTCGCACTGGCTCAGGCGTACTGCTCGGATGCGTTCTGTTCAGTCGCGGCCGCCACCATCCAGGTGCACGGCGGGATCGGCTTCACCTGGGAGCACCCGGCGCATCTGTATCTGCGCCGCGCGCGCACCGACGCCCAGATCTTCGCCGACCCGGCCTGGCACCGGGAACGCTACGTGCGAATCAGGGAGGAGAGTTGATGACCGACGACGACATCCGCACCGAGGTGCGCCAGTGGCTCGCGCAAAACTGGGATCCGGGCGCTGACCGGGCCGAGTGGGCTCAGCGAGTCTTCGACGCAGGCTGGTCTGCGCCGAGTTGGGAGCCGGAGTGGGGCGGCCGAGGCCTCAGCGATCCACAGTCCCGAATCGTGGCAGCCGAATTCGCCGCCGTCGGCGCGCGCGGCGCCGGAGCCGACCGTGCCGACATGCTGGCCTGCACGGTCCGCGATCTGGGCACCGACGAGCAGAAGGAGCGGCTGATCCCACCCTCGGTGCGTGGGGAGACCAGGTGGTGCCTCCTCTACAGCGAGCCCGGTGCCGGATCCGACCTGGCCGGCTTGCGCACCCGTGCCGAGCGTGACGGAGACGACTGGATCGTCACCGGACAGAAGGTATGGACGTCCTTCGCCACCACCGCCGACTACGGACTGCTGGTGGCTCGCACGGACTTCGATGTCCCTAAACATCAGGGAATCAGTTTCTTCATTTTCCCGATGAGACAGGCCGGAGTGGAAGTCCGGCCGATTCATCAGATCACCGGTGAGTCGGAGTTCAACGAGGTGTTCATCACCGACGCCCGGGTGCCACACGCCAACCTGGTCGGTGAAGCCGGCGGCGGCTGGAGTGTTTTGCAGCTTGCCCTGGCCCACGAACGTCGACTGATGGGCGACCTGGCCCGGACATCGAAGTCGAGTGGTGAACTCAAACCCGACGCCGACAGCTTGATCACCATGGCCCGGGCGGCCGGGCGGCTGGCTGATTCCCATATCCGCCAGGAGATCGCGGTGGCGGAAGGCTATGCGGCGGTCAACCGCTGGAACACCCTGCGTGCCAAGAGCACCCGCGATAAGGCCGAGGCGGCCACGCTGCTGTCGCTGGGCAAGATCGCGATGTCCCGGATTCTGCATGAGACCGCCCGCGTGCAGACCGCGATCGTCGGGCCGGAGGCGATGCTCTGCGGGACGGATAGCCCCATCGGCGATGCCGTCACCTTCCGCACGCTGAACGCCTACTTCACCTCGATCGGCGGTGGCACCGACCAAATCCAGCGCAATATCGTCGGCGAACGGGTGCTGGGATTACCTCGGGAACCAGAGCCCTACCGCGACACAGCGTTCCGGGATCTGCCGCACTGATTCTCGGACCGGAAACACCTGTCAGCGAAAGTGCAGGATGTCACTGCCCCAGGCCTGCCGGATTTTCGCGTCCGAATCGAATGCGATTCGGTCATCGCGATCGATGATCAGGCAGGCACGGTCGGTCTCCTCATACGCGGTCCACTCCGGATCTCCGGGTAAACCGCTCGGCTTGGCGGTGGCGGCGAAATTCGCCCACCGAGCCCGCATCCGCTTGGATACCGCTTTGGCGACCTTGGTCCCGCCCAGTTTGAGTGTCACATCCTTCGGTGCACCGAGAGTGCCCCATACATAGGGCAATTCGGTTGCGTGCGCGGCGCCGACAAGCAACAGCTTCATGATCGGCGTGGCGTAGTCGAAGCGGTAGAGGTACACCGGCGCTACCCGGCTATGCCCCTCTGCGAGCCACACCGAGGGCATCCGGAAGCCCACGTCGCTGGCGATACTCACGCCGCGGCCACTGCCGCGATAGCGAGAGTGAGACGATCCAAGTTCCTCAACGGTGGGCAGATCCATATCGGGCTGTTCGGCGGCGATGTCGTTGAACATCGAGGTGATCGCGCGCGGCGTGATCGGCAGCAGCGGTGAGCGCATCAGCCGGAACAGCGCGGCCTCGTGCTTGTTGGTACCGATGATCAACGGAACCGGGTGGGTATGACCCTCGCGGGCGCGTTGCACGGGATATCCGTGCAGCAAATCGCCGTCGACCACCGGCACGAACGCGACCGTTCCCGGATTGCTCAGAGGAACCTGATCGAAGACCATCTTGGTCGCCGATATCAGTGCCCGGACATCCACGTCGCGCAGTTTCCCGGCGTCGGCCTCGGCGATACCGAGATGATCGAGTACCAGATGGGTGACCCGCTGGGCGCGGTCATGCTCGTACACCGACGTCGCCGGTGAACTCTGGGCGATCGCGGTCGCGAACAGCCCCTCCGCCTGCGGAACGGCAAGCAGGGCGGTCACGATGCCGGCACCGGCGGACTCCCCGAACAGCGCCACCCGGGCCGGATCGCCCCCGAACGCGGCGATGTTGTCGCGGACCCAGTGCAGTGCGGCGATCACGTCGCGCAGGCCGATGTTGGAGTCGAAACGCTCTCCCCCACCCATTCCGGCGAGGTCGAGAAACCCGAAAACGCCGAGGCGGTAATTGATCGTCACGACCACCACATCGCCCTCAGCGGACAGGCGACGACCTTCGTACAGTGGCTGGCTGCTCGAGCCGAGCACGAACGCGCCGCCATGAACCCAGACCATCACCGGTTTGCCGTCGCCTGGCCGGGTACCCGACGGTGCCCAGATGTTCAGATGCAGGCAGTCCTCGTCCTCCGGGGCGCCGAGATCGAGTGGGAAGGTCGGCACGGGCGGTTGTGGGCAGACGAACCCGTAGCTGCCGGCGTCGATGATCTCGCTCCAGGGCTGCGGTGGCTCAGGTGCCCGAAAGCGAAGTTCGCCGGTCGGCGCCGCCGCATAGCGGATGCCCTTCCAGGCCACCGCACGACCGTCGTCAACTCCGCGAACCGGGCCGTAACCGGTCTCCGCCACGAGATCATCAGTGCTCATCGGGCTTGCTCGGTCCTTTCAGGTCAACCTCTAGGCTACCGGCCGGTGAGCGGCCACTCAGAAAAACAGCGCCCGCCAGTGCCAGTCCAGCACCGGACGATCCTCGCCGTCACCGGCCGCGGAGACCAGTGAGCGCAGGCTCAGAACGCCGCCGCGGTCGCCGGGCAACTCCTCCGCCGCTTCAATGTGCAGATCGCTGTAGAGCGTGTCGCCCTCGTACACCGGGCCGGTGTGATCGCAGGACTGCCAGCCCAGCACGGTGACCAGATTGGGCAGCAGGCGGCTGGCCTGGGCCAGTGCGAGGCCGATGGTGTGGCCGCCATACACCAGCCGGCGACCACTGACACGCGAATCATGATGTGTAGCAGCGATGTTCAGCGTCAATCTGGCGAGTTCGGGGGCGCAGGTGACGACATCGCCGGTGCTGCGCAGCACCGAACCGGCCATATCGGCGTCGAAGTGCGGCCCTGGCACCCGGCGGCGGAAGGCGTCGGCGTCCCAGTGGCGGGTCGGGTCGGCCGCCGGTGCCGAGCCCACGCCGATCTGTGACAGGTCGTCGTCGTGGCCGGTGTCACCGGTATCGGTGCTGCACGGCAACATGGCGCAGCGGTAGAAATCGAGCACCAGATGGCCGGCCTGGTCGACGGTGGTCATCCGCAGCGCGGCCAGGCCGGTGGGTGCGCGGTCGGGTTTGGCACTGTTGCGTTTCAGGCCGACGACCTCGGTGCGGGTGGACAGGGTGTCACCGATCACCGGGAACCGGTGGAAGCTCAGCCCGCGGTAGAACAGGTTGGCCTTCACCCGCTGAGTCACCAGCGTGGACTGGCCGATCGCCACATCGCACACCAACCCCGGGTGGGCCAATTGCCCGGGCCCACCGAGCACGGCGCGGGATAACTCCGCGTCCAGCGCCAGCCGCAACCGATCGCCGGTGATCGCCTGATGGGTCGCCGCGATACCGGCGGTGATCGTCATCGACGGCGCCGAGTCGAAGACCTGCCCCACCACAAGGTCGTCGAAATGGGGGCCACCGCCACCGCTATCGCCGTGCCGCGTCACAGTCATCAGTGTGTCACCGTAGTTGCATGCCACAGGGCGAAGTCGGGCCGACGATGCTGGCCGAACTGCCACCCGACATCGCCGCCAGCCCGCTGTACAACGACGACCTGGCACCCACACCCGCGAGTCGGCGCACCTGGACCACCTACAACTTCGCCGCGCTGTGGATCGCGATGGCGCACTGCCTTCCCACCTACATGCTGGCCGGCGGCCTGATCGCACTCGGCATGAACTGGTGGCAGGCGCTGCTGACCATCGCACTGGGCAACCTGATCGTGCTGATACCGATCCTGCTCAACGCGCACCCCGGAACCAAGTACGGCATCCCCTTCCCGGTGCTGGCGCGCAGCAGTTTCGGCACGATCGGCGCCAATATTCCGGCGCTGCTGCGGGCGATCGTGGCCTGCGGGTGGTTCGGCATCCAGACCTTCATCGGCGGTGAGGCGGTCCGGATTTTCCTGACGGCAGTGTGGCCCGCCTTTAATGACATCGGCGGCGGGGCAAGCATTCTGGGCCTGGGTGTGCCCAGCGCCATCACCTTCGGCATCTTCTGGCTGGTGAACATCGGCATCATCGTGTTCGGTATGAACGCGGTTCGGGTGTTCGAGAACTGGAGCGCCCCGCTCATCCTGCTGATGGGTGTCTGGCTGATGGTGTGGGTCATCATCCGGGCCGGTGGTCTCGGGCCGATGTTCGACCGGCCGAGCACCTTCGCCACGTCGGCCGAGTTCTGGAAGGTGTTCGTGCCCAGCCTCACCGCCATGGTCGGCTTCTGGGCGACGCTGAGTCTGAACATCCCGGACTTCACCCGCTTCGGGCGCAGCCAGCGCGAACAACTGTTGGGCCAGACGCTGGGCCTGCCCATCACCATGATCGCCTTCAGTGCCATGGCGGTGGTTATCACCAGCGCGTCGCAGACCATTCTCATCGGCAGCGACCCGCAGACCCTGTGGGATCCGGTGGTGCTGCTCAGCCAGATCACCAGCAGTACCGCCCCGCCCGGCCTCGACGCGCCACTGCTCGCCGGCGACGGCACCCGCATCCTGGTCGCACTGGCGAGCCTGTTCGGCGTCGCGGTCGCCACCATCAGCACCAATATCGCGGCCAACGTCATCAGCCCCGCCAACGACTTCGCCAACTGCGCCCCGCGCCTGATCAGCTTCCGGACCGGCGGCGTCATCACCGGCGTGATCGGCATTCTCATCATGCCGTGGAACCTGCTCGCCAGCGCCGACACCTACATCTTCAACTGGCTGGTGGGCTACAGCGCCCTGCTGGGCCCCATCGCCGGCATCATGGTGGTCGACTACTGGCTCGTCCGGCGTCGGGAACTCGACGTACCCGACCTGTATCGCGTCAACGGCCGCTACGCCGGGGTGAACCCGATCGCGATGGGGGCCTTGGTGCTCGCCGTCGCACCCAACGTGCCCGGTTTCCTGCGTAGCGTGAAGGTCCTGGGTGGCGGACCCGACGGGTGGGACGCCATCTATCCGTATGCGTGGTTCACCGGATTCATCATGGCGGCGGTGCTATACCGAATAGGTATGCGCCGCAGCCGATTCGGACGGGCTTGAGCGCCCTGGACCTGGCCTGCGGGGAGGGTTTCTACACCCGCGTGATCCGGCATTGTGGCGCAGCGCGGGTCCGGGGGCTCGACCTGCCGGAGGCCATCATCGCCCTCGCCGAAGCGCAGGAGGCGCGCCAACCGCTCGGCGTCACCTACGCGGTGGCTGATGCCCGGGAGTTGTCCGATGAGGTCGACCTGACTGTTGCCGCCTATCTGCTCAACTACGCACGGACCCGGGAGGAACTTCAGGCGATGTGCGACGGGATTGCCCGATCACTCAAGCCGGGGGGCCGGTTCGTCACGGTCAACACCAACCCGGCCGTGGACCTCACCGCCGCCACGTCTTATCGGCCGTACGGATTCGAGACCACCGCCGTCGGGCAGTGGCAGGAGGGCACTCCGATCCGGTGGACCTTCCATCTCGAGGACGGGCCGCTCACGATCGAGAACTACCACCTCAGCGTGGCCGCCCACGAGGAGGCCTTTGAGCGGGCCGGTTTTTCCGAGGTGCGTTGGCATCCGCCGGCGTTGTCTCCTGAGGCGCTGTCCCCGGAGGCGCTGGAGGACTACGACAAGCAGTACTGGTCGACCTTCATGGATTTTCCACCGGTGACGTTCATCGAGTGCGTCCGGTAGATGCGCTACGGCCAGTCGACGCTGAGCTCCCTGTCCCGACCCACCACCACTTCCGTACCTGGTTGCCCGGCCGGTTCATTACTCGGCCTGGAGAGTGCGGCGGATATCTTTCATGAGCAGCACAAGGTGAAGTTCGTCTGTGGGGCTTGGCTCGAACTCAGGTACGAGATGTATGTAGAAGTTTCGGGCGTCGGCGGATTCGGCGTGGACGAGCAGGCCGCGGCAGCCAACGTCGTCAGATAGTTCGGTAAGCCGAGCGAAGATGTCTTGGAGCATGCCCGCTGCCAGTCCGACGCGCTCGTGGTCGATGTCCACGCCGAGTCGAGCCAGGAGGGCCACCGGTTGGGGATAGCGGCCAGCGCCCTTGCGTGCCCGACTGGGGGCGGCGCCGGTCTGGAGTTGGGCCATACACCAGGCGTAATAGGCGACTACCCGGGGGCCGTGGGGCTCAGTGACGACGAAGACTCGCGTAGTACCGACTGCGACTGACTGGCGGCCGTATCGGCGGAGCCACTCGGTCTGCTCCGTTGAGCGACACCGAAATTCGGTCAGGTCGTGATGGCCGGCCAGCAGTTCAGGTGGCCGATATTGCCTCACTCGGTGAACGGCGTGGGGCGTTGCATCAGTCGGCGCAGCCCGGGCAGGTCGCGGGAGGGTTGGGAGTTGACGTCTTCCCACTGTTTGAGAGCCACCGGGTCGAGGTCGAAGTGGTCTCGGTCAGCGAGTAGTCGCCGCGCAGCGTCGGATGCGTGGGTGATGACGAAGTCCGTGAGGTCGGTTCCGCTGGCGCGTACGGCGCGGTCGATCAATTCACGCTCCTCCGTCGTTGTGCGCAAGTCCATCCGTCGATTTCTACGGCGAAACTCAGTGCCCACAGCCTGACCCCCTGACCTTTCTCAGCTCGTACGTCCACTGTACGGCCACTACGTAGAAGATCAATAGCTGGCCCTGACGGCGGCCCCGCGGTGCGCCGGCCGTCGGGCGGTGGCAGGAGGGCACACCGATCCAGTGGACGTTCCATCTCGAGGCCCTGCGAGGTAGCGTTCCCCAATTGCTTCATGTCAACGCCGCGCAGCGGACGGATCATCAGCAGACAGTGAGGGAACCGGGACAATGCTTCAGATATTTCGCGCACCGTTCACGGCGGGCACCGTCGCCGCCTTCGCCGCGGCCGCCTTGATAGCCGCACCGGCCGACAATTCCGGCCGGTTGCTCGCCGCGCTGGGGGCGCCGTCGAATGCCCAGGTCACCCTGTCTGCATGGCAGAACCCCATCGTGGCATTGCTCGACTCCGGGGAACTGGCCGAGAACTACGTCTTCGGCAGCTACTACAACGGTGGCGATATTCCGACGCCGGGCGCTGGCGAGGCCAATTGGCCCTACGCCGGTTTCGACCAAACCGGCGGCGATCTGCTGAATTACCTGCTCTACAACACGCCCGAGTTAGGTAATTACTTCTACGTGGGCTTCCTCGAGAACTTGGTCGCCGAGGCTTATCTACCCGCGGTACAGCAACTCCAGCTGAACGTCGTCGACTATGTCAGCGTCGTCCTCAGCGGGCTGAACCTGGCAGCCAGGGAGCTGGCGACGGGCGTGTGGGACCTGCCCGCGGCTGCCCTCGACGCCGTCCAGCTGGCGGTGGCGGGCCAGTTCTCCGAAGCCCTCACCGTGATCAGCGACGCGATCATCAGCCCGATCGTCGCGGCCGGGCAAAGCGTGCTCGACGTCGGAAACTACGTACTGAGCAGTGTTGCGGCCAGGGCGAGCGCGGTGATCGCTGCGCTCCCCCAGATCCTGACGACCTTCGCCGGATCGGTGATCGGCGGCGTCCCGATCGTGGCGCAGCAGGCCATCGCGATCGTCACCGGCGTGGTGTCGAGCCTGTCGACACTGAACTTTGAGGGTGCCTGGAACACCGCCGTCGATGGATTGCTGGGACCGTCTGGGATTCAGGGCACGTTGCTCAATTTAATCACCGGCGCGGGCATCCAGACCGGTCCGATCGTCGACCCGGAGACCGACATCCCGACCAACTTCGTGCCCAGCTTCCGCACAGCCGCCCAGGCTGCGCAACAGACGCTCACAGGTGCACTGGAAACTAAACCAGCAACAACGGCGAGTTCCGCATCGGCTGCTAGGTCAGCTGCCCGGCTTGGCAACCCGACCACGACCCCGACCCCGTCTGCGGCTCTGAGCGGCGACGCCGCCACTGCTGCTGCGGATTCCCCGCCTCCGGCTGAGGTTGCGGCTGCGGCTGAGGCTGGAGCTGAGCACACGGCGCAGACCGCTTCCACCGCCGCTCAAGCAGACGCGTCGGACCATCGGGCCACCAAACGCGATCGCGTTCGTCGCGGCTCCGCGAACCGGGCCGGGAACTAGGCCCGGAGCGAGCCCTGACGGTTCAACTACCCTTTCCGCAACCCCATCCGCTGCGTGCCGGCGAGGAACTACGTGCGGTGCGGGCCGCCGGCCCCATCCATCAGGTTCGAACCCCGGTCGGCGATGCGGCCTGGCTGGTCACCGGCTACGCCGAGGTCCGCGAACTGCTCGACGATGACCGCCTCGGCCGATCACACCGCTCACCGCAGACCGCCCCGCGCAGCCGAGCCTCGGCGTTGTTCGGCGGTCCGATCGGCGACTTCGACGCGGAATTCACCGGCCACGAGCGGATGCGCTCTCTGCTCAATCCACACTTCTCCGCCCGTAGCCTGCACGCGTTGAAACCGAAGGTGGAGGCACTCACCACAGGCCTGCTGGATCAGTTGGAGCACGATGGTCCACCCGCGGACCTGCACGCGAAACTCGCCCTGCCACTTCCGATCCTGGTCATCTGCGAACTGCTGGGCGTGCCCTATGGCGACCGGGACACGTTCGGGGTGTGGGTCCACGCCTGCGCCTTTGAGAAGGACGCCGCTGAATCCTTACAGGGCCTGGAGGCGCTGATCGACTATTGCGCCGGCCTGGTCGCCAACAAACGCCGTCACCCAAACGCCGATGTGATATCGCAGTTGTGCACCGAAGATGACCTCGCCGACGGCGAAATCGCCGTTCTCGCAATGGCTCTGTTGTTCGCCGGCTTCGAAACGTCGGTCGTCAAGATCTGGCACCTGATCGTGCAGTTGCTGAGTGAGCCAACCCAGTGGCAGGCGCTACTGGAAGATCCTTCGTTGATCCCGAAAGCGACCGAGGAACTGATGCGGGTGACGATGAACGCCAACCCCGGAATTCCGCGCTACGCACGGGAGACGATCTCGATCGCCGGGGTCACCATCGCGGAGGGGGATCTGGTGCTGCTAGACCCCGGATCAGCCAATCATGACGCGGCATTCTTCACCGATCCCGACGTCGCCGATTTCACCCGCAGGGGAACGCCGCCCATGTCTTTCGGATACGGCAGGCGTTACTGCCTTGGTGCGCCGCTGGCCAGACTTGAGCTGAAATCGGTTCTTTCCCAATTGATCCCGCGGTTTCCCGACATGCGGCTGACGGTCGATGCCGCCGAGTTGGGCGTGGATGTCGATTCGCTGGGTTCCGGTCTGCGTCCGCTGCCCGTCAACTGGGGGTAGGTGACCCGTACTTCTCTATCAGGCTCTGCTTGTAGAGCTTGCCAGTGTCGGTACGCGGGAGTTGCTCCTCGAACGAGATCGACCGCGGGCACTTGTAATGCGCCAAACGCTCCCGTAACCAGGTCAGTAGTTCATCGCCGAATTCCGGACTGGCAGAACCAGGTTCGACCAACTGCACGACACCCTTGACCGACTGGCCCATCTCGTCGTCGGGAATGCCAAAGACCGCGGCGTCCATCACACGGGGATGGGTGACCAGCAAGCTCTCGGCCTCCTGCGGGTAGATGTTCACCCCGCCCGAGATGATCATGTGGTGGCGGCGGTCGGTCAGGTAGAGATAACCCTCATCGTCGAGGTAGCCGATGTCGCCCACGGTCGTCCATCCCCGCTTGTCTCGTGAGGCCGCGGTCTTCTCGGTGTCGTTGAGGTACTCGAAGGTGTTGCCACCCTCGAAGTAGATCTCGCCGGGCTCACCGGCGGGCAGTTCGTTACCGTCCTCGTCAAGGATGTGCACAGCCCCACCCATCGGCCTACCGACCGAACCGGGGTGCGCCAGCCACTCCTCAGCACTGATCAGGGTTGAGCCGTGCGCCTCCGAGGAGGCGTAGTACTCGTCGATGATCGGGCCCCACCAGTCGATCATCTGCTGCTTGATCTGCACCGGGCACGGTGCTGCCGCGTGCATCACGCGTTCCAGGCTGGAAACGTCGTAGGAACTACGCACCGCCTCAGGAAGTTTCAACATCCGGGTGAACATCACCGGGACGAACTGAGCGTGGGTGACGCGGTGGCGGGCGATCGCATCGAGGGTGCCCTCGGCATCGAAGCGCTCCATCACCACCACCGGGATGCCGGCGGCCTGCATCGTCAACGACCAGACCGACGGCGCGGTGTGATAGAGCGGAGCCGGGCTGAGGTAGACCCCGTCGGGCTTAGCCCAGAAACTCACCAGTGCGGTCATCAGGCCGGGCGCCTCCGACGGCGGCAGATGCGACAGAGCCCGCTTGATGCCCTTCGGCCGACCGGTGGTACCCGAGGAGTACTGCAGCAGATCGCCCTCGATTTCATCCGCTAGAGGCGTATCCGGTTGGTCAGCAACGCATTCCGGATAGGACCGCCAACCATCCATCTGACCACCCACAACGAGACGCAGTTCAGGCAAACCGTTGGGAAGGTTCTCACCGAGACGCTCGAGCACAGGACCGAATACCGCCGAGCCGATGATCGCCTTCGCCGCGGAGTTGTCGATGATGTAGGCAGCCTCGGCCGCGGTGAGGTGGGTGTTGATCGGCACGTAGTACAGGCCCGCGCGGCGGGCCGCCCACATCACCGTGTGGTAGTGCTCGTTGTTCTCCAGCAGGATCGCGACCACGTCGCCTTCACGCAGGCCCGCCTGTCGGAACAGGTGCGCCAATTGGTTTGCCCGCGCTTCCATCTCACCGAAGCTGACGGTGATCCCGGAGGGGTACAGGATGGCAGCGGGCTTGTCGGGCGTGGCCTGTGCATGCTCGCGAATCTGCATACCTGGACTCTACTTAGTCCGCCTCAGCCAGTCGTTGCTTGAGCGACTCAAACTCATCGGAGATGCTGGTGGGCAACTTCTCACCGAGGAAGTCGAACCACTCCTCGATCAACGCAAGTTCCGCTCGCCACTCTGCCGTGTCGACGCGCAGTGCCTCGGTGACGTCGGACTCGGTGACGTCGAGACCCCCCAGATCCAAGTCGCCGACGACCGGGACGACCCCGATCGCGGTCGACTGCCCGTCGGCCTTGCCCTCAACCCGTTCCACGATCCACTTGAGCACCCGGCTGTTCTCGCCGAAGCCAGGCCATAGGAATCGACCGTCGTCGCCGCGGCGGAACCAGTTGACGAAGAAGATCTTCGGCAGCTTGGACTCGTCGGCGTTTTTGCCGAGATCGACCCAGTGCTGGCAGTAGTCGCCGGCGTTGTAACCCAGGAAGGGCAGCATGGCCATCGGATCGCGGCGCACGGTGCCGACCGTGCCCTCGGCGGCCGCGGTCTGCTCACTGCCCAGGGTGGCGCCGATGAAGACACCGTGTTGCCAGTCACGAGCCTGCGTCACCAGTGGCACCGTCGTCTTACGCCGGCCGCCGAACAGGATCGCCGAGATCGGCACACCCTGTGGATCGTCCCATTCCGGCGCCAGGGTGGGGCACTGAGACATCGGCGTGCAGTAACGCGAGTTCGGATGAGCGGCAGGATGATCGGAGGCCGGCGTCCAGTCCTGTCCCAACCAGTCGATCAGGTGTTGCGGTTCACCCTCCATGCCTTCCCACCACACGTCGCCGCCGTCGGTCAGCGCCACGTTGGTGAAGACGGTGTTGCCACCGGCAATCGTCTTCATCGCATTCGGGTTGGACTTCCAGTTGGTGCCCGGCGCCACCCCGAAAAATCCGAACTCCGGGTTCACCGCGTAGAGCCGACCGTCCTCGCCGAATCGCATCCAGGCGATGTCGTCGCCGAGGGTCTCGGCGCGCCAACCCGGGATGGTCGGCTGCAGCATCGCCAGGTTCGTCTTGCCACAGGCCGACGGGAACGCCGCGACCACGTAGTAGGCCTTATTCTCCGGGGAGATGAGTTTCAGGATCAGCATGTGTTCGGCGAGCCATCCCTCGTCGCGGGCCATCACCGAGGCGATCCGCAGCGAGTAACACTTCTTGCCCAGCAACGCGTTGCCGCCGTAGCCGGAGCCGTAGCTCCAGATCTCGCGGGTCTCCGGGAAATGACTGATGTACTTGGTTGTGCTGCACGGCCACGACACGTCGGCCTGCCCAGGTTCCAGCGGCACGCCAACCGAATGCAGTGCCTTGACAAAGAAGCCGTCGTCGCCGAGTTTCGTCAGCGCCGCGGTCCCCATCCGGGTCATGGTGCGCATCGACACGACGACGTACTCGGAGTCGGTGATCTCCACCCCGAGTTTGGGATCGTCAGCGCCGAGCGGACCCATACAGAACGGCACCACGTACATCGTGCGCCCACGCATGCAGCCCCGGTACAACTCGGTCATGGTGGCGCGCATCTCAGCGGGCGCCATCCAGTTGTTGGTCGGGCCGGCATCGGACTCACGTTCAGAGCAGATGAACGTCCGGGACTCCACCCGCGCCACATCCGAGGGCTCCGAACGCGCGAGGTAGGACGCGGGCTTGTCAGCGGCACTCAACTCGGTGAACGTGCCGGCAGCCACCAGTTGGTCGCAGAGCCGGCGGTATTCCTCGGCCGATCCATCGGCGAACACCACCCGATTCGGTTGCGTTAGTTCGGCGACCTCCCGGACCCAGGCAAGCAGAGCAGCGTGCGTGGTGGGTGCGTTTTCCAGACCGCGGATGGTCGCTGACGTCATCGGTATCTCCCGCTTCGGTTCATTGAAGATTAACGCGGACGCGCCACCGGTCGGCAATCGGCAGCGAACTGTCGTTGATTGGATTATTGCCGATCGCTTCGGGCCCTATCCCCGAACCCGGCAAAACCAGGGACGGACGCGGCGGTGACCGCGGCAAACCAGGCGGATTCCGCGGCCAGCAGCCTGGTCAGCAGCCGATCGTCCATCGCGGTGCGCAACGCCGCGGTGAGCTCCGTCACCCACCGGTCCAGCGCCGTTCGCTCGGTCAACAATCTGCGGGTTCGAATCATCCAGCCGGTCAACACGACGCCGGTCACCAGGCAGCCGGCGAGGATGGCCGACGCCCAGGCGGGCGCGAGATCCGCCAGCGACCGGCCGACGGTCAACGTCACCCCCAGACCGAAGCCGGCGCTGAGTAGGACGCTCAATCGACTTTCCAACTCCGGGCGGGCGAAGCGCGGCAGGTAGGAATCCGCCGCCGCGGATGGCCCCGCCGACACCGCGTCCACCGGAAGGCCCGCGCCAGCGGCGAGACTGCTCAGTACCGCGGTTAGCGTGGCATCGAGTTCGGCTGCGGCCCCGACAGCCCTGCGGCGCGCGCCCGAACAGAACTCGTCGACGCCACCCCGGGTCACCCCGGCCGCCTCGCGGCGCAAATCGTTGCGAAGGGCCGCGCACTCCGTGCGCGCCCGACCGGCCAGCCGAACCCGTGATTGCTGAATACCACTCCGCAGCGCCAACGCCTGCGCGGCGCGCGATTTGGATTCCGACGGCCCAGCACGGAACGGCCCGGCACGAGACGGCCCGGCGCGAGATGGCCCGGCGAGCACGGTGTGCACCGCGTCAACGAGGCGATTCAGCTTCGGCGGGCCGACCTGCGGGGCGGCCGCCACTGGTTCCCAGGCCACCTGCGGACAGCGCGTCCGATTGGCTTGGAGCACCTTCGGCCAGGTGCGGTGGACGTCGATCTTGGAAACGACCGCCACCGCCGCAGCCGGATCGGCGGCAGCCGCAAGGAATTCAGCGTCGGAGTCGGTCATCGGGGCGGCGGCAGAGACGACGAACACCACCGCGGCGGCCCGCTCGCCGGGACCAAGGCGTTCCACGACGCGGCACTCGCCGCCCAGTCGGTTGCGCAGGCCGCGGCTCACGCCGGTGACTCCGGACAGCGGCGGGCCGGTCACCAGGATCGTCACGGGCTCACTCACCGGCATCCCCGGCCCGACGCCACTGGCGCAGCGCCCCGCGAGCGATATCGATTCCGCACTCGCGGTGCAGACCTGAAACCGGGCCGCGCGCATAGCGCTGGAAGTAGATCGCCTGACACAGCAGGGCGTCGCGCCCGCCCGGGACCGCCGGCGGCGTGACGACCTCGGAGGCGGCGGCCATGCGGGCCAGTACTACGGCGTCGCCGGCCAAGAACGCGGCCACCGGCGCACCCCGGGACCCGACCGCCCGTTCGGCCAGCGGTGCCAGTGCCCTGAGCAGGCGGCGGTAGCGGATCACCGCGGCGGCCTCCCCGATCTCCTCGAGCACTCCTTGAATGCCGCTGAACTCACGAAACAGAGCTGTCAGCACTTCGGGTCCCGCCCCTCCGGATACCGCCGCCGCGGCGATCGCGACCCCGACGAGATCCAGTTCGGCCAGCAGTCGGCGCCGAACCCCGGTGCCGATCCGCCACGACCCGGCCAACCCAGAAGGTCCGATGCTCAGCCGCCGTAGCGCCGCGGCGAGGTCGGGATCCAACCCGGCCGGGTCCGTGGCGACGCCGGCCAACAGCGCGGCCAGCGGCCGAGTCGGCACACCGGTGCTCGACTGGAGTTCCCGGCAACGAGCCGCCGCCTCCGCCATCGGGCGGGCGCCCGCAAAGCAGATCAGGTCAGCCTTGTTGAGAACCGCCACCATGGGGCGGCGAGCCGCGGAGAGGGCGGCGCGGTCTTCCGGGGTGAGGGTTTCGGTAAAGACGTAGACGTCGATCTCGGCGGCGCCGCCCTGGTCGGCCACCACCACGTCAGCGCCCCTCAGGGCATGGCGCACGGTGTCCCGGCCCGCGCCCGGCCGGCCACAGACACCCACCGGCACCGGTGCGCCGGACACCTGGGCGAGGTCGGCGCCCAGACGTGCCAGTGCCGGTTCATCGAGAACCGCGGCACCGGCGGCCAAGACCGCGGCCAGTACGCGGTCGTCCATCGCGCCATGGTGGCAGCCGCCCCGGCGGCGCGCGAGTCAGCCGAAAGACAACTGTTGGGTATCAATCTGCGTTCGGGTGGTGGCCCCCCGCTGTTCATGGGCCACCATGGTTCAATGCACACCCCGCGCCAGGGCGGTTCGACCACGCCCGAGCACCCGGCGCACGCCCTGCGGCGGGTGACGAGTTTTAGGTCCCGCCGCGCGGCCCTGACCGAAGCACAGCAGGAGGCGTGGAACCGGCTTTGGCCCCGACTCGGGACGCTGGCCAGGTCCGACGATCCGGGCGGCGAGGTGCCCACGGAGCGACTCGATACCGATGCATGGTTCGCCCGCAGCGCTCCGCTGGTTCTCGAGATCGGATGCGGCACCGGGACTTCGACACTGGCGATGGCCGTTGCTGAGCCCGATATCGACGTAATCGCCGTCGAGGTTTATCGCCGTGGGTTGGCTCAACTGCTGAGCGCGATTGACCGCGAAGGCGTGTCCAACATCCGGTTGGTCCGTGGCGATGGAATCGACGTGCTTGAACATCTGGTTGACTCCGGCACGCTCAGTGGTGTTCGGATCTTCTTTCCCGACCCCTGGCCGAAATCCCGACACCACAAACGCCGACTGCTGCAACCGGAGACCGTCGCGCTGATCGCCGATCGGATGCGCCCGGGTGGTGTCCTGCACGCGGCCACCGACCACGCCGGTTACGCGGAGCAGATCGCCGCTGTCGGCGACGCTGAACCACGCCTGCGCCGGGCCCGGCCGGGGGAACCGCTGACGGTCTCGACGAATCGGCCCGCCACCAAATACGAGACGAAAGCCCGGCACATTGGCAGTGCGGTGACCGAATTCATCTGGGTGCGGGAGTCGTGACCGTCATCGAGGAGACCACGCAGCGGCCTCCCGGACTGGATCCGGACCCGATGGCGGGATCGAAGCGGGTGCTGTTGATCTGGGACGCACCCAATCTCGACATGGGATTGGGCTCGATCCTCGGCGGTCGGCCGACTGCTGCGCACCGGCCGCGCTTCGACGCCCTCGGACGTTGGCTACTGGGCCGCACCGCGGATCTGGCCGCCGGACACCCCGGGGTGTCGCTGATCCCCGAGGCGACGGTGTTCACCAACATCGCCGCAGGTAGCGCCGACGTGGTCCGTCCCTGGGTGGAGGCCCTGCGCAACGTGGGTTTCGCCGTGTTCGCCAAACCGAAGATCGACGACGACAGCGACGTCGACACCGACATGCTGGCTCACATCGCGTTGCGGCACTCGGAAGGGCTGGCAAACCTGCTGGTGGCATCCGCAGACGGGCAGGCCTTCCGGATTCCCCTCGAGGACATCGCCCGAACGGGCACACCGGTGGGCGTGCTGGGATTTCGCGAACATGCAAGCTGGGCGTTAGCGTCGGATAGCTTGGATTTCATCGACTTGGAGGACATCCCCGGTGTCTTCCGTGAGTCGCTGCCGCGAATCGGCCTGGATTCGCTGCCGGAGCAAGGGGCATGGCTTGCGCCTTTCCGGCCGCTGTCTGCGCTATTGAATTCACGACTGTAGGGCCACCGAACCGGGTCGGAAGTGGTTCGGTCGCCAGTTAGGAGATGTTGAGTGTTCGCCTGGTGGGGTCGAACCGTGTACCGGTATCGCTACATCGTGATCGGCCTGATGGTCGCGATGTGCGTCGGCGGCGGCATCTACGGCATGGACCTGGGCAAATACGTGACCCAGAGCGGCTTCTACGATGAGGGCAGCCAGTCGGTGCAGGCCTCGCTGCTGGCCGACGGTGCCTACGGCCGGGACCGCACCAGCCATGTCGTTGCCATCCTCACCCCACCGGGCGATACCAAGGTCGATGACCCGCAGTGGTCGGCGCGGACCGTCGAGGAACTCGACGCATTCGCCGAAAAACACAGCGACAAGGTGGCGGGCTGGGCCGGTTGGCTACGCGTACCGGACAGCACCGACGCCACGGTGGCGCAGATGAAAACCCAGGACATGCGGCAGACCTTCGTCAGCATCCCGCTTCAAGGCGACAACGACGACGCGATCCTGAAGAACTATCAGGACGTCGCGCCCGATCTGAAGCAGATCAACGACGGCGACATCAAATTGGCCGGCCTCAACCCACTGGCCAATGAACTCACCGGGACGATCGCAGTCGACCAGAAGCGTGCCGAGATCGCCGCCATTCCGCTGGTGGCCGTGCTGCTGTTCTTCGTCTTCGGCGGAGTGGTGGCCGCCAGCCTGCCGGCCATTATCGGCGGGCTGACCATTCTCGGGGCGCTCGGCATCATGCGCCTCGTCGCCGACTTCGCGCCGGTGCATTTTTTCGCCCAGCCGGTGGTGACCCTGATCGGCCTCGGCATAGCGATCGACTACGGATTGTTCATCGTCAGCCGGTTCAGAGAGGAGATCGCCGAGGGCTACGACACCGAAGCCGCCGTCCGGCGGACCGTGATGACCGCCGGTCGTACCGTGGTCTTCTCCGCCGTCATCATCGTGGCCTCATCGCTACCCCTGCTGCTGTTCCCGCAGGGATTCCTCAAGTCGATCACGTATGCGATCATCGCCTCGGTCATGCTGGCCGCGGTGCTGTCGATCACGGTGCTCCCCGCAATCCTCGCCATTCTCGGCCCCAACGTCGATGCACTCGGGGTCCGAACCCTGCTGAGGGTGCCGTTCCTGCGCAACTGGTCGGTGTCCCGCAACATCATCCTGTGGTTCGCCGACCGGACCCAGAAGACCAAGACCCGCGAAGAGGTCGAGAGCGGATTCTGGGGCAAGCTGGTCAACCGGGTGATGAAGCGGCCCATTCTGTTCGCCGCCCCGATCGTGGTGCTCCTGATCGTGATGATCATTCCGCTGGGGAACCTCGCACTCGGCGGTATCAGCGAGAAATACCTGCCACCGGACAACTCGGTCCGGGTGGCACAGGAGGAGTTCGACCGCACCTTCCCGGGCTTCCGAACCGAGCCGCTGACACTGGTCATCGCAGACGATGACGGACAGCCGGTCACCGACCAGCAGGTCGCCGAGATCCGCAACCGGGCGATGGCCATCACCGGCTTCACCGACCCCGACAACGATCCCGACGCCATGTGGAAGCCACGCCCGGGCACCTCCAACGACCCGTCGGTGCGCGTCATTCAGAACGGACTGGTTAACCGCAACGACGCTGCCCAGAAGATTAACGAACTACGGGACATCCCTCCGCCCAGGGGGTTGTCGGTCTACGTGGGCGGTACACCCGCTCTGGAGCAGGACAGCATCCACAGCCTGTACTCGAGGCTGCCGCTGATGGTGCTGCTGCTGATCTCCACGACCACGATCCTGATGTTCCTGGCGTTCGGGTCGCTGGTGCTGCCGATCAAGGCGGCGCTGATGAGCGCCCTCACCCTGGGGTCGACGATGGGGATCCTGACCTGGATGTTCGTCGACGGACACGGGTCCGGGTTGATGAATTACACGCCGCAGCCGTTGATGGCCCCGATGATCGGGTTGATCATCGCGGTGATCTACGGCCTGTCCACCGACTACGAGGTGTTCCTGGTATCCCGGATGGTCGAGGCCCGCGATCGCGGCATGTCCACCACGGAATCGATCCGAGTCGGCACCGCCACCACCGGGCGGCTGATCACCGCCGCGGCGTTGGTGCTCGCCGTGGTGGCCGGCGCCTTCGTGTTCTCCGACTTGGTCATGATGAAATACCTGGCGTTCGGCCTCCTGATTGCCCTGCTGCTCGACGCCACCATCGTCCGAATGTTCCTGGTGCCGGCGATCATGAAATTGCTCGGCGACGACTGTTGGTGGGCTCCGGTATGGATGAAGCGACTGCAGCACAGGATCGGCCTCGGCGAGACCACACTTCCCGACGAACTCAAACAATCCACCGTGCGCGAACCCGCGGGGGCGCTGGTCGGCGCCGCCGCGGCGCCCGCCTCCCGATCACTGCGCGAACCGGTGCCTGAATCGCCGACCGAGTCACTGCCCGGACGCTCGAGCGAACCACCGGGTGAAGCACCCACCACCCGGTTCAGCGCTGCCGAACCCGCGGAAAGCAGGGACATCGGTTCCTGGCTCGGCGAGCTTCGGGCCAAAGTGCGCCCGCGGCCCACCCGGGTCGAGCCCGCGGAAGAATCAACGTCGGTCGCCGCGCCGCCGGCAACCGTCGAGGACGCACCGACCACCGCGATTCCAACCCGGGGCCCGCAGGCCCCCGCGCCCCAACAGCTCTCGGCCGAGGAAACTCGCGCGATCCCGATCAGTCGGCCGGATTCCGGCGATTCCGATGTGGCCACCGAGCAGCTGAATGCGCGCGCCAAGGCCGGCGGCGGGGTCAGTGCCCAAGACCTGCTACGCCGTGAGGGACGTCTCTAGTCCGTCGGGGTCGTCAGCTTCGGCCTCGGCGCCGTCGGGTTTCGCCACCAGCACCCGGATCGCGCTGTTGAGGAAAGCCAACAGGGGCACCGCCAGCAGCGCACCGATGATCCCGGCGAGCACCGCACCGGTGGTGATGGCCAGCACGATCGCCAGCGGATGGATCGACACAGCCCGACCCATGACGAACGGCTGGAGTACGTGCGCCTCCAACTGCTGAACGGCGATGATGAGCCCCAGGGTGAGCAACGCATAGATGAACCCCTTGGCCAGTAACGCCACCACGACGGCCACAAACCCGGTGAGCACCGCCCCGACCAATGGGACGAACGCACCAAGGAATACCAGCGAGGCCAGGGGCAGTGCGAGTGGCACGCCCAGGATCGCCAAACCCGCACCGATTCCGACGGCATCGACGAGTGCCACCAGAAACGTCGCCCGGATGTAGCCGATCAGGGACCCGAAACCGGCCCGGCCGGCCTCCCGGACCCGGTCCCGGGTGTCCGCGGGAATGATCTGCGTCAGGTAGGCGTAGATGCCTCGGCCGCCGTGCAGCAGAAAGATCAGGGTGAACAGCGTGAGCAGCGCTCCGGTGACAATCTCAGTCAAGGTGACCGCGGTCGACAGCGCCCCGGTCGTCAGCTTCTCCTGGTTGTCGCGAAGTGCCGTGATAGCGGTCTCGCCGGCGTTGTCTATCTGCTGCCGAGTCAAATGCGCAGGACCCTCGATGAGCCAGCGGGTGGCGTTTTCGATGCTGCGGGTGACCTGCTCGACAAGGCCCGGCAATCCGGAAATGAATTGGCTGACAACGAAAGTCATGATCCCACCGAACAAGGCGAGTCCGCCCAGGAGGACCAGGGCAACCGCGCCACCGCGGGGCACGCCCCGTGCGTCGAGTCGGTCGACCAGGGGCAGGAACAGCGCCGTCAAGATGACGGCGAGAAATACCGGCACCACAATCACCCGTAACTGCCACATCAACAGCAGTGCCGCCACCACCGCTGCGAGGAGGACCAGCAGCCGCCAGGCCCAGGCTGTCGCCTTGCGGACCAGGGGTGCAACAGCGTCGTCGTCGGGTCCTCGACCGGCTGGCACCGCGCCAGCCTAACCGGCCCGGGCAGCGCTACCCCGATGCCCGTGGCCCGCAACGCTTCGGCCCGGGGAAAGTACTGGTGAATCAATGGCGCTCGGAAGCGGCTGAACTCGGTGCGCAGCGGACGCGATCTCGGCGATGCTGATCTACCGATTGGTGAGCTGGATCTTCATCTCCGCGATCGGGTGGGTGGTGTTCTTCTTCATGTTCCGCACGGAGGGGGCACTGGATCCCGGCGTCGTGGCGGATGAACTTGCTGCCCCGAACCCCGACACGGAGGGCCACCCGGATATTTCCGGCCGTGAATATCCTTAATCGATCATGGAGAACCCAGGAGATGAAGCCCGCAGTACACGATCGCTGGTGCTACCGGCACTGGTCGCCGACATCGCCTGCGTGGTGTTTTTCGTCGCTTTGGGCAGAAGGAACCATGCCGGAGGGGTGAGCGTCGGGGGCGTCGCCGAGACGGCCTGGCCGTTTCTGATCGGTACGGCGATCGGCTGGCTGCTCTCGCGGGGTTGGCGTCACCCGACCGCGATAGCGCCGACCGGCATCACCGTCTGGGTGTGCACCGTGGCAGCGGGCATGGTGTTGCGCAAAGCCACGGCCGAAGGCACCGCCGCGAGTTTCATCGCGGTGGCCACCCTGGTGACCGCCCTGCTCCTTCTTGGTTGGCGATCCGCGGTCAACCGGTGGGCAGCCCGCGTCCGGTAGGCTCGCAGCCACGCGATTCGCTGCAATTCGGGGAGAAAAGCCATCCAGCAGTTCATGATGCGCCTCAGCGGCAGTTTGCGCAGACACCGGTGGCTGGTTTTCAGTTGCTGGTTGTTGGCGTTGCTTCCGTCGGTGTATCTCGCGATGACGCAGTCCGGTCAGCTTACCGGGGGCGGGTTCGAGGTTGCCGATTCGCAGTCGCTGCGAGTGCAGACCCAACTCAAGGATCACTACGCCCAGGAGGGATCCTCAGCCCTGGCCCTGGTGGCGGCTCCCCGCGCGGATGCGACCTACGACGACATGACCGCAGCCGTCGCACTGCTGGAGCAGGCCGCACGGCAGGTGTCCAGCGTGGAGGTGTTGGGAAACCCCAATCAGCCGCCACCCGCTCCGGACCGCCCCTACGTGGTGGCGCTGAGGCTGGGGTTCGACAACTCCGGCGCCGTGGACGTCGCCCGGCAATTGCGGGCCAAAATCGGTGTGAACGACGACAAGCCGGGCACGATCGACAGCGGCCGGGTGCGGCTCTATGTCATCGGCCAGGGTGCGCTCGGCGCCGCCGCGCAGACCAGCACCAAGCAGGACATCGCCGCGGCGGAACGGTGGAACCTCCCGATCGTCCTGATGGTGTTGGTCGCGGTGTTCGGTTCGCTGGCCGCCGCCGCGATCCCGCTGGCGCTGGGAATCTGCACGGTCGTCGTGACCATGGGAGTGGTCTACCTGCTCTCGACGCTGACCACGATGTCGGTATTCGTCACGTCCACGGTGTCGATGTTCGGCATCGCCCTGGCGGTCGACTACTCGTTATTCATCCTCATGCGGTTCCGGGAGGAACTGCGCGCCGGCCGCGACGCCGACCAGGCCACCGACGCCGCGATGGCAACATCTGGCCTGGCCGTCGTGCTCTCGGGGCTCACCGTGATCGCCTCGCTGAGCGGCCTCTACCTGATCAACACCCCGGTTCTAGAGTCAATGGCCACCGGCGCAATCCTCGCGGTGGCGGTCGCGGTCCTGACTTCGACCACCCTGACCCCGGCCATCCTCGCCACGTTCGGGCGCGCGGCGGCGAGACGTTCACGACTCCTGCACTGGTCACGGCGGCCTGAATCCAGCCAATCAAGATTCTGGACCCGGTGGGTGGCAGCGGTGATGCAGCGGCCCTGGGCCTCGGCCCTGGGTGCCACGGCGCTCCTGCTGTTGATCGCCGCACCCGCGCTTTCCATGACGCTCGGAAATAGTATGCAGCGGCAGTTCCCGTCGTCCCACGAAATTCGCGGCGGGGTGGCGGCGGCCGCCGAGGCACTGGGTCCCGGGGCACTGGGACCGGTGCGGGTCCTCGTCACGTTCCCCGGCGGCGATGCGTCGGGAAACACCGACACGCTCGCCGCGGTGACCACGAAGATCTCTGAGGCACCCAATGTCGTGTCGGTGTCCCCGCCGGTTTTCGCCGACGACAACGCCAGCGCACTGATCTCGGCGGTGCTGTCGGTGGACCCCGAGGACCTCAGCGCCCGCGAGAGCATCGACTGGATGCGAACTCAGGTGCCCGCCGCCTCTGGTGGCGCCCGGGTCGATGTCGGCGGCCCCACTGCGCTGATCAAGGACTTCGACGACCGGGTGTCCCATACCCAGCTGATGGTGTTCGGTTTCGTTTCGCTGATCGCCTTCGTGATGCTGCTGATCGCTGTTCGGTCGGTTTTTCTGGCACTCAAGGGCGTGCTGATGACGGTGCTGTCGGTCGCCGCGGCCTACGGCAGCCTGGTCGCGGTCTTTCAGTGGGGATGGCTGCAGCGCATCGGGTTCGAGCCGATCACCTCCATCGACAGCACCATTCCACCGCTGGTGCTGGCTTTGACCTTCGGCTTGTCGATGGACTACGAGATCTTCCTGTTGACCCGGATCAGGGAGCGTTACCTCCAGTCCGGCGACACCCGCGACGCCGTGGCCTACGGCGTGGCGACCAGTGCCCGCACCATCACCAGCGCGGCGTTGATCATGATCGCGGTGTTCATCGGCTTCGCTTTCGCGGGCATGCCACTGGTCGCCCAACTCGGCGTCGCCTGCGCAGTGGCGATCGCCGTCGACGCCACCGTGGTTCGACTGGTACTGGTGCCGTCGCTGATGGCGATGTTCGTCCAGTGGAACTGGTGGCTGCCGGCCTGGCTGGACCGGATTTTGCCCTCGGTCGATTTCGAGAAGCCACTGCCCAAACTCGACCTCGGCGACCTGGTCGTAATCCCCGATGAGATCGCGGCCGTCGCGCCGCCCGCGGCGGACCTGCGCATGGTGGTCAAGAATGCGGCCCGGCTCAAAGAACTCGCGCCCGACGCCGTCAGTGTGGCCGACCCACTGGCCTTCAGCGGCTGCGGAACATCCCAGCCGGCCGATCCTGTCGGCCGACCCCGGGAACGCCGGCTCGCCAAGACTTCCCGCGGCCCCCGATCCGCGTCACTACGGCAGATTCATCCGGTGACAATGTGGCGGGGCCGGCTGGCGGTGGCACTCGACGCCCTGGGAACCAACGCCGATGTCGAACGCCGAAGTCCGGTCGAGACCACCAATGTCCAACTGCCCACCGGAGACCGGCTGCAAATCCCGACCGGAGCCGAGACCCTGCGCCTCAAGAGCTACCTGGTGTTGTGCCGCAATGGCCGCTCGGACTATGCCGAACTCGCCGACCTGGCCGATGCGATGGACATCGAGAACGCCGCGACGGTGCTGGCGGGCATAGACGGGTACTACCGCTGCGATCAACCGCATCGGTTATGGATCGCGACCCAGCTGGTTCGTCGCCTCGCTGATCCGGTTCCCACCGCCGCTGCCGATGACGATCGGTGGTCTTCACCGGCCGGGGCGGCCCAGTGGGAGGATGTCCGGAAGCGGTGTCTGTCGATCGCGGTCGCAACCCTGGAGGAGGCGAGTTGACTCGTTCGTCGCCCCGTCCCCCCGGCGATCCGCCCACCGACGAACGACCCGTCGAATTCTGGGCCACCGCATCGATCCGATCGGCACTGGAGACCGGCGACATCACCATCTGGCAACGCATTGTCGTCGCCATTAAACGTGATCCCTACGGCCGCACCGCACGCCAGGTCGAGGAAGTTCTCGAAACCTCCGCGCCGTACGGAATCTCCAAGGCGCTCAACGAGGTCCTGGCCCGCGCCCGAGGTCACCTGGAGGCCAACGAACGCGCCGAGGCCGCCCGGCACGTGCACGTTCTGCTTGAGCGATCCGGCCTCGGCGAACAGGAATTCACCTCCCGGATCGGCGTTCCGCGGGAGGCCTTCAGCGCCTACCTCGGAGCGACCGTGAGCCCACCGGCCTCGCTGATGATCCGGATGCGCCGGCTGTCGGATCGGTTCGCCAAGATCCGAGCCCAGCAGACCTCAGAGGACGTCGGTACCACCTCCGAAGACGCCGTGCCCGAACCTGAATCCGACTGAGCAGCAGCGCATTTACGCCGGTGGCGGTGTGGGAGTGCCGTCGCTGCCGGGGGATCCGGTCGGGTTGCCGCTGCCGCCGGTACCGCCATAGCCGCCGAAGCCGGACGTGACGCCGCCGTTTCCGCCGGTGCCGCCGTTGCCGCCCCTGCCGGTACCGCGGCCGTTGCCACCAGTGCCGCCGTTGCCGCCGTTCCCGATGGCGCCGCCGGTGCCGCCGGTGCCGCCGGTGCCGCCCGCACGGTTGTTTGAGTTGGCATTGCCGCCGGCGCCTCCGGCGCCGCCGTTGCCAGTCGGCCCCACCGGGGTGGTCCCGTCAGCGCCGTCCGCGCCGTCGGCGGCACCTGTTCCGCCGCTACCGCCGAGCGCAGCCGTGCCCGGATCGCCGCCTTTGCCTCCGGTACCACCAGTGACGCCGGCCCCGGTGGCGATGTTGTATCCGCCGTTGCCCCCGCGTCCACCGGTGCCACCGGTGCCCGAGTTGCCGCCACTGCCACCGGCACCGCCGACGCCCGTCGTATCAAAGAAGAACAGGATTGCCCCGGTTCCCGCGTTACCACCGGCACCGCCGGTGGCACCGCTGCCACCGTTGCCACCGCGCCCGCCGGTCCCGGAACCACCGAGTCCTAACACCGGATCGGTTCCGCTTCCACCAACGCCGCCGTTACCACCGTTGCCGCCATTGCCGCCAGCACCACCGCTGCCGCCGTTGCCGATCAGCGAGCTGCCGTTGCCGCCATTGCCGCCGATACCACCTGCAGTACCGTTCCGGCCGTTACCGCCCGTGCCGCCGAAGCCGTTGGTACCACCAGAGCCATCGTCGCCGCTAATCCCAGCGCCGCCGGACCCACCGGCACCACCGTCACCGAACAGCGACAAAGCGCCGACGCTTCCGCCGTCGCCACCACGGCCCGCTGTACCGCCCGGCGCGAGAGCGGAGGCGCCGGTTCCGCCGGCCCCGGCGCTGCCGATCAGTAGGGCGCCGGCCCCGCCCTTGCCGCCCGAGCCACTGGTGCCGGTGCCGGTGCCCGTGCCGCCGTTACCACCGACGCCACCGCTGCCGAGAAGAACCGCGATACCCGCACCGCCGCCGACGCCGCCATTACCACCATTACCGTTGGTACCGGTAGAGATTCCGCCCGCCCCGCCACGGCCGCCATTACCGGTCAAGACGGAGCCAGTGCCACCATTGCCGCCGCTACCGGCGTTGACGCCGTTGCCGCCGTCGCCACCCCAGCCGCCGTCGCCGAACACCGCAAAGAAGCCGTTGTCCCCGCCGTTACCGCCGTTACCGCCATTGCCGCCGCGATTGTCGTTGTTGCCCACGCCGCCGTTGCCGCCGTCGCCCGCTCGGCCCAGCAGAGACAGCGCACCCACGGCGCCACCGTTGCCACCGGTTCCACCGGATCCGCCGAAGTTGCCGAAACCGCCGACGCCGCCGCGCCCGCCGCCGCCGGCGAACAGACCGCCGTCACCGCCGTTTCCGCCGATGCCGGCGATGCTTCCCGCCGTACCGGTGGCGTTTCCGCCGACCCCTCCGACTCCGCCGCGGCCGACGAACAACCCACCGTTGCCGCCGTTGCCGCCGGACCCGTCGGTGAGGCCGTTACCGCCGGCGCCGCCGTTGCCGAACCATCCGGCGTAGCCGCCATTGCCGCCGTTGAATCCATTGCCGCCGTTGCCGATCAGTCCGCCACTGCCACCGTTGCAGGCCGTACCGCCGGTGCACGACGTCGCGTCAAAGTTGAAGCCGTTGCCAATCAGCACGCCGGCGTTGGGGTTGGTCGCCGTCCCGTTTCCGATGAAGAACCGAACAGCGTCCGCGATCGGATTGACCGGCACCACCGCGGCAGCGCTGGGTCCAGCACTGAGTTGCGCGGTTGGTACGACGCCCGCGGTCTTGGCGCTACTGCCTCGATCTCTTCGGGCGTAGGCCAGAGCGGCCCACGCCAACGGCTCCGCAGCCGGGGCCGCAGGACCGTCGTCGGCCTGCCGCGCGCCGACCACCGGGGAAACACTGAACGCCTCCACCGCTGCCGAGGGCCGCGCAGCGACTTCCGGTGCCGGTCGCTTAGCTACCGGCGTGGCGGCGCCGCGTCCACGGGCGATGTTGGACGAGGCCCGACGCGACGTTCCCGATTGAGCGTTCCCCCGCTTGCCCGAGACCGCCGACGTACCCGCATCCGCCGACTCCGCGGCCGCCGCACCGGCATCCGCCGCACCGGTATCGGCCGCCGCTATCGGCGTCGACACGATCCACGCTCCGACGCCGAGCGCCACCGCGAGGGCGCCGACCCGCCCCACCGCGGAGCCCGCCGGCCGCAGCAAAGGATGAATTGTTGAACCAGGTTCGAATCCGCCGGACTGAGCTGAGCTCATCTCAGAACCCCCAAGTGTGAAATAGTTTGCCAAAAGACCCCGGAAGTATGCACTGCGGCGCCCGGAATTGTCGAGCTTTTAGCGTTTATAGCAAATCATGTTGTGGGTCATGAGGGTGGCAGTTGAGGTGCTCGGGCCATCCGGCCGGTCGCCATCGCGATCATCGGGGATTGATCGGGGCCACGTCGATCACCTGCCACCGACCATCTAGTTTGGACAGCGCCACCCGCAGTGCCAGGACCGCGCTACTTGGCTGTTCCTCGGGTGAACTCTGGGTGCCCCGGATGAGCACGGCTACGCTCGCCGAGGACGCTCCGAGCGCCTCTAGGCCAGCCGAGACGGTGGTGGCCTGGGCGGAGATGTTTCGCTTGGCCATATCAATGGTCGCCGGACCGAACTGGGCCTTGAACGCCTCGGCGCGCTCCGGCACCATCAGCGACATGGCGCGCTCAAGCGAGGAGTCTGGGTTCGACGGGTTGAACGTGGCGGTTGCCTCGGAGACGTCGGTGGCCATCCGCACAACCTGCGCGGAATCCGTCGCGAATGCCCGATCGGGCAAAATCCAATTGGCGTAACCCACCGCGGCCGCTGCGGTCAGCGACGCCGCCGCTACCCCCGCCACCGCCAGTCGCAGTCCCGGCTTGTCGTCGTCGGTACCGACCGTCACCGAATCTCGCCGGTAGGCAAGGACGTTGGCCACCACAACCTCCACGATGAGCAGGCACAGGATCGAACATGCCGATACCCACCACAGTGGCCACTCCAGCATCACACCGATAATCAGCAGACCCGAGATCGCGGCCGCCGGGGCTGCGACGTCGAACGCCAATACCCTGGCCAGATTCCTCACCGGACCGACTCTAGTTGTGAGATCATGAGCCTGCCGTCCACCTCGGAGACTCCCAGGCGCAAATTCCATCGCACCGTAGTGGGCACCTTGTTCGGATTGGTGCCAACGTTCTCGCTCATCGACGTGGCCACAACCAGTACGGTCACCGTCCGCGTAGACAATGCCTTCGTCAGGTCCGCCTCGGCGGACCGGGTGGGCCCGCCGTCCGGTTCACGGTGGAACCTCTCGATGGAGACCGATTCGATTTCGCCCGTCGTTCGGGAGCGCAACGTCTTCACCACCTCCCGATAGGGAGCAATCGAGGCGTCGAAACCGGAGTTGAGTTCCCCGACTGTCCCATCGCGCAGTTGCTGGAGACTGTCCTGAACGTTCTCGGTGTTCATGTTGATCAGCGTCCCGGTCCAGGCGGCCGCGGCCTGCATGCTCCGAGCCTGATGACTGCGATCAGCGACGGACGTGCGGTGGCCCGACCACATCACCGCGACGACCACCGCGACGGCGACCGCGAGTACGCCAAGAGCGGCCGAGGCAACGCCGTAGGCAGAGAACGTCCCGGACCCCATTGGCTCCTCAGACCCCATTGGCTCCTCAGACCCCATTTGCTCGTCGGACCCGGACATGGGGGCAGGGTACCCGCGCATGGTAAGGATGAGTGCGTGACCGCAGAGACCGTAGAGACCGCAGAGACCGTAGAGACCGTAGAGACCGCACGCTCGGGAATCGACCTGGCCCATCTGGATAGCAAGGTCCGTCCCCAAGACGACCTGTTCGGTCACGTCAACGGTCGTTGGCTCAGCGACTACGCCATCCCCGCCGATCGGGCGACCGACGGAGCCTTCCGGCAGCTCGCCGACCGGGCCGAGGAACAGGTGCGCGAACTGATCACCGATGCCGCCACGGCCCACGTTGCCGGAACGGCGGCGACCGACGCGCAGCGCATCGGCGACTTGTACGCGAGCTTTCTCAACGAGGAGACCGTCGAGCGTCGTGGTCTGACACCACTGTTCGAGGAGTTGACGCGGATCGACGCAGCCCACAACCCGGACGCGTTGGCGCTTCTGATCGGCCGCATGCAGCGCTCCGGGGTTGGTGGTGGTGTCGGCCTCTACATCGACACCGACTCCAAGAATTCCGGGCGCTATCTGGTTCACCTCAACCAGTCCGGCCTTGGACTGCCTGACGAGTCCTACTACCGCGACGATCAGCACGGCGCGATCCTGGGTGCCTACCCGGCCCATATCGCGGCGATGTTCGGGCTGGTTTTCGGCGGATCGGCGGACGACTACACCGAGCGCGCCGGGCGAATCGTGGCGTTGGAGACCACGCTGGCAGCGGCGCACTGGGACGTGGTGCGCCGCCGCGATGCCGACCTGTCTTACAACCTGCGTGACTTCGCCGAACTCCGGACCGCCGCGCCGGGCTTCGCCTGGGACGGCTGGATCGCCGGAATGGGGATTCCAGCGGAGAGCGTGGCCGAACTGATTGTGCGCCAGCCGGACTACCTGTCCGCCTTCGCTGAACTGTGGTCGGGAGCAGATTTTACCGACTGGCAGGACTGGGTGCGCTGGCGACTCATCCGCTCTCGCGCTTCCGTTCTCACCGACGCCCTGGTGGACCAGGAATTCGCCTTCTACGGCCGCACGTTGAGTGGGACCGAACAGATCCGGGAGCGCTGGAAGCGAGCAGTGGCCTTGGTCGAGGGTGTGATGGGCGACGCCGTCGGACGACTGTATGTCGAACACCATTTCCCGCCACAGGCCAAGGAACGGATGGACACCCTGGTGGCCAACCTCCGCGAGGCCTACCGGATCAGTATCAGCGACCTGGAGTGGATGACCCCGGCAACTCGGGAGCGGGCGCTGGCCAAGCTGGAGAAATTCACCGCGAAAATCGGCTATCCCGAACATTGGCGAGACTACTCAGAACTCCGAATAGAGCGGGATGACCTCTACGGGAACGTCATTCGAGGCTCCAAAGTGGAATTCGACCGCGAAGTTGCCAAGCTCGGCGGTCCGGTGGACCGCGGTGAATGGTTCATGACGCCGCAGACGGTGAACGCCTACTACAACCCCGGCATGAACGAGATCGTCTTCCCCGCCGCGATCCTGCAACCCCCGTTCTTCGATGCCGATGCCGACGACGCCGCCAACTACGGTGGTATCGGAGCGGTGATCGGGCACGAGATCGGCCACGGGTTCGACGATCAGGGCTCCAAATACGACGGCGACGGCCACCTGCTGGACTGGTGGACCGACGAGGACCGGCGTGAGTTCACCGCCCGGACAACGAAATTGATCGAGCAGTACGACGCCTACGTACCTCGCGATCTCGAGAGCCGCGCTGATGCCCCGCACGTTCAGGGCGCGTTCACCGTCGGCGAGAACATCGGCGACCTGGGCGGGTTATCGATCGCGCTGCTGGCCTACCAATTGTCACTGGGCGGCACGGAAGCGCCGGTGATCGACGGACTGACCGGTGTCCAGCGGGTGCTGTTCGGATGGTCTCAGGTGTGGCGAACCAAGTCCCGTGCGGCCGAATCGGTCCGGCGACTCGCGATCGATCCGCACTCACCCCCGGAATTCCGCTGCAACGGCGTCGTCCGCAACATCGATGCCTTTTACGACGCCTTCGGGGTCGACGAGGACGACGCGCTATATCTCGACCCGCAGGAGCGGGTCAGAATTTGGAGCTGAGCCGGGCGGGTGCGGCCGGCACGACCATCAGTAGAGCGTCCACTGCCAATCGTCTGCGCCATCAGGCGTGGTGTAGAGCCCACCGCCGGAGTTCTTGACCACGATCGGGTCGCCGCTGCCGAAGTTGTCGTAGAACCACTTGGCGTTGGCGGGGCTGAGGTTGATGCACCCATGGCTGACGTTGCGCTTGCCCTGATCACCGACCGACCATGGTGCGCCGTGCACGAAGCCGCCACTGTTGTCGATGCGGACGGCCCACGGCACCTTGATCTTGTAGCCGTACTCCGAATTGATCGGCACTCCGTAGGTCGAGGAGTCCATTACCAAGTCGGGGAACTTCTCCAGCACGTAGTAGGTGCCATTCTTGGTCTCATGGATGCCGTTGTCCATACCCATCGAGATCGGCATGACCTTCTCGGCCTTGCCGTTGCGGGTGACGGTCATCTGGTGCGTCGTGTCGTCGATGGTGGCGATCAACGAGTCGCCGACCCGGAAACTCGACTTCGCGCCACTGGCGTCGATGTTCACGATGGTGCGGGCCGGCCAGAACTTGTACGGCCGCCAGCGGACCTGGGTATCGGTGGTCCAGTAGAAGGCGCCCGCGACCGGCGGCGACGAGGAGATGCGGATGGCCTGCTCGGCTAACGGCCGGTCGGCGATCGGACGCTGGAAGTTGATGATGATCGGTTTGGCGACGCCGACCAGGGCACCGTTGACCGGGTTGAAAGAGGGCGGGGCGAACACCGGATCGCCAGTGAACGGCGCGGTGCTCTGTCCTCGGGCCGCGCCCATGACGGCCGTTCGCGGGGTCGCTGCCTGCGGCGCGGGAGCCACCGGCGCGGCCGCCGGGGCCGGCGGGGGCGAATCGAGCGGCGGCGGGACGTCGGCAGGTGCCGCCAGATCACCGGGCAGGGGAGGCGGGGGCGGCGGGAAGAATACCGGCGGCGGCTCAACCGGGATCGGCGCAATGTCGCCGACCTGCGGTTCCGAGGGTGGCTGGTCCGGATCGGCCCAGGCCGAGCCACTACCGATACCCGTCGCCGCCACACCCACCGCGCACACCGCTGCGGCCACGGTGCTTCTAACCCGCTTCACCAATCTCCTCCAATTCGCAATCTTTTCCAGTGTTACACAACTCCGGCCCCGGCTAGCGGCGCCCGGAGTGTCCGGCAGACGGGTCTGCTACCCCGTTGGATGGGCTGACCTGTGGTGTTGATCGATGCAAGCGTGACGAGCGTTACTTCTCGCTGGTGGCCCCAACCCCGATAATGAGCCGGCGACCGGACGCGACGCCGACCAGTGCGGCGACGATCAACAACGCCGACGCGGCCAGCATCGCCGGCACCCCGGCGAGTTCGAACAACAGTCCGCCGAGTACCGCCCCCGCCATGATGCCGACCTGGAATGCGGCCACGAAGAACCCGGAGGCGCCGTCGGGGTCCTCCGGGGAGTGCCGGATCACCGCCGACTGCAGCATGGGCGCCATGGCAGTGGCGGTCGCGCCCCACCCCACAATGGCAAGCACCCCGATCAGCAGGGTGCCAAAGCTATTCCGCCCATCGAAACCCAGTCCGGCCAGCACTGCGAACGCCAGTGCCAGGCCCCCCAGGCTTCCGAGGATCGCCGCGCGGGGCCGCCGATCACCCTGCCGGGCCAGCAATCCCATGGCGGTCAGGCCCGCGATGCCGTAGGCCGCAAGCAGCCAGGCCACCGCGGTGCCGCTGACACCTACAACGTCGCGGATGACCACGACGATGAACGCGTAGGAGATGAAATGCCCGGTGACGCCGATGAGCGTCAGCACGCACATCCCCATCAGTGGCCGGTTGCGGTGGTGGAGCACCGCCGGGCGGTTAGGTCCGACGGCCGGTGCAGCCATCAGTGGGATCGCGAACCGAGCCGCCACCAGGACCGCGCCCGCGGCAATCATGATCGCCACGACGGCCAGCCGCCATCCCCATAGGTGGCTCATGAACGCGGTCAACGGGCTTCCGACGACCAGTGCCAGTCCGGTGCCGACGTAGACCGCGGTGGTCGCGCGCCCGGCGTGCGACGCCGGAACCAGTCGGACTCCGATCGGGGCGATCACCGCCCACATCAACCCGTGGGTCAGGGCGCACAGCCCCCGCCCCAGAGCCAGCACCGTGAATGTCGGCGCCAGCGCTGAGATCAATTGCGAAATGACCAGACACAGCAGGGTGAACAACAGGGTTGTCCGCCGCGGCCAGTGGGCGGTCCAGCGCACCAGGGGAACCGTGGCCACCGCCGCTACCAAGGCATAGCCGGCCAACAATGTGCCCACCGCGGCTTCGCTCACACCGAGGTCGACGGCAATCGCCGGCAGTGCACCGATGGGCATGATCTCGGCCGTCACGTAGACGAAAGCCGCCGCCGCCAGGACCACGAGGGCGAGAGTGACCCTCGGTGTCCAGGGACCCGGGCGTGCAGGGTCGCAGACCTCGACCTTCACGGCCTGCATGGGCACGGGTCACGGTATCCCCGCGCGCTGCGCGAATCAGCCCTGCGACACCCCGGGCCGCCGGTTCGAGACCGGGTCGAGACCGTCGCTCAGGAGCGCACCAACCGGGCGATGGCCGCCGAGGCCTCGGCCAATTTCTTGTCGGCCTCCTCGCCGCCCTCGGCAACGGCGTGGCTCACGCAGTGGTTGAGGTGTTCGGAGAGCAGGCCCAGGGCCACCGACTGCAGCGCGCTGTTCACGGCACTGACTTGGGTCAGGATGTCGATGCAGTACTTCTCGTCGTCGATCATCTTGGCGATGCCCCGCACCTGGCCCTCAATGCGACGCAACCGTTTGGCGTAGTTGTCCTTGCTGTCTGAATAGCCCTGCTTGGCGGTCACGTCAGCCTCCTATCCCGGCGAGCATCGGCGTCATCTGGTCAACCTCGGCCTGCTGGTCTGCGGCGATGTTCCTCGCCATGGTGATCATGTCGGCATTGCGGCCATTGGCGATCTCCACCCTGGCCATCTCGATCGCGCCCCGGTGGTGATTGATCATGGACTGCAACCACAGCGCGTCGAACTCGGCGCCCGTGAGGGTGCCGAGTTTAACCATGGTGGCGTCATCGACCATGCCCGCCATGGCCATCCCGGCATGGCCACTGCCGTGTGCCGCCGCATTGGGGTCGACCTCCCACTGCAGGAGCAGTGCCTTCATCCCACTGATCTCAGGTTGTTGTTCGGCGGCGATCTTCGCAGCGAGTGCGATCACGGCGGGATCGATGGATCGGTCGGGCACCAGCGCCGCGAGTTCCAGTGCCTGCTCGTGATGCGGAATCATCATCTGCGCGAACATCACGTCGTCGGCGTCGTGCGCGGCCGGTTGCCCGGTAGCGGAGGACGCGGCGCCGCGATCCGGACTGGTGGATGTGCTGCAGGACGACAGGGTGACGGCGGTGGCGACCAGGGCCACCGCGGCCGCAGCCCGCCTGCGAAGGGAAGTCATGCCGACCATCGTACCGGATACCCCTTGGGGGTATAGACCCATGCTCGGCGGCCAGCGCGGCAGTACATACTCGTTGGGTGAACGATTCTCCTGACATCAAGCCCCGCAGCCGCGACGTCACCGACGGCCTCGAGAAGACCGCCGCCCGCGGGATGCTGCGGGCGGTCGGCATGGGCGATGAGGATTTCGCGAAACCGCAGATCGGGGTGGCCTCGTCGTGGAACGAGATCACGCCGTGCAACCTCTCGCTGGACCGGCTGTCGAATGGTGTTAAGGAGGGCGTGTTCGAAGCCGGCGGCTTCCCGATGAAGTTTGGCACCATCTCGGTCTCCGACGGCATCGCGATGGGACACGAGGGCATGCATTTCTCGCTGGTGTCGCGGGAGGTCATCGCCGACAGCGTCGAGACCGTCATGCAGGCAGAGCGAATGGACGGGATGGTCATGCTGGCCGGCTGCGACAAGTCGCTGCCCGGAATGATGATGGCCGCCGCGCGACTGGATCTTTCCGCCGTGTTCCTCTACGCCGGGTCGATCATGCCCGGCTGGGCGAAGATGTCCGACGGCAGCGAGCGCGAGGTCACCATCATCGATGCGTTCGAGGCTGTCGGAGCGTGTTCACGCGGGCTGATGTCGCGCGAGGACGTCGATGCGATCGAACGGGCGATTTGCCCGGGTGAGGGCGCCTGCGGCGGCATGTACACCGCCAACACGATGGCCAGCGCCGGTGAGGCGCTGGGCCTGTCTCTGCCGGGCAGCGCCGCCCCGCCTGCGCCGGACCGCCGCCGCGACGGCTACGCCCGAGACAGCGGCAAGGCAGTGGTGGAACTGCTGCGCCGCGGGATCACCGCCCGCGACATCCTCACCAAGGAGGCGTTCGAGAACGCGATCGCGGTGGTGATGGCCTTCGGCGGCTCCACCAACGCGGTGCTGCACCTGCTGGCCATCGCGCATGAGGCGAATGTCGAACTGTCGTTGGCCGATTTCAGCCGGGTCGGCGCCAAGGTGCCGCACCTGGCCGACGTCAAGCCGTTCGGTAGCCACGTGATGAACGACGTGGACAAGATCGGCGGCGTGCCGGTGGTGATGAAGGCACTGCTCGATGCTGGGTTGCTGCACGGTGACTGCCTGACCGTGACCGGAAAGACCATGGCGGAAAACCTCGCGCACATCGCACCCCCGGACCCCGACGGCAAGGTACTGCGCGCACTGAGCAACCCGATTCACCCCACCGGCGGCATCACGATTTTGCACGGATCGCTGGCACCGGAAGGCGCAGTGGTCAAGTCGGCCGGTTTCGATTCCAGCGTCTTCGAGGGCACCGCAAGGGTTTTCGACGGCGAGCGCGCAGCCATGGACGCCCTCGAGGACGGCACCATCACCGCCGGCGACGTGGTGGTGATCCGGTACGAGGGACCCAAGGGTGGTCCGGGCATGCGGGAGATGCTCGCCATCACCGGCGCGATCAAGGGTGCCGGTCTGGGCAAGGATGTGCTGTTGCTCACCGACGGGAGGTTCTCCGGGGGCACCACCGGGCTGTGCGTGGGCCACGTCGCCCCCGAGGCGGTCGACGGCGGCCCGATAGCTTTCGTCATCGGCGGTGACCGGATTCGCCTGGACGTGGCGAACAAGACGCTTGACATTTTGGTCGATGCGAGCGAGTTCGATTCGCGTCGAGCAGGATTCACTCCACCGCCGCCCCGATACACCCGAGGGGTACTGGCCAAGTACTGCAAGCTGGTGGGCTCTGCGGCCCAGGGCGCGGTCTGCGACTAGTTCGACACCCTCGCGGCAGACCTGGTGGCGCGCTTCGGTGAGGCCGCATCGCGGTCCGGGCCGGCAGCGCCGGCACTCGCGGCGCTGGGGGCACTGGCGGTGCTGTCGACACTTGCGCCGTCGTCTGTACCGGCCTGGTCGGCAACAGTGGCTGCCTGGTCGGCCTCAATGGCTGCCCGACGCACCGCCGCGCCGCGGTTGCGCGGCGCCCCGGCGGTGGCTGTCGTCGTCGCATCGCGTACCGAGGAACGGGCCTCCCGTACCGAATCGGCGCTGACGCCGGCGGTCTGCGGAGCAACACTGACCGGGTCAACACTGACCGGAGCCGCACTTGCCGCGTCAATACTGGCCGGGGCCGGCGGCGCCAGGCTCGGCAAGACCGACGCCGGCGGGGCCGACGGGGCGGACGGGAAGAACACGTCACTGAAGCCGGTGAACAGCGCACGCACCACGTCACCGGGAACCTGCAGCCACTCCGCGGGAGTCAGCGGATTCACCGACAGGAACGGTTCCGGGGTCGCCGACGTCAGGAAGGTGCGGTCATAGGGCGAGTAGGTGTTCGCCAGCGTGGGGTCGGCCGCGATGTCGGCCGGGGTCACCACGTCGGAGTAGCCGGTATTGACCAAAATCGTGAACGCCGGTTGTAGTGCGTCGGCGATCGGAGTTCCCAGATCGGTCCCGAATACCGCGTTGATCAGCCGTGATGGCAGACGCAGCGGCTCGAGGATCGGCAGGTCATTAGGCAGCAGGGTGCCGTACCACGCCTGGCCGTCATCGACGCCGGCGATCCCGCCCGAAAGCCGGTTCAGGATGCCCAGCACGCTGGCGACATTGAGGCCCGCCGCGGTGGTGTCGAGGGCCTTGAGGGCAACCCCGCCCACGAGGTTCACCGGCAGGAAGGTCAGGAGGCTGTTGACCAGCGAGAACGGGTTGAGCGTGACCGGGAAGTCCGAGAACAGGTCATAGGCCCATGTCACGTCCACGGTGGCGGTGTTGAGCTTCAATCCGGTGCCGGTGTTGACGCCGGCGGCCGGCAGGGTTGTGTCGACGCCGAACAGGTTCAGCAGCGGCGCAAAACGGGCGTCGATACCACCGTTGGGGCGCAACGGATTCCGCAGATAGAGCAGAACCTGATTGGTCTGGGTGGGATTGGCTCCCGGCACCGGCTGGAACGGGGTGTAGCCGGGTGGGGTGGTGCCGTTGACGCTGGAGATCTGGGCCCGGTAGGACTCAACGAGGTTGCGGGTGCCGATTCCTGAACCCAGTACCCCCGGGAACTGAGTCGGCGGATCAGCCGGAGCACCGATCACCCGGTCATAAATGGAACTGAACGTGCCACGTTTGGCGAACGGTAGAGCGTTGATGGTGTTGTAAATGTTCTGGGCGTCATAGGCGATGGGCACGAAATTCAGGATCAGCGTGGTGTCGCCGACGACGGGCAGAACACCCAGGGCGATCGGCAGGCTGTCAATGCCGAGAGCGGGGAGGAGGTTCAGCAGCGGCCCGGCGGTGTAGACCTGCTGGTTGACGTCCAAAGCACTTGCCGGCGGTGCGGCGCCGACGACCACCGTGGCCGCGGTGGCCACTGCGGCGCCCACGACCGTGATCTTGGCGGCCGACTTGCGACCCATCTTCAGCGTGCGAGCAACTTTGCGAGCACCCATCGTCCCCATCCTCCCTACCCGAATCACTTCAGTCTTGGGAAACATAGCAAACTCCCCGCCCAATACGAACTGTTTCGCGATTGACGGTTACCGCGGCCGTAGGCCCAGACCTCTTGCTTGGCGGGCGACGGTGCCGCAGAGTGATTCCGATGAGCCGTACCGCCCTGCGCATCTGTCCCCTGTGTGAAGCCACCTGCGGATTGGTGTTGAGCATCGACGACGACCGGGTCAGCGGTGCACGCGGGGACCGCGACGACGTGTTCAGCCACGGATACATCTGCCCGAAGGGGGCCAGCTTCGCCGAACTCGACAACGACCCCGACCGACTGGCCCACCCGATGGTCCGCCACGACGGCGAACTCGTCGAAACCGGATGGGCGGAGGCCTTCGCCGCCGTCGCCGCAGGATTGGGCAGGGTGATCGCCGCCACCGGCGGGGCCTCGGTCGGGGTCTACATGGGCAATCCGAATGCCCACACCATCGCCGGTGCGCTCTACGGCCCCGCCGTCATCCGTGCCCTGGGCACCCGGGCGATCTTCTCGGCCAGCACGCTGGATCAGATGCCCAAACACATCGCCTGCGGCTATCTGTACGGCAACCCCCTGGCATTCACGGTTCCCGATCTCGATCGCACCGACTACCTCGTCGTCATCGGCGCCAACCCGCTGGTGTCCAACGGGAGCCTGGCGACCGCGGCCGATTTCGGAGGCAGACTCAAGGCGCTGCGTCGGCGCGGCGGCCGGTTGATCGTGCTGGATCCGAACCGGACCCGCACCGCCGAGATGGCCGACCGACACATCGCCGTGCGCCCCGGCACCGACGGCGTACTGCTGTTCGCCCTCGTACACGTGCTCTTCGACGAGGAGCTGGTCGATCTGGGCCGGTTGGCCGATCACGTGACGGGGGTGGAACGCGTCCGTGCCGCCGCTGCGGACTTCAGTCCCGAGGCCATCGCCGGGCACTGCGGGGTGACCGCCGACGAAATTCGTACCCTGGCCCGCGAGATCGCGGCGGCGCGCAGTGCGGCGGTCTACGGCCGAATCGGCACGTCGACGGTCGAATTCGGCACTATCACAAGTTGGCTGGTCGACGTCGTCAACATCCTCACCGGCAACCTCGACCGGGCCGGCGGGGTGATGTTCGCCAGTTCACCGATAGCCGCCGCACCGAGGCCGGCCCGGCCGGGCCGCGGCTTCACCACCGGCCGCTGGCACAGCCGGGTCTCCGGTCACCCGGAGACACTGTCGGAGTTGCCCACTGTCACCCTGCCCGAGGAGATCGAGACTCCCGGCGACGGCCAGATCCGGGCCGTGATCACCATCGCCGGCAACCCGGTGCTGTCCGCACCCGATGGCCCGCGGCTGTCCGACGCCCTCGACACGGTCGACTTCATGTTGTCGGTGGATCCCTACCTGAACGAAACGACTCGGCACGCCGACGTCATCCTGCCGCCACCGCCGCCGTCGCGCGCCGCCCATCTCGACATCGCACTCAGTGGCGCGGTGGTGCGCAACAACGCCCGCTACTCCCTACCCGCGGTGACGTTGGCGGACGGACGGCCCGACGAGTGCGAGATCCTCGCCCGGGTCGCGCTGATCGCGCTGGGGTTGGGCACCGACGCCGACCCCGCACTCGTCGACGATCAGGTGATCACCGCAACGCTTGGCCGCGAAGTCGCCGATCCGGACTCCCCGGTGGCGGGCCGTTCGGTCGAGGAGTTGACCGCGATGCTGCCCGACGGCCCCGGCTACGAGCGCCGACTGGACATGATGCTTCGACTCGGTCCGTTCGGCGACGCGTTCGGCTCCAAACCCGACGGCCTGACCCTGGCGCGTCTCAAAGACAACCCGCACGGAATCGACCTCGGCCCGCTCACACCCAGGATCCCGGAAATCCTCCGAACCCCCTCCGGCATGGTCGAACTGGCCCCGGTGACAATTCTGGCCGACGTGCCCCGCCTGCTCGCCTCGGTGGACTCCGGCGGCGGTTTCCTGCTCATCGGACGCCGGCATCTACGTTCCAACAACAGTTGGATGCACAACCTGCCGGCACTCTCCGGCGGGTCCAACCGATGCACCCTGCAGATCCACCCCGACGACGCCGGCCGACTCGGCGTCACCGATCTCGCCGTGGTGACCGGACCGGGCGGCACACTCGAGGTTCCGGTGGAAATCACCGACGCCATCCGCCCCGGCGTGGTGTCCCTGCCGCACGGCTGGGGACACACCGCACCGGGCACTCGGATGTCGGTCGCCGCCCAGCATCCCGGGGTCAACGTCAACAGCCTCCTCGATGACTCGTTGATGGATCCTCTGTCGGGTACCGCAGTACTCAACGGGGTTCCGGTCGAGGTCGCCGCGGCGGGCTGAACGCCACCGATCTACCCTCGGCTCACCGGACACCCTCCTTGCTGTAGACCACCCGAAGCACGTGACCGCATTCCGGGCCCATCACCAGGGCGGCGAGCTCACAGAATGTGGCCACGAAGTTCGGACCGTGGGCTCCGCCGCCGCCGGTGTTGAGATGGTGGGCCACCTCATGCAGCACGACTAACTCACGCATCGCCCAGTCGGCGGCACCGGCTTCCGGCACCGCGATA